>WNGK01000027.1_pt1 | contig 116176 bp, 103 predicted proteins | sample 5400601 | NCBI WGS metagenome assembly WNGK01 (sample SAMN13153376, study PRJNA577476) | soil metagenome | isolation source: 60 cm soil or saprolite under Garry oak tree replicate 1 | place: USA:California | collected 2016-06-15 | reverse complement strand
CTTCGCGTTCGATTGCGGCGCCACGGTGGCGACGCTCATCCCGACTCGCGCCGGCAACGGCGCTTTGGAAGCGCTGGCGGCGCAGGGTCAATTTTCACCCCCGAAGCTGGGAACGCTCGAAGCGGCCGCCGCGTACGGCGTGGACCTGGGCCGCGGCCGAGTCTTCGCGGACTTGTGGGATTTGGAGAAGTTCTCGAAATGCGTCCGTTGTTTTCCTGCGCGCCTGGCGCGATTGCAGGAGATGAACTTACGGCAGGCGGTGCCGCCCTTAATCTCCTGCCCACAATGCGGCGCGGCGGAAAGCCGGGCGGATGTCTCGCCCGCGCAAGACGCGGGCGAGGCGCCTTTTCCAGGCTGAATGAACGCCCGCTTCGACATCGCGGTGATCGGCTCCGGCTTTGCCGGTTCGCTCATCGCGATGATCGCGCGGCGACTGGGACGCTCGGTCGCCTTGATCGAGCGCGGCAAACATCCGCGTTTCGCCATTGGCGAGTCCTCCACGCCGCTGGCGAACTTGCTCCTCGAAGAATTGGCGCAACGCTACGATTTGCCGGCGCTGTTGCCGCTCGCCAAGTGGGGCAGTTGGCAACGCGCGCATCCCGAAATCGCGTGCGGCTTGAAACGCGGGTTCACTTTTTATCATCACCAATTCAACCAATCCTTCACCGTCGATCCAAATCATCGCGATCAACTGCTAGTCGCCGCCAGCCCGCGTGACGAAATCGCCGACACCCACTGGTATCGCCCGGATTTCGACGCCTTCCTCGTTCACGTGGCGCGCGAAGGCGGAGTGGAATATTTCGATGAGGCCAAACTGGAGAATGTTTCCCGGAGCGCTGATGGGATGCAGCTCGAAGGCTCGCGCCTTGGCAATGGCCTGTCGATCCGCGCCCAATTCGTCATCGACGCCAGCGGGCCGCGTGGCTTTCTCCACCGCGCTCTGAATCTGCCGGAAGTCCCCTTTGAAAGATTGCCGCCGACCGAGGGCCTTTACACCCACTTCACGGGCGCGAGGCGCTGGGAAGAAATCTTTCCGAGCCAGGACGTCCCGCCTTACGCGGTCGATGACGCCGCCATGCATCACGTGTTCGATGGCGGCTGGATCTGGGTGTTGCGTTTTAACAATGGCATGACCAGCGCCGGCGTCGCCGCCACGAGCGAACTGGCGAAGCCGTTGCGCTTGTGCGAGGGCGCGGCGGCCTGGCGCCGTTTACTGCTGCGATTGCCGAGCGTGCGGGCGCAATTCGACCGGGCCGAAGCGGCGCTGCCCTTCGTCCACGCGCCGCGCCTCTCATTCCTGAGCGGATTTGTGGCCGAGCAGCATTGGGCGCTGCTTCCGTCCGCGGCCGGCTTTATCGATCCGTTGCTTTCCACCGGGTTTCCGCTGACCCTGTTGGGGATTTCGCGTCTCGCGGAGATCATCGCAGGCGCGTGGGGCGCCGCCGAGTTCGCGCCGCGGCTATTCGATTACTCGCTGCGCACGACCATGGAACTGGTGACCGCCGAACACCTGGTCGCCGCGCTCTATGCCAGCCTCAACGATTTTGATCTCTTCGCCGCCCTCAGCTTGCTCTATTTCGCGGCGGCAAGCTTCACCGAAACGGCCCGCCGGCTCGGCCGGCCGGAGTTGGCGGGAACGTCGTTCTTGCTCGGCGATCACGCCGTATTCGGGCCGCGTTTTCGCTACTGCGTCGATCAGGCGCTGCGGGGTCCGGCCGGCGCGGACCACGCCCGGTTGCTCGATCGAATCCGCGCCGCGATCGAGCCAGTGGACGTGGCCGGGTTCGCCGACCCCGCGCGGCGCAACTGGCACCCGGTCAAGGCCGAAAACCTGTTCAGCGCCAGGCACAAGCTGGGGGTGGGGAAGTCGGAGATAACCCGACTGCTGGCTCGCTGCGGGTTTTTCCAGGACCCCGTCGCTTCCGAGTCGCGCGCTTAGCTCGCGCGCGGTTTTGGCTTGTTCCGGCTCTCGCGCCGCCGCTTGAACTGGCCGCGGCTTTGCTTGCGCCGCCAATGCCTTTGCACTACGCTGCTTCCATGAAGATCTGGCTGGCATTCCTGCTCAGTCTGGGCCTCCTCCACGGCGCCGAGCACACGCTGGCGGCAGAGGCTCCGGCCGCGAAGAAGGTTTTCGTGCTGCCCATCCGCGATGACATCATGCCGCCGCTGGTTTACCTCGTGCGGCGCGGAATCAAGGAGGCGATGGAGGCCCACGCCGACTTGCTGGTGTTGGACATGGATACCAATGGCGGCCGCGTGGACACGACCCGTGAGATCATCGACATCCTCAACCAGTTCAAAAAACAGACGGCCACCTATGTGAACAAGAACGCCTTCTCAGCGGGCGCTTTCATCTCGGTGGCGACCCAAAGGATTTACATGGCGCCGCAAAGCGTCATCGGCGCGGCCGCGCCGATCGTTCTCTCTCCCGGTGGAGAGGGCGTGGAAAAAATTCCCGATACCTATGAAAAGAAGATGACCTCGGCGGTGCGCGCCATCGTCCGCACCAGCGCCGAAAAGAACGGCTACAGCATCCCGGTGGTGGAGGCGATGATCGACAAAAGCAAAGGGCTGACGATCGATGGTCACGTGATCGCCAAAGAAGGAGAGATTTTGACGCTGACCAACACCGAGGCGGAGAAAGAATACGGCGACCCGCCGAAAAAATTGTTGTCGTCCGGCACGGTCGAAAGCCTCGATGAACTGCTCAAGAAACTCGGCTACGGCGACGCGGAACGCCACAACATCAAATCGACCGGCATGGAAAAAATCGGCACCTGGCTCAACGCCCTCAGTCCGCTGCTGCTGCTCATCGGCATCATCGGCATCTATATCGAATTCAAGACCCCGGGAGTGGCCTTGCCGGGAATCATCGGGGTCGTGGCCTTCGCGCTTTATTTCCTGGGCGGCTATGTGGCCGGCCTTTCCGGCATGGAATGGATCGTGGTCTTTCTCCTCGGCCTGGCTTTGGTGATCGTTGAAATCTTTGTTTATCCCGGCACCATCGCGCTCGGCCTGGCCGGGGCCGCCTTGATGCTGATCGCCCTGATCATGGCGATGGTGGACATCTATCCGGGCATGCCCAGCTTCCCCTCCTTGCCGCAGTTGAAGCTGCCCATCCAGAACATCCTCATCGCCATGGCCGGCGGCGGCGTGGCCATCGGCATCCTCAGCCGGGTGCTGCCGAAGACGACCCTTTACGGCAAACTCGTTTCGCAATCCGCCAGCGGCGTGCGGACCGAGGCCACCCAGGAACAGCAACGGACCGCCCGGATGGGGCAGACCGGGCTGGCAATTTCCACCCTCCGTCCCGGCGGCAAGGCGCAATTTGGCGATGAAATTCTGGACGTCATCTCCCAGGGCGAACTGGTGCCCAAAGGAACCAAGGTGAAAATCATCGGCTACAGCGGCGGGGCAGCGATTGTCGAAGTCGCCGCCTGAGCCTGGATCCTCCGCGCGCCGCTGCTCACATCAGGTTCACCGGATCGATATCCACGGACAGCGAAACGCCTTCCGGCAGGTTTGGCGTGGCGGTGACTTCCGCGAGGCGCTGGCTTAGCTGCGTCATCTGGCGGGTGCGCAACATGATCTGATAGCGGTAATGGGATTCGGCCCGGGCCAGCGGCGCCGGCGCCGGCCCCGCGAAGATCAGGTCCTTCAACGTCGCAAGTTCTTTTTCCAATTGCCGCCGCAGGTGCTGCGCGGAAAAATTCACCTTGTCTTCATTGCGGCCTTTCAACGTCAGCAACGCAATGCGGCTGATCGGCGGATATTTCAGTTGCTTGCGAAATTGAATTTCCTGCTCGTAAAACCCGGCGAAATCGTGGCGCCGGGCGTATTGAATCGCCGGATGGAACGGCGTAAACGCCTGCACGATCACTTCGCCCTCCACCTCGCCGCGACCGGCGCGCCCCGCCACTTGCGTCAGCAACTGGAAGGTGCGTTCGCCCGCCCGGAAATCCGGCTGGTGCAAACTCAAATCCGCGTAAATGATCCCCACCAGCGTGACGTTCGGAAAGTGCAGGCCCTTGGCGATCATTTGTGTGCCGACCAGAATATCGATCTTGCCCTGGCGGAAATCGCCCAGAATGCGCCGGTAATCTTCCTTGCGCTTGAGCGCGTCGGAATCCATCCGCCGAATGCGGGCGCGCGCGAACAGTTTGCCCAAGGTTTCCTCGACTCGCTCCGTGCCAAGACCGGAATAGCGGATGGCCGGATCGCCGCAGTTGGCTTCGGGGCAGACGCGCGGCACCCGCATTTCCTGGCCGCAAATATGGCAGCAGAGCTTCTGCTCCGCGCGATGATAGGTGAGCGAGACGCTGCAATTGGGGCACCGCGCCACGTAGCCGCACTGCGGACATTGCAAGGCGGTGGAATAGCCGCGGCGGTTCAAAAATAAAATCACCTGCTCCCGTTTTTCCAGCCGCTGCGTCATGGCCTCCTTGAGCTGCTCCGAAAAAATCGGCGTCCCTTTCTGCTTGCGGTTCTCCTTCCGCATGTCCACGACGCGCACGACCGGCATCTTTTTGTCGTCGGCGCGCGAAGGCATTTCGAGCAACGCGTACTTGCCTTTCTCCGCGTTGTAGAAGCTTTCCATCGAAGGCGTGGCCGAGCCGAGCACTACCACCGCCCCGGCCAGCTGGCCGCGCACCACGGCGACGTCGCGAGCGTGGTAGCGCGGGGCTTCTTCCTGCTTGTAGGAATACTCGTGCTCCTCATCGACGATGATCAATCCCAGCGGATCGACCGGCGCGAATATGGCCGAACGCGCGCCGATGACGATGCGCGCGCGACCCTGTCGGATCTTGTGCCACTCATCATGGCGCTCCCCGGCTGAAAGATGGCTGTGCAAAACCGCAACCAGCGTTTGCAACCGGCCGGAGCTGAAACGGGACTTGAACCGCTCGACGGTCTGCGGGGTCAGAGAAATCTCCGGCACGAGCACGATGGCGCCTTGTCCGCGCTCGAGCGCGTGGGTAATGCCTTGCAAATAGACTTCCGTCTTGCCACTGCCAGTCACGCCGTGGAGAAGAAATGTGGTGGGCGGAAGGCGAACGGCGGAATGATTGGCCTCGGGGGCGGTCTTCCCGGCTGGCCATTCCGCGCTCCGCGTTCCACGGCGAGCATCAAGCTGGTCCATCCGGGCAGTGATCGCCGCCAGCGCCGCCGCCTGTTCCGCATTCAGCCCGAGCGCCTGTGTCGGCAGGAAGCGTTCGCGCGCATACGGGTCGCGCTCCGAAACCGCCGGGCTGATGGTGACCAGCCCCTTGTCTTCCAAGCGGCGGGCAGTTTCAGCAGTCGTGTCCGCCAGCCGCAGTAATTCCTGCAAGGGCAGCTCGCGCCATTCGTCGATGATGTTCCACACCTCCGCCTGGCGTTTGGTCAGCTTCGGCCGCTCGCCCGCGACCGGCACCGCGCGCACCAGCAGCCGCTCGCGCCAGCCTTCCTTCTCCTTGCGCACGGCCTCGGGCAGAACACTCTTCAACGCAATCTCGACCGGGCAGCAATAGTACGCGGCGATCCAGCGGGCCAGTTGCAGCACTTCCAGCGTCACTTGGCTCTGCGCGCCGATGACCTTGAGGATCGGGCGAAGGTTCGCGTGCGTGGATTCCTCGATCAGCCCCGTAACGACGCCCAACACCTGCCGGGGACCGAAAGGCACTTTCACGCGGCTGCCAACCTGGACGCGATCGGCAAACTCCGCCGGGATCAGGTAGTCGAACTCCTTGCGGAGCGCCATCTCCAGAGTGATGCGGGCAATCATCGCCGTTTAGTGTAAGCCCCAGACGCGGGTTGGAAACAACGGTTAATCCGTTTGCCTCAAAAGACCGTTGGGAATAGGCTGCCTGCTCCTCAGCCGGGTCTGAGAAAAAGCGGGCGGAAGCCGTGGCGCGGTTCGCCGGGCTGAGCCGCCGGTTGGCAGGCAGAAGCCTCGGGCCACGGCTGGAACAAAATGTAAGGGCGAAGTGTTGATGAAAATTATTTGTATCGGGGCGGGTGGCCGGACCTTTCTCGGCGCGGCTCTCGCGCTCATCGCCTCGTTTGGCGCCGGATGCGGCCAGGCCAATTCGGGCAAAACGGCCCCGCCGCAGCCCAACCAAACCAGCCAGTCCGTTCCCGCCGATGCAACGATGCTTTCGGAGAGCGATGTGGACCTGCTGCAATCGGCGGGGGAAAAAGCAGGCGAGAAATCGCCGGCCGCCGAAGAAAGCCGCGCCTGGCGTGAGATCGTGAAAGCGTTGGAGACGCTGCAATCGCCCGCGGTGCCCCCGGAATGGCAAACGCAAGAGCCGTCGAAAGAGGAGATGGCGGCCTTCCAAAAACAGCAAAGCGACCTGGCGGCCCGAACCGCCGACCAGGCGAACGCATTCTACACCAAGTTTCCCAACCACGAGAACGCTCCGGACGCGCGGAAGGTGGAGTTCGATTTGATCAACCTCACGGTCCAAATGGGCAACACCAACCGCGCCGAACAATTGGAGGCCATGGAACAATCGCTTCTGAAAGATCCGTCCTTCTCCGAAGACGAGCGGCTGGAATTGCGGAAGCAAAAACTGATGCGAACCATGGAGGCACGCGGCGACGACATCGATCCGGCGACGCTCGGTGAGCTGGAAAAAGGGGTGCGCGCCCTGCAGCAGGATTTTCCCAACCGGCCGGAGGTCGCCGTGCCGATGTTGCAGGTGGCCGAAGGCTTGCTGGCGCAGGATGAGCCGGCCAGAAGCCGGGCCTTGGCGCGCGAGATCGTGAAGGGCGAAGCCGACAACGATGTAAAGGCGGCCGCGCAGGGACTGCTCGACAAACTCGACCGGGTCGGCAAACCACTGGTGCTGAAATTCACGGCCGTGGATGGGCGGCAGGTGGACCTGGAACAGTTGAAGGGCAAGGTGGCGCTGGTCGATTTCTGGGCGACTTGGTGCGGCCCGTGCATGCGGGAATTGCCAAACCTAAAAACAGCCTATGAAAAACTCCACCCCAAAGGCTTTGAAATCATCGGCATCAGCCTTGACCAGGAAAAGGCCGCCCTCGAACGGGTGGTGGCCCGGGAGCAATTGACCTGGCCGCAAGCTTTCGACCATGACGATGCCGCGCAAACGTTTGCCGAAGAATTCGCCATTACCAGCATTCCCACGATGTGGCTGGTGGACAAGAAAGGGGTCCTCCGTGATTTGAACGCGCGGGAGAATCTGCCCGAAAAGGTCGAAAAACTCCTGGCCGAAAAGTGACGGGCGGGACGAGTAGCTCGGCGGTCTCTCAACGCCGCCTCCAGCCCGAGTTCCGATCCCGCTTCCCGCTGATTCTGTTTGTCACTCCCGAGACAATGCGGCTTTAATCCCAATCTATGGATTGGCTAACGCACTGGTTCTGGATCAACGACAAATTTCTGGGCGTGGAATGGGGCTTCTGGAAGGTTCTGGGCTGGACGGGAAACGTGGTTTTTTTTTCGAGGTTCTTCGTGCAATGGTGGGCCACGGAGAAAACCCGGCGCGTCGTCGTTCCGAACGCCTTCTGGTGGCTTAGTCTTAGCGGGTCCCTGTTGCTGCTGGCGTACAGTCTCCATCACCGGGATTCGGTTTTCATCTACGCGTATGCCTTCACCTGGATCCCTTACATCCGCAACTTGATCATCAGCCGTCGCGTCGCCCGGGAACGGATGTTTTGCGGAGGCTGCCGCGCGGGGCGCCCGCCGGGCGCGAAGTTCTGCGCCGAATGCGGCGAAAGGTTGACGCCGGCGCCGGCCTGAACGGTCGGAAACGTTATTTCGGCGGCGGCTTCGGCACTGGGACGGGCGCCGGAACGGCCAAAGGCGGCGGGCTGCTGAAATACTGGTTGAGCGCGGGACGATACCTTTCCAAAATTGGGAGAAAATCCCGGTTCGCTTTGGCAAATGTCTCTAACTGGCTGACAAAACTCATGATATTTTTCTCGGTGGATCGATGAAACTCCGCGGCAAGATTGTTTACCACGCGCCCTTGTTCGGCCAGTTGCGCCTTGGCCATCCGCCACTGCTTGAACAAGTAAAGATCCACGCCCAGACACAGCACCACCAAGGCGGCCAGCGCGACGACAAAGAGCGCCTGCAGCGAGCGTTGTTGTTCCTGCAACTCTTCCAACTCGATGGCCAGGCTGGCGGCGGACTTGCCTTGCAGAAAGTCGGCCTGGGGATCGGAGGCGTCCATGACCTATCGCGCCGCTGGTTTGGGCGCGGGCTGACCAGGCCCGACCGACGCCCCCGGCTTTGGTTTCAACTCATATTGCTGCAGGATGGGATTGATCGCGGCGTTGCGCTTGCTGTAGTCCACCGCCTCGTTGGCCAGCGCCTGGACGGCGTTTACAGTCGTGTTCAAAGTCACGTAGTGCGCGGTAACCTTCTCCAGTTCCTTAATGGCAAAAAAATGGATCGCGGCCAGCCACGAAGCCCCCACCGCGCCCACCACCAACGCGCCCGCTAAAAAAGCGCCGAGTAAGTTGCTTCTCATACCTTGGTTGACATTGTAATTTTTTGGTCATGGAAGTCCAAGTTGTTTTTTAGCCGAGTTCGCGCCAGCAAGCCATTGACTTACCCTTCGACCTTCTCTATTAACAGTCTCTAAATTGACCAGGATCACATTTCCAAATTGTCAAAATTATGACGCCCAAGACCGCTGAGAAGACCGCCGCCCTCGAAACCAAATCCCCCGACAAAACCGCCGAGGCCGCCAAACCCAGTCCCGCCCGGCTCCGCGATCTCGACGCGGCCATTTCCTCTATCACCAAAACCTACGGCGACGGCAGCATCATGCGCCTCGGTGATGCCCGCGCCCTCAAGCAGATCGAGGTCATCCCCACCGGTGCGCTCGCGGTCGATCTCGCGCTCGGCGTGGGGGGCTTGCCCCGCGGACGCGTGGTCGAGATTTTCGGCCCGGAATCCTCCGGCAAAACCACCCTCATGCTGCACGTGATCGCCAATGCCCAAGCGGCCGGGGGCCTCGCGGCCTTCATTGACGCCGAGCACGCGCTCGATCCGGGATACGCCAAAAAGCTGGGCGTGAACCTCGACGACCTGCTCGTTTCCCAGCCCGACAGCGGCGAGGAAGGGCTGACGATCTGCGAAACCCTCGGCCGTTCGAACGCCCTCGACGTCATCGTCATCGACTCGGTCGCCGCGCTCGTGCCAAAGGCCGAACTCGAAGGCGAGATGGGCATGGCGACGATGGGCATGCAGGCGCGCCTCATGAGCCAGGCCCTGCGCAAGCTGACCGCCATTCTCGCCAAGTCCAAAACCACCTGCATCTTTACCAACCAACTGCGCGAGAAGGTCGGCGTGATGTTCGGGAACCCCGAGACGACCCCTGGCGGCAAGGCGCTCAAATTCTACGCCAGCGTCCGCATCGACATCCGCCGCAAGGACACGCTCAAGGATGCCGCCGGCAACGCGATCGGCAACCATGTAAAGGTGAAGATCGTGAAGAACAAAGTCGCGCCGCCCTTTGCCGAAGCCGAATTCGATATTCTCTATAACCATGGCATTAATAAGGAAGGCAGCATCCTCGACGTGGGTATCGAATCGGGCGTGGTGGACAAGAAAGGCGCCTGGCTGCAGTTCAACGGCGAACTGATCGGCCAAGGCAAGGAGGCCGCGCAGAAAGCCCTCGCGGAGAAGCCGGACGTTGCGAGGCAAATCGTGCAGGCCATCATGTCCAGGCGAAACGCGCCGGTAGCGGCCTAGGCCGGCTATGGAGCCAGCACCGGCCCACCCCAGTCGAACCGCGAAGCTTGCGTTCGGCCTTCTCGCGGCCTTCGCGGGAGGATTGCTTGGTCACTTCGCCTTTTTGTGGATCGCGCGGCAGGGTTTTTATCCCCTGGCCTTGCCGGGCGCCCTGGCCGGCCTGGGATACAGTCTCGTCTCCAAACAAAACCGTCTTCCGGCGGCCTCCGTCTGCGGCGGCTGGGCGCTGGCCGTGGGAATTTTCTCGGAGTGGCGTTTGGCCCCGTTCATCAACGATGCCAGCCTCGGATATTTCCTGACCCATCTGCAGGATCTGAAACCGATGACGATGATGATGATTCTGCTCGGTGGAATATTTGGGTTCTGGTTCGCCCTGGGGAGGCGAGGGAAGATTTCACCAACCTCCACCGGGTGATCTAAGTTCCGGTCCGCGAAAGAAGTCCGCGCCGAGTGTCAGAACCTGGTTCGGTTTCTTTCGGAGATGGGCAGACAAAGTGGCCAAACTCCGTCCTCGGCTCGATGGTGGCTTGACCTGCCCCGGCTGCCCGCCCTCTCATTTTTCCACCAACTTACTTTCGCGTCCCCTGGCTGGCTGCAGCCGGGGAGCGGGCCCGGTGGTTGCCCGCCAATACCCGGCCAACAGGCTGCCGAGGACCGAGTGAAATACGCTGGAGATCGCGCCGGGCACCGCCGCCGCCGGCAAGGCCGGAAAGTTCTTCTGCGCGAGCGCCACGGCCAAACCGGAATTCTGCATCCCGACTTCGACCGAGATGGTGCGACAGATGATCTTGTCGTAGCCGAACCGCCGGGCGAAAAGATAACCCAGGCAAAATCCTCCCGCGTGCAAAAGGAACACCGCCAGCAACAGCTTCGCGCCGGAGGTTTTGATGCGCGCCGCGTTTTGACCGATGATGCTCGCGCAAATCAGAGCAATGGTGACCACCGATACCACCGGCGCCACCGGCAGGACCGCCTTGACGAAGCGCGGAAAAAGATGGTGCAGCCCCAAGCCAAACAGCACCGGCGCCAGCACGATCTGCAACGTGTCGAAAAAAAGTTTCCACGCGTCCACCGGCACATACGCTCCCGCGAGCCATTTCGTGAGCAGCGGCGTCATGAAAATCGCGCCGAACGTCGAGCACATCGTCATGAGGACCGAGAGCGCCACGTCGCCCCGGGCGAGGTAGTTGACCACGTTTGAGGCGGTGCCGCACGGACAACACGCCACCAGGATCAAGCCCACCGCGAAGGGCGTCTCCAGCCGCAACCCGCGCGCCACGGACCAGCCGAGGAATGGCATAATGAGATAATGGGCAAAAAAACCGATGGCCACCGCGCGCGGCATCTTCGCGACGCGCCTGAAATCAGCGAAACTCAAAGTAAGGCCCATGCCGGCCATGATCACCGCCAGCCCATAGACAATCGCCGGGCCGCGGAACCAAGTGAACCACGCGGGCGCGATCAAGGCGGCGACGCCACCGGCCAGCACCCAAAGAGGAAACAAATTGGTGAAGAGATTCAGCCACCGGGTCATATGCGCCGGCTCAAATCATTAACCGCGCCGGGACCGGCACTCCAATAGTTTTTGCGAACGTCCGGCAACTTTGAACTTTGATCTATCGGCTCTGAGCTGCTATCTCTGCCTCATGCAAACAGCAGATCAGCTCCGGGAACTGTTCCGGATGCAGAAGGCCCTCAACGAACGGATCGGGGTGCGCACCGAAGGCATGAGCGAGGAGGACAAAACCAAGTGGCTGCTCAATTATTGCCGCGCGATGTCGCAGGAAATCGCCGAGCTGACCGACAGCGTCCCTTGGAAATGATGGGCCAAATACCAAACGTTTGACGAACAAAACGCCCGCGTCGAAGTGGTGGACTTGTTCCACTTCCTGATCAGCCTCGCGCGGGTGCTCGGGATGAGCGCCGACGATGTTTTCAACGCCTATCTGAACAAGAACGAAGTGAATTTCAGGCGGCAGCAAACCGGCTACCAGGAGAAGGACCACACCGATTCCAAGCACATCTGACTCCGCAACGGCTTCCGGGAGGCAGCCCGCCACCAGCGATGAACCCCACACCAGCCAACCGGATCAGATGGCGAACGGCCCGCGCCGGGCTTGGGCCGTCCGCCCGCGTGACCTTCGAGCTGGTTCCCGCTTGCTCGGCGAAATCACTTCGCCAGGCGCGCGAACTGTTTGTGGAATACGAGCAGGCCATCGGCGTCAACTTGTGCTTCCAAAATTTCCAGCAGGAACTGGCGGAGCTGCCGGGCCGGTACGCTCCGCCCGATGGACGTTTGCTGATCGCGCTGTCCCCCGCCGGCCCCGCGGGGTGCGTCGCGCTGCGCAAAATCGGGGAAGGCGTTTGCGAAATGAAACGGCTCTATGTGCGCCGCGCGTTTCGCTTGCAAGGTCTCGGCCGAAAACTGGCATCCGCCATCATCGACGAGGCGCGGCAAACGGGGTACGGGACACTGCGACTGGACACGCTCGCTTCGATGAAAGAGGCGATTGCATTGTATCGTTCTTTGGGCTTCAAAAACAGCCGGGCTTACTGCTACAATCCTTGCGCCGACGCCGTTTACCTGCAATTGAAATTGAAATGAAGGCTGGAGCCGAACGAGGTCGATTCCCCAACGCCCGGCTCGCGTGACGCCGAAATTCAAAACCCCGCGCGCGCATATTGAAGCCTCGCTCCGCGCGCCGGCCCGCTGGCGCGGCGAGATGCAGAGGATCCTGATTTCCCAGGCGCAAATCGCCGCCCGCATCCGCGAGCTGTCGCGCGCGATCCAACGCGATTTTGCGGGGCGCGAATTGGTGGTGGTGGCCGTGCTCAACGGCACCGTACTTTTTCTGGCCGATCTGATCCGGCATCTCTCGCTCCCGCTGCGGCTGGATTTCATCGGTGTGTCGAGCTACCGGCTTGGCGGCGACTCGGGCGCCCTCGTCTTCACCAAGGAATTGCGCCTCGACGTGCGCGGGCGCGATGTGCTGCTGGTGGACGACATTCTTGACACCGGCAAAACCCTGCGGCAGGTCACTGAAAAATTGCGCCAACTCAAGCCGCGCCGGATCAAGACCTGCGTGCTCCTGGAAAAATTCGCGCGCCGTGTCGAGAAAGTCCATGCCGATTACGTCGGGTTTTCCATCCCGGATCTCTTCGTCGTCGGCTATGGATTGGATTTCGCCGAGCGCTATCGTAATCTCCCGTTCATTGGCGTGCTCCGCCCGGAGTTATATCGAACCCCGAATGAAGACAGCTGAAAACGATCCTGCGAAACCCCTGGAAGGCGCGCTTTCCGGCGCCCCACTCCCGGTCTTTTACCGCCGCCCGCATTAATGCGCGTCTCCGTCCATTTTTATTCTTATTCCCAAGAGCTGGCCGGCTGCGTCGAAACCACCGAGTCGCTCGCGCCGGGCAGCACGGCCGGCGACCTGCTCCAGGCGCTGAGTGTTCGCTTTCCGAAACTGGAGCGGATGCAAAAGTCCACGCTGATCGCGGTCGGCGTGGATTATCAGAGCCGGAGTTACGTCTTGCACGACGGCGATGAGGTCTCGCTCTTCCCGCCCGTGCAAGGCGGTTGAAAACGGGACGGAAGAGGCGATCCCAAATGAAACGTGAAGTGACGATCACCGCCGAGCCGATCGACGAGGCGGGGTTGCTGGCGCGGCGCGCGATGTCGCCGGGGATGGGCGCGGCGGTCTATTTCGCCGGCGTCGTGCGCGGCACCGAAGACGGCGTGCCGATCTCGGCCATTGACTACGACGCGTTTCAAAAAATGGCCCAACATCAGTTCGAGCTGATTTTTCGAGAGATGCAAAGGCGCTGGCCGGTCGAATCGGTGCGAGTCGTCCATCGCATCGGCCGGGTGAGAGTTAACGAGCCGTCGCTCTGGGTGGAAGTCGTCGCGGCTCATCGCGGCGAAGCCTTTGCCGCCTGTCAGTTCTTGATCGACGAAATGAAACAGGTCGTGCCGATCTGGAAGAAACCGCTTTCTTAGCCGATGGTCGGCGAACAGCGGGAGATTTCAGCGCCCGTTACGCTCGCCCGCGACCTGGTTCGGCCAGGAAAAAATCCTTTTTCCGGCAGAACTGACAGCTTACCTTCTGCCATCTGCAAGATGAGCAGGCAGTTAAAAATGGTTGCCTACGTGGTGTTGAGCGTCTGTCTGATCGGCCTGGCCATCGGTATCTACACCAGCTATCCTGCTCCAGATCAGGCGCCGGCCAGTCTTTTGACTAATCAGATCCCGGGTGGTTCGGACGAGACGGGCACGCGACCGTCTTCCAAGAGCATGGGCCGCGTAATGGCGTACGGCGGGGTAGCATTCCTCTGCGTCGTCGGGTTGGGGCTGCTCATCGCGCATGACTTTTCCCACTTCACAGCCAGGCAGGTAGAAAGTTTCATTTTCAACGACAATCTCGAAGGGACCAAAGACCCGGAGTACGAGGAAGCCGAGCAGGTTTGGGCCAACGGCAATCATCTCGAAGCCGTCCGGTTGATGCGTGAGTATCTGGACCAACATCCGCGCGAGCAGTACGTGGCGCTGCGCATCGCGGAAATTTACGAGAAGGACCTCAATAACCCCCTCGCCGCGGCCCTCGAATACGAGGAAATCTTGAAAAAAAAACTCGCGCCCGAACGCTGGGGCTGGGCGGCGATTCATTTGGCGAACCTGTACTCCGGCAAGCTGGCGAAACCGCAGCAAGCCACGGCTTTGTTGGAACGGATCATCAAGGATTACGGGCCGACGGCCGCCGCGAAGAAAGCGCGTGAGCGGCTTGGCATTCCGGAACCTTCCCCCGAGGCCCCGCCGGCTCCAAAGCCGGACGACACCCCGCCGTCTAATCTACCGCCGGGCTTCCGGCCGAAGTAAATCTCAAGCGGGCCTTGGCCAGGGAGGATCGGGAATCTGCCGATCTGGGCGGCGTCTTGACCGCCCCGGGGGTGCGGCCTACACTGCGCCGATTTTGCTAAATGAGACGATGTTGCTTGATCTTTGCGGCCGGCGTCGTTTTCTGCTCCAACGCGCCGGCCGAGCCTGAGCTGCGAAATGCCATCGCGGCCATCGTAAACGACACCATCATCACCTACCAAGAGGTGGAGGAATTCACGACCCAGGCGTTGGAGTTGTTGCGACGGGCCTATTTCAACCAGCCGGAACTTTACAAAGAAAAGCGGAACCAAACGTTGATCGATGGCCTCGATCAATTGCTGGAAAAGCAGTTGATCCTCGACGACTTCAAAAGCGCGGGAGTCAAAGTGCCCGATAGTTATATCGATGACGAAATCAGAGACCGCATCCGCCATCGCTACCGCGACCGGGCGGCCCTGATCAAGGAACTCCAGGCCCAGGGGATAACCTATGAAATGTTCCGCCAGCGCATGCACGACGAAATCGTGGAGAACTACATGCGCCAGAAAAATGTCTCCTCCGCCATTCTGATTTCCCCGCAAAAGATCGAACGCTACTACGCCACCAACCTCCACCAGTTCAAAATCGGCGATCAAGTGAAGCTCCGCATGATCGTGCTCAAGCGCGCCTCGGGCGGCGGCGTGGAGGACCTGCTGCGGCTCGCTCGGGAGATTCTGGCCAAGATCGAGGAGGGCGCCTCCTTTGCGGAGATGGCCTCAGTTTACTCCGAAGGCTCGCAGCAACGCGAAGGCGGGGACATGGGCTGGAAAGAAGCGGCCAACATCAGCAAAGGCGTTGCCGACATCGCCTTCGCCATGAAGCCCGGCGAGCACACCGGCGTCCTGGCGATCGCCAAGGAAGCGGACGATGCCTACTGGGTTTATCAGTACAACCAGGCCGGCCAGATCGCGATCGCCCGAAAATACACGAGCCGGGACGTCTTCGTGGAGGAAAAGAAGGCGGCCACCCCGAGCAGCCCCATTCAGGGACCGGACCCGCAGGAATTTCGTTTAATGTTGGTCGAAGACAAACGCGCCGCCCGGACCAAGCTGTTGTCCGAAACGCGCGACCAAATCGAAAAGGAGCTGACCATCCAGGAACGGGCCCGCTTGCACAAGCAATGGATCGAACGGCTGAAACAGAAGGCCTTCGTGCGCTATTTTTTGTGAGCGTTCCGCCGACGGGCTAATCCGTGAAACCGTTCCCGGTCATTTTCCGCCTTGCAGGCACACGCACGACCCATCGCGAGGCGCTCTGCTCATGACCGGGTGGATCGCCATCTCCCTGGGAGACATCAGCGGCATCGGCCCGGAAGTGACCCTCAAGGCGCTGGCCGCGGAGTCAAGCGCCGATGACACCCAGTATCTGCTGATTGGCCCCGAGGCAGGCCTCGCTCAACTAAACCAAACCCTTGGACTTCGGCTTCAGTGGCAGCGATTCAGCCACGCGCGAACGTCAGGCCGGATTCTTGTTCACACGCCCGCCGGGAAGCCGGGCGTACAGGATGCTTTGCGAGCATCGGATGGGCCTTTCCCGACCGGCTCCGCGCCCGCCGCCCGCGCCGCGCTCGCGGCTTTGGAGGATGGAGCGCAGCGCTGTCTGCGCGGTGAAGTCGATGCGTTGGTGACCGCGCCCGTGAACAAAGAGGCCATCATGCGTTTGGGGGAGCCGTTCACTGGACAGACGGAGTTTTTGTCGCACCTCGCGCGCGCGGAGCACACCGGCATGATGTTGCTGGGGGCCGACGAACGGCAACGCTGGCTGCGCGTCGCGCTCGTCACCACGCACCTCCCACTGAAGGAGGTGACGGCAAAGCTGACCCGGGGGAAAGTTGAGCTTACCATTGAGTTGGCCGCGCAGGCCTGTCGCGACCTTGGCCTGCACCGCGCGCGGGTCGGTGTCTGCGGATTGAACCCACATGCCGGCGAGGGCGGCCAATTGGGCGACGAGGAACAAACCATCATCACCCCCGCGGTTCAGGCGGCCCAGCGCAAGGGACTCGACGTGGCGGGGCCGTTTGCCGCGGACACACTTTTTTACCGGGCCTTTCACGGAGGCTACGATGCGGTCGTGGCGATGTATCACGATCAAGGTTTGGCGCCGCTGAAAATGATCGGCTTTGAAACCGGTGTGAATTGGACGTTGGGGCTGCCTTTTGTCCGAACCTCACCGGATCACGGCACGGCGTATGACATCGCCGGTAAAGGCGTGGCCAACCCGGGCAGCATGATCGCGGCGCTGCGGCTGGCTAAACAACTCGCGCGCCAGCGGAGCCAGGCTTTATGAAGTGGTTGAATCACGTCCGCGATAATTGTGCATGGAACCAGGACGCGGTCTCAGTCCCAGGCGTTCCCGGGCCGTTTGCGCGACCTCAGGAGGGCCTTCGCAAGGCGTGTGAGAATCGACGCTTGCGTCAGTTGTTCGTCAACATCGCGGGGGTCTTGGGAGGCAGCGGCGGCGGCTGACGGCCCTTCACACCGGGCGGCAGCGGCGGCTTGGGCAGAACTCTGGCCACTAGTTTACGCCAGACCTCGCGGTCACTGGCGCTCATGGCCTGCCAGCGGTCCGCATTCTGCAGAAATTGCTGCCGCTCCTCCGGCGAGAGGTCCGCGAACTTTTTAAAGCCGTTGATACAGCGGTCGCGCTGGTCTTTGGGCAGTCTCCCAAACATCTGCAGTGTTCCCTGCATTTGCCTGCGCTCGGGGTCGGTCAGAACGTCGAGCGTCTTGGCTCTCTGTTCTTCATTTAATTCGAAGAACTTTTGAAAGTGTTCGTAGATTTTTTGCCGTTTTTCCTCAGGCAACGCGTTCAATCTGGCGAACCCGGCCTCAATCTGTTGACGCTGCGCGGGGGAAATGTTGGTCACGGAAAGGCCGGGGCTGGGCTTGGCGGTTGCCGGGCGGACCCAATACCGAATGGCCGTTTCGTTCGCCAGAATCTCCTGCTGCAAGTCCGCGGGGCATTGGTCCCAGAGATGCAAGCGTTCCTCCACTAACGGGCGGTCCGTTTCCGGAATGGCGTTCAATCGGCTCACGCGATTGCTGGCGGGCATGTGCATCAAAGGCTTCAAATACCACTGCAGTTCCAACGCGCGCAGGCGCGACTGACGCTCGTCGGCGGAAAGCGTATCGTATTCGCGCAGCTTGTCCTCCAGGACTTTCCGCACGGCGGGTGATTTGTCGGCGAGAAGGGTTTCTCGTTCAGTGGCGGACATCGCCAGGATGCGGCGAAAGTAATCCAAGGGCGATGGGGGCAGCGGCGGCGGTGTGGGCGGCAGAGCGGCGGTGCTCTTTGTTTCAGGACCAACCGCCGGCGCGGATTGTGCGGTGCCGGGCCCGCCGAGCAGCGGCCCGGCCACCAGGCCGAGACAGAAGAAGCAACGCGCCATGAGTCGCTGAGTCATTGCAAGGCGCGCAGCAAATCTTCATCCGCAACCGGCGGCGCCTGGCTCAATTGGACAATGGCGTCGAAGTCCTGCAAGATTTCCGGATTGAGCGGCGTGACCGGCGACAAGGCGGCCACGCTTTTGGCAAGTTGCGCGCGCCCGGAGGCCCGGTACTGGTGAATTCCGGTCATGACCAGAAGGAGCGCCAGTCCGGCGCTGGCGGCGCGGGGCAGATATCGGCGCGCCCAAGCCAGCCATCCGAAGGTCGGCGCGTTCCGGCGCGGTTTGCCCTGCTCGGCTTTGGCCGCTTGGAGAACCAACGCGGTGAAATTGGAGGAGAGCGGCGCCGCCGGCAACTGCCGCAACTGCTGGGTGAGCAGGGTGTCATCCTCCCATTCGGCCTGCGCTTCCGGATGGGCGGCCAGGTAAACCTGCAACTCCGCCTCCTCTTCCGGGGTCAGCGGGCGCTGCCAACTGGCTTCCAGGAGTTTCTGGTAAAGCGGGTCATTCATTCGATTGCCTTTCTCTGTTATAACCGGGGAGCCGGCAAAGTTGCGCTCAATTTGGCGGCCCGCGCCAGGCGCCGGAGCGCAAATACGGTTTGAGTTGTTCCTTCAAAGTCGCGCGTGCCCGGTGGATGAGCGATTTGGTCGCCGCCAAAGAGCAGCCGAGCACCTCGGCCATTTCCTCATAGGATAGGTCTCCCTGCCGGCAAAACAGCAGCGCCGTGCGCTGCTTTTCGGGCAACACCGCGAGCGCCTGCTCGATTTTTGCCTCCAGCTCGCCGTGCAACAAGTTCTCCGGCGGTGAAAAGGCGGTCGCATCCTCGAATTGCCGGCCCGGCGGTTCATCATGCCCGCCCGCCATTTCGTCGAGGGAGCCGGCCGGGTGCCGGGAACGGCGGCGGAGTTCATTGAGGCAAAGATTGCGGGCGATGGTAAAAATCCAGGTGGAAAATCTGGCGGATACTTCGTAGCGCCGGGCAGACTTAAACACCTGCAGGAAAACGTGCTGCGCCACGTCCTCTGCTTCGGCGGCGTCGCCCAGCGTGCGATAGGCCAGGTTCATGACCGGCTGCTTGTATTTTTCCACCAACGCCTCAAAGGCCTCGCCGTCGCCTTGCTTTACGCGGAGCATCAAGGCGGCATCAGGATCCGGCGGCGTGGACATCTGGTAGCAATCTAACAAAAACCGGCCGCCGGACAAGGTTGCGCCAAACCCGCTCGACGGAGATCAAAAGGCCGGCCGATGTTCCCGGATAACCAAGGTCGCTCTCCGGGACGTGGAGTGCGGTTCGTGCGTCCCTGCGCTAGGTGATTTGCAGGTCGGCTTTGATCTTCTCCGTGCAGTCCGGGCAGATACCATGGCTGAAGCGGACGTCGGAGTGAACGGTTATGTAGCTTTCCACGCGGTGCCAGTAGTTTTGATCGTCGCGAATCTTCTTGCAATAGCAGCAGATGGGCAACAGGCCGTGCAGTTGGTTCACGCGAAAGAGGGCCTCCTCCAACTCGGTTACCCGGTCGGCCAGCGCCGATTGCAGCTCGACCATCCGGCAGCCGACCTGCACGCGGGCGCGCAGTTCCTCCGGGTCGAAAGGCTTGGTGACATAATCATCCGCGCCGGCTTCAAGGCCCTTCACCACATCGGATTTGTTCCCGCGGGAGGTTAGCAGCACAATGTAGGTGGATTTGAAAGCGGGAGTTTCTCGCGCTTTGCGGCACACCGCGACACCATCCATTTTGGGCATCAGCCAATCGAGGATGAGCAGCGGCGCGGCGCCGGCCAACTGGAGCTGCTGCCACGCTTCCTCGCCATCGCACGTCACCACGACCTCGTGACCCCATTTGACCACGGCAGCCTCGAGCAGGCGGCGAGAAACCGGGTCGTCGTCGGCGATCAAAATTTTCACGCGGCTTCCTTTTTCAGTAAGGATTCAATGGCGGAAGTCACCGCGGCGAGCTCCCGCTCCAGCTCCTGGTACCGTCCCGAGGCGGTGGAAACATCACCCGCTCGGCCCATCAATTCCAAGCGTAGGGCCGCTTCCTGAGCTGCCTTCGCTCCAAAGTTACTCACCGAGCCTTTTAACCGGTGGGCGCTGCGTTCGAGGGCGGGGGGATCGTTATGGTCGATCGCCGCGCGAATTTCGGCCAGCAACCTCGGCGTGTCCTCGAAGAAAAGCGAGGCGACTTCCTTCAATAGTTCCCGGTCTCCTCCCACCCGTTCGAGGACGGAGTTCGAATCGAAACCCGGCTCCCGCGATCCCTCTTTGGTGGGGGTGCTTGACGCGGCGGCGGCGCTGCCGATCTGGGTTTCGATGGCCGTGGCGAGCTTTTTCGGATCGATCGGCTTGGGGACGTAGGCGTCCATGCCCGCGGCCAGGCAGCGTTCCCGGTCTCCCTTCAGTGCGTGGGCGGTCATGGCGATGATCGGCAAGTGCTTGCCGGTGGTCCGCTCTCGCTCCCGGATTGCGGCGGTCGTTTCCAGGCCGCTCATTTCCGGCATCTGCACATCCATCAAAATCAGGTCGAAGACTTCCCTTTCCCAGGCCGCGAGCGCTTTTTTGCCGTTCGCGGCAACGACCACGGTGTGTCCCCATTTTTCGAGGATGCGCCGGGCGAGCCGCTGGTTTACCGGATTGTCCTCGGCCAGGAGGACGCGGAGGGCCTTTCGGTGCTTTTTCGCGAACGCGGAGAGGCCGGGGGAAATCCTGCGCGAGCAGGCCGGCGCCTTGCCCAGGGCGGTGAGGATGGCGTCGAGCAGGTCGGATTGCTTGACCGGCTTGGTGAGATAGGCCGGGATGCCCAGCGAACGGCACTTTCCGGCGTCTTCCAGTTGCGCGGCGGAAGAGAGCATCATGACGACTCCACCCGAGAACTGCGCGTACTTCTTGATTTCTTCTGCCAGGGTGAAGCCATCCATCCCCGGCATCGCCGCATCGAGCAGCGCCACCGCGAAGGGCGCGTTAGCAGCCAGTCCTCGCTGGATCGCGGCCAGGGCCGCCTCGCCGCTTTCCACAGCGACAGGCTTCATCTCCCAGGTGTTCAGCAATTCTTCGAGGACCCGGCGGTTGGTCGCATTGTCGTCCACCACGAGGACGGGGAGGTCTTGCAAATGGAGTTGTTCGAGGCTGATCTTGGGCACGGGATTTTTTTGCAATCCGAAGCGAACCGTGAAGTGGAATCGACTGCCTTGGCCCAATTCGCTTTCCACCCAGATGATTCCACCCATTAGTTCGATCAGTTCCGAACAGATGGCCAATCCCAGCCCAGTGCCGCCATAGTGGCGAGTGGTCGAACTGTCCCCCTGAATGAAGGCCTCGAAAATCAGCTCCTGCTTGCCCGGGGGAATCCCGATGCCGGTGTCGGCCACGGTGAAGTGCAGGCAAACTTCCGTTTCGGTCCGCGACTTTACGGCGGCGTGCAGGGCGACCTCGCCGCTTTCGGTGAATTTGATCGCGTTGCCCACCAGGTTCATCACGACCTGGCGCAGACGGCCAGGGTCGCCCATCAGGGCGTCGGGAACTTCGGGTGGGACGTGGCAGGCAAGTTCGAGGCCTTTCTGGTGCGCGCGCACGGCAAGTGAGAGCATGGTATCTTCCAGGCCCTCGCGCAAGTCGAAGTTAACTGGATCGAGGTCGAGCTTGCCGGCCTCAATCTTGGAAAAATCGAGGATGTCGTTGATCAAGGCCAGCAGCGTATCGGAGGATTCCTTCACGGTGTTGAGCAGCCCACGTTGTTCGTCGGTCAAGGCCGTGTCGAGCGCTAGCTCCGTCATCCCCATGATGCCGTTGATGGGAGTGCGGATTTCGTGGCTCATGTTGGCGAGGAAATGGCTTTTTGCAAGATTGGCCGCTTCCGCGGCTTCCTTGGCCTTGTTCAATTCCTCCTCCGCCCGTTTTCGCTCGGTAATATCGCGCAGGAACGCAGTGAACGCGGTCGTTCCCCGATGTTGGATGCAAGTGACGGCCAATTCCACTGGAAACTCGGCGCCCGTCTTGCGCAGGGCGGAGATTTCGATCCGCTTGCCCAAGATGGCGCTTTGGCCCGTGGCGAGATAGTTCGCCAGCCCGAGTCGATAGCGTTCTCGCAGCGCGGGCGCAACAATCAGGGCGGCCATGTCCTGGCCGATCGCTTCCTCGCGCGTGTAATCGAAAGTCCGCTCCGCCGCCGGATTGAACTCCAGAATTCTGCCTTGGGAATCAATGCTGATAACGCAGTCCAGAGCGGAGGCCATGATCGAACGATTGAGCGCCTCGCTTGCGCGGATGGCCGCATCGGCACGCTCGCGTTCGGCGATCTGCAGCTGCAGTTCCCGGGTACGCTCGGCCACCTTCGTTTCCAGATCCGCCTGCGCCCGCTGCAAGACGGTATCCTGGGCCTGGATTTGCATCAACATTTCGTTGAAACCATCAATGAGCAGCCCCAGCTCATCCTCGCTTTGTTTGACGGCACGAAGGGAGTAGTTCTTGTTGGCCGCCACGGTCCGGGCCGTTTGCACCAACTGCAAGATCGGGCCGGAAATGAGGCGTTGCAGTCGGCTGGAAAGCAAGAACGCCACCAGCGAAGAGGCCAGCAAGACCAGCGCCACAATCCAGCCGTACTCCCGCAATCGCCACGAGAGGGCCCGCAAGTCAGAGTTTAGATAGACCGTGCCGATCCCTTCGCCATGGTGGATGACGCCGTGGAACAGGACCAAATCGTGGTGTTTGAATTGGTGACCATTGGTTTGGGCGGTTGGGGGTACCCAGGCGCGGCTCGCATTGCCGCGTGAGTATTGCGCGAACGGCCTGCCGGTCCGGGTGTAAATACAGGCGTGGAGGATATTTGGCTCGGCACGCAACGCGGCCAATGTTTCATCCGCCGCTTTAGGATCATCGAACTCCAGGGCGGCCGTGGTAGTGTCGCCGATCATTTCGGCCAGGGTGGAGAGATTCCGGAGCATTTCCCTGCGGAAGGTGATCACCTCGCAGGTGACGAACGCCGTGCACGCCATCAACAAGGCCACGCTGCTGGTCACCATGATGATGAGAGTCTGTTTGCGCTGAAGGGAGGCCCGTTGAAAAACTGGCATGCTAATTTTCTCCGCCCAAGGTCCGGTGTCCGGGGGCCCAACGATCACATCCAAAAAAGACGAAGCGATCGAGGGAAGCTCTTCTAGCCGAGGCTGCGAGCACCGGCCTGGCGGGCCTGTCCCACCAATAGAACAGAGCCTGAACCTTCCCACGCAATCGTCCCATTGGCATATTCGTCCAGGAAGCGCCGGAGCGTTTTCGCATAAACAATTTGGCGAGTTCGGCCTTAGGCGTGGTCAACGACACCAACGGCGCATAGCACAACCAAGGCCACGGTAAGCATGGGGAGCGGGAATGGTACCAGCCGCAGCCTCATCCGGACCAGGGAAAGGTCAAAGCGCCGGGGGTCGAAGTTTGTCCTACAGAAAGGGGCGAAACTGGGTGCGCGGGATTTTTTTGCCGGGCAGTCCACGATCAAACCCGCTGCGGCGAGCGACGATGGCTCTCCCTTGAAGGGGCGAACGCTGGGTCCTTCCGTGGCTGAGTCAACTCCGCCAGCCCGTCCGCCGACTAGTCCATATTGATGAGCAGCGTGTAGAGTTTCTCTGCAATGACCCGCTGCCGCTCGCCGGAGCGAATTTTTTGCCCATCCGCCTCGCCCACATAAAAGCTGTCGATGGCGGCGCCTTTCTCGGTGGAAATCTTCGCCAGCGAGATGTCCAGATCGAGTTCGGTCAAAGCTTGCGAGATCACGTACAACAGGCCGAGGTGATCTTCCGTTTCGATGTCGATGACCGTCCGATTTTCCGACGTGTCGTTGTCGAACTGGATGCGGGTGGGGATGCGCTCCCCTTCTAGCGACATATAGAGCGGACGGGCGGCTTTTTGGCGCGCGATCAAAGCTCGAAAATCAACCGTCTGCCCGGTCAGCGCCTGCAAGAGAATTGCTTCGAACGTTTCGCGTTCCTCGCGGTTGACGAGGCCGCCCGCGCGGGCATCCGTCACAAAAAAGGTGTCCAACACGATGCCATCGGCGCGGGTGAAAATCTGCGCGCTGAGGATATTGATCCCGGCGGCAGCGAACGAGCCGGCGATTTTGCTGAACAAGCCGGCGCGGTCCCAAGTGCAGATTTTGGCGCGCGTGTAGCCGCGGTCCGGTTCGTTGTGCCAGGCGCTGATCGGTTCGAGGGCCTTTTCCTCCTCGGCCATCTGGTGGTGCAGGAAGCGATGCGCCAGCGCCAGATCCGTAAGGATCTCCTTGGCCGGATGGATCTGAAAATAGCGCGGCGGAAGCCCGTCAAAGTGGGCGGCGACCTCCTCCGAACTGAAACTCCGCGGCAACATCCGCTCCACCTCCTGGGCCAGCAGCTCCCGTTGTTTGACCTCGGCGCGAATAAAATCGGTGCCGCCCACCAGCAGCGGCATGGCTTTTTGGCAAAGTTCCCACAACAGCGAGTCCTTGAAGCTGTTCCAAAGTTTGTCGCTGGTGGCCTGGGAATCCGCGAGCGTGTGCAGCGTGAGCATCCGCAGATTCTCGGCGGTCTGAATCTGCGCGGCAAAACTGCGGATCACCGCGGGATCTTCCAGGTCGCGCCGCTGGGAGACCATGGCCATGCTCAAGTGATGTTCGATCACCAGCCGGAGGGAGTGCGACGTAGCTCCGTCCAGTCCCAGCCGCCGGGCGGCGCGCGCGGCGAGTTGCCCGCCGGCCTCGGAATGGTTGCCGGTGCGCAGCGCCTTGCCGGCGTCGTGAAGCAGCAACGCCAAGTGGAGCACGAAGGGACGCTCGACGGTTTGAAACAACTCCGCGTACTTGTTGGCCGGCGCGGCGGGCGCCTCCCAGACCCGGTCAAGGACTTCCAGGCAGACCAGGGTATGTTCGTCCGCTGTATATTGATGATAAAACTCGTGCTGCACCAGGCAGGTCAGCTTGCCGAATTCCGGAAGGTATTTCCCCAGCAGTCCCACCTCGTGCATGGCGCGCAAGACCCGCGAAACATTGCCCCGCTGGTTGAGGATCTCGAGGAAGGTTTCCCGAACGTGCTCGTCGTCCAGAAACTCACGGTTCACCAGCGCCAGTTCACTCCGCACCAGTTGCGCCAGATTCGGGTGCAGCTTCAAACCCCGCTGCTGGGCATGCAGGAACACTCGCATGAGCCGGCGCGGCTGCTCCCGGAATATCTTTTCCGATCCGGCATGGATCTGACCGTCCAGAAATTTAAAACCGTCCACCAGTTGCTCCGGGGGTGGCCGGAAAGGCGCGCGGATTAATTTGCGAAGGGAGGCCAGTCGTTGCGATTTCGGCAACAAAGCCAGCCGTTCCTCCACGAGGCGGGTGATGAGATAGATGTTCCGAGAGTGCGTGTAGAGATCGCGCATGAAACGTTCGAGGCGCTGGCTGGGCGACCGTTCGGTATAGCCCAGGCCGTGGGCGATCCTGGGCTGGAGGCTCTTGGCCAGAACATCCACCGGCCGATTGACTTCGTAGTGCAGTTCGTTGCGGACACGCAGTAGAAAATCATAGGCCACTTCCAACTGTTTGTGCTCGGCGCCGCTGATCAGCCCGCGCTGCTCCATTTCCTCGGGCGAACGGGTGCCGTACTTGAAGTAAGCCATCCAGTGCAGGTTCTGATAATCGCGCAAGCCGCCGCAGCCGTTTTTGATGTTCGGTTCCTGCATGGTTGCCGAGTTGCCGAATTTTTCGCGCCGCGCCGCCTGGTCCTGCACCCGCGCGGCCAAATACTCCTCCTGGTGGCCCTCGACACATTTGGCCCAGACGGACTTTTGGAGTTTGTCGAACAATTTCTGCTCGCCCGTGATCAACCGCGCCTCGATGAGTGAGGTTTTGGATTGCATCTCGCGGTTGGCCACCGCGACGCAATCCGCCAGCGTGCGGACCGAATGGCCGATCTTGAAACCAAGATCCCAGAGCGGATAGAGGATCCCGTCAATTAGCTTGGCCAAATGGGGCAACGGCTTGCTGCTGGCGGCGACCTGGCCATCGTGCAGAAACATGACATCGATATCGCTCTGCGGATTGAGCTCCGCCCGCCCATAGCCGCCCAGGGCCACCAGCGCCAGCGACGGAAACTCCTTCTGCGCTTGGGCCGACAAACAGCTTTTGGAGGCGCCCCACAGGTGGCGCAACACGATGTCGGTGAGCGCGGCCCGCCCTTGGCAAACGGCCCGGCCGCCGGCGCCGGCGCGGTGCCAGATTTTCAGCCGGTGCGATTCGACCTTGAGAAATTTTTGGCAGCGGGCCAGTTCCTGGGCAGGAAGCACGCCGGGCGACAGCACCAGTCTGGCCGCGGCGTTGGCAGCCATTTTTTCCACCACTGTCAACATCCAGTCGCCAGGGTACGCCACAAGAGAAATGGAACGCAAGTTTTGGCCCGTCGCTCGTCCGCGGCGGCCATCCCCGGAAAGTCAAGGCGCGACGGCCGCAGTCATTGAGTCGGCAAGGGGCCGGAGTGATCAGCTAAGTCACGAACTTCCGCTTGCACGGCAAGCGCTTCGCCCGTCTTCCCCTCGGCTAACAGGCAATTCCCCAGGAGCTCAAGAGTGGTTCTGGTTTCATTCGCGCAGTGCAGGATGCGGTAATTTCTGGCCGCGCGGCGGAGCAACTCCTCGGCGGCTGGCAGGTCGCTTTGAGCTGCAAGCTGCAAACGTCCTTGGCCGGCAAGGGCGCACGCGATACCGTGTGGTTCGGCCAGTCTCTCAAATTCTCCCAAGGCGAGGCGCCAAAACTTCAGCGCTTCTTCAAGATTCTTCCGGGCCTCGAAAAACCGGGCCAGATTGGCGGTCACGACCGCGTGGCCGGCGGGATCCGCGCTGCGGGCAAACAGCCGCGCGGCTTCGAGATAGCACGCGGCGGCATTAGTGAAGTCGCCCTGCGTCTGGCGCCAGAGGCCCAGCTCGTTCAGAAACAATGCCCGCACCGAACGGTCGGCCAGATGTTTTGCAGCGGGCGCCAACTTCTCGAACCGTGCACGGAGCGCGGCGGCGTCGACGCTCAAGGCTTCGAGTTGGAGCAACGCAATTTGGTTGCGCCACCATTCGTTGGTGCGGCCGAGTTTTTCATTCAGGCTCGCGGCCGCTTCCAGCAGCCGCCCCGCTGGAACGGCATGTCCGATTTTGCGTTCGGCCTGGGCGAGATTGTGCAACGCGACGGCTTCACGCGCCTGATCATTCAGCAGTCCGAAGCGCTCGGCCGCGAGCTTCCATTCTTGCGCGGCGGCGGGCCAATTCTGGCTCTCTGAAAGTTTGGCCGCCTGCTCCGCGGTCCGTTCCGCCCGGCTGACCGCGACGGGCACCGGCGGCAGCGTTCGGGTGGTTGAACAGCCAAGCAAGCATGGCAAGAGGACCGGAGAGAGGACCTGGGCAATGGCGGCCAAAAGCTCGCAACCGGGGCGATTATCTCTCTTCTCTCCCTTTGCCGCTTTAGCGGCGGGTTTCGTCATTGGCTACCTCCCACCCTGGGTCTCAGGATGCTCCGCACGGGCGCGTTGGTGCCCTGGCGGAAAGCCGATTTGAGCAGCCAATGGCGTTTGAGGCCTTGAATCATTTGGTCGGTATGCACGACGAGTTCGGAAATTTCGGAAAGAATCAATCCGTTCGCCTCGACCTGCGCGTGCAGATTGCCGGTGAGGTTGGCCAGGTTTTCCAGGCTGACCAGCAGGTTGCTGGAAAGGAGGTTGAGGTTGGTCTGTGCGCTGAGCACCGTTGAGTTGGCGGATCCGAGCGTGGTCTGAAGCTCAATGTTCAAGTTGGTTGGAATCAACCATTCACCGAGCGAACCTTTCGGTGCTCTCAGATTCGCGGTGATTTGTTCCAGATTGGCGACCGCCGGCTTGAGGCTCAGCAGCAGATCGTCCGCGTGGGTGGCCAGGAGGGCCGAATTCGTGAGCACACGGCTTAGCTTGTTGGTTAGGTCGAGAAAATTCGGCAGCGCGGCCTCGACGATATTCACCACTTTTTCCAGTCGTTCGGTGAGCGCGGGGGACTCCTCGACGGGCAACCAGTAGCCTTTCTCGCCCTTTTGGATCGGGCGGTAGCGGTCGGCCCGGTCGTCCCACATCCATTTGGGCGATCGAACTTCCAAACCGTGGTCCACCACCTGGATCAGTTCGAGGCCGAGGCCGGAGATCTTTTGGAGCGCCGCTTTGGAGAGCGGCTCGCCGGCGTGGATGATCACGTTGGTTTGCCCTTGATCGTAAATAGTCTGCGCGAACGTCACCATCTTCGAGCCGGTCAGCTCCTCGGCCTGGCTCAATGTCACTTCCTTGAGTTCGTGCAGCAAATAGGTCGGAGCGCCGTTGGTACCCTTGCTGACTTCGATGGAGCGTTTGCCCAGAAAGTCGGCGGCGGCCACTTTCGCGCGGGAATCCTCCCACAGGTATCCGAAGTAAGGCTCCTTAATGCGAAACTGAACAAATACATTGAAAGACGGATCGTCGGGGGGTTGCGGCACGATGTCCACGATCTCCCCGGCCGTAAAACCCATTAATTTCACCGGGTCTTTTATCTTGAGTCCCGTGGCATCCCGCACAAAAGTAAAATAAGGCATTTTCTTGAGGAACCAGCCGCGGCTCTCGGCGGTTTTGTAAACGTAATAGACCAGTCCAACCGCCAGCAACAACGTGGCTATCGTGACAAACCAGCCCACCACGCGCTCCAGCCGGCTGAGGCGCGTGCGCAGTTGCGGGGTCAGGTCTTGCAGAGCCATGCGGGATAGTTTCTAGTTTCCAGTCCGAAGTTTCGAGTTGTTTTTCCGCCGTGGAAGCGCGGCGGGCCGCGGCGCGGGCCAGTCCGCAAATTCATCGGGGCGCGGTTTGCTTTGGCTCAAGGCCTGGAGGCCGTGATGCCCAGTAATTCCTGAAAGAGCGATTCATCTTGTGTGCTCAGGGTGGCGCGAGTTCCCACGTTGACGAATTCTTTGTTTTTAAGAATGGCAAACTGCCGGGCGCGCTCCCGCCAGGGGCGCAAATCGTCCGCCGCGACCACGAGCGTCATCGGTCGGCGGTGCATGATTGGATGCCCGCTGGCCAACTGGTCGAGCAGGTTGAGCCACCAAAAAGCCTCGCGCGGGTCCAATCCGGTAAGCGGGTTGTCCAGCAGCAGCACGTCCGGTTCGAGTGCGAGCGCGCGCGCGAGGCCGGTTCGTTGTTGCCAGTTGCGCCGCAGTTCCCCTGCCGCCTTGTCCGCCCACAAATCCAACGCGGTCAACTCCAACAGGGTCTGAACCTGTTCGGCGGCCTCAGCCACGGTGCGGTTTCGATGGTAGCAAAGCGGGAGCGCGATGTTTTCTGCGACGCTCAGATGATGGAACAACCGCCCGCCCTCGAACACCTGGCCGAGGCGGAGACGCATCGCCAAAAGATCCTCTTCGAATCCGGCGCCCAACTCCTGGCCGAACACGCGATAGCGGCCGCGCGCCGGGCGCATAATTCCTACCGCCGTTGCCAGCAAATCACTTTTGCCGGAAGCGTGCAGTCCGCCGACCGCCCAATAATCGCCGACCGCCACCCGCCAGTTGATCCCTTCGAGCACGATCTGCTCGGTATCCTGGAGCGAGCTGATCGCCACGTCGATCATCTCCATGGCCGGCGCGCCCGGATTGGTTTCGGCGGCGGCGTCCGGCATTTCAAGCCACCAGGTAAACCACAATGAACAAAGCATCCAACAACACGCATCCGACCACGCTTTGCGCGACGGCGCGCACGGTGGCGCGGGAAACATCCGCCAGGCGCAGCGGTTGGGCCAGCCCGTGGTAGCAGGTGACCACCGAGATGAGCAGGCCGAACAAAAAAGTCTTCAACGCCAGCAGCACAAAGTCCAACCCGTCCAAGGCGGCGGCCAGTTGGCTGAAATAATCTCCCGGTGTCAGCGGCACGTCTTGAATGAACGCCCAGAGATAACCGCTGGCCAGCGCGCCGAGGATCAAATAGACCGTCAATGAAAAAATCCCCAGCGCCATGCCGAGCACGCGGGGCACGACCAGATAATGAATCGGGTCGATGCCGAGCACTTCCAGCGCCTCGACTTCACCGAGCGCCCGGGCCGTGCCCAGCTCGATCACATTGGCCGCGCCGCTGCGGGACAAGACGAATAACGCCGCCAGCAACGGACCCAACTCCCGCACCACCACCGTCACCATGACCATTCCGAGAAAGTCGTTCGCGCCCACACGGCTTAACAGCGACACCGTCTGGCCGATCACCACCAATCCGAGCGCGGTCGCTAGAAAGACAATCATCGGCAGCAGCCGCAAGCCTGAACGGGCCAGATGGCCCAGGATCAGTGGGCGCATCACGTTTCTGGCGACCCCGAATTTGCTGAACATCACGCCGAGTGTGATCAAGGTGAAGGCGCCCAGGCCGTGGACGGCGACCAGGAAGCGGATCAGTTTTTGTCCGAAGAAATCGAGATACGAGCGAGGCAACGGCGCCCGCCACAGGAAAGTCGAGTCCGCTTCCTCCACGGTGCTGGCAGCCCTTTTTTGCATCTCGCCCAAATTAGGTCGTCCCTCCGCAGGGGTCAAAGAGCAATTGTCTGCCCGTTTTCCCGGCCGAGCTCTCCCACACTCGGATCAACTTGGAAAACAGCGAATTGGGATTAGGTTGGCGATCGACATGATGAACCTGAAATTGTGGCCATCTCCGCCCCCCCGCCCTTCTTTCCTTCCGTGCCCCGCCGCATGATCTTTACCCGCGCCACGCTGTGTTGGATGGCGCTGTCCGTTTCATTTGCTCCCGCGTCCAAGGCGGATTATTGGATCGAACGCGGACCCTGGTCCGGCGCCATTACTCCCGTCTCCGCGGTTGTGAAGGCGAAGCTGGTCAGGGAGGCCGCCCTCGCCCGCTTGGTGGTGAGCACGAATTCGGACTTGAGCCGGCCGATGCTGTCCGCAGCCGACACCGCTGTGCTCGAACGGAACCGGGTCGTGAGCTTTTATCTGACCGACTTGCAGCCAGACACGATTTATTACTATGCAGTCGGGACCGGTGGGCGTGTGATTACGGAGAAGCGGGGTCGTTTTCGGACGTTCCCATTGGGCCGCGCGTCGTTCACCTTGGCGTTCGCCTCGTGCGCGCGCACGGCCTCAAGCAATCCGGTGTTCACCACCATCCTGAGAAACAACCCGCTGTTCTTTCTCAACGATGGGGACTTTCATTACCTGGACATCACGACCAACGACCGCGCACGGTTTCGTGACGCCTACGACCGTGTCTTGAGTTCGCCGGCACAGGCCGAACTTTATCGCTACATTCCCTTCGTTTACATCTGGGACGATCATGACTTCGCCGGCAACAACAGCAGTCGCGCCGCCCCGTCGCGGGAAGCCGCGCGGTTGACTTACCAGGAATACGTGCCGCACTATCCGCTGGCCGCCGGCGCGGGGGACGTGCCGATCTACCAGGCCTTCACGGTGGGCCGCGTGCGCTTCATTCTCACCGACCTGCGTTCGGAGCGCAACCCTTCGGACCAGCCGGACGACGAACAGAAATCCATGTTGGGCGCCAGGCAAAAGGCCTGGTTCAAACAGCAATTGATCGAGGCGCGTGGCCGTTATCCCTTGATTTTCTGGGTGAGTTCCGTCCCGTGGCTCGGCCAAGCGGGCGTGAATTATTATCCGGTCGCCACGAATCAATTTGGGTTCATTCATCATACCAATCCGCCGGTCGCCCGCGTGTGGCCACCAGGCCGAACCAACCTGGTCAGCCACCCGGCAACGGAGGATCACTGGAGCGTCTATGCCACTGAACGGCGCGAAATCGCCGATTTCATCAAGGAAAACCAGATCAAGGGCGTCTGCATCCTCCACGGCGACGCCCACATGCTTGGCGCCGATGACGGATCGCACAGCGATTTCGCCACCGGCGGCGGCGCGCCGATCCCGGTGTTGTGCGCCGCACCGTTGGACCAGCACGCATCGATCAAAGGAGGTCCGTATAGCCAGGGCGTTTATGCGCCGCGGCGAGGCGAAGGCTGTTTCGGCCTCGTCAATGTCATCGACCAAGGCGATCAGATCAGGGTGAACTTCAGCGGTCGCAATTTTCTCAACGAACAAAAGATCTCGCTACAGTTTGAGGTTCCCGCGAAGTGAGCCGCGGCGGAACTTGTCGCGCCTCCCTATCGCTCGTCGCACTGGAACTCGGCCCGGTTCCCACCCCCGGACGTGCGGGGTAAAGACCCCAGCAAGATATTTGGGAAATAGCTTGCTTTTTTCCCGGTTCACGTTTTAATCCTCTTCAGCCCAACACAAAGCGTCTGCAACGGATGCCAGATGTAAAACGACGATCGTTTCCTCTTGGGCCATGATCGACCGCGGAAAACCTATGGGCCACTTGGCAATTCAGAAGCTGCTGTTCGGATTGGCTCTGCTCGACTTGAGTCTTCAGTGGGCGCCGGCGCAAACAACGTTGATCGCGACGGGTTCGGTCTGGAAATATCTGGATGACGGTTCCGATCAGGGCACGAACTGGCAAGCCGTGGCATTCGATGACAGCGGCTGGACCAATGGGGTCGCACCGCTGGGCTATGGCGGTGTCGGCGAGGTCACGACCATCAATGGCGGCGCCGAGACCAACCGCTTCATCACAAGCTATTTCCGGCACTCCTTCAACATCGCCACCCCCTCCACCTATACGAATCTGGTCGTTAGGTTGGATCGGGACGATGGGGGCATCGTTTATTTAAATGGGGCTGAAATCTTCCGCAGCAACATGCCGGACGGACCGATCGATTTCACAACTTGGGCGAGCAGCATCGTGAGCGGACCGCAGGAATCCGAGTTCTATGCCACCAATATTAGCACGGCCATGCTGGTGACAGGACCGAACTCGATCGCCGTCGAAATTCACCAAGTCAACAATACCAGCAGTGACGCCGTTTTCGATCTGACTTTGCTAGCGAACGTCTCTCCCGCGCCGCCCCAGGTGACCATCACGAGTCCGAACAACGGTGCTTCCTTCTCCCCGCCAGCCACGCTGGACCTTGAGGCCAGTGCCAGCGATTTTGACGGCACGGTGGCCAAGGTTGAATTCTATCAGGGGAACAGCAAGGTCGGGGAAGCGGTCGCGGAACCGTTCAGCCTCGTCGTTTCCAACTTGGGGTCCGGCCACTACAGGTTTGGGGCCGTCGCCACGGATGATTCCGGCGCGACTGGCACCTCCGCGCCTGTGAACATCACGGTTGTCTCTCCTCCTTTTGTGTCGACACTGGTTTCCACGGGATCCGTGTGGAAATATCTGGATGATGGGTCCGATCAGGGCACCGCATGGAAGGAGGTGCTCTTTGATGATAGCTCCTGGAAATCCGGTCCGGCAATCTTGGGTTACGGCAATGCCGTTAAGGGGCGGCCCGAAGCCACGCTGATCAACGGCGGGCCGATCGGCGCCCGATTTATTACCACCTACTTCCGGCATCAGTTCTATGTCGGCAACAGTTCCGTTTACACCAATTTGGTTTTTGGAATCTTGCGCGACGATGGGGTCGTGGTCTATCTCAACGGCGCCGAAATAGTTCGCATGAACATGCCTGATGGAACGGTGACTTACAACACCAGGACGGTCACTGCCGTCGGTGGCACGAACGAAACGTTCTATTTCCCCACCAACATCAGGCCCGGCTTGCTGCTTGGCGGCCAGAACCTCCTTGCAGTTGAGCTTCACCAAGTCGGTCCCACGACCTCAGACGCCGCCTTTGACCTCGAGTTGAATGGCATCGGCCCTCCCGCTCTGCCGCCTATTCTCTATGAGCGTGCCGGTTCCCAACTCATACTGAAGTGGGAGGCCAATGGCGCAATTTTGCAGCAGGCCGATGAGCCCGGCGGGCCTTGGACACCGGTCACTCCGACGCCAGCGAGTCCTTTCGGGGTATGGACAGTGGCCGGCGGGAGGTTCTACCGGTTGTGGCATCCTTGATGCCAGGCGGAATGAAATGTCGGACCTCAGCCGTTGCACGCCACCGAGGCAACCGCCTGACCACGATCCCTTCGGGCAACTTTTCGGCGCGCCTTTTCATGTTGCCTTCCATGCGCCCAGCCACTAGCTTTGGCCGCTCGGTCGTAACCGTTTAACATAAAGGCATTCTTGAACAGTGAATTCTGCAAACACGCTTTGGCCAAAGTTGGCAACCCGAACGTGCTGGTCAATCTGATCTCCCGCCGGGTGCGGCAGCTAAACTCCGGCGGGGGCACGAGCAGCCGCCCGTTGATTGCCGAAACCGGCGGATTGGGCGCGGCCGACATCGCGCTGCTGGAAATCATCGAGGACAAAATGGGCTGGATCATGCCCGAAGAACTTCAACTGCTCGAACCGGTCCCGAAAAAGCGCAAGAAGCATTGACCCCGGAGATCGCGGTTGGCGCCGGCACATCCGCCCGAAGCGCGGCTTGCGCCGGGTGGCTCGCGTATGGCCGAGATTCTTAGCAACTCCAAAGCGCGCCGCGATTACCACATCCTGGAAACCTTCGAAGCGGGCATCGTTCTGAAGGGCACGGAGGTCAAATCGCTGCGCGCGGGAAAGGGCCAGATCCGGGACGCCTTCGCGCGAATTGAGAACGATCAGGCCGTTCTCTACAACGCGCACATCGACGAATACAGCCACGGCAACCTCCAAAACCATCAGCCCAAGGCCGTCCGCAAACTCTTATTGCACAAAGCGCAAATCCGAAAACTCTTTGAGCTGGCGTCGGTCAAGGGCAACGCCCTGATTCCGCTCTCGTTCTACTGGAAGGATGGGAGGATCAAGGTGGCCCTGGGAGTCGGTCAAGGCAAGGCGCAATTCGACAAGCGCGAAGACATCAAAAAGCGCCAAGCCGACCGCGAGCTAAAGCGCGCGACGATGCACCGAGTCAAAGGGAAATAAAGCCTCCGAGCGCCTTCCGGCCCGACCCGCGCGGAGCAAAAGAACGCTCACCGGAGCAGGCGGTGGCGACTAGCTCTTGGCCTCTGGCTTTTTCCAGAAGCGCTTGGGCGCCTTTACGACCAACCCTTTTTTGATCGCGCTCGCCGCGACGCGGATGTAGCGCACTTCGCCGTTCACGACCGCCTTGACCCGCTGCAAATTCGGCAGGAAGCGCCGCTTGGTAATGCCCGTCACGTGGGTGCCGATGCCCCCTTGTTTCTTCGGCTTGCCACTGCGCCAGATGCGGCTGCCCTTCCTGGGGCCTTTGCCGGTCAATTCACAAAATCTCGCCATAAATTCCAATTCTAAGTCAAGGAGCGGAAAAACTAGCAGCCTGGCGGGTCGATGCAAGCATTTTCCTCGCGCTTTCGTCGCTGCCATCAACCCCCACCTCCCATTCAAGCTCACTCGAGGTTTAGGAAATGATCTCCCGGATAGCTGGCTGGGGCGACGCTACTGCTTTGAAAATACGCGGTTGGCCTCTTCCAAAGCTTCTTTGGACCCAATGTCGTACCACAGGCCGGGCACGCTCCAGGTGTAAACGGGCGTGCGGGGGTAAAGCCATTGCACCAGGCGTCCAGGCTGGTCCGGATTGTTTCCCTCCGCGATGTATTGCTTGATGAGCGGCACGGTGCTCCGCGGATAATAGTAGAGGGCGATGCCGGTTATCGTACTGGTCGGGTGGGCCGGCTTTTCCTCGAAAAAGGTGACTCTACCGGCGGCGTCGAGGGTGATGGCATTGTATTTTCGGATCTCCTCAAGGTTGCCAACGTCGTAAACGGCGAGTACCGGCGCTTGCTTTTCCCGGCAGAATTTGCCGAAGCCCTCGAGTGGTTCGCTGAACAAGTTATCGGCCGCCACGACGATCAGGTCGTCGTCCAGGTTTTCACGGCTAATCACCAGGTGCAAATCGCCGAGGGCGCCTAATTTATTCTTCTCGTCCGTCGAATGGTCGTTGACAATGGTGAGATCGAACTTCCGCTTGCGCGCGCGATTATCGTCCGCCCACTTTTGGAATTGGCCGGCGAACCTGGCGTTGGTGACGATGTAGATGCGGTCAATCCCCCCGATGGGCGCCAGGTGATCGAGCACGTAGTCGATCATTGGCTTGCCGGCCACCGGCAGCAAAGGCTTGGGGCAGGTCAGGGTCAGGGGATACAAGCGGGTCGCGTAGCCCGCGGCCAGGACGATAATCTTCACCGCTGAATACTTTATTTCTGATCCTCGAAAAGGCTCGGCGCGGCCGCGCGCACGTGCGCCTCGGCGCGCGCCAGGATCTCGGCACCGGACTCGCACTCGAGGGCGGACTCGGCCAATTTCCTCGCTTCGGCGAGCTTGAGGCGCCGGATCAGGTATTTGATCTGCGGCACACTCGGCGGCGCGACGCTCAACTCATTCACACCCAGTCCCAAAAGTAGCGGCGTCAGCAGCGGGTCGCCCGCCATCTCGCCGCAGACGCCCACCCAGATTCCGTGTTGTTGTCCGGCCTCCACCGTCATTTTGATCAGCCGCAAGATGGCCGGGTTGGTCGGCTCGTAAAGGTGGGCGATTTTTTCGTTCAGCCGATCGACCGCCAGCGTGTATTGAATGAGGTCGTTGGTGCCGATGCTGAAAAACTTGACTCGTTTAGCGAGGCTGCTGGCGGCCAGCGCAGCTGAGGGGATTTCGATCATCGCGCCCGTTTCCAAGTGCTCGTCGAAAGGGATGTTTTCGTCCCGCAGCTCCCCTTTGCAGACTTCGACCAGGGCGTTGGCCTGGTTCAGTTCATCCAGGCAGGAGATCATCGGATACATGAGCTTGACGTTGCCAGCGGCGCTCGCGCGCAGGATGGCGCGGAGCTGGTTCCGAAAGATCTCGCGCTCCTGCAAGCAAAATCGGATCGCGCGCCACCCGAGGAACGGGTTCATCTCCTGCGGCACTTGCAAGTGGGAAAGAAATTTGTCACCGCCCAGGTCGAGGGTGCGGATGATGACCGGTTGGGGCTTCAAGGCCTCGGCGACCTGGCGGTAGGCCTCGTACTGTTCCGCTTCGGTGGGAAGGGTTTCCCGATTGATGAACAGATATTCCGTGCGAAAGAGGCCCACGCCTGCCGCACCACTGGCAAGCACCCCCTCCGTGTCGCTTGGTTGTTCGACGTTCGCGGAGAGGACCACGCCCGCGCCGTCGAGCGTGACTGCCGGCTGCTCGCGCACCTCGCGCAGTTTTTCCTCCAACGTCACCCGCTTCCGAACGAGTTGCCCGTACTCGAACAGAGTCTGGTCCGTTGGATTGGTAATGATCTGGCCATTGTAGCCGTCCAGCAGGACTTGCTCGCCGCTCCTCAGTTCCCGGCTGGCTTTTTGCAAACCGACCACTGCCGGGATGCGCATCGAGCGGGCCATGATCGCCGTGTGGGAGGTCTTGCTGCCGATATCGGTGCCAAACCCGAGCACCATCTTCTTGTCCAACAGCGCGGTGCGGGTCGGCGTCAGATCGTGGCTGATGATTATGCAGGGCTCCTTCAGATGTCCGAGGTCGATCTCCTCGTCCCGCCCCATGAGGTTGTTCAGCACCCGCGTGGCGACGTCGCGCATGTCCGCCGCCCGTTCGCGTAGGTATTCGTCCTCAATGGCGCTGAGCGTTTTGGCGTACTGATCAGCCACCTTTTGAAACGCGAATTCGGCCGTGACTTTTTCCTCGGCGATGACGCGGTTGACCGCGTCGATGAGCGTCGGATCTTCGAGCACCAGCAGGTGAGCGTCGAAAATGCTGGCGTCCTTGGCGCCCACGCCCTGGTTGACTTGGCGCTGAACTTCGAGAATCTTGCGTCGGGTTTCCACCAAGGCCTGCTCCAGACGCTGGACCTGCTCCGGTAACTCCGACTCGGGGACATGGCGCTCGGGAACCAGGTCGTCCGCCGGTTTGCCGAATACAAGGACTCTGCCCCGACAAACTCCGGGCGAAACCGGGATGCCGCGGAAAATCCTCTCTCCGGACTGTGCGGGCTCTCGCATGACCGATCTTTTACCACAGGCTCATGGTTTGAAAAGAGAAACGTGAAATGCGCGTCGGCCTGCCGGCGGAAAACATCCTCCACTCCCCGGCCCGACCTCTCCTGCCGTGGAGTTTTCACTTGCCAGACCGTGGCCCAATTTTATTCACTGGCGTGACACGGCGCGTGCTTTCAACATGATTACCCACATTCCAGCGCGTTGCGGGCCGGGAGTCGAGCGTGGTCGAATGCATTTCCGACATGAAAAATAAGAACTCAGGGGCGCGCCACGGCATGCTCGCCGGGGGAAATTGGATCATCGATCAGGTTAAACTCATCGACGTTTTTCCGCAGCCCGAACAACTCGCCAACATCCGGAGCCAGTCGCCCGGAACCGGTGGGGCTCCTTACAACGTCCTGGTCAACCTCGCCAAGCTTGGCGCCGGCCTGCCGCTCTTGGCGGCGGGATTAGTGGGCAAGGATCCCCTGGGGGAAGTGATTTTGAAGGATTGCCGCACTCATGAAATTGATTCACGCCACTTGCGGGCCACAGCGGACGCCGCGACCTCCTACACCGACGTCATGACCGAGCAGGGCAATGGTCGCCGCACCTTTTTCCATTATCGCGGCGCCAACGCCCGCTGGCGCGGTGAAGGGCTGGACTTCGATCGTATCAAGACTCGCCTGTTTCACCTCGGCTATTTACTGTTGCTCGACGCCCTCGATGAATCGGACGCCAAATTCGGCACCAAGGCCGCCCGTCTGCTGGCCGCGGCGCAAGCGGCCGGGATGAAGACCAGTGTCGATGTTGTCAGCGAGGACAGTGAGCGCTTTCCGAGAATCGTCACACCCGCCCTCAAGTACGTCGATTACTGCATCCTCAATGAAATCGAAGCCGGTAAAACCACCAGTTTCAGGATCCGCCAGTCCGATGGACGGCTCGACACGGTCGCGTTGCGTCACGCCGCTGGAGCGCTCTTGCAGCAGGGCGTGCGCGAATTGGTGGTCATTCATTTCCCCGAAGGGGCCTTCGCCCGCACGCGGAAGGGCGAGGATGTTTGGCAAACATCGCTCAACGTCCCTGACAAACACATCGTCGGAACCGCCGGGGCGGGCGACGCGTTTTGCGCCGGAACGCTCCTGGGGCTGCACGAAGGCTGGGAGCTGACTCGCTGCCTGCAAACCGCCGTCTGTGTCGCCGCTGCTTCCTTGTTCGAGCTGACTTGCACCGGCGGCATGAAGCCACTGAACGCCTGCTTGGCCCTCGGCAAGAAACTCGGCTACCGCCCGTCGCTGGAACCGACCGACTGAGTTAAAGTTCTGATCCCACCACCTCTCTATAAACCGGCTGCGATTTCGGACCGGCTCAGGCCCGTTCCAGGTACTTGCCGGTGCGGGTGTCGATCTTGAGCTTCTCACCGGTCTTGATAAACAGCGGGACCTGCACGGTGATCCCGGTCTCCAGAATCACCGGCTTCTGAACGTTGTTGGCTGAATCCCCGCGAATGCCATCGGGCGCTTCCTTGACCGTCAGAACCACACTGGACGGCAAATCGATCTGCACCGCCTTGTCCTCCACGAACGTCATCGTCACCAGCGCATTTTCGACCAAATAATTCTTCGCCTCGCCCACGATCTCTGCTGCGATCGTGACCGTCTCGAAGGATTCGGGATCGGAAAAGACGTAATCCTCGCCGTCCTTGTAGCTGAATTCCATCTTGCGCGTGGTCAGCGGCACCACCTCGATCTTTTCCGTCGAACTGAAGCGCACGTCGGACGATTTGCCGCTGCGGATGCTGCGGATCGTGGCCTGCACAAAGGCCCGTAGGTTGCCCGGCGTGCGGTGCTGGCTGTCGAGCACGACCGCGATGTCGCCGTTGTAATTAATCGCCATGCCGCGGCGAATATCATTTGCTGTTGCCATAGACTAAATCGATTTGCGGCCGGTTCACCCGGACCAGCGGAGCCGGGAACTTACTCCCGCGCGGTCCGATTGCAACTCCGCAATTGCTCTTTTTCGGCCTTTTTGCACAGCCGGCCTCCGATTTCTCCATTGCCGCAGGCCCATCGGCCCCGTACAGCTCCCGCATGGCAAAGCACTACTGGCTGGTGAAGCAGGAGCCTGAGGCGTATTCCTGGTGGACCTTCCTCAAGGAGGGCAAGACGGCTTGGACAGGCGTGCGCAATTTCCAGGCGCGGAACAACCTGCGGACGATGAAGAGGGGGGAATTCGTGTGCTTCTATCATAGTGTAAGCGAAAAACAAGTAGTCGGCCTCGCCCGCGTCGATCGGGAATTTTATCCCGATCCGACGGACAAGGAAGGCGACTGGTCGGCGGTCGATTTGGCGCCGGTCAAATCGCTGACGAAACCCGTCAGCCTCGACCGCCTCAAGGCGGACAAAATTTTGAGGCAAATGCCTCTGCTTAAGCAGTCGCGCCTGTCGGTTGCGCCCCTGACCGAAGCGCAATTCAGGCGCCTGCTCGCCCTGGCGGAAACCACGATCTAGCCCGCGGTTGGCTGGGTGGCCGGGATTCTCGCCGCCAGTTCCTCCGCCGGATAGGCCCAAATCTCCGCCAGGGTGGGGTGATAATGCGGCATCGCGGCCAGTTCGCGCACGGTCATCCGCTTGGCCATTGCGGCGACGATTTCGTGAATCAGCTCCCCGCCCAAGGGGCCGACACAACTGCCGCCGATAATTTCGCCGGTCATGGGATCCGCGAGCAGTTTCACGAAACCATCCTTCGCCTCCATGATGAGCGACTTGCCGTGGTCGTTGAACCGATAGCTCGCCGCCCGATAGGGCATCGCCCGTGCAACAGCCTCATTCTCGGTGAGACCGATGGTTGCCAATTGCGGCTCTGTGAAAACGACCCTCAGCAGCAGCCGGTAATCGATGCGGCGCGGATAGCCGCGATGCGCGATGTTGTGCGCGGCAGTCTCGCCTTGCTGGATCGCGATGTGGACAATTTCATGCGGGCCGGTGCAATCACCCGCCGCGTAGATATGTGGCACGCTGGTTTGCATGCGCTCGTTGGTCACGATGGCGCCGCGCGCCGTGGCGACGCCGGCCTTTTCCAGCGCGAGGGAGGCGATGCTCGCCACGCGGCCGAGCGCAAACAAGATTTCCTCGGCTTCGACGCGCGCTGTCTGGCCCTGATGTTCAAACGAGACCTCCTTCAACGCGCCGTTCCGCCGCGCGCCTAGCAGCTTGCTGCCGGTAAGGACCTTCACGCCTTCCCGGCGGAAAACCTTTTCCAGCTCGCCCGCGGCATCCTCATCGAAATTGCGCAGCAGATGCGCGCTGCGCTGGATGACGGTGACCTCCACGCCGAAGCGGGCGAAGAACTGGGCGAACTCCGCGGCCACAGCGCCCCCGCCCAGCACGATGAGCGAGCGCGGCGGCCGCGCAAGCGCGAGCGCCTCGTCGCTCGTGAGGCAGCCAACTTCGCGCAAGGAAGCCAGCGGCGGTGCTACCACGACCGAGCCGGTGCTGATAATCATGTTTCTCGCCCGCAGGGTTGTCCCGTTGCTGAGCGCCAGCGTGTGCGGATCGGCAAAACGGGCCAGCGCGCGAACGAACTGGAAGCTTCCCTCGGTGAGTTGCCGGACGCGCTCATCGGCAAATCCCTTGATGAGCTGGTTCTTCCGCGCCATGACCTCGGCGAAATCGAACGCGACGGCTTTGGCGTGGATGCCCCACGTCGGCGCGCGCGTGGCCAAATGCATCACTTCGGAGGCGTACAGGAGCGCCTTGGTCGGCATGCAGCCGCGCAAAATGCACAGCCCGCCCACTTCGTCACCACCTTCAATTACCGCCGTGCGCAGCCCCGCGCCCGCGGCCGTGCGCGCCGCGGCATAGCCGCCGCTGCCGCCGCCAACGATCGCCACGTCGAAGTCGGGATTCCCGTGCTCGTTCATGCCGCCAGAAGATGAACAGCCGGATCGCGATTGGAAAATAAAAACGGGCCTCGCCTGCCGGAATGTGGCCCAGCTCGCGCAATGGCCGAGCCTGAGGTCAGCCGCACAGGCGGCATTGGGGGTCTTTTCCCCTCGCGCTGATGGCGAGCTTCAGCTACACTAAGCGGCGGCCTTGTCGCTCTTGCGGCGGATCAACGGCTTGCCGTCGCCCAGCACTGCGGCGCGCGTGACCTTGATTCCAAGAATATCGCCGTTGCTCGGCACGTCGAACATCACATCGAGCATCATTTTTTCCAGCAGGCTGCGCAGGGCGCGCGCGCCGGTCCCCTTCTTGTAGGCTTGCGCCGCGAGTTCCTTTAAGGCGTCGGGGGTGAATTCCAGTTCGACCCCTTCCATCGCCATAAGCTTGGTGTATTGCTTGGCCAGGGCGTTCTTCGGCTCCGTCAAAATGGAAACCAATTGCTCTTCGGTCAGTTGCTCGAGCACGGTCACCATCGGCAGCCGTCCGATGAATTCAGGGATGAATCCGAAGGCAATCAAGTCCTCCGGTTCGACGTAGCGCAGGACCTTGCGCCGGTCGATTTCCGAAAGCTGGTGGTTCTGTTCGATCGCGCTGAAGCCCATTACCCGATGGCCGAGCCGGCGTTGCACGATCTTCTCCAAGCCCACGAACGCGCCGCCGCAGATGAATAAAATCCCGGTGGTGTTGACCCGAATGTATTCCTGTTGCGGGTGTTTGCGGCCGCCCTGGGGAGGGACGTTGCAAACTGTCCCTTCCAAAATCTTCAGCAAGGCCTGCTGGACCCCTTCGCCGGAGACGTCGCGGGTGAGCGACACGTTTTCCGTCTTGCGGGCAATCTTGTCGATTTCGTCAATATACACAATGCCCCGCTGGGCGCGTTTCACGTCGTAGTCCGCGTTTTGCAGGAGACGCAAGATGATGTTCTCCACGTCTTCGCCCACGTAGCCCGCTTCGGTGAGAGTCGTGGCGTCCGCGATCGCGAAAGGCACATCGAGCATGCGGGCCAGCGTGCGGGCCAGCAGCGTCTTGCCCGAGCCGGTGTTGCCGATGAGCAGCAAGTTGCTCTTTTCGATTTCGACTTCGCCATTTTTGGCCGCAGCCCATTCCTCCTGGCCGCGAGACGTTGGCTCCGAAAGGATGCGTTTGTAATGGTTGTGCACCGCGACCGACAGGGTCTTCTTGGCGTGTTCCTGCCCGACGCAATGCAGGTCCAGGTGCCGCTTGATCTCGGCCGGTTTGGGCACTTGCGGGGCCACCGCGGCCGGTTTTTTGGGTTCGGCGACCAACTCCTTGTCGAGGACGTTTTTGCAAAGGATGACGCAGTTGTCGCAGATGTAAACGCCCGGCCCGGCGATCAACTTTTTGACCTCGGCGTGCGATTTTCCGCAAAAACTGCAGAGCGTGATGTTGTTGGGGCGAGCCATAAAATCCAGAGTCAGTCTTTCTTGTCGGCCAGTCCGGGAATTTCTTTGCGCGATTTGACGACTTCGTCCACCAGGCCATACTCCTTGGCTTCTTCGGGCGACATGTAATAGTCCCGATCGCAATCCTTTTCCACCTGCTCCGCTGATCGGCCGGTGTGGCGGGAGATGATGTTGTTGAGGCGCAGCTTGAGTTTGAGCATGTATTTGACGCGGATTTCCACGTCGCTGGCCGGCCCTTCGGCCCCGCCCAGCACCTGATGGATCATGATGTTCGCGTTCGGCAAGGCATAGCGTTTGCCCTTGGTGCCCCCGCACAGCAGCACCGCGCCCATGCTGGCCGCCTGCCCGATGCAGTAGGTATTCACGTCGCAGGTCAGGAATTGCATGGTGTCATAAACCGCCAAACCGGCGGTGACGCTGCCCCCGGGGGAATTGATGTAGAGATGGATGTCCTTCTTCGGATCGGCCATTTGCAGGAAAAGGAGTTGGGCGATGATGGCGTTGGCCACCATGTCATCGACGGGCGTGCCCAGGAAGACAATCCGATCAACCAAGAGGCGGGAGTAAATGTCGTAGGCGCGTTCGCCTCGACCGGTCTGCTCGACCACGTAAGGTATGAAACTTTGCATCATAACGCCCGATTGAATCGTTGACGCAACCTAGCCAATCGGCGGACCAGCGTCAAGCGTGGTCGATGCGATAGCGGGTCTAGGTAAAAGTCCGGGGGCTCCCTTGGTAAAACTTCGTGTTTTCCCCCGTCGTATGCTTACATCGAGCCGTGCAATACCGTCCGGAACACCTCGGCCTGGCCGCGCGCGACACCGTGGCGATGCAGCAGTGGTACCGGCGCGTCCTCGGCGCCAGGCTGGTTTTCGACAACCGCAGGACTCCCCCCGCCTTCTTCCTCGAAACGCACGGCGGATTCCGTTTTCAAACCCCAGGCCGGCAGCGACTTGCGGCCGAGACGGAGAATGAAACCGTGGACACAAGCGCGTTTGTGCCCCACTTCAATGACTCTGCGGCGCGGCGGTCAACCTCCTCCAAATCAACCGCAACGCGCTCGCGAACTCGTCCGGCCTTTCCGCCATCCAGCTCCGGATTGATGCCGGTGTGAACCAGTCCCCGCACTCGATCTCCTCCGGCTGCAGCGTGAACGGGCCTTCTGCCCGAGCGCGATAAACCCAGACAAATTCTTGGCCGGTTTCCGGGCAAGCGGCGAATTTGAAAAGCCGCTCGGGCACTTGTGGGAGGCGCCAACCCAACTCCTCCCTTACTTCCCGAATCGCGCAGGCATCGTAATCCTCGCCACAGTCCAGGTGCCCGGAGGCCGAAGAATCCCACTTGCCGGGAAAGCAATCCTTCTGCCGCGAGCGCTTTTGCAAAAATAGTTCGCCCCGCCGATTGAACATCAGCACGTGCATCGCGCGATGTTTCAAGCCCAGCCGGTGGACTTCCCCGCGCGACTGCTGCCCGATGATCACGTCGCGCTCGTTGACGACGTCAAAAATCTCTTCCTTCATCGGCGAGCCAAGCTACACCGGCGCGAGAAGCGGTGGTATGCAAATCTTTGGCCGGCTCAACACAAATTCAATGCCGCGCTGGCTATGGTGCGCGACTTATTCCCGCGCGCTCGCGCCAGTTGCGCCGAGAAGCCGGCTGAGTTCCTCGAACTGCCCGCGACTTAAATTCTCTGCCCGTTCCCGCGGTGAAATTCGCATCTGCTCGAAAACACCAGCTAGTTGCGTTCCTGGCCAGTCTTCTTTGAGGAGCTTCAGCATCATTTTTCGCCGCTGCGAGAAACCGCGTTTCACGATTTTTGCGAAGATTCCGCGCTCGCGTTCCGTCAGCGAAGGCGTGGCGCGACGGACCAAAACCACACAGGCCGAGTCAACCTCCGGTTCGGGAAAGAAACAGCCCGCTGGGATTTTGAACCAATCTTGCGGTTGGTAGCGCAGTAGGATGAGCAGCGTGAGCACGCCGTAAGCGTCGTCGCCAGGCCCGGCCATCAAGCGGCGGGCGACTTCCAGTTGCAGCGTAACCACCATGAGCCCGGGCGGTTTCGTCGCCTGGGCCAGTTCCACCAGAATCGGCGCGGCGACCGAGTACGGAAGATTGGCAACCAGCTTCCATTCCGACCAATCCGGGCTCCGGCCCTTGAGATAATCCAGCGCATCCACGCACACCAAAGTCAGGTGTGGCACCGAAGCAAAGCGTCGTTTCAACAGTTCCACCAGCCGCCGGTCCTTTTCGATCGCCAGCACTCTTCTCGCTCTGGCCAGCAGAAATTCCGTCAACGGTCCCAAGCCCGGTCCAATTTCGAGGACCGAATCGTCGGGCGCCAAACGGGCCGCAGCCACAATCCGGTGGAGCTGATTGAGGTCATGCAAGAAATTCTGTCCCAGCGAGCGGGTCAATCGCAGGTTGCCCTGCGCCAGGATGCTTTTCATTTCGGAGAGCTTCATCATTGGTGGGCGGATCGTATGGAACCGGAGAACCATCCCGCCGCGCAAAGCGAGTCCGCCGACACGCGGCGGACGTGGACCGGCGAATGGGACCACCCAGAGTTCCCATTCGGCTTCTCAAGCATCGCGGCAGCTGCGTTCATCGGCTCGGGAAGCTTAAGGCACTTGCCACCAAAAAGAAATTGTCGCGCAACCCGTTTGGCGGCAAGCTCCCCGCTCCTATGCAGCAGGTGAATCTGGGTATCCTGGGCGGCGGCACCGTGGGTGGGGGCGTGTTTCAGGCGATCGAACGCAACGGCGCGCTCATGGCGTCGCGGCTCGGCGTTCGCTTGAATACCCTCTGCATGGCCGTGCGGGACGTGAACAAAAAGCGTCCGGTTAAAATTCCCAAGTCGCTGCTCACAACCGACTGGGCCAGCGTCGTCAATGATCCCCGCATCAACCTGGTGGTGGAACTGATGGGCGGCATTGACACCGCCCGTACGGTGACGCTGGCGGCCCTCAAGCTCGGCAAGCCGGTCGTCACCGCGAACAAAGCCCTGCTCTCCGCGCACGGCGAGGAGCTATTCGCCGCGGCGCAGCAGTATGGGGCGAATCTTTACTACGAAGCGAGCGTGGCGGGAGGCATCCCGATCATCAAGGTTTTGCGTGAAGGATTGATTGGCAATCGCATCACGCGCCTCTATGGCATCGTCAACGGCACCTGCAATTACATCCTCACGCGCATGAAATTCGACGGCGCCGAATTCCCCGAGGCGCTCGCCGACGCTCAGCGGCTTGGCTACGCCGAGGCCGAAGCGTCGCTCGACGTCGATGGCCTCGATGCGATGCACAAGATTGGCATTCTCGCCTCGCTCGCGCACGGATTCTGGGTGAACCCGAAACAAATTTACGTCGAAGGCATCCGCTCGATCACCGCGCTCGACATTCGGTTTGCCGGCCAGCTCAACTACACGATCAAGCAGCTCGGGATCGTGAAAAAGGCCGAGCCAGCCGCCGACGCGGCTCCCGGCGGCTGCGCGCCGGTGCAGGTCTGCGTCTGCCCTTCGCTCGTCCCCAATTCGCACGTTCTGGCCAGCGTGAACCATGTCTTCAACGCGATCTATGTGCGCGGCGACATCGTAGGTGACACCCTTTATTATGGCCGCGGCGCGGGCCAGGACGCCACGGCCAGCGCCGTGTTGAGCGACCTTGCCGACGCCGCGCTCGACCTTAAATGCGGAACCAAGAGCCGCATTCCGCCATTTGTGCCACACGAGCGCGAGGGCGCCGTCCTCCCCATGGATCAAGTGGTTTCGCGCTATTATGTGCGCTTGAGTGTCGTGGACCGCCCCGGCACGCTGGCCAAGATTGCCGCGATCCTCGCGCGGGCGCGAATTGGCATCTCTTCGGTCATTCAGCCCGAAGGCCACGAAGGGGAAAGCGTGCCCCTGATCCTGATGATTCACGACGCGACCAACGCCGCGATGAAACGGGCCTTGGGGAAAATCGGCCAGCTCGACGTCGTGAAAGAAACGCCGGCCATGATTCGCGTGGAGAGTTTTGAATGACGCCCCTTCGCAAGGATCCAAAGCCAGGCCCGGTCAATTCGCGTGAACCCGTAGGCCCGAAAGCCTGCGCTACTGGCGGCGGCCATGCTAAACGGGTGCCTCCCAGGCGACCTGCAGGTTGGGTCACGCCAGAAACGCACGGTTTGAATCCTCGATGAATCCGGCGCCCCTGACCAACCGTTCGCAATCGACCTGGCAAGGCGTTATCCACCGCTATGCGGCCTACTTGCCGGTCAGTAGCGCGACGCCGATCGTCTCCTTGAATGAAGGCAACACGCCGCTCATCCGCGCGCCGAACTTTGTCGAAGCCATCGGCGGCCAGTTCGAGCTTTACCTCAAGTTCGAGGCGTTGAACCCGACTTGCTCGTTCAAGGACCGCGGGATGACGCTGGCCGTCTCCAAAGCCAAAGAGCGCGGCGCCGAAGTGGTGCTCTGCGCCAGCACCGGCAACACTTCGGCGTCGGCCGCGGCCTATGCCGCCCGGGCGAAGATGAAATGCGTCGTCCTGCTTCCCCACGGCAAGATTGCCCTCGGCAAACTCGCGCAGGCGCTCATGCACGGGGCGACCACTGTGGCCGTGGAAGGCAACTTCGACGAAGCCTTGCGCATCGTGCGCGAGCTTGGCGCCTTTGGCAAAATTGAGGTCGTCAACAGCATCAACCCAGTCCGCATCGAGGGGCAGAAAACCGCGGCCTTCGAAATCTGCGACGCGCTGGGCGACGCGCCGGACTTTCATTTCCTACCCGTCGGCAATGCCGGCAACATCACCGCCTACTGGCGGGGCTACAAAGAGTATCACGCGGCGGAAAAGGCCGATACCTTGCCGCGCATGTTCGGTTTCCAGGCCGCCGGTGCCGCTCCGATCGTGGACGGCCACCCCATCGAGAACCCCCAAACCATCGCCACGGCGATCCGCATCGGCAACCCGGCCAGTTGGATGGGTGCGAAAGCCGCCCTGCAAGAGTCCAACGGCCACATCGACAAGGTGACCGATGAGGAAATCCTGGCCGCCTATAAATTGATTGCCCGGACGGAGGGCATTTTCGTCGAGCCGGCCTGCGCCGCGCCGCTGGCCGGTTTGATCAAGTGCGCGGCGGCCGGAGTGATCCCCGAAGGCAGCCTCCTGGCCGCCACCATGACCGGCCACGGCTTGAAAGATCCGGATACTGCGATCAAGACCGCCGGGTTCGAGCCCGTCATTGTTGAACCAACGAGCGAAGCAGTGATGAAGGTCATTGGCTTGTGAGAATTCCAAAGCGAAGCGTCAGGAGCCAGGCGGTTGCCGTCGTTCGGGCCGAACTGCCGGGCCAACGATCCGAGTTCTTAGTCCCAGGGCAGGCGGTTTCGACAGGAATGCGGGCCACGCCGGCGCCTAAGGCTTACGTGTTCGCCGTGCGGAGGTTGGCAAGCTTTGGGATAGGTACGCGGCTCCCTTAGTGAACTCTGGCTCCTGACTCCTGTGGCCCTCCTTGTTCAAAAATACGGCGGCACTTCGGTGGGTAATCCAACGCGCATCAAGAACGTCGCCAGCCGCGTCGCCAAACACCGCGCCCAAGGCGACCAGATCGTCGTCGTCGTCTCCGCCATGAGCGGCGTGACCGACAACCTGATCAAGCTCGCCAAGCAAATCATGCCCCTCCCCAGCGAACGCGAGCTGGACATGCTCCTGGCCACCGGCGAGCAAACGGCTATCGCGCTGACGGCCATCGCGCTCCACTCGCTGGACGTCAAAGCCGTTTCCTTGACCGGCGCGCAGGCGGGCATCCTCACCGACGGCGTTCATACAAAGGCGAGAATCCAAAATATCACCCCCAAACAAATCCACGCGCTGCTCGATGACGGAAACGTTGTCATCGTCGCCGGCTTTCAGGGCCAGACGCCCGAAGGCCAGATCACAACCCTCGGACGCGGGGGCTCCGACCTGACCGCCATCGCGTTGACGGCGGCCCTCAAGGCCGATCTTTGTCAGATTTACACCGACGTCGATGGCGTCTATACCGCCGACCCGCGCGTCGTGCCCGGCGCGCGCAAGCTTAGCGAGATTTCCTACGACGAAATGCTTGAGCTGGCCAGCCTCGGCGCGAAGGTCATGCAGAGCCGCTCCGTTGAATTCGCAAAAAAATTCGGCGTCGTCTTCGAAGTCCGCTCCAGTCTCAACGACAACCCGGGAACCATCGTGAAAGAAGAAACGCAAAACATGGAGGACGTCGTCATCCGCGGCGTCTCGCTTGACAAGAACCAGGCCAAGGTCACCCTCGTGGCCGTGCCCGACAAACCGGGAGTGGCCGCCAAGATTTTCAAGGCGCTCGGCGACGCCGCCATCAACGTCGATATGATCGTGCAAAACGTCAGCCACGGGGCCGGCGCGCCCGCCACCGACATTTCGTTCACCGTCGATAAGCCTGAGTTGCTCAAAGCCCGCAAAGTCATCGAGAGCATACGGGCCGACACGGGTTACCGCGAAGTGATCGCCGACGAAAAGATTGGCAAGCTCTCCATCGTCGGCGTAGGCATGAAAAGCCACTCCGGGGTAGCCGGCAAAATGTTCGAAACCCTCGCCCGCGAAGGCATCAACATCGGCATGATTTCCACCAGTGAGATCAAAATCTCCGTCGTGATCGACCTGGCCAAAGGCGAGCAGGCAATGAAAGCCGTCCACGCCGCATTTTTGGGATAAGCCTTCTGCCTCGTAAACACTGGCAGGAGCCGGCGCGAGGACAATCATGCTTCCGGCCCGGCGCTCCTTGGTTCGCGCGGAATAAAGCTTTGAAAATAGGCGCGGCGCGAAAATGATGCAGCGGCATGAACGACGAACGTGCGCCTTCGCCTAAGCGATTTTTTCTGGGCATCGAATGCGGCGGCACGAAAAGCATCGCCTGCCTGGCCGACCAAGCAGGGGATGAAGTACAGCGCGTTGCTGGTGGCCCAGCGAATCTGAAGCTCTTGTCGGATGTGCAACTGGTCCGGCACTTCCGCCTGATGGGCGATGAACTCCTACTGCCCGCCGGGATTGCCATCGGCATGGCGGGCGCGCGAACGAAAAGCGATTTTGACCGCATCCGCCGCGCGGCCGCCAAAGCGTGGCCTGGGGTTCCATGTCATGCCACCAATGATCTAGAGACCGCGCTCGCCGCCGCCGAAATCCCAACGCGGACAGCCGACCCTCTGGTGCCCCACCCAACCGTCAAAGTCCGGCGAATAACCGCGCCATCTCCAATCGGCGAACCGCAATCCGCGATTTCCCGCGTGCTGGTATTGAGCGGCACCGGCTCGTGTTGCTTCGGGAAGACAGCGGAGGGCCGGACCACGAAGGTGGGCGGTTGGGGACATATTCTTGGCGACAAGGGGAGCGGGTTTGAAATCGGGCTGCGGGCGCTCAAGGCGGTCGTTTACTATTTTGATCGTGACGGCGAGTGGTCCGGTCTCGGTCAACGCATCCTGCGCGCGCTCCAATTGAATGAACCGAATGATTTAATTGATTGGGCGCAAAACGCAAGCAAGCCCGACATCGCGGCGCTGGCGGTTGAGGTTTTCGGGGCGGCCAGCCAGCGCGATAGAATCGCCGCCGATATTCTCGCCGGCGCGGCCGAAACGCTGGCGAACGACGCGGTCGCATGCGCGCGCCTGCTGGATCGGCCGGGGACACCGGTGCTCTTCGTGCTGGCCGGCAGTGTGCTGCTCAAACAACCCCGATTTGCCCGCCAAGTGGGCGAGCAGTTGCGGAGCTTGTGGCCCGGAGCCTTGGTTACACGCCTGAAGCGCCCGAGTGTATGGGGCGCGGTCGAGTTGGCGCGGCGGGAATGGCAGTCGCCATTTTCCAGGGTTCAAACCGGGTCCTCCGCGCGCGTCAAAGCCCAGCCGCGGCACCGCGCCTTCGCCGCCGCGGACGAACTCGGCGTGACGTCCGCTCTGCTTTCTCCGACCGAGCAGCGCCATCCGCTTTCGATGAGCCTGGACAAGCTGCCCGTCTCGCGTGCCATCGAACTTATGTTGGGCGATGACGCAAAGATTCCGGGAGCCATTCTGGCTGAACGAAAAAAAATCGCGCGATCAGTGGCGTTGATCGTCCGCGCATTTCGGCGAGGCGGACGTCTGTTCTACGTCGGGGCAGGCACGAGCGGGCGGCTCGGTGTGCTGGACGCGAGTGAATGTCCGCCCACCTTCCGTACGCCGCATGAGATGGTGCAAGCCATCATGGCGGGCGGGCAGCGCGCGCTGTGGGAGGCGGTGGAAGGGGCGGAGGACGACGCGGCGGCGGGCGGTCGCGCCGTGGAGTTTCGCGGCGTGGGCCGGCGCGATGTCGTCGTCGGCATCGCGGCGAGCGGGCGGACGCCGTTCGTCTGGGGCGCGTTGACCGAGGCGAAACGGCGTGGCGCGGTGACGATCTTGCTCTGCTTCAATCCGCGTTTGGAGACTCCTCGCCAGGGCCGGCCCGATCTCGTCATCGCGCCGTGCATCGGTCCGGAGATTTTGACCGGTTCGACCCGGCTCAAGGCCGGCACCGCGACCAAACTCATTTTGAACATCTTCACCACCCTGGCGATGGTGCGGCTCGGAAAAGTGCGGAGCAATTTGATGATCGACGTGAAGCCCTCGAATACCAAGCTGCGCGATCGCGCCACGCGGATCGTGCGGGAATTGACGGGCGCTGATTACGAAACGGCGTGGGCGGCGTTGGACAAAACGGGATGGAAAATCAAATCCGCGTCCGCGCGATTGAGACGCGGTCAGGGGCGGAGGCCGGCCACCGGACGGCCGGATTAAGTCTGTCGCCCTCCAAGCTAAATCCCTAGCCACGGGCGAGAATCTTCTCACTCAGCACCAGTCCGGCGACAAAGTGCGCCAACCCGGTCACCACGATCAGCAGCAAGGAACTCAAAAGATAAAGCCCCAAGGCATTGGAAGGATCCGGCCGCATGATGCGCGGAATGCCCCGGTACAGCGCGGACACGGACAACAGAATCCCGACCGCCCAACAGGCCCAGGTGGGGATGGCGGGAAACCCCGCAAAGACCCGCAACAGGAAAAGTGGGCTGAGGGAGTACGCCAGCGTCGTGAAACATTCGGAATAAGTGTGGCGGCGGTGAAAGCTCTGTCCGATCTTTTGCAATACTGCCGCGCCCGCTACAACGACCAGCAAGCTCAAGCCCAACTGGGCGATTTCGTAACGCAACGCCAACTCTTGCGAAACCGGCTTCATCGTGTCGAGCGGTCCTTGTTCGCGGCCAAACTTGATCAAAGCCGCCCCCTCCGCCGCCGCACTCAACAACAGCAGGGGCATCAGGGAAAGAGTAAAAACCTTAAGCACATTCTGGGGCGCAGCCGCGATTCTCTCCCACGTGTTCGCCGAGTCGAAAATCAGGAGCAAGGATTTGATCATTCCTTAAAAGTGTTAATGCGAATCAGCTCCGTGACAACCAAATTGCTCCGACCGGAGTCAGCCGTGCTCCCAGTCCCAAGCTCGAGTCGGGCGCGCACCTTCGGGTTTTCGTTTCCCTCCTTCCGTTCCTATCCTGACTATGCTTAACTCGGCGCGATGAACGTCAACCTGGGCATTTGGGACAAGCTCATGCGGGCGGTGCTTTTGCTGCTTGGCCTGGCTCTCAGCCTCGCCACCTTGCTGGCGGTTTACTTCTGGTACGCGCCGGTGGTCCGGGAGAACGCGCGATTACGCAAGGAGAACCTCGCTCTGGATGAGAAAATCACGGCCGAGCAACAAACCGCCAGGCAGCTCAAAGCCGCGGTGGACTCCGTTCAGAATGATCCCCGGACCGTGGAGCGATTGGCGCGTGAGAGACTAGGCTACGCGAAGACCAACGACACGGTCATTCGTTTCGAAACCCCGACGAAAAACTAGCCCGGACTTTGCGGTTCCGCAGCGCAATGTGCTCAAACCGTCAGAATTTCCTTTTCCTTGTGGGCCAGGTGCTCGTCAATCTTGGCGATATACTGGTCGGTGAGCTTTTGCGTTTCCTTCTCAGCGTGTTCCAAGTCCTCCTGGCTCACTCCGCCGGCCTTGGCTTCCTTCTTCAAATGCTCGATCGCATCACGTCGCACGTGGCGAATCGCCACGCGGCCGTCCTCGGCCATTTTCTTGACAACCTTGACGAATTCCTGGCGGCGTTCATGGCTCAATTCCGGGAGGACGATCCGGATGAATTTGCCCTGGACCGCCGGATTGACACTGAGGTTGCTTTTCTGAATCGCTTTTTCGATCGGGTGGATCGAGGCGGCATCCCAAGGTTGGATCAAAATCATGCGCGGCTCCGGCGTGGTAATCCCGGCCAACTCACGGATGCGCATCTGCGAGCCGTAAACTTCCGCCAGGATGTTCTCCACCAATGCCGGGGAAGCTTTGCCAGTGCGCACCCCGGCGAATTCGTGCTGCACTACCTCTTCCGTCTTCATCATTTTCTCTTCCGCTTCAAGCAGAATATCGTCGAGCGCCATAACAAAGAAGAACATAGCAAACTGCGATGCGCTTGTATAGTGGCCGCCGTTAGAGTGCCAAAGGCGAAGCGCCTGGGTTGGAGATCCAAAGTTTGAACTCACAGCCTCGCACGCGATCTCGCCGATCAGTGACTGCCGGGACTGTCCTCCCGCGCGAGGCCGCTTCGGCGCCGCGATCTGGAAGGGAAGCGCTACGACTCGACGCCATGCAGCGCGAAAGCAGCAAGACGCTCGTACTCCGCGCCCTGCGGCGAAAGAACGCTCTGCATCAAGTCCACGCGGTCCACTCGCCATCCTCCCAGATTTGCGCGCGCATACGCGGTAATCACCTCCTCTAACCCGCGGCGGTCGGCCAGTCGGATGGCTTTCATTCGCGCGATCGTCAGGTGCGGCTGGAATGGCCGCGCCGCGTCGCGGGCACTCCATTTGCGCGTCTGCTCCTCCACGCGCGCGTGCAGTTCGTCCAGCCGGTCCAAATCACCGAGGATGCCGACCCACAGCACCCGCGGCTTGCGGGAATGCGGAAAGCAACCCAATCCATCGGCGCGCAGTTCCAGAGGGGCGCTAGACTCGCCAGCGCGACGCAGGGCGGCCTCCAGGTCGCTCAACGACTCCTCCGGCACGTCGCCGAGGAATTTGAGAGTCAGATGAATTTTATCGGGCCGCACCCACCGCGTCGCGCCGCCGACGAAGGCGAGTTCCAACTCGCGTTCGAGCTGGGCGAGCCTGGCCCGCATCGTCTGGGGCAAATTAATCGCGATAAATGCGCGGATCATTCCCTTTCAATCGGCCACGCGCGGCGCGCGTGAGCGAGAGCCGGAAAGTGGCACGTCAGGAGTTTTCGCGCTCCCGGCCCTAAATCATGCTACCACGGCTCCTGTTGGGTGAGGCAATGGAGTGAGCCGAGTCCCCAAATCAGCCCCGTCGAATCGATGCCAATCACGCGGCGGTCGGGGAATTCCCGTTGTAAAATCTCCAGCGCTTTAGGATCGTTCGGATGCCGGAAGATGGGCACGAGGACGATCTGGTTGGCGATGTAGAAATTCGCATAGCTCGCCGGCAGACGCTGTCCCTGGTATTCGACCAGGCCGGGCATCGGCAGTTTAACGATGCGGAACAGCTTGTCGTTCTGGTCGCGAAACATCCGCAGCCGCCGCAGATTCTCCTGCAAGACCGGATAATTCGCATCGTCGATGTCCTCCTCGACCACGGTGACGATGGTGATCGGGTTGATAAAACGGGCGAGGTCGTCGATATGGCCGTCGGTATCGTCGCCCACGATCCCTTCGCCGAGCCAGAGGATTTTTTCCACGCCGAGGTATTCGCGGAGGTAGGAGTTGATCTCGGCTTGGGACAGTTCCGGGTTGCGGTTTGGGTTCAACAGGCAGGCCTCGGTCGTGAGCAGCGTGCCAAGCCCATTCACTTCGATGGAGCCGCCTTCCATCACGATGCCTGGCCGGAAGAGCGGCAACCCGCGAAACTCCGCGACGCGCTCCGGAACCGCATCGTCGAGATCGTACGGGGGATACTTGCCACCCCAGGCGTTGTAGGCCCAATCGACGACCGCGCGCTCGCGCTGGCCCTGATACTCGCGGCTCACAAAAATTGGTCCGTGATCCCGGCACCACGGCTCGTACGCCGGGAATGCATGGAAGTGCACGCGGGCCAGGGGCGTGTTCAATTCCATGAGCGTCTGGCGCACGCGGGCCTCCATCTCGGCGTCCCAAACATTGATGTGGACCTCTTCCACTGCGACCAGGTGGCGGATCAGCTCGGCATAAATCGGCGGCACGACTTCGTATCTGCCGGGGAAGCTGATGCCGGTGGGCCGCGGCCAAGTCAGCCAGGTGGCGGCATGGGGTTCCCATTCGGCGGGCATGCGGTAACCGAGTTTGGCTGGGGTCTTGCGCGCGATGAAGGTCGTGCTCATGTCAACTGCTTCAAGCTCGCGTATGTTTAACCACAACGCGGCGCCAGACTCAAAGCCGAAAGCAGGGCCAGGGCCAGGCAAAAAACCCGCTCAAGGCAGCCGCTCGCCGCGGGCCGCCTCCAACAGGCGATACCATTCCTCGCGAGTCAACGTCACTGCGGCGGCTTGCGCGGTTTCGCGGATATTCGCCGGGTCCGTCGAGCCAATAATCGGCACGATCCGGCTCGGATGCGTGAGCAGCCATGCGAGCGCCAACACCGTGCGGCTGAGGCCGCGCGCTTTTGCCAATTCATCCAAGGCCGTCACAAGTCCCTGGGTGCGATAGCCCTCTTGCGACGGCAGAATTCTCTTGGCGCCGTCGCCCAACTGCCCGCCGGCGAGGGGGCTCCAGGCCATCGGCGTGACGCGTTCCGCCAGGCATTGGTCGAGGGTGCCGTCTTCAAAACTGGCGCGCTGAGCCAGGCTGATTTCAACCTGGTTGACCACCAGCGGCATCGGGCAGGCCCGTTGCAAGGCGGTCAACTGCGACGGCCGAAAATTACTGACCCCGAATTCGCGAACCTTGCCGGCCTGTTTCAAGCGGCTGAACGCGCCCGCGACCTCCTCGGGATCCATCAAATAATCCGGCCGATGGAGTTGATAGAGATCGACCGTCTCGACGCCAAGCCGTCGGAGCGATTGTTCGCAGGAGGCCACAATGTAGTCCGCCGAGAAATCGTAGCGATAAGGCGCGCCGGCCGCCGGTTCGCCCGGTTTGCGAATGCCGCATTTGGTCGCGATCAACACGCGCTGGCGCATTCCGGATACTTCCTTCAGCGCCTGACCAAAAACTTTTTCCGCCAACCCATCGCAGTAAATGTCCGCCAGATCGAACAGCGTGAAGCCGACCTCGCACGCCGTGACCACCGCCTGCTGTCCGGCCGCTTCGGATTTAGCGGTCACTTCCGCCGGGTTCCATGTGCCCGCGATGCGCCAGCAGCCGTAGGCCAGACGGCTGGCCAGGAGCGAACTTCGGCCCAAGGCGATGGTTTGCATTGTCAGCTTGGACGGAGAGTAAGGCTTCCGCAGACCGCCGCAAAGCCAATCTGGTTCTTGATCGCTTCTTCTCGTTCCGGCGACTGCTGAATGCGCGAACCGGACGAGGAAACAGTCATTTTGCCGGTCATCCTGGTTCGACAGAAACCGCCGTGCTTCGGGCCGCGCGGAACTCCTGCTTAATCTGCGATGGGTCCGCGCATGCTGGCTGAAGCCGCCGGGGATTCGTCAAAAGCTTGCGCTCTGTGCTTCTCCCAGCATCCTTCGGTCATGCGAATCCACTTCCTTGGCGCCACCCGCACCACCACTGGCTCCATGTATTTGCTCGAAGTCAACCAGCAACGGCTGTTGCTCGAATGCGGTTTGTACCAGGGCCGCCGCGAGGAATCCATCGCGCGCAATTGCTGTTTCCCTTTCGAGCCGCGTGCCATCGACGCGGTGGTGTTGAGCCACGCGCACATCGATCATTGCGGCAATCTTCCCAACCTCTGCCGCCAAGGTTTCGGCGGCAACATTTACTGCACCTTCGCCACGCGCGATCTGGCGAGCATCATGCTCGAGGACTCCGCGGAAATTCAACGCGCCGACGCCGAATTCGTGTCCCAAAAGCGGGCCAAGCAGAACCTGCCACCGGTCCAGCCCCTCTACACCCCGCGTGACGCGGAGAAGGCCGTCCGCCAATTCGTCAGCGTCAACTATGAGCGGCCAATGCCCGTGTCCGCCGGCGTCACCGCCACCTTTCGCGATGCCGGACACATCCTCGGCTCGGCCCAAGTGGTCCTCGACATCCGCGAGGGGGACAAAAAATTCCGCTATCTCTTCAGCGGGGACATCGGGCGCGGCGGCGACGATATCCTGCGCGATCCGGAGCCGGTCGAAAACGTGGACTACTTGCAGATCGAGAGCACCTACGGCGGTCGCGTCCATTCGGAGAAACGGAGTGCCACCGAAGAAGTCGGCCGGCTCGTGCGCGAAGCGATCGAGCGCCACGGCAAGGTAATCATTCCCGCCTTCTCCGTCGGGCGCACGCAACAGATCGTTTATACCCTGCACCAGCTCACCGAGCAGCGGCAGTTGCCGCCAGTGCCGATTTACGTGGACAGCCCGCTCAGCGTGAACGCAACCGAAGTGTTTCGCCTTCACCCGGAATGCTTCAACGAGGCGGTCCATAAATTCCTCCGTGAAAGGGCAAACCCCTTCGGGATGGAAAACCTCAACTACATCCGCGAAGCGGCTCAATCGATGAAGCTCAACGATCTCCACGACGCGGCCATCATCATCAGCGCCTCCGGCATGGCGGAAGCGGGCCGCATTCGGCATCACTTGAAGAACAACATCGGCGATCCGAAGAACCTGGTCCTCTTCGTCGGCTATTGCGCAGAGCACACGCTGGGCGCGCAGATTCTCGCGGGAACAAATCCCGTGAACATCTTCGGCGAACCGCAGGCGGTGCGGGCGCAGATCGCCTCGCTGGATGCCTTCTCCGGTCACGCGGACAAAAACGAGTTGGAACGATACGTGAAGTCCCTCACGGGCAGTCTCAAGAAAATTTCCGTGATCCATGGCGAGGAAAGCCAGGCGCTGACATTCGCGGAGGCGTTGCGCGGCATGAAACCGAAAACCGAAGTGATCGTGCCCGAATACAAACAGGTCGTGGAAGCCAGTTGACGCATCAAGTTCTCCCTCATCCAAAGGCCGGGCGATCGCTGAAACCAATCTGTTGGAGCCTGCTTACCCCCAAGAATTGCTCAATCGCCTTGACCGCCAGGCCATGTCAACGGCCTCCTCACGGCCTCCGGTGAGTCATCGGCAAGGCAGTCCGTACTAATCCCGGAAGTTCTGAAATTGCAGCGCCACCGGGAAATCGTGTCCACGCACGGCGGCGATCACGGCCTGTAGATCGTCCTTGTTCCGGCCGATTACTCGGACCTCTTCGCCTTGGATTTGCGCGGTCACTTTCAATTTCGTGTCGCGGACGAACTGCGCAACCTGCTTGGCCACGGCCGGATCGAGGCCTTGCTTGATCTTGATGATCTGCCGCGCATGGCCGAGCGGCGACAACTCGGCTTCGCCCTTGTCCACGTTCTTCAAACTGATGTTGCGCTTGCCGAGCTTGCCGACGACGATTTCGAGGAGCGCGCGCATCCTAAACTGATCCTCGGCGGAGAGTTTGATTTCGTTCTTTTCGAGCAAGATGCCGGCCTGGCTCCCCTTGAAGTCGAAGCGGTTGGCCAGTTCCTTTTGGGCGGCGTTAACGGCGTTCTCGATCTCCATCGAGTTCACTTGCGAAACGATGTCGAAACTCGGCATGGAGAGCAGTTTAATCCAGCGAGGCTGCGACCGCAAGCGGAGGGAACGCGGCAGGCGGACATCCAAAAAGAAACGCCAATGACCAAAGCCCAAATAAGCGGCGCGCCGCCCCGGGGCCGGCGCCGATTGGGGTGCCGTTATTGCTCCTTCAATTGAGGCGGGTCATTTCCCCTTCTTGACTGTATGCACCCACGCCTGGTTGTCGAGATACCACTGGACAGTCTCCCGAATGCCGCGCTCGAAGGAGTGCGCCGGCGTCCACCCCAGTTCGCGCTGCATTTTCGTCGCATCGATGGCATAGCGGCGATCGTGGCCGGGCCGATCCTTGACGAAGCTGATCAATTTGCGCGAGCCTCCGCCGAGTTGCGGGGCCAGTTCGTCGATCAGGTCGCAAATCACCTCGACGAGGCGCAGGTTGGTCCATTGGTTGTTGCCGCCGATGTTGTAAGTCTCGCCGTCGCGGCCGCGCGTGATCACCCGCCAGAGCGCCTCCGCATGATCGCGCACGTAGAGCCAGTCGCGCACATTCTGGCCATCGCCATAAACCGGGATCGGCCGGCGAGCCAGCACGCTCTGGATGACGACGGGGATCAGCTTTTCCGGAAACTGGCAGGGGCCGTAATTGTTCGAACAATTCGTGATGACTGTGGGCAACCCGTAGGTGTGGTAATAGGAGCGCACCAGCAGGTCGCTGGCGGCCTTGCTCGCCGCGTAGGGCGAATTGGGCGCGTAGGAGGTCGTCTCGGTAAAGAAGCCGGTCGGACCAAGGCTGCCATAGACTTCATCGGTAGAGATGTGGTGGAAGCGTTTGCCGGTGAAGCTACCGTTCCAGGCGCCGCGGCAGGCCTCCAGCAGATGAAACGTTCCGACGATGTTGGTGTGGATGAAATCGGCCGGGCCGGTAATGGAGCGATCAACATGCGACTCGGCGGCCAGATGCATGACGTGCGTAATAGCGTGTTTGTGGACGATTTGCGCAGTGGTGCTTTTATCCCGCAAATCTAACCGCTCGAAAATATACTTCGGATGCCGGGCGACCTTTTCGAGGTTCGCGAGATGCCCGGCGTAAGTCAGGCAATCGAGGTTCACCAGCCGGTCGATCTCCGGGCGATCGATCACCTCTTGGATCACGTTTGAGCCAATAAAGCCGGCGCCGCCTGAGATCAGCAAGTTCATGACCCAAAGTTCAGGCCCTCAATTCATGGGGTGGACGGAATCCACTTCTTCAAGGCGTCCACGAGCGCGTCCTGCACCGGGCGAATCTGCACGCCGGCGGCCAGGAGCTTGGCGGGGTCCAGCACGCAATTGGAGCGAGGGGTTTTGACGGCGACTTGATAGAATTCCGCATCGCTGGCCCAGAACTCGAAAGCGCGTCCCGGCCGCAGGATTCTTTGAATCAAGGCGACCACCTGGCGCGTGGTGACATAGCCGGGGTTGGTGACGTTGTAAATGCCCCAGGGCGCGCGGCGTTCCCACAAGTCCAGGCAGGCGCGCGCGTAATCGCCCAGCTGCGAAAGGGAATTCACGTTGTCATAGACTTTGGGGTAACGCTGCAGTTTGGTGAGGTAATTTCGAGGATGATCGAATTCATCGAAGGGCAGCCGGAGCCGCCAAAGGTAACTCTGGCCAACGCCCGCGATGGCTTCCTCGGCCAGCGCCTTGGTACCGCTGTAGAAACTGCACGGCGGCTGGCGAAAAGAGAAATTCGGCTCGTCAAGTTCGTTGTAGCCGCAAATGGCCCCCGGATTGGTTTCCGCCAATCGCTTCAGGGGTGGCTGGGTCAAATCCTTCTCGATCCGCCGCCGCCCGTTTTCCATGATTCCCGCGCCCGCATAAATGCAACCGGAGGAGACGTGTCCCCACGGCACGCCCGCCGCGGCGCAGGCGTGAGCGATGGTGAGCGGCAGGAGGGTGTTGCCCTGAAGGGTGTCCGCGCGTGCGGTTTCGCAGGCATCGACATTGGGTTTGCCCGTGTAACCGGCGGTGTTAATGAGAAAGCTGGGCTTGGTTTCTCGCAGGAGTTTCAGAAGGATATCAAAACGGGTGTAGTCGATTTGCTTCCGCGAAAGCGAAGTGAATGGCCAGCCACGATGACGCAATTCTCTTTCAAAGGACTTGCCCACAAAACCCGAAGCGCCCAGGAGAAGGATCATGAGGTTAATGAGCGCGTTGAGCTTCGGCGACGACCACGTTTTGCAGGTAATCCCGATATTCGCAGTCGGGCATTTTGGAAACCAGGGCTCGCAGTCGCTTGAGCGACACAAATCCCCGCAGGAAGGCGGCTTCTTCCGGACAGCCGATCTTCATGCCCTGCCGTTTTTCGATGGTCTGCACATAGGCCGAAGCCTCGTGCAAACTGCTGCTGGTGCCGGCGTCGAGCCAGGCGAACCCCCGGCTCAAAGGATAGACGCGCAACTGGCCGCGCCGCAAATATTCCCGGTTCACGTCGGTAATCTCCAATTCCCCGCGCGCCGACGGTTTCAGGTCCCGCGTGATGGCAACCACCTGAGGGTCGTAGAGGTAAACCCCGGGCACCGCGAAATTGCTCTTGGGGTGCTTCGGTTTCTCCTCGATGGAGATGGCCCGCCCCTGCGCATCGAACTCGATGACCCCGTAGCGCGCCGGATCGCGGACGTGGTAAGCGAAAATGGCGGCCCCGGTTTTGAACTCGGAGAAAGCGTGTGGAAAGCTGTCGCCCCCAAAGAAAATGTTGTCGCCGAGAATGAGGGTGACGTCGTCCTGGCCGATGAACGATTCGGAGATGAGGAAGGCCTGCGCGATGCCTTGCGGCCGGGATTGCTCCCGGTATTCGATGGAAATGCCCCACAGCGAACCATCACCGAGCAACTGGCTGAAGCGCGGCAGATCATGAGGCGTCGAAATCAGGCAGAACTCCCGAATACCACTGGCGATCAGGGTGCTCAGCGGATAATAGACCATCGGTTTGTCGTAAACTGGCTGCAACTGCTTACTAGCCACGAGTGTCAGCGGGAACAGACGAGAGCCCGCTCCGCCGGCGAGTATGACGCCTTTCATCGCCCGGACTCTAAAGCTGCGGGACATATCTGCAAAGGGCAAACCGATGAAACGGGGACAAGTTCCCGAAGTCGTTACTGAACCACCGATCAAAGTCGAATGACCATTGGATCCCGGTCCCCGGCATTGGCGCCGATTCATTGTTCACTATCTCCTCGTCCTCCTCTAAGCTCGCGCGGTGAACGTTTACGACCACCCGACTTTTCAGATGGCCTGCCAGCAATTCGATTTGGTCGCCGACTACCTTCAGATCCCCCACGCGGAACGCGACCGAATCAAGTATCCCAAACGTTCCCTGACCGTGGCGCTGCCGATTCATCGCGACAATGGCGACACCCAAGTGTTCACCGGTTACCGGGTGCAGCATCATCTGACCCTGGGTCCGACGAAAGGCGGCCTGCGCTATCATCCCGACGTGACGCTCGGCGAAGTGGCGGCGCTGGCGATGTGGATGAGCTGGAAATGCGCGATCACGGGCTTGCCCTATGGCGGCGCCAAGGGCGGTATCGCTTGCGACCCGCGCCAGATGTCGATGACCGAGCTGGAGCGCCTGACGCGACGCTACACGCAGGAAATGATCCCATTCATCGGTCCGCAGGTCGATATCATGGCGCCCGACGTCGGCACCAACGAGCAGATGATGGCCTGGATCATGGACACTTATTCCGTCCACGCCGGCAGTACCGTGCCCAGCATCGTCACCGGCAAGCCGGTCGGGTTGGGCGGCTCCGTTGGCCGGCGCGAGGCGACGGGACGGGGCGTGGGCTACCTGGTCAATCGGGCAATGGACACGATTCACCTCGAAGCCTCGAAGGCCACTGCCGTGGTGCAAGGATACGGCAATGTCGGCTCGATTACGGCGTGGTCGCTGGCGCGTTACGGCGTGAAGATCATCGCGGTAAGCGACGCCCTGGGCGGCATTTTCAATGATCGCGGAATCGATCTGCTGAAGTTGGAAGCCCACGTCGCCAAAGCCAGAACGGTGGTCGGGTTTGCCGAAGCGGAGCCGATTACCAATGAACAGTTGCTGCTTACGCCGTGCGACATTCTGGTGCCCGCGGCGCTGGAGCGGCAGATCACCGAGGCCAACGCGGGGAAAGTCCAGTGCCGCATCCTGGCCGAGGCCGCCAACGGCCCGACGACTCCTGCCGCGGACAGGCTTCTCGAACAACGGCCGGAGATTTTTGTGATCCCGGACATCGTGTGCAACGCGGGCGGCGTCGTGGTCTCTTATTTCGAATGGGTGCAGGACCTGCAGAGCTTCTTCTGGACGGAAACCGAAGTGGTGGACAAGCTGTTCCGCATCCTGGAAGGCGCTTACACCCAGATTTTGAACGCCAGCCGCAAACAAAAAGTCTCGATGCGGCTGGCCGCCTTGAGTCTGGGGGTCAAACGGGTGCAGGAGGCTAAACGAATGCGCGGACTATTCCCATAGGCCGTACTGGCGAGGAGTCCGCTCAGAATCCGGCCGCGGGGCACCTGGAAGTGATCGGTCGCAGAGCTTCCCACCGCTTGGCTTGCAAATCGGCAGGTCATGATCGCCGTCCTCCGGCCGCGGCTGGTTCCGCAGCGAGATGAAGCTCCGTTAGGCCAGCCCGCGCTCATCGAGGTCATCCTCATCCAGCCCAAGGTAGTGTCCCAGTTCGTGCATCAAGGTGGCGTGGGTTTCTTCCTTGAAGAATTCTTCGTCTCCCTCGGCCAGCTCCCAGATATTTTGGAGAAACAAGATTATCTGGGACGGAATCAGTTGCCGGCCCTGGACGCTGTCGGGCCACGGGTCCCCCACGAACAATCCGAGGGTGTCGGGTTCAATGCCGTCGGCGATCAGGGCCGCGTTGGGGACGCGCTCGTAAGTGAGGGCCAGCTTGCGGGCAGCCGTGCGCAGCTCCGCGGGCAGCGAACTGAGCGTGGCTGCCACCTCGGCCTGCGCGAGTCTCAGACAATGACCCCAATCCTTGTCACTGAAATCGCCAGTGCTCACCTTTGGCAAAACCTGGAGGAAAAGAATGCCCGGCTAGTCATTCCGCAACGGTCGAGGTGTGTCGGAGAAAAATTGCCACGGGTCCGCCACGATCAGCGCACCGTTCCGTCGCCAGAGGATTTTTCGCCGCACGACGGCACCGTCCGGTTGCAGGCGCAGCAATCGGCCCTCGTAATCGGCGATACTGGGCTGGTCCTGGCGACCGATTCTGTCTCCATGAAGCTGGCACACGGCCACTCCGGCGCTGGGGCCACTGACTTTCATGAGCTCAGCCATGAGCCACTGGTCCCAGCGCAGATTGTTGACGTAGGAATAGTGGACGGTTTCCGCCGGCTCCTCAGGCGAAATCGCGCGGCGGGTGGCTTCCTGGAAGATGCCGCCCCAATTGCCCGTCGGGTCATCGGCGCAAAGCAGCACCGCCTCCACCACGTACGAGTAGTTGGCCAGTGCTTGCATGCTGGCGGGATGGGCTGCGAGATCCTCCTCATACAGATCGATGCCCAACCCGAGCTGGCGCAAGTGCGAGAGACAGACGACCTGGCGGGAATTTCTTTTGGCGCCGCCAAGCGTCGGGAGCAGCAGACTCGCCAGCACGGTGATGATCGCGATCACCGTCAACAGTTCAATCTTGGTGAATCCGTGGTGCGCCGAACTGGTCATCGGTTCGTTCGCTCCCGATTAAACCGCCGGCGCGCGGCGAATCAAGGAATGTTTTCGGTGCGGGAGGCTTTGACACCGTGTCAATTGTCAGTTGTCAGCGGTCCGCGATTCATGGCACTTTGCTCCGGCTGGCATCTGAATCCGCCAGGCGGGAAATAATACCGGCGACAGCCCCCTGGCGGCGCATGAATGACAACTGAAGTCTAAGCATGGACAAACTTCTTCTCATCGATGATGAAGCGGACGTGCGATACTCCTTCGGCCGCATCTTTGATTCGTCGGAAATTGAGCTGACGACCGCGTCAAGCGGGGAGGAAGGCCTGAAAAAAATCCCACTGATCAAGCCTGATCTGGTCATAATGGACATCCGGATGGGCGGCAGCAACGGCCTGGAAACGCTGCGTCGATTGCGGCAGACGGATGCAAAGCTGCCGGTCATCATGATGACCGCCTACGGCTCGACCCAAGCAGCCATCGAAGCCATGAAACTCGGCGCCTACGATTACCTGCTCAAGCCGTTTGACGTGCCAAAGCTCAAGCAGACGGTGGCCGCCGCCCTGAATGCCGCCCGCGCGATGCGAGAGGTGGTGTCGTATCAGCCGCTGCTTGAGTCCGAGGACTACGACCTGGGGATTGTCGGGCGGAGCGAGTCGATGCAGAACGTTTTTAAGTTAATCGGCCAGCTTTCCGCTTCGGACGCCACCGCGCTGATCACTGGTGAAAGTGGCACCGGCAAGGAACTGGTCGCGCGGGCGATTTATCATCACAGCCAGCGCGCGACGCAGTCGTTTCTCGCGATTAACTGCGCGGCCATTCCGGAAGACCTGTTGGAAAGCGAATTGTTCGGGCACGAGAAGGGCGCCTTCACCGGGGCCACCGCGCAGCGCATCGGCAAATTCGAGCAGTGCAACCTTGGCACGATCTTCCTGGACGAAATTGGCGACATGACTCCCGCCACGCAGACGAAGATGTTGCGCGTGCTCCAGTCCGGCACCTTTGAGCGGCTGGGCGGCAACGAGCCGATCAAGGTGGATGTGCGCATCATCGCGGCAACCAACAAGCCGCTGGAACAAGCGGTGGCCAGCAAGGAATTTCGCGCCGACCTTTTCTACCGGCTCAACGTGGTGCGGGTTGAGATTCCGCCGTTGCGCGCGCGGCGGGAGGACATTCATTTGTTGGTGAATTACTTCCTGGCAAAGTTCGCGCCCCAGCAAAAGCAAGCTCCGAAATCCATCGCGCCCGACGCGATCGTCGCGCTGGAGCAATACCAGTGGCCTGGCAACGTCCGAGAGTTGGAGAATGTGATCCGGCGCGCGCTGGTCATGGCCAAAGGCGACGTGATTCTCGTGGGTGATTTGCCACCCGAAATTGTCAGTCCAGATGCGATGGCGGGGGACAAAGCCGGACCTGCGGCAGCGATGAGCGCGGCGAGTTCACCGGCGCCGCCGGGCGTTACTGCCCCGGATCTGCCGGCCGTGGCGCGCTTGCTCTTTCAGTGGGCGCGCAAAGAAAGCAAATTGAAGATCATTCCGGCCGTGGAACGGGAGTTGATCATTCAAGCCCTGATCGAAACGCAGGGGAACCAAGTGCAGGCGGCAAGGCTTCTCGGCGTCACCCGCGCGACGTTGCGCAAGCGGGTGGAGAAATTTGGGATCAAGCAGGAATTGGCAGTAAAGTGATTCCATTCCCCGCTCGGCCTCTGCCTCAGGTTGGCCGCCACCAGGACGAAACGGTTCGAGCCAGTCTGCTCGGCGGCTGGTGCCTTGATGGCAATCAAAAAGCCGCCCTGGCGGGCGGCTCCGAGAGGAAGGTACACCGATCACTCACGCTTAAAGCTTCATCGGCGCCGGCGCCGATGGTAGAGCACGGCCGCGATTCCGCACCCGAGGAATCCGATCAAGGAAGGCTCGGACACCGGTGCAATGCCGAAACTTTGCAAACCCGTCAGGATGGCGGGAGAACTTATGCCCGTGGTATTTTGGAACACGCTTGACGTTCCGACCATGACCTGCGGGTCGATTTGCGCCGCGGCCAGCGCCGCTTCGTACGTCGCAAAACCGGCGGTCCAAGCCCTGGCTTGGAACGTCCCCGTGGTGCCCGGTAACACAAAGTCGTTCGTCTCGCTGCCGGCGTCGAAGTATCCCGCCGCCAGACCCGTGGCAAAGGTGGTCGAACTGCCAATGGGAGTCAGGGCCGCTTCGACGCTGCTAGCTGGGCCGGCATAACATTGGACGAGGAAGCCGCTGCCGCTGAGCCTCTGCCCAGTGACCGAGTTGGTGACCGGGGCGTTCAAGCCGGACCCGACATTGGCGAAGGTCACAACCCCCTGTGCGAAGACGCTCGCACTCGCTACTGACATCAGCGCCAGAATCGGTGTTAGTGCCTTCCGCATTCTCTTGGTGTGGCTGATTGTTGAGCCGCTAGCTGGATCTGGCCTCAGGGATCATTGGAGGGGCTTGCTCCAGTCGTGCGGCTTGGCGTTGTCCCAGTCGGATTGACGCTCCTCTGGCGATTCCGTGCTTTGGGATTTGAGAAAGTCGCTGCCACTCGCGGTGACGTGAAACGCCTCATCCTCCACGATCGTGGGCGTGATGAAGATGAGCAGATTTTGCTTGTTTCGGCTCTTGGTCTCATAGCGGAAAGCCGCCCCGAGGATTGGCACATCGCCCAGCAGGGGCACCTTGGTGTAGCCCTTGGTTTTCGAGTCGCTAATCAAACCGCCCATGACCAAGGTGTTGCCACTGGGAATCATCACGCTCGTGTCGATCCTGCGAATGGCGTAAACGTTGGCGGTGTTTTGGGCGCCATTGATCTGCTGTGAGTCCTTCGAATCGATGTTGGAAACCTCCGGCACGACTCTGAGGGAGATATTCCTATCCGCCGCAATCCGCGGAGTCACCTTCAGAATAGTTCCCAAGTTCGTGTAGATGACCGTCGCCCCAGCGGGTGAATTGGCCGATCCGGGAGTGATTTGAAAGATCGGGAAGGCCTTTGTCACCGCGATGGTTGCCGTCTGATTGTCCAGCGTGACCGCGCGGGGCGTGGCCACGACTTCGGTGTCAGCTTCCGTGTTCAGGAAAGAAAGCACAGCGCTCACACCGTCGGCACTCAAAAACGCTGTGGCGGGTGAGAAGGCGTGGGCCGTGTTGGCGATAATCCCCGCATTGCCAACGAAGACCGGTGCACCCTTCGTCGCGTCTGGTCCATAAATAAAGGTCGTGGGGGTATTGATGCCCAGTTGCTGAGAGTTGGCAGACACTGTACTATCAAATCGGCCATTCCCGAACGAAAATCGCTGCGCTCCAAAGGTTCCGGTCCAGTCGATCCCTTTGATGCTGGAAGGATTTTTCGAGGTCTCAAGGAGGCGCGCCTCGATAAGCACTTGTCTGGTGGCGGTATCCAACTTCTCCACCAGGTTCATCAGCCCGTCCAATTCCTTTTCGGTCGTGGTGACAATCAATTGGCTCGTGCGCTGGTCGGGTACCACCAGGCTGCGGGCCGAGAGGGTTGATTTCACCACACTCACCATGTTGCTGGGATCACTGTATTTGAGCTGGATGATTCTCGAGACCAGCGGGTCTTCAGCCTTCGGATCCTTGACCGTAATGCGCGCGATTTTGGCCTTGGGATCCTTCACTAGAGCCAGGTTGTAGTTCTCGAGCACGGCCGTCAACGCTTCCTGCGCGGTCACGTTTTCGAAGCGGATGCTCACATTGGGCTGGTTGGTGCTGGTAATCCGCGGATCGAATTGAAAATTCAAATTCGATTGCCGGGCCAGGTTGCGGATCGCGTCGGTCAGCGGCACCTCGTCAATCACGATTAACGGCACCGGTTCGTTGGGATTGGCCGGAGGCGCCGGAGCGGCCTCGGCTTTGGGCTGGTCGGCGGCGGGCGCGGCCGCCTGGGCTTGCGCGAGTTCCGTCGGTGCCACCGCTGTGGGAACCACCGGCGCCGCATTAGTGGACGCGGCATCCACAGGCGCAGCGTTAGTTGGCGCGGCAGTAGGCCGCACGGCATCCGCTGGCGCGGGATTCGCCGGGCCAGGACTGGCTGGCGCGGCCTCCGGCGGCGCCGGTTTGGCTGGCGCGTTATCGGCCGGGGCGGGATTCGCCGGATTGGTATTGTTATCCTGGGCAAAGCAACTGACCAGGCCGCAAGTCGCGAGACCGAGGAGGAGGACGGTGAGTTTCATTTTCATAGAGGTAACGGTTTGGATGATTGGGACAAATTGGTCACGCGCGTACGGCCGTCAAAATTCATAAGTTCTGGCGCAGGAAGAGTTCTTTGGACTGGCCATCGACGCGAATCACGACGGATTTTTCGCGGATTTCCACACAACGGACTTTGACGGTCCGATTGCCGAATTTGAATTCCGCCTCTTCGCCGTTTTCCACCGTGCGATTGTTGATCAAGGCGAGCCGCCGGTCCTTGCCGCCGGAAATGCCCTTGAGCACGAGGTCGCGCACGTCCGTCAGTGGCGCATTGGGATTGACGAGCTCGACCGTGCCGCGGCGTATCGAGTTCGGGAAAAACGGGTCTTTCCCGAATTTGCGATCATCGGTGAAAATGGATTTGGTGGAAATCGCCACGTCCACCTGCGGCAAGGCGGCGGGTTGCGCCGCGCCGAGACGCGGCAGCATCCCCAACCAAGCCAGGGTGGCCCCAAGCACCCATAAGCCACGCGCAGCCCTTTGGGTCCGCCATTCCGACCGGCGGACTGCGACGCCCGGCGCGGATTGAAATTTCGGTAGGAATTCCATGTTGAGCGACCTAGCGCGCGGTTGGATTGACGAGGGTGATGATTTCCATTCGGAAGGCCAGCTTCTCCGGGTCGCCGGTGGTGGTGGCGCTGCTGGCGGTTGCCGGTTCCAACTCCAGGTTCTGCACGCGCAGGTACGGAAAGTTGTTCTCGAAATCCGCCAGGAACGTCCCCAGGTCATGGAAGTACGCGGTGCCGCGCACGTTGAACAGCGCGGCCTTGTAGGGGAACTTCGGAAGCACGCCCACTTCCGTCGGCACTTCGCGGCTGAATTGCGGGATGTCCACTCGGTGGCCGGCGCGAAATTTATTGACCGTCATGATCATCCAGGAGTACAAGTCGCCGGAAGCCATTCCGGTCTCGAGCGCATGAAGTTTTTCCGTCGCCGCTTCGAGCTTCTTTTGGATTTCCGCCGTCGAACCGACCAGGCGCACGGCGTTCCCCACCTTGTTTTGCTGCTCGATGCTTTTCCTGGCAATGTTCTCAAGGCTTTTGTTCTGGGCGCGAACCAGCCCGAACCAAATGGCCAACATACATCCCAGCGTCCCGATGACGATCAGGATGAGGCGATCGCGTTTCTCTTTGGGCAGGCTCTTCATCTCAATTGCGGACTTTTTCCGGTAAAAAGCATTGCAAAGTAAACAAGACGTACGGAGTCCGGCCGGCTGGCCCAAGTTGCGGCGCGGAGAGACTGGTGAGCAACACGCCATTGGTTTTTTGCAAAATCTGATGGAAATACGGCACGGTTGTGATGGCTTCCTTAAATTTGTTGACCTGGCCGCCGGGTTGCGGGCTGAAGTCCAGGGCCTCGATAGTCAAGTTGACTTTCTCCGTGGAGGCAGCCACGGCTTTGGCGGCGCCGGTTTTGGGGGTCTCACTGGGCTTCTTGGCTTCGTCGTTAAGCGCGTAGCTTTGCTCGGTTTTCAGGCGGACGACCTGGATTTGATCGACCCCGATGAGGGTTTGCTGGAACGCGTTGAGGGTCGTGCCCCACAACAGGCGATTGGTTGTGTATTGCTGGAGCGCGGCGAGTTTCTCCTCGGCCTCCAGCTCCTTGCGGTGGTTGTCCACGGCCTTCTGGTAGCCTTTCTCGATCGCTTGCCACTTTGTTTCGAGGCTGTTCAGTTCGCCTTTGGCGGCCATGATTTTGAACTGCCGTGTGCTGCTCCAGCACAACTCCAGCAGCACCAGCAGGACCGCCAATACGGCGCCGCGTTTGACCGGGTCTTTGCGGCGAAGTTCCTCCGCCGCTTGCGCCTCCGCCAACAGATTGATTCGAATGGGCATAGGTGCTAAAGGGCGGCGGTGGCGGCGCCGATGGCCACCGTCAGTTGCGGAGAAACCTGCTCGACTTCTCCCATCCTCTGAGGTTCAATCACCAGAAACCCGGTCGGATTCCAAATCTTGCACGGCACCATCAATTCATTCTGCAGCGCCGCGAGGATGAAGCTGCTGCGCGCCGAGCCACCGGAGACAAAAACCTGCGTGACGGTCTTGTCGTGCTGGTTCTCGAAGAAGTCGATGGAGGCGCGCAGCTCGCGGCCCAACGGATTGATCAGCGGCTCCAGGTTCTGTTGTACTTCGGCCGGCATGCCCACCTTGATGTTCTCAGCCTCGACGTAGCTAATGTTCATCGCTTCGGCCAGGCCGCTGGTTAGCCGGTCGCCGCCAATCCCCACCACCCGGTTCAAAATGATCTCGCCCGCGTCCAGAATCGTGATCGTGGAACTCTTGAAACCGATATCGATCAGCGCGGCGACTTCTTTGGCAAAGATTTCAGGCTCGGCCATCTCAAACGCATTCGTCGGCCCGATTATCCCTGGAAAGATCTGGTGGGGGATAAGGCCGGCCGCTTTGGTGGCTTCCTGCAACTGGTCGATCGTTTGTTTCCTGGCTCCGCCCACCATCGCCTTCTGCTTTGGGCCGCCGGCCCCGGACTTGGCGCCCTCTGGGGATTTGCTGTTCGGGCTGCTCGGAACGTAGTAACAATCGAACACGTGGTCCGGCAGGTCCTGCTGCAGGTAGTTCTTGGAATTATATTTGAGCATCAAGCGCAGGTCCGACGTGGCCATAAGCGGAAGCTCCACCTGTCGGAACAACGTGTCGTTGACGCCCAATGCCAGCGTCACGTGCCTGGCCTTGCCGTTGCACAACGTGCGGCTGACGGCCTTGAGGTGCTCGGCCAAAATCTCCAGCGAGAAAGTCTTTTCGTACAGCGGCGCGTCCAGCACGGCGACACCGGCCAGGTTTAACTTGTCCCCCCGCCGTTGCAGATAAACAGCCTTGGTGGTGCGCCCGCCCAAATCAATCGCCACGATCTGATCGCGTCGCTTCGCCTTCTGGCTCAAAAATGGCAAACCCATATTCGAGGAGGCTGTCCAGCAGAACAAATGCCAAGGACTGTCCAACCCAAGACACTTTGACCCACGCCCTCGGAGTTGGAGGTGCTGGGGTGAGTGGAAGATGCGCGATGGTGCCAGCCCCTAGTCCCAGCACCGAGAATCGCGGGAAGATCAGCTCTCTGAAGGCCTTAGGCGACCTTTGGTTGCCGCCGGCCCTTGCCCAAATCGCCCTTTTGCAAAGCGTTTCGCCGCACTGAGAATAGCGGCGTAATTTTGCCTACCGCTTGCACCGACGAGCAAAAATGGATCAAGAAACGCCTTTTTTGCCGGGAAGCGCCCGAGCTGTGATAGTCCAGACATCCCAACTTTGGACACGTTCGGAGGACATTCAAAAGCAAACGCGAGGCTGGTTCGCCCGTCTAGTAAGCCAACTGGAAGCTCCCGCCGAAGTGCGGCCGAAATGGAAAATTCGTCACGCTGCGAGCAAGGAGATTTAACGAACTACCTCGAAAGCAAACCCTTTTAGATACTCCGTCTCGGGAATGGTGGGAATCACCGGATGGTCCGGCGATTGGGTGTACGTAGCCACACGACATAACGTGCGATGCGCGTCATAGGCGGCGGCCAGAATCACCTCTTGAAACAGGCCGGCATCGACATGATGCGAGCAACAAAAGGTCGCGAGCGTGCCCCCCGGTTTCAAAAGTCTCAGCGCGCGCAGATGGATTTCCTTGTAACCACGCAACGCGTCCGGCACGGCGGCACGATTGCGGGTAAAGGAGGGCGGATCCAGGATGATCAAATCAAACTTCGGCAGGATCTTTTCATGCCGCGAGGTCGCGGTCTGCGCCCTGAGCCAGTCGAAGACGTTCGCCGGCTCGAATGAACACTTCTCAGCCAGCCCATTGAGCGTGGCGTTGCGTGCGGCCGTGCCGGTGGCTTCGGTGCTTTGGTCCAACGCGTGCACGTGGGCGGCGCCCGCGCGCGCCACGTGCAATGCGAACCCTCCGTGAAAACTGAAACAATCCAAAACCTGGCCGTCGCCGCCCGGTGGCGCAAGGGCCGCGACGCGCTGATAATTGACCTGTTGGTCGAGGTACAAGCCGGTTTTCTGCCCCGCCAGGAGATTGGTTGCGAAGGCAAGCCCATTCATCCGCACAATGATCTCTTCGTCCAGCGCCCCTGCCAGCAGACCCTCCGAATTGGGTAAACCCTCAAACTTGCGAGACGCGACGTCGCTCCGCTCGACGATGGCGCGCGGAGCGAAAACTCGCTGGAGAGCGGCGACTATTTCGTTTTTGCGCCGGTCCATGCCCAAAGCGGAAATCTGCATCACTAGCACATCCTCATATTTGTCCACGATCAAACCGCTGAGAAAATCGCTCTCCGCATTCACCACGCGTAAGGACGTGGCCTGACCAAGATGTTTCTGTCGCAGCGCCAGGGCAGCGCGGATCCGCAGCTCGAAGAATGACTGGTTCACCGGCACCCGCTCGGTAGCCAACAACCGCACGTTAATCTTCGACCTGGCGTTGTAAAAACCGATCCCCAGAAAACGCTGCCGATGGTCCTTGACTTGGACGATGTCCCCGTCGCCCGCGGGTGCGGTTAGGCGCAGGATCGAACCCTGGTAGATCCAAGGATGGCCAGCCACCACGCGATCGGCCTCGCCCGGACGAAGTATAATGGTAGGCAATGCGGCCATCATATTTTGTAAACAGTATTCACGAACCAGGGAAATTTCGCCTTAGTTGCCGCTCCAGCCAAGCCAATTTGGAAGGCGGGCACAACCCGGCGGGAATGGAATTGACGCAGTCGAATTCGCAGAAGCCTTACTCACATTCCAAGCGGGGCAGGAACCTTAGCGTTGTCAGTTTTCAACACTGGCGTCCGCACACTGCCTTGGTGGCTGAATGACTCTCGGGCAGGGCCAAACTCCCCAACAATTGTGGCATCCGCCGGCCTCCTCCAGGCGATGAATTTGGCGAGACCAGCTGCGTCAATTTAACGAATGAAATCACGAATCCTTCCCCTCGCTACCTTGACCTTGCTGCTGGCCGGGCTGATCTGGTCCCAAGCCGCCGACTGGCCGGAATACCGTGGTTCCAACCACGATGGCACCTCGCCGGAGCGTGGTCTGCTGAAGCAATGGCCCGCCGGCGGGCCTCGGCAACTCTGGAAGACTCCGCTCACCGATGGCTTTAGTTCCTTCACCGTAAGCGGAGGCAAAGCGTTCACGCTGGTGCAGCGGATCATTGATGGCGTGAACCGCGAAGTCTGTCTCGCGCTTGATGCCGACACCGGCAAGGAACTCTGGGCCTACACGCTCGGCCTGGCCAAATATGACAATGGCGGTAACGATGGCGGCCCGGGCGACGGCCCGCGCAGCACGCCGGCTGTCGATGGCGGCAAGGTCTATGTGCTATCGGCATTTCTGCGTTTGGCCTGTCTGGAGGCGAGTTCGGGCAGAGCGATCTGGTCCAAGGAGCTAACCAAAGAAGCGAGTGGCCGCCCCGGGCACTGGCAAAGTGCAGCTTCGCCGGTGATCAACGGAGATTTGATTTTCGTCGTGGGCGGCGGCGCAGGCCAGGCCTTACTCGGCATCAACAAGCGGGATGGCAGAATTGTGTGGAAAGGCCAGGACGACCAGATGACTCATGCCACGCCGTTGCCGGCGACGATCCTCGGCGCGCGCCAGATTATTTTCTTTACCCAAAGCGGGCTGGTTTCCGTCACGCCGGCGACCGGGCAAGTCCTCTGGCGCTTCCGTTTCCCCTTCGGCACCTCGACCGCCGCTTCGCCCGTTGCTGCTGGGGACCTCGTGTATTGCTCGGCCGGTTATGGCGTCGGCTCCGCAGCCGCGCGTATCACCAGGTCCGGTAACGGATGGAGCGCTACTGAACTCTGGCGTTCGCCGGGAAACAAGATGTGCAATCACTGGAGCACGCCGGTGCAGCTCGACGGTTATCTTTATGGCCTGTTCGGCTTCAAACAGTACCAGACGGCCCCGCTCAAATGCGTCGAACTGGCGACCGGCAAAGAGGTGTGGAACGAACCAGGGTTTGGCCCGGGCAACCTGATCCTGGTGGACGGCCATTTGCTGGTGCTGGGCGACCAAGGCCAACTCGTTTTGGTCGAACCGTCACCGTCGGGTTACAAAGAGGTCGCCCGCGCCAAGGTGCTCGATGGCAAATGCTGGTCCACGCCAGTCGTCAGCAATGGCCGCATTTACGCTCGCAGCGTGAAGGAAGGCGCCTGCTTCGATGTTTCGGCGAGGACGGCGGCGAGATAGCGCCGGCGTGTCGCTGGCAGCGGACCGGCGGTTAACTCTTGCTTTACACGAGCTCGGCGCCGCTCCTATCCTGCGCTTGCTTCAAAGGAAGAAGCTTTATGGCGAAACTCATTGTCGAAATGGAGATCGAGTCGGTCACCGTGGAATTACCCGACACGAAGACCATCCGCCTCGAATGGCCGCAAGGTTACGACGTGGACTTCAAGACCGGCCAGTTCATCACGCTCTACTGGCCTGACACGCCCAATTACAAACGCGCCTACTCCCTTTCTTCTTGCGCCCTGGATCGCGGATTTTTCGAGGTCACCGTCAAACGCGACGGCAAGATGGGCACACGCATTGTCGATTGGGCCAAGGCCGGCGACCGCATGGGAGTCCTCCCGCCGACCGGGAAATTTCTCCCTGTTTACCAGCCAAACAAGCACCTGCTTTGCATCGCCGGCGGCTCCGGCGTGACCCCCTTCCGCGCCTTCGCGCGGGATGCGACGCGCCGCCAACTGAAGACCCGGCTCACCATCCTCTACAGCGTCCGCACCACCAACGACATCATCTTCGACGAGGAGTTTCGCCAACTCGAACAGGAAAACCCGAACTTCAGTTTTTATGTCACCTGCACGCGGCTGCACCCGGACGACGCGTGGACCGGCCGGCGCGGCCGCATCGACGCCGCATGGGTGAAGAACCACATTCACGATCTGCCCAATACGATCTTCTACGCGTGCGGTCCGAACGAGCTGGTCGAATTCGCCGAGGAACTGGTATTGCGCGAATTGCAAGTGCCGAAGGAACAACTAAAGACGGAGAAGTGGGGATGAGCTGAAGCTCAACGCGGAGATCCTCAGCGGGCGCGATCCTTCGCAAGCAGCGTGACGCTCGAAGATTCTGATTAGTCCATTGTTATGTTGAAACGCACGCCACTGTTCGCCGCCCACCAAAAGCTCGGCGCCCGGTTGGTCGAATTCGCCGGCTGGGAAATGCCGGTGCAATATTCCAGCATCACCGCCGAACACCTGGCGGTTCGGAACGCCGCCGGTTTATTCGACATTTCCCACATGGGGGAAGTCAGCCTCCGCGGAGCGGGCGCGTTCGAGTTCCTTAATCACACCCTCACCAACGATCTGCGCAAACTCTCCGCCGGACAAGGACAATACACGCTGCTGTGCCATACGCAGGGCGGCGTGATTGACGACCTCTACGTTTATCGGATCGGCGCCGCGGAATTCCTGCTCGTGATCAACGCCGGGCGCAGCGAGGCGGACATGGCCTGGCTGCAAAAGCAGCTTGCGGCCTGGCCGCAACGGGCTGCGGTCACCCTGAAAGACGCGTCGGCGGAACATGGCGCCGTCGCTTTGCAGGGACCCCGCGCCGTCGAATTCATTGACGCCTGCTTCCCGATCGCGGCGATCGCCGGGACAGCGGCGTCCCGGCCAAGCGAGTTGAAGAAGAACCAACTGGCGGTCTTCCCCTTCGATGGCCGCAGCCTCCTCATCGCGCGCACCGGTTACACCGGCGAGGACGGTTTCGAGATCCTCGCTCCTGCCGAAGCTATCCAGACAGTGTGGAACGGACTTCTATCCGTGGGCCATACCCGTGGGCTGCAACCTGCCGGCCTGGGGGCGCGCGACACGCTGCGCACGGAAATGGGCTATCCACTTTATGGTCACGAACTGGACGAGCAGACCACTCCGCTCGAAGCCGGCCTGGGATTTTTTGTTGCGTTCGACAAACCGCAGTTTATCGGCCGCGCCGCGCTGGCGGAACAAAAAGCACGCGGCGTCACCAGAAAGTGCGTCGCGTTCAAAATGACCGCTAAAACGGCGCCGCCCCGGCCTGCTTACCCAATTTGGAGCGCCGACGCCGGCACCCTGAAAATCGGCCACGTCGCGAGCGGCACGCAAAGCCCTTCGCTCGGCATCGGCATTGGCATGGGCTACGTGCCTCCTCCGTTCGCGCAACCTGGCACGCCCATCGAAATCGAAATCCGTGGCCACCGCGCGGCCGCCGTAGTCGTCCCTAAGCCGATCTACCGAAAGGCCTGAGACCCCTTCAGGGTCGCGATGCCAAGAGCCGGAGCAGGGAAAACCCGAACCGCCGGGAGTTTTGAAGAATTTTTCTCCTTTGCGCGCTCCCCGCTTTGTTGTGAAATCTCTCGGTTCTCAGAGAAATCACGTATGAGCTCGAAAGTTCCGCCCGACCTGAAATACGCCCAAACGCACGAGTGGCTCCGCCTGGCCGGCGACACAGCCACCGTCGGGATCACCGACCACGCCCAACACGAATTGACCGATGTGGTCTTTGTCGAACTGCCCGCTCCAGGGCGGCGAGTGAAAGCCGGCGAGGCCTGCGCGGTGGTTGAGTCGGTGAAAACCGCCAGCGACATTTACTCTCCCGTCTCCGGCGAAATCGTCGAGATCAACCGCGCGGTAGTGGACCAACCCGGGCTGGTCAATACCGATCCTTACGGCGCCGGCTGGTTTTTCAAAATCAAGCTGACGCAACCGGCGGAGATCGAAGGCCTTCTCAACGCCGCGGCTTACAGCGCCAGGACTGGAAGCCGACCGGAAGCTTGAGGCCCGCAGTCATCGTTCCGATCATCGGCCGCCGAGTCCATGTCCGACTCCGGAAACCGGCTGCGGAGGTACCTGCGCAGGAGGAGCCACCGGCTTCATTTCCGTGGTTCAATGTGGACCAACACATCATGCACGTCCGGCAGCGCGGCTCTAATCCGGTCCTTCACCACATGGCCAATTCCGTGCGCCCGTTCCACCGTCATTGCCGGATCGACCTCAACGTGCATGTCCACAAAGTAATGGTAGCCCATCTTGCGCGCCACACACTTTTCCACGCGATCAATCCCCGGCACCGCCGCGGCGATGGCGCGGATCTGCTCGCCCAACGTGCGCGCGGGAGCCGTGTCCATCAATTCATCCAGCGCGGGTCGTAACAACCGCCAGCCGTTCCACGCAATGATGCCCGCCGCCACGATGGCCGCAATGTCGTCCGCCGCCTCAAAGCCCGTGCCGCCGATCAAGGCGACGCTGATGCCCATGACAGCGGCCAGCGAGGTGATGACATCGCTCCGATGATGCCAGGCGTCGGCGCTTACCGCCGTGCTTTTCACGGAATTGGCCTCGCGCAAAACGAAACGGAACAGCGCCTCCTTGAGGATCACCACGCCCACCAACACCAGCAGCGTGAAGGGGGCCGGCCCCTGCCTGGGCTGCAAGATTTCCCGGACCGCCTGGACGGCTATCCCGACCGCCGCGAGCAACAGCATGGTGGCGACGATCGCGGCGGCGATCGGTTCGGCTTTGCCGTGCCCATAAGGATGATCGGCATCGGCCGGTTCCGCGGCCACCACCAAACCGCGCCACACGACGATGGAACTAAAAATATCCGCCAAGGATTCCACGGCGTCGGCCACGAGTGCTTGCGAATGGCCGAGCAGACCTGCCGTCAATTTGCCCGCCGCGAGCAAGAGGTTCACCGCCAGGCCAAGGAACGTCGCTCGCAAGCCGCGTTTTAAGCGAGTATTCGCCATGTGGGATTAAGTTAGTGACGCATCCCCTACTGACGAGAAGTAAATCCCCAGGCAACGAAGTGCTCGTACCGAACTGGCCCCCGGCCCCCCCACTTCGCCACCCGCGCTGGCCGCGACTGCATAGGGCTGGCCTTGCGCACTTTTCACCAAATGGGTAGGGCCTAATCCACGTTTTCCCCACGAGGTCAATCGGGAGAGTCCACCTGGCGCGAGGAATGTTTGACCTGCGCTCCTCCTCAGCTAGACTCCAAACTCCATTTTATGAACGTGCTGATCTGCGACCCAATTTCCCCGAAGGGAATTGAGTATTTCAAGCAACAGCCCGGGCTGAATCTGACCGTGTTGGAAAAACGAAAGCCCGAGGCGGAACTCCTGCCGCTGGTCGCCGATACGCACGCCCTGGTTGTGCGCTCCGAAACGAGGATCTCTCGCCACGTGATCGAGGCCGCTCCTCAGTTGAAAGTCGTGGGCCGCGCCGGCGTGGGGGTCGATAACATCGATGTCGAAGCGGCCACGCAGCACGGCGTTGTGGTCATGAATACGCCCAGCGGCAACACTATCTCCACCGCCGAGTTGACCTGTTCCATGTTGATGGCGTTGGCCCGCAACATCGCGCAGGCTCACGCCTCGATGAAAGCCGGGGAGTGGAACCGCAAGGCGCTCCAGGGCGTCGAGCTTTACAACAAAACCCTCGGCATTCTAGGGATGGGCCGCATCGGCAGCGAAGTGGCCCGGCGGGCCACGGCTTTCGGCATGCGCGTGCTGGCGTACGATCCTTATCTGGCGTTGTCGCGCGCCAAGGCCTTGCAGGTGGAGCTGGTCGAACACTTGGACGAGATTTACGCGCGCGCTGATTTCATCACCGTGCACCTGCCCATGAGCGATGAAACCAAAGGTCTGATCAACGCCGCCGCCTTTGCCAAGATGAAAACGGGCGTGCGGGTGATCAACTGCGCCCGCGGCGGCATCATCAACGAAGCCGACCTTTACAAAGCCATCCAAAGTGGCAAGGTGGCCGGCGCCGCGCTCGACGTTTACGAAACCGAACCGCCGCCCAAAGACTTTCCGCTGCGCAGTTTGCCGCAGGTCATCATGACGCCCCACCTGGGCGCCAGCACCGAGGAGGCGCAGGAGAACGTCGGGATCGAGGTCGCCGAGGCGATCACCGACTACCTTTTGAACGGCGCGGTCCGCAATGCGGTGAACCTCCCGAACCTCGACGCCAAGACTTACGCCATCGTGAAACCGTTTCTGACGCTGGCCGAAAAACTCGGCCGGTTGCTCGCCCAAATCGCTCCGAAACGAAACGACGAGCTCGTCATCACCTACGGCGGCAAAGCCACTGAACTGCCCACCGACACGATCAGCCGGCACCTCCTGAAAGGGTTTCTCGAATCCGCGGGCGGCCATGATGTGAACCAAGTCAATGTCCGCGCGCTCGCCGGCTGCCTCGGCCTGGTCGTCGAGGAAATCAAATCCAACGAGGAAACCGACTACAACGAGTGGATCCATGCCGCGGTCAAATCGGGCGGACAACGCTTCTCGGCCGGCGGCACGATCCTGGGCAAGCGGCACCAACCCCGCATCGTTCGGCTGATGGGCCAGCCGGTCGAGATCATCCCCGAAGGAATTCTGTTCCTCATGAACAACAAGGACCGCCCCGGCATCGTGGGTCACATCGGGACCCTGATGGGCAAGCACCAGGTGAACATCGCCAGCATGAGTCTGAGCCGTGACAATGCCGGCGGCCAGGCGCTGACGGTGCTGAATCTGGACAGCGTGCCACCGCCCGCGGTGTTGACCGAGATTCAACAGGACCCTCACATCAGCAACGTGCGGGTGGTAAAACTTTAACGAACCAGGAATGCAAACCTCAGCCCAGCCCGCGAAAACAAGATTTACGCCAGGATCCGACCGACGGAACAAAATGCCGCTTAGCGGAAAATTATTGGGCCTGCTGATGGCCGCGGCCCTCGGCTTGTTCGGCGCGCGGGCTGAGGAAAAGCAGGCCGCCGCGAGTCTCTTTGACGACCCGGTGATCGCACGCGGCCAAGGCGTCGAGATTAAACGCAGCCAGTTGGACGACGCCTTCATTGTCTTCAAAGCCAACCTCGTGGCCCGGAATCAGACACTGCCCGAGGAGCAGCGCCTGCTCCGCGAAGCGCAGTTGCTCGACCGGCTGATCACGACACGGTTGCTGGTCAACCGCGCCACCGATGCGGACAATGCCAAGGCGAAGGAGTTGGCGAAAAGGTTAACCGAAGAGGCACGAAGGTCCGCGCCGTCGGAGGAGCTGTTCGGCCTGCAACTCAAAGCCCTGGGGCTGTCGCCCGAACAGTTCAACCAGCGGATCATGGAGCAGGCCGTGGCCGAAGCGGTCGTCGAACGCGAATTGAAGCCCAAGGTGAGCGTGAGCGACACGCAAGTGAAGGATTTTTACACCAACGGGACTGATTTGCTCGTTAAGATCATGCAGGAAGAACACGAACGGCTCGTCAAGATTCCTACCACCACGCTCGGTCAGTTGGCGGCGGTCACCCAGCAAATCGAGGAGTTGAAGAAGGCCAACCTGGCCCGGCTCGAACAGCCCGAAAAGGTGCGCGTCAGCCACGTGCTCCTGGCCACGCGCAACCGGGAAACCGAAGAGGAATTGCCGGAAGATCAGAAGAAGATCAAGCGATTCAAAATCGAGCAACTGCTCAAGCGCGCCAGGTCCGGCGAGGATTTTTCCAAGCTGGTGATGGAATACTCGGAGGACCGGGGCTTGAAGGAAACCAAAGGCGAATACACCTTTTCCCGCAAGGATCCGTTCGTGGCCGAGTTCAAAGCGGCGGCCTTCTCGCTGCAAACCAACCAAATCAGCGACATCGTAACGACGGCGTTTGGTTACCACATCATCCGGCTGCACGAAAAAATCCCGGCGAAGAAGTTCGAGTTCGAAAAAGTGTCCGCAGACATCAAAGAGGCCCTCCTGCAACAGGAGTTGCAAAACCAGATGCCAGCCTATTTGGAGAACATCAAGAAAAGCTCCGGCCTCGAAATTCTCGAAGCCAAATACAAGCTCGACGCGCTGAAGGCGGGAAGCCAAGCCAAGTCCGGCAATTGAAACGGCCCGATCGCCGGCTCGGTCAAGCCGTTGAGCCTCCCGGCCCCGCGCGCCGGTAACCAGCCGACGCTACTTCGGTGGCAACTCGCGGATCTTCAAGTCGCGAAACCAGATTTCGTCGCCGTGGTCTTGCAGCAAAATGTGACCTTTGATCTTCGTGCCGAAGCCCGCCACGCTCTTGAACTTGCTGGCTGCGACCGCGGCTTTTACGATTTCACCGCCCAGTTCATATTCCAAGACCTTGGCTCCGTTGAGCCAATGTTCGACGTGATTACCTTCGACGAGGACCCGCGCCTGGTTCCACTCCCCCACCGGCTTGATCGTCCGGTTGGTGGCCGGCAGCACATCGTAAAATGCGGCAGTTTGCCACTTGGCGCCGCGCAACGCGTCGGCATGTCGAGAATCGTCGATTAATTGATATTCGTGCCCCAAGGCGCTGGCGCGCTCTTCGGTGACGAAGTATTTCAGGCCGCTGTTCGCGCCCGGCGTCAGCCGCCATTCCCATCGCAGATCAAAGTCGGTGAACTCCGCGTCGCTGATGATGTCGCCCCCTTTGCCCACCCGCTTCAAACAGCCATCCTCCGCCACCCAACCCTCTTTGATCGGTTCATGGTTTCCAAAGTGGCGCCAGCCATTGAGCGTTTTGCCGTCGAAGAGCAGTTTCCAGCCGGCGGCCTTTTCGCCGGCGGTCAGTTCATTTGCCGCGGCCCCCTTGGCCGCGATCACGGCGCTGAGAATCAAGACAATCGGGAAGCGACCGGGAATGCGGAGGAAGGGATGGTTGGGCATAGGTTCAATTCGAGCGTGGCGAGCTTTCGCGGCCTTCACACGCGCTGGCGTTTTCCACCGCGCCGCCGTAAGCGCAAGCCAGTGTGCGGATACGGCCGTTGCGATCGCAGAGTTTCCAGCCGGGAGGCCCGATCGGTTTCATGTTTCTGAATTCAGTTTAGGTGCCGTTTTCGCCGTGTGAAGCTTTTTTAAACCTCAAAACAGGAGGCCGAAACTTTTCAGCTAATTCTCCACCCGAGGTGGCGGCAAGTCGCGGCCCAGGCGGAGGTATTGCCAAATCGCATCGATCTGTTTTTCGGCGTCGCCGTCGAGCACCTCCATCAGCGGACTTTTTCCTTCGTCGAAGTAAACCGGCATTTTGGTTTGCGGCTCGATGCTGGTGGGGCTGCGGAGCCAGCGTCGATAATAATCGGGCAGCAAGCGCTCTGCCGCATAGGCGAAATTGACCCCTTCGCTCTCAAAGACTTCGGTCGCCGGTTGCGAACCTACCCCATGGCAGGAGACGCACGAGAACCCCCCAGCCTTGCCAACCAACTGCTGACCGACGCGGGCCAGCTCGCGGTCGATCGGCGGCTCGGGAGCCGTCCGCGGCGGGTAGCCGTGTTGGGCGGCCTGTCCGCGCGCCAGCATTTCGGCGCGCGACTTGAAAGTCGGCATTCGCGCTTCCAGCCAGATTTCGCCTCCGGGATGTCGCTCGGCGCGGGGCTTGTAAGGAATTTCTCCACCGATGAATCGGGCGGCCCACTCTGGTTTAAGTTTTCCGCCCAGAACTTCCACCAGTGGCACGCCGTCGAGCTGCCCGTGGCAGGCGGCACAGTTCAAGGCGCGCGTTTGGCGTTCGGCGAATTCGGCCGGAACGTGACGCGCGAGCGAAGCGCGGTCGGTGCGGCCTAAAGCCTGTAACGCCTCCCGCTCCTCCGTGGTGAAGCCGAACTGCGGCGCCTTGGATTCGGGCTTGGCTTCGGCCGCCAGACACCCAAGCTGCCACTTGGCTGGCGCCAGCTGCGCCAAGCGCGGCGCGGAGAACTTGTTTTCCAGTTTCAAGACGTGGCAATTCAAGCAGCCGGAGGTTTGCACGAGACGTTTGCCCCGTTCGAGCGTCGCCGGGTCTTCCGGAGTTGCCTTGGCGCTGGGCGGGTCCGCCGCGGCAAGGAGGAAGTCGGCAAGTTCTTTCGCCTCCGCCGCGGCAAGATTAAAGTTCGGCATGCGGATCCAGGCATAATGCGCCTCGGGCTTGCCCAGGAAGTCCGCAAGTTTGCCCGGCGAAAACTTCGCCGCCACGTGTTTAAGGGAGGATTTGCCAGGTTCAATGTCCTTTGCGCCCGGTGTCGTGTGACAGCCGCCACAATGCAGCTTATCAAATAGATTTTCCCGCTCTCCGTTTAGCGCGGGCGCGGCCGTTTTTTCCGCGGCCCGGGACTCCACCCAGGTGACTTCCCCGCCGGATTTGAGCGAAGCAAGAAAGGCAGCGATCGCCTCCGCGTCGCGCGCGGGTTCCTCACCGCGCAAAAGCTTGGGCATGTGCGCGGAGGCGCGTTGCGCTTTTGGGTCCAGAATCCAGCGAGCCATCCAATCGAAGTTGCGGCGCGAGCCGATGCCCTCGAGGTTCGGCCCGTCCATGCTGAGTTCGGGCACGCTCTCGCTTGAGAGTTTGTAGTCGTGGCATTTGGCGCAGCGATGCTCCAGGAACAGTTCCCGCCCCAGCCGCAGCCGCTTAGCTTCTTGCAGTGCGGGGGTGCCGGTGTGAGTGAACATGGCAAGCGGGATCGGGCTCGTGTTGGTGCCTTTCTCCGTCGCCGAAAGCCTGAACCACGCGTCACCTCGCGAAGGACTGGTGAAACTGGCTTTCAACGGGTTCGGCCCTTTGTTCAGTCGCACAGGCGCGCTGAATGCCGAAGCGCCGCCGCTGCGGCTGGCCTCGAATGCCAACCGGCCGTTAATTTCCAGTTTGAAACCGCCGCTGAGTTCCGCCTGGAACACAAGATCGCTCCGCAGTTCGGCGTTCAAGAAGCCCTCCCAAACCGCGCTGAATCTGCTGGCAGGCAAAAAGGGCGTCGGGGACTTTCCGGCCTCGACGTAGAGCCAGATGTTGGGCGCGGTGGTCGAGTCGGCTGCGGGCGCGGCGGAATCGAGCGCGGTCACGGTCAGGGTCAGGCCCGGCCCGGCTTTTTCGGCAGCTCGGACCGTGGGCGCGGCGAGGACAAGCCAAACGCCGGCCAGCAATCCGCCGCCGAGGCCAACCAACAGTGCTAGCGGACTGAGCGAGGTTGGAACCGTCGCTTTGAAGCCATGGCCGCAACGCCAAAAGCTGGTGGAGCAATAACGCATCTTCTAAGCCGAACAGCGGTTGCAGCAAACCATCGCGCGGAAAAATGAAAAGGCGCGGTCGGTCTGCCGGCGACTTTTACAGGCGCTGCCACGGCGACGGGGGATGACTTTACAACAGAACATTTCATGGTTTGCAGCGTCGTTTGACCGGATTGAGCGCCGGGAAATTCATGGAAAGGCAGGCAGCGAAGCGGGCGGGGCCACCGTGGGGCAACCGGCCACGCGCCTTTTGGGAGGCATTGACAATCCCGTTGACGCGCCGCTGCGCTCTGATAGGCTGCCGCGATGAGTTCACGCGGTTTTCGATTCAGCAACGGGTGGTCGGGCGCTTTTTTCTATCGCCTGACGAGCCGGCGATCGAGGCTGCGTTAAACCGAAACGAAGTGCCTTGCCGCAGGTTCGCCACCTGCGGTTTTTTTTTACTATGATCGTTGTCCTCAAACCCAACATTTCAAAAAAAGACGAGACGAGGGTGGTGCGTGAAATCAGGAGACTCGGCTACAAACCCCATGTGATCCACGGCGTGGAGCGCACGGTCATCGGCGCCATCGGCGATGAGCGCACCCACCACACCCTCGAAACCCTCATCACTTTCCCGCAGGTCGAAAGCGTGATGCCGGTGCAGAAGCGCTACAAGCTGGTCAGCCGCCAGGCGCACCCCGCCAACTCGATCATCAACGTGCGCGGCAACCTCATCGGTGGGACAAAATTCCACGTCATGGCCGGCCCTTGCTCGGTCGAGAGCGAGAAGCAGTTGCTAAAAACGGCGCAGGCGGTCAAGGCGGCGGGGGCCACGATCCTCCGCGGGGGCGCGTTCAAACCGCGCACCTCGCCGTACGAGTTCCAAGGGCTGGGGACAAAGGGCCTGAAAATCCTGGCCAAGGCCCGGCAGGAAACCGGCCTGCCCATCATCACGGAATTGCTCTCGGAGGACCATGCGGACATGGTGGCGGAGTACGCGGACGTGCTCCAGATCGGCACCCGAAACGCGCAGAATTTCCAACTCCTCATCGCCGCCGCCAAGACCGGCAAACCGGTCCTGCTCAAGCGCGGCCTCTCGATGAAAATCGAGGAATGGCTGCTGGCTGGCGAATACATTCTCGCCCATGACAACCCGGGGTTGATGTTTTGCGAGCGCGGCATTCGCACGTTCGAAACCTACACCCGCAATACCCTCGATCTTTCGGCCATCCCCATCATCAAAAACGAATCTCACTGCCCGATCGTGATCGACCCCAGCCAGGGAGCGGGCCGCGCCGAGTTGGTGCTCACGATGTGCAAAGGAGCGGTGGCGATGGGTGCGGACGCGTTGCTCGTCGAAGTGCACCCCAATCCCGCCGAAGCCTGGAGCGACGGGGCGCAGCAGTTGTCGCTCGAAGGCTTTAAGCAATTGATGGCGGCAGTTCAGCCGTTCATCGCCGCGGCCGGACGGGAATAGGACCGCCTACGGCCGGGAGAGGAAGGCGTCTCGCGCGCGAAGGGGAGACAAGCTCCACCGTTGAGGGCGAATCAGCATGATCAAACAGTATCCGGCAACGCTCAAAGCACAAGCCGCTGTTCGCGGTTTCATGGCCCGGTTAACTAAATCCTCGCCGGTCGCGCCTCGTTGTGGAAAAACTCCGCCATAATTGTTTCGGACCACGCGGATGCTTGATCGTTTGTGCTAACCTTGCCGCAACTCCAACCACGCCTCCGTGCCGCGCTGACCCGGGCCGCCAATGAGTTGTTGGCCGCCCGGACTCCGGCGGGGCATTGGGTCGGCGAACTGTCCAGCAGCGCGCTCTCCACGGCCACGGCTGTGGCCGCCTTCGCGACGGTTGAGCGGGCTCAACGGCAACTGGGGATTCGACAGTCGGAACTCCAGCCGCAAATCGAACGGGGTCTCGACTGGCTCGCGGCGAACTCCAACGCTGACGGCGGCTGGGGCGACACCACCCTCAGCCTGAGCAACTTGAGCCCAACCGTTCTCGGTTGGGCGGCGTTCGGCGCAGCCGACGGCGCGAACGAACGCTATCGCGATACGGTTGCCCGCGCCGAGCAGTGGATTGCCAACAAGGCCGGCGGCCTCGATCAACCGACACTCGTCCGGGCCCTCATTCGCCGCTATGGCAAGGACCGCACCTTTTCGGCGCCGATTCTGACAATGTGCGCCCTGGCCGGGCGGCTGGGGCACGACGACGGCGCTTGGAAATGGGTGCCTCCCCTGCCGTTCGAGCTGGCCGCCTGTCCGCATCAGCTTTTTGCCTTCCTGCGCCTGCCGGTGGTCAGCTACGCTTTGCCCGCGCTGATTGCTGTGGGTCAAGCGCGGCATTTTTATCGACCGACGCGCAATCCTCTCACGCGGCTGCTGCGGAATCGGACACGCCAGCTTACGCTGGACGTTTTGGAAAAAATTCAGCCGCGCAACGGCGGCTTCCTTGAAGCGACACCATTGACCAGTTTCGTAACGATGAGCCTGGCGGGCAGCGGGCAGGTAAACCACGTGGTCACAAAGCGCGGCTTGGACTTTCTGCGAGCCTCGCAGCGTCCCGACGGCAGTTGGCCGATTGATACCAATCTCGCCACCTGGCTCTCGACGCTGGCGGTCAACGCAATCGCCAATTCCCCGACCGCATTGGGGGATCGATCCGCAACGCTCGCGTGGCTGCTCGCCCAGCAACATCGGCGCGAACATCCCTACACTCATGCCGCCCCGGGCGGCTGGGCCTGGACTGATCAGCCCGGCGGCGTGCCGGATGCCGACGACACTGCCGGGACCTTGCTCGCGTTGGCAAACTTGCGGGAGACCGAAGGAGGAAGGCGGGCTGAGGAAGTTCGCGCCGCCGCCATCGCCGGAGTTTCCTGGTTGCTTGGTTTGCAGAATCAGGACGGCGGCATCCCGACTTTTTGCCGCGGCTGGGGCGCGCTGCCCTTCGATCGGAGCAGCGCGGACATCACTGCGCACGTTGTGCGCGCCTGGTCGGCGTGGTTGGACGAACTCCCGCGCGATCTGCAGCGGCGCGTCGCGAGGAGCGTCCGACGCGCTCTAAAATTCCTCTCCAAAGTTCAACGCGCCGATGGCTCGTGGGTGCCCCTTTGGTTCGGAAATCAAACCGCACCCGACGAAGCAAACCCCACTTATGGCACCGCCCGCGTGCTTCTCGCGCTGGCAGAAATCGCCGGCCAGGCCTCGCGTCCGCCCCAGGCCGCGGAAAAGACTTGGCCCGAGGGAGGCGTTCCGCCTCCGCTAACTGCTCGTCCGTCATTGACCAGCGGGACGGCCGCCCTGCTTTCCGGCGCGCGCTGGCTGCTCGCCGCCCAGAACGAAAATGGAAGTTGGGGCGGATTCCGTCACGGCCCCAGTTCGGTCGAGGAAACGGCTCTTGCCGTCGAGGCGCTGGCCGTTGTGCTCGCGGCGAGTCCGACGCGCTCGGAAGTGCCTGGGGACGAAGTTTGCGCGGCGGTCACCCGGGGAGTAGATTGGCTGATCGGCCAGGTTGAGACCGGTCACTGGAAGCAGCCCGCGCCCATCGGCTTTTATTTCGCCAAGCTCTGGTATTACGAGCGTCTCTATCCACTGATTTTCACCGTCAGCGCTTTGGGCCGCGTGGCAAGCTGCTGTCGGCCTCCCGCGTATTAGTCTCTTCCAGCTTCACTTTGCGGATCGAAATATCCCAGGTCGGAACGATTCGGTAACGCCTATTTGTGCCAACCAGCCGAACGCTGCGTGCGGAGAGGAGCCTTGGCGCCTGCGCGGGCAGTCGGTCTAATACTATTGTTGGAATGTGGCGTTCCTTGCGTTCGCAAATGTGGTCACCAAAGGATTTTACGGGGCCGCAACTTTGCGCTGGAGAACCGAACCCGGTCGTGAAACTTTAATCCATTATTATGATATCACAAAGGGACTATGCTGAGGAGGCGCTGGCGCTCAGCACGGAGGCAAAGGTGCTAGATGGCCTCCACGCGTATTTCGTGCAGCACTGCCCGCGGTTATATCAATCGTGCCAACTGTTCCACCTGCTTCAAAAGGATTTGGGCGATGTTTTGGAAATCGGTCCGTTTTACGGATACACGCCTTTCCTGCTGCACCGAAATGCAGCCTCTTACACCGTCTTGGAGGGGGATGATCCCGCTGCCTTTCCCCTGAAGCCGCTTTATGAGAAGCGAGGCATCGCGGCGCATTATACGGACTTGTTTGAGTTGTTTGGTCCCTCCCATTCAGCTACACATGCACTACCATTTGCCGAGGCCTCTTTCGATACCATTTTATGTTGGGAGACGCTAGAACATTTCGGTTTTAACCCGGTTAAATTAGTTCGCGAACTGCATCGCGTGCTCAAGCCAGGCGGCAAGGTATATATCACGGTGCCGAACAGAGCGTCGGTTCAAAATCTCCTGGCGCTCGTTTGTGGGCGATTTGAGCGAGTCGGGATAGATGCGTATTACACCTTCGAAAACTACATCTCTAATGGAAAGAAGGCCTTCTACGGTTTCCACTGGCGCGAATATTCGCGAGGTGAGTTGGCACATCTTTTCACCCGAGCAGGGTTCACCGTCGTTAAATGTAATACCTTCGTCGCGCACCAGGTTCATGCGGAAACGTCCGTTGTCAGGCGGATGGCGCGTTGGGCAAATTGCAGGCTCGTGGGGATGCTTCCTCGTTACGGCACCAATGTTTATCTTGAGGCAGCGAAATGAATGCCGTCGACAATCCGCGTCGTTCGACACCCCTGACTCTGAAAAGCACCATGGGCTTGTTCGAATTTCGATCATCACGCTGAGTTACCGTAGTTCGGCTTGGCTGAGGTTGCGCCTTGCCTCCATAGCGGACAAGCAAGCCGGGGTCAAACGCTTCGTCGTGGATGCCGGCTCGGACGATGGCACGTTAGGCTTGTTGCTTCAAAGCCGGCGCGTCAAAGTTTTCGTGGAAAAAGCCCAGGGCATGTACGACGCCATCAATCGCGGGTTGTACCGGACCAGCGGTGAGATGTTGGCCCACTTGAATTGCGGTGAGACGTTGCTTTCGCTCTCCTGCATTAATGACCTTCCCACAGCCCCCAACCCAGTCTCTGGTTCTCGGCTTGCACGATCCAAGCCGGAGCGGCTCACACCACTTCGACCGGGCACTTCGGCAGCGCCGCCAGGAACGCCTGCCCGTAAGCTTTGCTGAGGATCCGGTTGTCGAGCACAACCACGATACCCGTGTCGCTCCTGGTCCGGATGAGACGGCCGACCCCCTGGCGAAATTTTAAAATGGCTTCGGGCAGGGAGAATTCGCTGAAGGAATTTCCGCCCCGCGCCTCGATGGCTTCGATGCGCGCTTCGATGAGCGGATGGTCGGGCACGGCGAACGGCAGCCGGGTGATGATGACATTCGAAAGGGCTTCCCCCGGCACATCGACTCCCTGCCAAAAACTGTCGGTGCCGAACAACACGGAGTCGATGTCCGCCTTGAACTTTTCGAGCATCAGTGAGCGAGGGGTGCCGGTGCCCTGCACGAAGCAAGCAATCCTAAGCTGGTCGAAGAACGGCGCCATCAACTCCGCGATTTCCTGCATCAGTTTGAAATTCGTGAACAGCACAAACGCCTTGCCGTGGCTCAGCTTCACAAAATGCTTGATCCAATGGACGAGCGCGTCGCGATATCCGGCGTCGCGCGGATCCGGCATCTGCTTGGCGACAAACAGTTTCATTTGGCGCTCGTAATCAAACGGCGAGCCGACCTGGAGCAGCGTGGCTTGCTCGGCGCCGACGCGGCGGGCGAAGTACAGCAGGGCAGGCGTCTGGCCCGTTTGCCCGGTGTGAGGCGGCGGGTTGGCGACCGCGCCCGCCTTGCTGGCGACGACGATCTCGGCCTGCCGGCCGGAAGGGTGACCGGCTTTGGTCGCCAGCGTCGCGCTAGTCATAACGACGCTCGTACCGCTTGCGAACAGCCGTTGACGGAGAAAATCGGCCACGTCGGTGGGCGCGGCGTTCAGGGCAAGATTCTTCTGCAGCTTGCCGCCGCGCTCGACCCAGTAAACGTAGTCCGGCCCATTCTGGCTGAGAAACATCGCCACCTCTTCCCTCAGCTCGGCGAGGCGGCGGTTGCACTCGGCGAGTTCCTGGCCGGTGTCCTTGTCGTCGCTCGAGCGAACCAGCTCGCTTACTGCCTCGCGCAGGCGCTGAATGGGCAACGTGACGTTGTCCTTCACCAGGTCGGGCTGACGGATCCGCAGTTCGGTCCAATTGCGGCGCGTTGGCGTTGAAGGTTGGCCGCCGCGTGGGCCTCGAATTTTTTGCGTGTCCTGGCGGCGGGCGAGTTCTTCGCAGGCGGATTCGACCGCGACAAAGAACTGGTCCGACTCGCTGAGCAGCTCGGTGACAAGGTTCACCGTGCGTCCCTGCCGCAAGGTGGCAAGGAGGCCTTTTTGCGTGCGCGGATTATAGAGCCGCTGCAGCGCGTAGCGGAGCTGCCCGCTCGACACACTCAGGCCGATATGCCTGGAGGCGACGCGCTCGACTGTGTGCGCTTCGTCAAAAATCACGAAGTCGTTCTTGAACAAAATGCCGCCCGCCTGTTCCTCGTCCGCGCCGGCCAGCAGCGTGAAGAACAACGTGTGGTTCAACACGAGCACATCGGCGGCGAGGATGCGACGGCGCGCGCGCTGAAAAAAGCAGACCCCCTGCTCCTTGCCAAATTCAGACGCGTGACCGCAAATCTTCGGCGCGCAAAGCCCCCGCTCGGAGCAGACGTGCGACCAGACCTTCGCGTCCGGCTCGATCTCGAAATCGGAGAGGCTGCCGTCTTTGGTTTGTTTGGCCCATTCCTGGATGCGCTTGAGTTCTTCGATTTCCGGCGAGGTGAAGAGGCTCGCGGCCTGTTGCGTCGCTTTGTGAAGGCGGCGGGAGCAAAGATAATTGGCGCGGCCCTTCAGGAGCGTGAAGCTGAATTTGACCGGCAGGATCATTTCCAACATCGGGAGGTCTTTTTCGGTGAGCTGCTCCTGCAGGTTGATGGTGTGGGTGGAGACGACGGCTTTTTTGCTCCGCGTGACGGCGAACAAGACGGCGGGCACGAGATAGGCGAGGCTTTTGCCGACGCCGGTGCCCGCTTCGACCGCCAGATGTTCCTGGTTTTGCAGCGCGCGCGCGACCGCCACGGCCATCGCTTGCTGCTGCGGGCGATACTCGAAGTTGCGCGCCTTGGATAAAATGCCCGCGGGCGAAAAGATTTCCTCGACCTGCGCAACGAGGCTTGGGCCGGAAGGTGCATCTTCGACGCCGGAAATCATGCCTTAACAATTCTCAAAAATCTGCAAATCAGGGGCCGACCTTCAGGAGGCCGCGCCGCTTCCTTTTCGCGCGACGACTTCCACGAGCCCTTTGTTCTTCGCGATCGAATTCGCTGGCAGGATGCCACGCCAATTCGTGCAGGGGTAAACCACCGAGCCGCGCCCGATGATACTGCCCGGATTGAGCACGGAGTTGCAACCGATGTCGGTGTGGTCGCCGACCAGCGCGCCGAATTTGCGCAACCCGGTGTCGAGTCGCCGGCCGCCGGCTTCCACAATTACGTTGCCCGGCACGAGCTTCACGTTGGAAATCTTGACGCCCGCGCCGAGATGGGCGAGGTGACCGAGGATGGAATTGCCCACGTAGTTGAAGTGCGGCGCCTTCGCCCCGTTGAAAAGCAGGCAGCTTTTGAACTCGCAGGAGTTTCCGATGACGCAGTTGTCACCGATGATGACTTCCCCCCGGATATAGGCGTTGTGGCGGATTTCGCAATGTTTGCCGATGATGGCCGGACCCTTGATCATCGCGCCATCCTCCACGACCGTGCCTTCACCGATGAAAACGTCCTTACCGATATAGACCTCGCCTTCGCAGCGATTGTGCAGAGCGGGCCGGAGGTTGGCCTTGAGGTAAGCCGCGAGCTTTTTGAGCGCGTCCCAGGCGTATTCGCAGCCCTCGAAGAGGGGGGCGTGGTCGGTCTGGTGAAGATCGAACAGATCGGTCGGTCTGAACATGGGGGGAAATTAAGGAAAAGCCGGCGTGCCGCCAAGCGTCGATTCCGACGGCCCGCGAGGACCTTGGCCTTGGTCGCACCCGGCGGCCGTTGCTTGTCTTGGCAACGACTCTTTCGCTGGCGAGCAGGAGGCGGGCGTCCGCGGTCCGTTGTTCGACGCCCGTGGCGTGGACCGGAGGAGGTTTCGCCGAAAGTGTGATTGCCAGTGGCCCTGCTCTGGCTGATGATTGGAAGCGAAGATTTATGGATTTGACACGGACTGCTTACGGGACCTGGAGCGGCGGCCGCTACATGCACTTCGGCGAAGCGCTGGCCGAAGACCGCTTCCTCAAGGTCATTCAACACGCCTACCAACGCGGCGTCCGCACGTTCATGACCGCCGACGTATATGGCAACGGCGCGGCGGACCAAATGCTGGGCCGGGCGCTGGCCGGATTGCCACGCGAATCCTACTGCCTCGTCGGCGCAGTCGGGCACGATTTTTATTCGGGTAAACGCGACGGCGCAAAAGGATTCCCGCGCTTCACCCACCCCGCCATGCGCCCGCCACGGGAATATGCCAGTTACCTCCGGATGGCGGCTGAGAAGGCGTTGGCGCGCTGCCGTGCCAGCCAATTCGATCTGCTGCTGCTGCACAATCCCGACTCGACCGGCTATACGAGCGACGCGGTTTGGAAAGGGATGGACAAACTCCGCGAGGCCCAACTCACGGAGCGCCTCGGCATCGCGCCCGGGCCGGCGAACGGCTTCTCGCTCGACCTGATTCTCTGCTTCGAGCGGTTTGGTCCGCTGCTGGACTGGGCGATGGTGATTCTGAATCCGCTCGAGCCGTGGCCGGGCAGTCTCTGTTTGCCGGCGGCGGTGAAGCATGACGTAAACATCATCACGCGGGTCGTCGATTACGGCGGGCTGTTCCACGACGACGTGAGACCAGGCCACCAGTTCGGGCCGCAGGACCATCGATCGTTTCGTCCGCCGGGGTGGGTCGAGGCCGGTTGTGAGAAGCTTGAAAGGATGCGTTCCTTCGCGCAGAGGCACCAAGTAACGATGCTCCAACTCGCCTGCGCGTGGAACCTGTCGCAGCCGGGGGTGAAGAGCGTCATCCCGACGTTGATTCAGGAAGCCGGCCCGAATAACAAGCCGATCGAAGCCAAAGTGGACGAGCTGGCCGCCCTACCGGAAATCAAGCTGACCGAGCAGGAGTGCGCATTCATCGCCGAGGTGGGCAACAACCGGGGCTGCATGGAATTGAAGGGCGCCAACCGGGCGCACACGGGCGAACCCCTGGCCGACCGCTGGGGTCTCAGCCCCGAGCTGGAAGCGGTGGGCATGCGGTGGGGCATCGACCCGGACCGCGACTTGGTTTGCACGCACGCCCAACCTGCCTCGCGCGCTCTCCACGAGTCGCTTCAGAAGGGATAGAGCGTTGCGGCTCAGAACCACCGCGGCTGGGGCCACTTTTCTCAGACCAGGCCTCGCAACGTGCTGAAACGTTGCTTGCTCCTCATTTTCACGAGAGTTACGTAAAAACGGTGTTATGAATATGAGGACGGACCACAATCCGGCCTGAATGTCTGTGGGAACAATTTATTTCGACTATAACGCCACGACACCGCTCGATGCAGCCGTGCGGGACGCTATGCTGCCGTATCTCGACGAGGTTTTTGGCAATCCTTCGAGCGTCCATCATGTCGGGCGACGGGCGCGGGCGCTGCTGGACAACGCACGCGAGCGGGTGGCAAGTTTGTGGGGCAGCAAACCGAGTGAAGTGGTGTTCACCAGCGGTGGCACGGAAAGCGCCAACCTGGCCGTTTTCGGCGTGGCGCGGCTGCTGCGTGGCAAGGGTCGGCACATCATCACCTCCACGATCGAGCACCATGCTGTCCTCCATTGCTGTGAATATCTTGTGAAGAACGAGGCATTTGAGGTGACATATCTGCCGGTCAGCACCGAAGGGAAAGTGAGCGTGGAATCACTGGAAGCCGCGCTCCGTCCCGACACTATCCTTGTCTCCATCATGGCGGCGAACAACGAAACCGGAACGGTTCAGCCCGTTGCCGAATTGGGGGCCTTCTGCCAGGAACGGGGTGTGATCTTCCACACCGACGCGGTGCAATGGTTTGGCAAGGAACTATTCACCGGTATCTCCCAGTTCAATGCCGACTTGGTTTCGGTCTGTGCCCACAAATTTCACGGCCCCAAAGGGGCTGGCGCGCTCTTTATCAAATCGCCGCTGCGCCTCGACCCGATTTTGTTGGGTGGCCGCCACGAAAACGAGCGCCGCGCCGGGACCGAAAACCTCGCAGGCATCATAGGGCTCAGCGAAGCGCTGGAACGATTTGTCCGATCTCCGGTATTCGCCAAAGATCGCTTGCTTCCTCTAAGCCAACGCCTCCTCTCTCTCGTGCGCAAATTGGAAGGCAGCGGTGTTGTTTTCCGCGGGTCGCTCACCGAGCGTCTCTGCAACACAGTCGCGTTTACAGCGAGCGGCTGCGACAGCATTGCGTTGCTGGCGGGGCTCGATTTGGAGGGTGTTTGCGCTTCCAGTGGCTCCGCTTGCTCAGCGGGATCCCTCGAATCCTCCCACGTCCTGAGCGCCATGGGCGTGGAAAAAGAAACCGCTAATGCCCTCATCCGCTTCTCTCTTGGACGCGACTCGTCGTTGGCGGAGGTGCAGCGAGTCGAAGAAGTCCTTCCCGAAATCATCGCGCGGGTCCAAAGCTTTCCCAAAGCGCGGCAGCACCAAACCACCCTTTTGCCAAAATAAGTCCCATCCCGCCCAACCCTGTCAACCCCGTCAACAAGCCCAAGTTGGATTGTGAATTCATTGTGAATGCCGCTAATAACCCCAATTCCACCGCATCCTTTTTGCGATCTGTGACTGTTTTCACCACCTTTTCGCATTCCTAAGCGCTTGCCGCGCCCTTGACACGGTCGGTTGTTTACTTTATTCACACCCCTTAATAAGAAGCTTGGATTAGAGAAGCTGCACATTTATTAAGGCGCCAATGAATCTCACCATCGCCAAAGAACAAATCCTGAACGGGCTGCAAGCGGTGCAAAATATTGTGACCAGCCGCACCACGCTGCCTGTTCTCTCCAACGTCCTGCTCCGCGCGGATGGAAACCGCTTGGAACTAACGGCGACTGACCTCGACGTCACTATTAGCAGTTCGGTGGAGGCGGGGGTGAAAAAACCAGGGGCGACCACGGTGCCGGTGAAAAAGCTTTTTGGCATTATCCGCGAGCTGGGCGCGGCGGAAGTGGAAATGGAGACGGATGATAAGAATGTGACTTCAGTCCGCGCCGGCTCCTCTTTCTTCAAGATCCGTGGTTTGGGTGCCGAGGAATATCCACCGCTGCCGCAGGTCAAGGATGACAAAAAGGTGACTCTGCTGCAGGAGAAAATTCGCGGCATGTTAAAGAAAACGTCCTTTGCGATGTCCGCCGATGAGTCCCGGCACGTGCTTAACGGGATTTTCATGAGCCTCACGGAACACAAGCTTACTATGGTTTCCACGGACGGGCGCCGGTTAGCACTGGTGGAGGAAGAGGTCGATGTGTCAGAAAAAAGCCAGGGGGAATTCATTGTCCCGGCGAAGGCGGTCAATGAACTCAACCGCCTGCTGCAAGAGCAGGGAGAAGTGGAGATCAAATTCACTGAGAACCAAGCGGCATTCCGGCTCAGCGATGAGAAAGGTTTGAACACCACTTTAGTCACCAAGTTGATCGAGGGGAGCTATCCCAATTATCGTCAAGTCATCCCTCCTGAAACCAAGGAGCGCGTCAGCTTGGGGCGCGAGGAATTTCTGCATGCGCTGCGGCGCGCGGAGATCATGACCAGCGAGAAGCAGAACTCTGTCAAACTCAACTTCACCAAGAACAGCCTGACTATCACTGCAAATAGTCCTGATGTTGGCGAGGCGCGCGAGCTGCTGGCGATCAATTACAAAGGCAAGGAGATGGCGATCGCGTTTAATCCCGGGTACGTGATCGATCCGCTCAACGCACTGACTAATGACGAAGTGTTTTTCGAACTAATCGATGAACTCAGCCCCGGTATCCTCAAGACCAACGGGCCGTTTCTCTATGTTGTAATGCCAATGCGCTTAAGCTGAAAGTTGCCTGGCAACGCCCGCACGGCCTCGGAGACGGCAGCGGCATTAAAGCGACGCGACTACATCTCCTCCATTGTCTCGATCCCCAGTACTTCTAGGCCTGATTTCAAAACCCGCGCGATCGATTCGCAGAGCGTGAGCCGGCGGGCACGATCTGCGTCCTCGGCCTTTAGCACCGGACAGTTTTCATAGAAACGAGCGAAATGGCCGGCCAGTTCATAAAGATAGTTGCAGAGCAAGTTCGGGCGGTACTCGGTGGCTACGGCTTGCAGCACCAAGCCGAAATTCAGCAGATGTCTGGCGAGAGCAACTTCTTCAGCGGCAAGGACATCGAACGAGGGAAGCTGGCCGGCCCCAAGTTCCGACGGGCCGCCCGCTCCTCGGAGCGCACCGGGAAGCTTTCGGAAAATGCTGCGGATCCTGGCGTAAGCATACTGCAGGTATGGAGCGGTGTTGCCGTTCAGAGCGAGCAGCTTCTCCCAACTGAAAACATAGTCGCTCTGGCGATTTGGCAGGAGGTCGGCATATTTGATCGCGCCGATGCCGACCACTCGCGCGATTTCGCGGCGCTGCGCTTCAGTTAATTCCGGGGTTTTTTCGACGACGACCTTCAATGCGCGCTCCTCCGCTTCATCGAGCAAGTGCGCGAGTTTCACCGTTTCACCCGAGCGGGTCTTCAACGGCCTTCCGTCCTGGCCAAGAATCGAACCGAACCAGGCGTGCGCGAGCTTGATCCTGGCCGCTGGGTGCCAGCGGCCGAAGATCGCGAAGAGTTGCCTAAAGTGCAATTGCTGGCGGCCATCGGTCACGTAGATGATCTCGTCCGGGCGCCAGCTTTCCAGACGAAAAGCCAGGGTAGCGAGGTCGGTGGTGGCGTAGTTGGCCGCGCCGTCGCTCTTTTGAATCAAGCAGGGGTTCGGCTTCAGCTCGCCATCCTTTTGGACGAGGAAAGGATCTTGTTTGGGTGGCAGGGAGCCATCGGAGAAGACGCAGACGGCCCCCTCGCTTTCGCGCGCGATGCCTTTGTCGCGCAACTCCTGGACGACGGTTTTGAGTCGGGGATTGTAAAAACTCTCCCCGAGGGCATGGTCGAATTTGACACCCAGCCGCGCGTAAATCGTGTCGAACTGGCCGCGCGAAAGCTCGATCATCTCGCGCCAGATCCGCAGATTCTCCTCGTCGCCGCTTTGGAGTTTTACCAGCTCCCGCCGTGCGGCTTCGAGCACGGTGGCATCGGTTTCGCTGGCGGCGTTGACGATCTTGTAAAGCCGTTCCATCTCTGCGAGCGGGTCGGCCTGCAACGCGGCGCGATCCAGTCGCTGTTTCCAACCGACGAGCAACTTGCCGAACTGGGTGCCCCAATCGCCGAGGTGGTTGTCGGTGATCACGCGGTGGCCGAGCAAGCGGAGCGCGCGCGCGAGGCAATCGCCAAGATTGGTCGAGCGAATGTGGCCCACGTGCATTGGCTTGGCGACGTTGGGTGAACTGAAATCGATGACGATGGTGCGGACTGGATCCGGCGGCGGGAAAAAGAGGTGCTCGCCGCGGGCGGCGGCCTCGATCGTGCGGGCGATGGCCGAAGTTTTGAGGCGGAAGTTGAGGAACCCGGCCCCGGCGATCTCGACTTTGTCGCACCACTGGCGCACGTCGAGCTTGGCCAGCACCTCGGCGGCCAGCGCGCGCGGGTTGAGCTTGCGCTCCTTGGCCAGCGCCATCAGGGAATTGGTCTGATAATCACCAAACCTTGGATCCGGACAGGGGCGGACGAGCAGCGTGGCGGCACTGGCATCCGGCAGAATGGCAGCAACGGCTTGTTGCAGGCGCTGTTCGAGGAAGACGTGAAGCATGGCAATCGGTCGCGTTCAAACAGCAAGCCGGCGAAGGCCGCGGCCAGGAGGGCCGGCTGGAACGGGAAGCGAGAATCGTTTTTCCTTGAACACGGCGGCCCTGGAAGGAACGGCGCGGCCCGGGCTACTTTCCCGATTCGGCTTTGATGATCTGATACATGGCTTGGGCGTCGGGCGCCACTTCCAGCGCCTGGCGAAATTCCTTTTTGTGGAGCAGCTTCGCGATCTTCGCCAGGGTGTGCAAATGCTTTTGGAACTGCCCCAGGGGCACCAGGAAGAGCATGACCAGATTGACCGGCTGATTGTCCAGCGCGTCGAAGTTCACGCCTTGCTTCGAGCGGCCAAAGGCACCGACGACCTCCTGGATCAAATCGCTCGAGGCGTGCGGGATGCCGATGCCGAAGCCGATCCCGGTGCTCATCGAGGTTTCCCGTTTCTTGACCACGGCGACGATGGCTTCGCGGTGATCCGATTTGATTTTATCGGAGGCGACGAGGGTATTGATCAGCTCATCGATGGCTTCCCAACGATTGGTCGCCTGCAGATCGGCCTTGATCACATCGGGGGTTAGAATGTCACCCAGGTCCATAGCACAAATTCCGCGCGTTATTTCGCCTGAACACATCGGCCATTGCAAGAGCGAATCGTTTGGAAACGTTCGGAACCGTTTGGAAGCCAATATCTCCGGCAGCAAGGGATTGACTCGGCGCACCCGGCGCAGGTTCATTGAGGCCGTGAGCAGCGGGCAAGCCCAGGCAACGCCGGCACCGGCGAGTTTGATCTACCGACCGCTTTCGTACGTGGAGATAATCGACCTGGTGGAACTGTTCCCTCAGAGCCAGCCGCTTGAAGTGGAACTGGGCAGCGGCGACGGCTCGTTTTTGGCGCAATGGGCCGCGCGGCATCCAAACCATAATTTCCTGGGCGTGGAACGATTGCTCGGCCGGCTGCGCAAGCTGGACCGCAAAGGCCGCCGAGCGGGCCTCACCAACCTGCGCCTGTTGCGGATTGAGGCTGCTTATTTCCTCGAATACCTTCTGCCGCGCGGGTCGGTGCACGCGTTGCACCTCTATTTTCCCGACCCTTGGCCCAAACGAAAACATCGCCTGAAGCGTTTGGTAAACGCGCGCTTTGCCGAAGTGGCGGCGCTGGCGCTGGCGCCAGGCGGCACGGTCTATGTCCGCACCGATGATGAGGACTATTTTGCGCAGATGATTTGCGCGTTTGAGAAGAATGCAAAGTATGGTTCGGTGGAGACCCCGGTGGCGTTGCGCACCGCTTTGACCGATTTCGAGCGTGAATTTGAGTCGCGCGGCGTGGCTACCTTGCGGGCGGCGTTCCGGCTGGAGTCCAAGGTTCCGGACCGCGTCTGATGTTCACGCGAAGCGGGGTTCGGAAACCATTTGAGCCGGCGCGTTATCGAATTCGGGGCGAGGATTCTAGTTGTCACGCCGATCGCCGCGCTATTATCCTGCCGAAGCAAAACCAGGGAATAAGATGAAAACGGGTGTGTTTACCGTGGTTCTAGGCACAATGAAGCTGGAGCAGGCACTCGATTACGTGGCCGCTCTGGGCGTGCAGGCGGTTGAACTGGGTGCGGGCGGCTACGCGGGTACGACGCACTGCCCGGTGGACGAGTTGCTCGCGAGCGAGCGCAAAGCGCGGGCATTCCTGCAGGCCGTCAACTCACGCGGGCTGATAATCTCGGCGCTGACTTGCGCCGGCAACCCGATTCATCCGAATAAAAAGCTCGCCGCTGCCTTCGACAACGATTTCCGGAAAGCCGCGCGCCTGGCCAACAAATTGGGCGTCGAAGTGGTCATCACCTTCGGCGGTTGTCCGGGCGGCGCGCCAGGCGACAAAAGTCCGAATTGGGTGACTTGCCCTTGGCCGCCGGATTATTTGGAGATGCTCGATTACCAGTGGAATAAAGTGGTCATTCCATATTGGCAGAAGACGGCCCATTTTCTGAAGGAGCACGGGGTCAAAGTGGCGCTGGAAATGCATCCGGGCTTTGTCGTTTACAATCCGGAGAGCCTGCTCAAACTGCGCAAAGCCGTCGGCCCGGTCATTGGCGCGAATTTCGACCCGTCGCATCTCTTTTGGCAGGGGATCGATCCGTGCGCGGCCGTGCGCGCGCTCAAAGGCGCTATCAATGGAACGCGAAGACCCACGGAGTGCTGGACACCAAGCATTACGGGGACGAGCTGAACCGCGCCTGGATTTTTCGCACCGTTGGCTACGGAAACCCGCGCCGGTTTTGGTGCGACTTCGTCTCCGCCTTGCGCATGACTGGCTACGACGGCGTGCTTTCGATGGAACACGAGGACAGCCTGATGACGCCGCGCGAAGGCTTGGAAAAGGGGGTGCGCTTCTTGCAAAGCATCCTGTTGCACGAACCGAAGGGCGCGGTGACCTGGGCTTAAAAACCACGGGTTGCCGAACGCCGGGACAAAAAACCAGTGGCGGTCGAACAAGCGGGATGAGCGATTCCACTGTTCGGAAGAATACGTTCCGGCCAGGACCGCTCACTTAGTTACGCACGATCTTATGCCGATCTTTTACGACACGCACGCTCATCTCGATTATCCCGACTTTGCCCGCGACTTGCCTCAAGTCATTGAGCGCGCGCAGGCCGCCGGGATCACCAAAATCATCAGCATTGGGACCGATGTTGCCAGCAGCCAACGCGCCATTCAATTAAGCGAGCGCTTCGGCCAGGTTTTCGCCGCCGTCGGCTGGCATCCCGCTCACGCGCTCGAAGCGCCCGACGATTTGCGGCCGGCCCTCCGGGAGCTGGCGCGACATCCCAAAGTAGTTGCCATCGGCGAAACCGGCCTTGACCATCGCCGTTTGCCGAGCGCGAAGCCAGGAGGCACCGCCGCCGATGACGAGCGTTACCAGCGGAGGCAGGCGCAGATTTTCGAGCAGCAGCTCGAAGTGGCGGCGGAGTCCGGCCTCAACTGTGTCGTCCACCAGCGTGACGCCTTGGAGGCCACCCTGGCGATGATGAAGAAGTTCGCCGGGCGCGTTCGCGGCCAGTTTCACTGCTTTGCCGACGACGCGGCGGCGATGCGACGCATTGTAACGATGGGTTCGCTGGTGAGCTTCACCGGCATTGTTACTTTCAAGAGCGCGCAAAACGTCCGCGACGCGCTGGCGGCCACGCCGCTCGACCACTTCATGCTGGAAACCGATTGCCCGTATCTGGCGCCGGCCCCTTATCGTGGCAAACGCTGCGAGCCGGCGCACGTGCGGGAAATCGCCGGCGTGGTTGCGCAGGTGAAAGGCTGCACCCTCGAGGACTTGAGCGCCGCGAGTTGCAAAACTGCGTCGGAATTTTTTCCGAAGTTGAAGTAGGACAAACTTCCGGCCCGTTCCGAACCGGAGAAACTCCAACGCGGTCCACGAAAGCGCCGCGTGAAGGCACGCGGCCTACAGGAAACACGGCGATTCTGGTCCCATTGTAGGCCCGGTCCCCTGACCGGGCGATTTTTAAAACACGCTCTAGGTTCGCCGGGGCTTTGCGGGTGGAATGGCCTGCTTCACGGTGGCGCGCAGCAACCGCTCCGCCACGTCGGCCGGCGACAAGCCGCGCACGGCCACCTGCTTGTGACGCGACGTGTTCCCGCGCACGAGTTGCACTGCGCCGCGCGGACAGGCCAGGGCTTCGGCCAACAGCCGGAGCAGCGCTTCGTTGGCGGCTGCATCGACCGGTGGCGCGGTGACCTGGATCTTCAATTCATTGCCCACCGGGCCGACGATTTCGTTTCTTGCCGCGCGCGGCTGGAGCCTCACCGCGAGGCAAACACCGTGGTCATGCACTTGCAGAAAGGCGGGCATAGACTGGTTGACAACACAGGACCAATGGCCCGATTCGAGCGCGGAAAAACTTTTCGGGAAATGCGCCCGCGCCGGCTGCCACGTGAAGTTCTATGCGGCAAGCGGGAAGGGCACAAGCCAACATTCCGCCCGTCGCGCTCTTTGCCTCGCGCCGTTACGGAGTTTGCGGCAGCGGCGCGGCGCCGCTTGGCTGTTCCACGCCGAAGTCCACGGTTACCGGCGCCCGCTCAAATTCGTTTGCGGCCATGAGCGCCTGCGGTTTCATCGCGGCCAGCGCGGCGACGAATCTTTCGGGGATGGTCTGCAGCCGGGTGTTGTAATGGGTGGCGATCTCATTGAAATAACCGCGCGCCAGCGCGATCCGCTGCTCGGTGTCGATGAGATTCTTTTGCAAGCGCAGGAAGAGTTCATTGGCCTTCAACTCCGGATACCGCTCCGCGATGGCCACGGTCATCTGGTTCACCGCGCGAAAATCCGGGCCGGCCACGCCCGGCGGCGTCGCGATCAATTGGCTGCGCAACTCGGCAAGCTCGGTCTGCAAGTTTTTTTCGTGGTCTTCGAAGCCGGTAACGACGCTGACGAGTGACGGGATCAGATCGTGGCGGCGCTTGAGCTGCACCTCGACTTGCGACCAGGCTTGCCGCACGCGTTGGCGCAGGTCGATCAGGCTGTTGAACACCATCCAGACCCAGCCCAGCGCGCTCGCGCACAGGTAGCCCGAGGCGGCGAGGGCGTAAATGGGCGCCCGGGCCGCGAGATCGACGTGCGACCAGTGGTCGGCGCCGATGAAGCTGCCCACCAGCAAGACCAATCCTCCAATACCCCAGCCCCATTCGCCGCGATGAAATCCGGCGCTGACCTGCGCCTCGGTCCGGGTTGAAATCAAGAACAGCGTCGCGTTTTTATCCTCGGTGATTTCCGGGGCGACGATGTCGTTGCGTTCGCGGGCCTGGCCAAGCACGTAGAGTTCGGCGCGCAACGGGATGGCCTGCTCGGAGAAGCGGCGGCGATAATCCGAATCGGCCACCGCTTCGGCGGGACCTTTGGCGTAATAGAGCGGATCGGAGCGCCCGCACGTCTCGTCGAAAATCGTCACCGGTTCGAGCGTGGCGCCCGCGGGCCGCACGAGCAGCACGCCGCAATCGTCCTGCAAATAAAAGGGGATGGTTTCCCCGCCGTCGTCCACCGTGCTCCAGCCGCTTTCGTGGCGCGTGCGCGTGCGCGTTTTGCCGTCGCTGTCGGTGTAGGTTTCCATGACGGAGCGCGACCAGTGCTCTTCGACGCGGTACTGATAATGCACGCAGGGTTGCGCGGCGAGATAACTGGTGAGCGGTTCCGCTGATTCAGCGGTTCCCTTCAGTTCGACCAGGCCGATGAACACACCGGTGGTTTTGGAGGTGGGCAGATTTTCAACCAGGCGGAGACGCTTGCCCGAGCGGTACGCGACGACCAGACAGAGCAGCGCGAGCAGGCCGCCCAGCAGCGGCAGGAATCGCACGTACTGTGCGGGATCGCCCATCTGGGAAGGGAGCTTAGCGTCCACCGGGCCGAACGTCCAGCGCGGCAAAGCGTCTGACGCGCCCGCGGCTTCGGCTCGTCATTCACCTTGCATTCACCTTGCGCCTAGAAAGGTTTCAACTTTAGATTTGCGTATGGATTGTTCGCGCGGGCCACGCGAGATGGACGGGAGCAATGCGCGTCCGATGAACACGCGCTCCGCACCGCTGGAGGATTTATCCTGGATGGCAGGGATCGGTTACGCCACCGGCGCGGTTGGCGCATTCCACGTCGCCTACTCGTTTAGCCATTTCAGTTTTCTGATCGTCATTTACCTCTTCTGCCTGCTGAATTTGGCGCGTCTCCCGACGACCCGGCGTGCCTTCTACTTTGGACTGGTGATCGGCCTGATGACGGTCGGGCCACAGCTTAATTGTTTTTATAACATTTTCGGATGGGCGGCAGTGGCCCTGTGGCTGATACTGGCTTTCTGGATCGCCGTGTTCGTCCTGCTGGCGCGATTGTGCCGGACGAATTTCGCTTCGGTTCCAGCAGCGGTGTTGGTTCCGTTTGTTTGGACCGGCTTGGAGTACTTTCGCAGCGAGCTCTATTACCTGCGTTTTTCCTGGTTGAACGTCGGTTATGTCTTTTCGGACACGGCCCAGTGGCTGCCACTAAAGCAGCTCGGGGTTTATGGAATCGGACTCCTGTTGGTGGCCATCGTCAGCGCGTTGTCGCTGCTTTCAGCAAACAAACAAATGGGCGCCGGCTTGGGCTTGGTCGCGGCGCTCGCTGCGATCACGAACGCCCCGCAGCCGGCCAGCCCTCAGCCTGCCGATTCGCCGGCCGATCTGCAGGTGGCAGGGGTGCAGTTGGAATTCCCTCCGGAGGCGGAGGTTTTGCTCATGCTGAACAAGGCCGTCCGTGCGCACCCTCAAGCTCAACTGTTAGTGCTGAGCGAGTACACGTTCGACGGGCCAGTACCTGAGAAAGTCAAAATGTGGTGTCGCGACCACCAGCGCTACCTGGCCACAGGAGGGAAGGATTGGATTTCGGACTCGGAATTCTTTGACAGCGTCTTTGTGGTCGATCCGCACGGAGACGTTGTTTTCAAGCAGGCCAAAAGCGTGCCCATCCAATTTTTCAAAGATGGCCTGCCCGCGCGCAACCAATCGCTATGGGAATCTCCCTGGGGCCGGATTGGCTTCTGCATCTGCTACGACCTGAGCTACACTCGGGTTACGGACCGACTGGTTCGGCTCGGCGCACAAGCTCTCGTCGTGCCGACAATGGATGTGGTCGAATGGGGAAAAACGGAGCACTTGCTGCACGGGCGCGTCGCGCCGGTGCGGGCGGCGGAGTATGGCATCCCGATTTTCCGTGTGGCCAGTTCAGGCGTCTCGCAATTGATTGACGCCCGAGGCCAGGTCGCCGCTTCCGCCCCCTTCCCTGGTCAGTCGGCGATGGTTGCGGGCAGTCTGTCGTTGAAGGCGCCGGGCCGCCTTCCTTGGGACCGAGGAGTCGCGGTTCTGTCGGTCTTTTTGACCGCGGGACTCATCGGTCAATTGGCGTGGCGGGCGCTCCGGCATAGATTCGTGGCGGAAGCATGAGAAGGATCTTTCGGCTGCTGCTGCGGATGCTCTACGGCTTCCGCGTTTGCAACGAGGCAGTTCTGAAAACGCCGGGCCCGGTGCTGCTCATCCCCAATCACGTTTCGTGGTTGGACTGGCTGTTTCTGGTCGTGTGTCTCGATGAGGACTGGCGATTTGTGACCTCAAGCGTGTCGGCCCAAACGAGCTGGCTGCATCGCAAGATCATGATCAACCGGCGCACTTTTCCCATCGACAACACCTCGCCGTACGCAGTCAAACGGATGGCGGAATACCTCAACCATGACAATGGCCGCCTGGTCTTGTTCGCGGAAGGACGCATTTCCCGGACCGGCACGCTCATGAAGTTGTTCGATGGCACCGGCTTTCTGCTCCACAAGACCCAGGCCAAGGTGATCACCGGCTACCTGCGCGGCGCGCATCGCCTGCCCTTCTCGCCAAATTTGGACCAGAAGCAAATCTTTCCCAAAGTCACGGCCCACTTCAGCGCCGTGCTGGCGCCGCCCCGTCTGGATCACGTCAGCACGGCCGCGGCGCGCGCGCGGCTGGGCGCCTGGCTGCGCGACCAGATCGTGCGGCAACAATTCGACACCGAGATGGAGTTCGGCCCGCGCACCGTGCCGGAGGCGATTCTCCAGACCGCGCGGCGGCGGCCGAAGCACGTCGTGCTCGAAGATGTGAACCAAACGCTGACTTACCGGGGGTTGTCGGCGGGGGCGAGGCTGCTGGCGCGGCAGTTTGAGAAAGTCCTGCGCCAGGAGCCAGGGCCGGTGGGGTTGTTGCTGCCGAATGTGAATGGCGCGCCACTGACTTTGCTCGCCCTCTGGAGTCTCGGGAAGGTTCCCGCGCTGCTCAATTATTCCACCGGCACGGCCACGATGCTCGCCTGCGCGCAACTCGCCGGGTTGAAGCAGATCATCACCTCGCGCGCTTTTGTCGAGCGCGCCAAGCTCAACCTGGCTCCATTGGTTGACGCCGGCGCGGAATTGATCCACCTGGAAGATGTCCGCGAAAAAATCTCCGGCGCGCAGAAGCTCGCTGCTCTGCCGGGCGTCGCCCTCAATCCGTCCGCGACCCTCCGGCAACTCCCCTCCGCGACCGACGCCGCGGTCATCCTTTTCACCAGCGGCTCCGAAGGCCTGCCGAAAGGCGTCGAACTGACCCATTACAACCTGCTGGCCAACATCCGGCAGATGCTCGCGATCACCGACATGCAGGATTGGGACCGGCTCTTCAACGCGCTGCCCATCTTCCATAGTTTCGGTCTGACGGTCGGCACGTTACTGCCGCTGGTTCGGGGCATGAACGTCTGCCTATATCCGTCGCCGCTGCACTACCGGATGATCCCGACCGCCTTTTATTTTCGTGATTGCACCATCCTGCTGGGCACCAACACCTTTCTCAACGGTTACGCGCGCAAGGCGAACCCGATGGATTTTCGCAGCTTGCGTTACCTCTTTTCGGGCGCCGAAAAACTGCAGGACGCCACGGCCGCCACGTGGGCGCGGCGTTTCGGCGTGCGCATCCTCGAAGGTTACGGCGCCACGGAGTGCGGCCCGGCCATCAGCGTCAATACCCCGATGATGGCCAAACACGGCTCCGCCGGACGGCTCATGCCCGGCATGGAATACAAACTCGAGCCGGTCGAGGGGGTCCCCGAGGGCGGGCGGCTGTTCGTGCGCGGCCCGAACATCATGCGCGGCTATCTCAACGCGGACGGCAACGCGAAGTTCAAAAAACTGGGCGGCTGGTACGACACCGGCGACATCGTGAAGGTGGATGAGGAGGGTTTCGTATTCATCCAGGGGCGCTTGAAACGCTTCGCGAAGATCAGCGGCGAGATGGTAAGCCTGGCGGCGGTGGAAGACGCGCTGGCCGGGGCGTTTCCACACTATGGAGTGCGTTGCCAGGTCGCCATCCTCAGCGGCCCGGACGAGCGCAAGGGCGAGATATTGATCGCGGTCACCAACGAATCGAAGTTGCAGATCGAGGAGCTTCGCGCCGTGCTGCGCGCCAAAGGGTTGCCCAACCTCTGCGTGCCCCGCGAGGTGAGGTTCATCAAGTCGATTCCGAAGCTCGGCACGGGCAAGCTGAACCACCGGGAGTTGGAGAAGTTGATTTGACTTGGGCATGAGAATCTTCGCCTTGGTTTTATTCGGTCTGGCGCTGGCCGCTGAGGAGGGCGGCGCGCAGATGCAAAAGTTTGCGGTCCAGTACGCCTTAGAATCGCCGGATGTTCCCGCGGCGGCGCGGCAGGAAGCGCCGGGCGAACCGTGGACCGCGGCGGAAGCCGGGCCGGTTCCCGGGCTGAAATTGTTCGCCCGGGAGAAATCCGGCGCCGTCTGGCTCGGCAGCGCCCAGGGCGCGGCGCGATTTGATCCGGCGGCGCGTCATCGCTGGGACCGGTGGCAATATTTTCAAGGGCGCCGCTGGCTGCGCGACGACGACGTGCGCAATATCGTCGTCGAAGAAACAAGCGCCGGACGCAAGCCCGCCGCGCGCAGGGTTTGGCTCCGCACCGCCACGGGGATTTCGCTGATCGAATGGCGGCCGATGACGCTGGAACAAAAGGCCGGCTATTTTGAGGAGCGGATCGAGCAGCGCCACGTCCGGCACGGGATGGTGGCGGATTCGCAGCTGCGCGTGGCCGGCGATCCGGCCAGCAATCTAAAGGTTTCCAGCGACAATGACGGCCTGTGGACGGCGATCTACCTGGGCGCCGAGGCTTATCGCTTCGCCGTCACGCGCGACCCGGACGCGCGGCGGAAGGCGCGGCGATCGCTCGATTTGCTAATGCGCCTGCAGGAGATCACCGGCATCTCCGGATTTCCGGCGCGGTCGTTCATCGCGAGCGATGAACCGCGCCCGCAAGATGGCGAATGGCATGCCACCGCCGACGGCCAATGGTGGTGGAAAGGAGACACCAGCTCCGATGAACTGGTCGGCCACTATTACGCCTACGCGCTCTACTTCGATCTCGTGGCCGATGCGCCGGAAAAGAGGGCCATCGGCCAGGCCGTGTCGCGCCTCACCGATCATTTGATCGACCACCATTACGAGTTGATTGACTTGGACGGAAAACCGACGCGCTGGGGCCTCTGGTCGGAAGCATACTTTCAGACGGAAGAAGGCAAATATGAATCGGCGCTGCGTTCGCTCCAGTTGCTTTCGTTTTTGAAGACGGCGGGTCACGTCACCGGGCAGCAAAAATATCGCGACGCCTACGACGACCGGGTGAAGCGCGGCTACGCGGAAAGGATGCGCTATTATCGCCGCTGGCTTGGGGGCGGGGAAATCAATTTTTCCGACGATGAATTGGCTTACCTCTCCTACCATCCGCTCCTGCAATACGAGAGCGAGTCGAAGCTGCGCCGGCTCTACCTCGACGGCCTGCGATTCACTTGGAGCCAGGTCCGGCCCGACATGAACCCGCTCTGGAACTACATTTCGGCGGCTGGCGGCGCGGGTCGGATGACGCGGGTGATTCGCGAGGAGTCGCGCCACACGCTGGAGCGGATTCCGATGGACCTGATCGAGTGGGACGCGCGGAATTCGCAGCGGCGGGACGTTAAATTCAGGCCGGAGAAGGACCGCCACGGCCACGCGCACCTGGTCGAGGTCCTGCCGCCGGATGAACGACCGGTTTCCAAGTGGAATGGCAATCCGTATCATGCCGACGGCGGCTCGGGCGGCCACGCCGAAGACGACGGCGCCTATTTTCTGCTCCCCTACTGGATGGGGCGCTATTACCACTGGGTGAAATGAAGTCCCGTTAAGGTCTCGAGCAGCCTATGAACCGGATGCAAATGTTCTCGCCAACCCTTATCGTCTCGCTGCTCGCGGGTCTCCTTGCCAATTCCTCCGGCGCGCCAGCGATCGGCCGGCAGAACGAAGAACTCGCCGAGATGCTCCGCATTTTTCCCCGCAGCGAGCCGTGGGAAAAGTGGTTGAACCAATCCCACGCGTTGCCGCCCGACTTCGACGCGATGCCCAGCATTCCGTTCCTGCCCGATCCGCTCCGTTTCGCCAACGGCACGGAGGTCAGGAAGGAAGACTGGCCAAAGCGCCGGCAGGAGTTGTTGGGATTGTTTGAGCGCTACGTCATCGGCTCGTTTCCGCCCTCGCCGGGGAATGTCCGCCCCGCGCGAATCGCCTCGCGTGAAGAAGCGGGCGCGCTGATCGACGAGGTTGAGCTGGAATTCGGCCCGAATCATGCCGCCAAACTTCACCTCGAGCTGATCCTGCCCAAAGGCCAGCCGCCGTTCCCGGTTTTTCTCACGCAGGAAACGCATCGGTCCTGGGCGCTCGTCGCCGTGAGCCGCGGCTATATCGGCTGCGTGTACGCGGGGGCGGACTCGCGCGACGACACCGGCGCGTGGACGGCCATCTGGCCGGCGCACGATTGGACCAAGTTGACGCGGCGGGCCTGGGCGGCAAGCCGGTGTATTGATTATCTGACGAACCTTCCGACCGTTGATCCGGCGAAGATCGCGCTCACCGGACATTCGCGGAATGGAAAGACGTCCCTGATCGGCGCGGCGATCGATCAACGGATCGCGGCGGTCATTTCCAGCAGTTCGGGGGCGGGCGGCGCTTGTTCCTATCGCTTTTTTTCCGAAAGCCAATTTGGCGAAGGCATCGAGCTGATCACCCGCGCCTTTCCCGATTGGCTGCATCCGCGGCTGCGTTTCTTCGTGGGGCGCGAAAACAAGCTGCCCGTGGATCAGCCCGAACTGATCGCCTGCATCGCGCCGCGACCGTGTCTGATTTCCACCGCGCTCAATGACTCCGTCGAGAGCGTGTGGGCGATTGAGCAGTCCTATCATTCCGCCCGCCGGGTCTTTGAACTTCTGGGCAAGGGCGATGAATTGAACCTCCGCTACCGCCCCGGCAGCCACGAAACGCGCGCGGAGGACATCGAGGCGTATCTCGACTGGCTCGACACGGTCTTTGGGCGCGCGCGATTTTACTTTCCCGACGTGGCCGTGTTTGCGCCTTATGCCGCCTGGCAAAAGATCAGCGGGGAAACGATCGATCCGAAGACCTATCCCACCAACGGCATTCAGGACCTGCTGAAGGCCGCGGATGGCTCGGCCATCACCACGGCGGAGCAGTGGCAGGCAAAACGGCAACAAGTGCGCGAACGCATTCTCTGGGGCTTGGGCCAGGCGCCGCCCTTCGCGGAGTCGGGTCCGGGACAGTACGGCGCTGAACCGAGGCATCTGGCAACGATGATCGGCCGCGCCGCCGTTCCGGACGGTTTGCAAAAGCAAAGCCTGAATTTCGGCAACTATCTGGCGGGCGATCTTTACTTTCCCACCAATGCGAACCCGGCGGACAAAAAACTCCCGGCGGTCGTGTGGTTGCACCCGATTTCCATTTCCAACGGTTATGTCCCCGGCTACCGGCGGGGCGAACCGCCGCATCTGGCGCTGGCGCGGTTGGGATTTGCTGTTTTTGCCTTCGACCAGATCGGCAACGGCGCGCGCGTGGAAGAAGTGAAGAACTTTTACTTCCGCTATCCGCATTGGTCGTTGTTGGGGAAAAACGTGGAAGACACGCTGGCCGCGGTCGAAGCGCTGCAAAAAGTCAGCTTCGTCGATACCAACCGGGTCTATCTGCTCGGCTACGGCACGGGCGCGATGGCCGCGCTGCACGCCGCCGCGCTCGGGGAACGCATCGCCGGCGTCGTTTCCGTGGCGGGCTTCACTCCGATGCGTCTCGACACGCTCGATAAAGGCACGGGCGGCGTGGCCCGCTGGTCGCGCTGGTTGCCGCTGCAACCGCGCCTGGGCGCCTTCGTTGGCAACGAGTCGCGCATCCCGTACGACTACCATGAAGTGCTGGCGATGATCGCCCCGCGCCCGGTGCTGGTGTTCGCGCCCAAGATCGACTATCAAGCCACGTTGAACGACGTGAAAAGCTGCCTCGCGGAAGTGGAAAAGGTTTATGCCCAGTTCAACGCGACCACCAACCTGCAGTTCCAGGCGCTGGACGACTACAACCGCTTTTCGCCCGAGACACAGAAGGTGGTTTATGAACGGTTGAAATTCGTCGCGGGACTGTGAACTTGAGCTGCCGCACGGCATCCGTCTAAATTCAGGGACCAACTTATGCGAACGCAACGACCAATCCGCGCCCGGCTGCTTCTGCTCGCCGGCTTGTTGATCATAACTACAGCCCGGGCCGGCAACTGGCCCGCCTGGCGCGGACCGCTGGGCACCGGTGTTTCGAGCGAAAAGGAACTGCCGCTCAATTGGAGCACGAATGAAAACATCCGCTGGCGGACGCCGCTGCCGGAGCGCGGGAACTCGACGCCGATTGTCTGGGACAACCGCGTATTCCTCACGCAAGCCACCGACAAAGAGGGCCGCCGAACGTTGATCTGCTTCGACCGCGCCGGGGGCAAGCTGCTCTGGCAGGCGGGGGTGAGCGTCACGGACAAGGAGCTGACGCATGAGACCAATCCGTACTGTTCGGCCTCCCCGGTCACCGATGGCGAGCGGGTGATTGCGTCGTTTGCTTCCGGCGGACTGGTCTGCTACGACTTGAACGGAACGGAACTCTGGCGCCGCGATCTGGGCTTGCAGCGGCACATCTGGGGCAACGGCGCGTCTCCCATTATTCACGGCGATCTCTGCATTCTGAACTTTGGCCCCGGCGAACGCACTTTCCTGATCGCGCTGGACAAGAAGACGGGCCGCACGATCTGGCAAGTCGATGAGTCGGGCGGCCAATCGGGGGAAGCGCGTCCGGGCGGCGGGAAGCCGGATTGGATCGGTTCCTGGAGCACGCCGATCGTGGTCACCGTGAACGGGCGCGAGGAATTGATCCACACGTGGCCGAAGCGCGTTGTGGCGCTGGCGCCGCAGACCGGCAAGGAACTCTGGACGTGCCAGGGTCTCAATGCGCTGGTCTATACTTCGCCGCTTTACGCGGATGGCATGGTGGTCGCGATGGGCGGGTTTATGGGAGCGTCGCTCGCGGTTAAAGCGGACGGCAGCGGCGATGTGACCGCCACACATCGGCTCTGGCAGCATCCCAAAACCAAACAGCGGATTGGCTCGGGCGTCATTACCAGCGATCACATCTATATTCTCAACGATCCGGGCGTGGCGGAGTGCTTCGAACTTCGGAGCGGAAAACGGGTGTGGGAAGAGCGACTCAAAGGGCCGGCGGCGAACTCCGATTCCTGGTCGTCGATGGTGCTGGCGGAGGACAAACTTTACGTGGTCAATCAGGGCGGCGACAGCTTCGCGCTCAAAGCCAGCCCCAAGTTTGAAGTGCTGGCCACCAATTCCATCCCGGAAACCACGATGGCCTCGCTGGCGACGTCGAATGGCGAAATTTTCATTCGCACTCACAAAAATCTGTGGTGCATCGGCAAAACCAGGCCTCGAACGCCATGAGCACTGAAAGCCTGAGACGGAATACAGCGCAGGTGGTCCTCGCTGCTCTGGTGCTCGTCCTTTTGGCCTGTCTGAGTTGCGGCCCGTTGCGTGGCGAGGCGCCGGCTGTCGATTCCATCACGCTCGCGAATGGCCTGCGGATCGTCGCTGTTCACATCGGCGGCAGCACCAATGTGGCCATATTCACCTTTCTGCCGATGGGTCTGGCGTTCGACGGGCCGGGGCAATCCCAGTGGTCGCATCTGGTGGAGCACCTGGTCATCCGGTCCACCGTGCCGGCGGACTCGGCGCAGGCCAACGCCGAAACGCTCCCCGATCACATGCGGCTGGATTGGTACGGCTCGGTCGATAACTGGCAGACCGGCTTGAAGCATCAGGCGGATTGGCTGACCGGTATCCCCTTCACAACGGAGAATTTGCTGGCCGAAAAGCCGCGGGTCAATTCGGAGTGCGACTTCACAGCGCGGAATTTCGCCACCCATAAATTCGCGATGGCGGCTTGGAACCAGGGCTACCGTCACGGGCGCACCAACGCCCCGCTCAAGGGCGACATTGCCAGGGCCACCTTGGAAGAAATTCAGAAGTACCGCAACGAACGGCTGGTCGTTCTGGACCGGGCGGTGGTTTGTGTCGTGGGCGGCGTCAAACCAGCGCAGGTCCTCACCGCCTTTTCTCGACGGCTCGAATCGGCAGCGGCGGCGGCCAAAGTTCCTCCTCGGGTCAACACCCAGACCGTCAATCGCGACATGACCTGGGACCTGGCGGCCCGGCACCTGGTTTTGACCTGGCCAATCCCGGCGACGGACCAGGACGATTACGCCGCGTTGATCGTGGCGGGGCAATGGTTGACGATGCAATTCTTCGCCGATCCGAAACTCAAACAGCAGACCGGCATGGTCCTCGCGGGCGCGGACCTGGCCACGCCGGAAGGGAACTTCTTTTACGTTTCCGCCTCGCTCCGGCCGGAAGCCTCGTTCCAGGAGGTCCGCGATGCGATCGAGCAACCGCTTCAGAAATTGCGCGAAGGGAAAGGAGCGTTGGCCGAAGTGGCGATGCTCGGCAACCAACTGTCGCAAGGCATGACGGTCCTGCCTGACCCGGCTTCGCTCAAAGGCCAACTGCCACCCAACGTGACGCTGGCCATGCTCGAAATGAACCTCGGCCTGCAATGGGGAATGAATGAGTTCCATTACGGCCGTCACAAATCGGCCTTGGCCCGAAAGCTTGCCGCGGTTGACGCCAAACAGGTGCAGCAGGCGGCGGCGAACTATTTGGCCGCCGCGAAGTGTTCCGCCTTCACGCTCCGTCCGAGCCAGGAGGCCGCCTCGCGGGCCCAAACTCCAGCTCGCGGCCTGGCGGCGCCGAGCGCACCGCACCTGTTTAGCGCCGTAGCGCAGACATTCTAGCGGTTTTGGAGGCTTTCCAGTCCCCACTCCAATCCTGGAAACGGGACCGGCAAGCACCGCGAATCCGTAGGCTCGAAAGTCGGCGCTACCGGCCATGGACACACCTTGCCGGTACGAGGTCCGGGCCCGCCGTCTTCGCGGGCCTCCGGGCCCAAGGCTCCAAACGCCGGAGATCAAGACCGCGGCCTCCAACATTTTTTTTCCCAGTAAGCGAACATAAGCGAACATAAGCGAATTTAAGCGAACATTTTCCTCTAATCCCAATCCGCGTTCATCCTCGCCATAAATGAAACAAGTGTTACGATCGCTCAGAGCCTGTTTTAAAATTAGCAGGAGGCCTGCGGCGAGGGATTTTGGCCGTGGCCCAGGCGGCCTTGGCCGCGCGCAGCGCCCGCAGCGGGCTGTAAGGAACGAGCCAACGCCGGCCACGGGCCAAAGACCCGCCGCCCGGAGGGTTTTCGGGCAAAAGGCCGCCTGGCTTCGCCCTGCTCGCGAATGCCTTCGGAGTTGCTCCGTGGTGGCCGTGCGCAGCGCCTCCCTCGCCGCGCCTCGCCATCCGGCCTTTTGCCCGAAAACAGGCCCTCTACTAATTTTAAAACAGGCTCTCAAGCCCTTGGCTATTCCGTTCATCCGTTTAGAACTTCCTCGCACCCAACGCGCTCGACCCAAATCGAGGTTCGTCCGCGCTAGGTTTGCTCCAACGGCTTGCCCGCAGGCCGGTGCATCGGCGGAGCCGCCGGCTGAGGCCAAGCCGGCCCTGGCGCCTGCTTCCCGTGCGCGGACAGCCAGGCAGGGCGCGGTCTCCTCACGCGATCCGGGAACGCCGCCTTCAGGCGGCAGCCTCCGCAGACAACCCATGCAAGGCGCGGTCTCCTCACCGCGCCGATACCCGACCCAACCGCTGCGCGGTTCGATGTGGCACAAGTGGCTAAAAGTGGCTGCGTGGACGCTTGCCTTCTGCATTCCCCCCAGTGGCCGTGCGCAGCACCTCACAGTGAGAAATTTGATAACCCCCTCTCCCTCAACGACCCTCCGAACATAGACCCTCCGAACATAGACCGGCCGTAGGACCTTTCATCCGGCACACCGCATTCGAGTTTTGCCTTCATTCGCCCGCGATCCTACCACAGGCCGCGCGCAGCGCCTAACCCACGGTGGGCAATTTGGCGAAAAAAACGAAGAAATCGGCGACGATCGCACGATTCCCCAGTCCGCATTCCGCAATTTCGTGGGTTCCCCATCTACAATCTGCGATGTGCAATCAGCAATTGGGCGGTTCCGAACCGCCCCCGGTGGCTGCGCGCGGCGCCCCCACCAGGTCAAATTTCTCACAGTGAGAAATTTGCTAACCCCCACGCCTGCAAGGACTTAGGAAGATGTCTCAGTTAACTCTTTACAATGCGGCCAGGCCCCGTCTCGGCGCCGTGACAGTCTCGCCCGGGTGGCGTTCGCGGAACCCCGTGCGGGCCAGCAGGGACGCCTGTCTCAGCCCCATCGAGCCCCATCGGGGCGGCATCTTTGTAGATAGCCAACCGCCAACAACCAAAGCTCCGTAGGAGCGGCATCGAAGCCGAAGATGCCGCCCCGCTGGGGCTTCTTGGGTGGGCGGTATGCATTTGCTA
>WNGK01000139.1_pt1 | contig 117345 bp, 103 predicted proteins | sample 5400601 | NCBI WGS metagenome assembly WNGK01 (sample SAMN13153376, study PRJNA577476) | soil metagenome | isolation source: 60 cm soil or saprolite under Garry oak tree replicate 1 | place: USA:California | collected 2016-06-15 | reverse complement strand
AACCCTCCGTGCCAAAGTGCTCGGAGGGTCTCTAAGAAACTCTGCCAGCTCTTTAGCAGTTTTTTACGTGGAGCAAGTTGCCCTAAATCGCCACGTGTCGCCGCAACCGCAGCTACTCCTTTTATGCCGCAAATCACTGTAAAAGTCAAGGTCTTTGAACTTTGCTAGACTCCCATCGTCGCGTCAGGCTATCCCACAATTTCCATGCTTGAACCAGCTTCCCTGTTGTGTCAAAGAGTCAGGAGGGCCTGGCTTGGTCACGCAAAGTACAGGGTCTCGCCATCTAGATGGCCGGACCATCTGCATGATGGCGGCACGGTCTAGATGGCGGATTTCCGCTGGCCGCCCACTTATCTCGGCAAGGACCTGCATCACTTCGTAGTCGAACCCTTCGCGAGCGTTTCCGCCACGGTCTGCTCCTTGCCGCCGAGGAAATGCGTGGCGAGATTCTGTGCGAGTAGGGCATCCATCTTGGCGCCCGCGATCGCTTTTTGCGCGTGCTGGGCATGCTCGTCGCGAGGTCCAGACAGAGTTATCAGCGCGGCGGCAAATTCCATTTGCGGGTCATCGCCGCGAAGCGCGATGGCCTTCTTGACCATGGCGTAACCATCCACTCCCGCGGCCGGGTTCGCGTCCATGGGCATGCCGTCAGTCATGTGCGGCAAATCCCTCCCAATCCACTGCTTGTAGGTTTCCACAACGTAGCCGGCGTCGAACCACGCGAGCGCGTCGGCGTGGCCCGCAGATTCCGCGGAACTGGCGCGGGAGTAAAGCTTTGCGAGCAGTTCCTTCGCCGCGATGGGATCTTTGCGCGCATAGAGAGTTGCGCGGCGAAGCGTTTCCATGCGAACGAGCACCGGCGTTTGCCGTGCAAGAATGTCCAGGGTGTCTCTCACCAGATTCTTTGTATCGTAATTCTCCGAGCCGCTGAGATTCCAGCTGTGGCTGGCCAGCGGCAGCGATTTGGCCTGCCCAATTTCAAACACATGGCAGACGAGCGGCGGTCCCGCTAGCGCTGCATTCGCAAAAAGCAGCACCGCCGCGGCAGCGGCGAAGAAATGTCTGAATGGCCCAATTTCTTTCTTTGCTTTCATTTTGTCTTGTCTCCTTTTCGGGCGTTCGATTCGAGCGTGTTCGAACTTCAGAACAGGAGACGCTTCCTTTTCGTGTATTGTTAACTGTTCCTTAGCGCTCTGACCAGGTGCGTTCGTACATGTGCCACAGGTAAACATCCCCGTAGCCCAGCGAATTCCACCAGGAATCCAACATCTTCTGGTCAAGGCGCAGCACGCCTTCGCGCGTAACGTCCTTGGGTGGCGGAGCAAGCGCAGCAAGACGATCATAAACGTTGGGGCGCTCCCGATCGCTCACCCGAGAAAGCAAATGCCAGAGCGTCAGCGCATCTTGCTTCCTCGCATCGGTCAGCAACATCTCGAGCAACGCCTGGCGCTCCTCGGGCGTGACCTTCGCAAAATCAAATTTCGTCAATCGATCGCGGAAAGCAGGCGAGGCGTCCTCAAAGTACGGCGTACCTGGCCCAATTTGGGGACGCGTTCGACAGACTGCGCCAGCGGGGATGAACGACTCGTGGCCATTCAGCTTGAAGCCAACCCAGCCCATCGTCGTACGCAGCAGTCCCGCCCCGGAATCATCCACTTGCAGCGTGTAAACGCATCCCAAGTCCACGGCCACTGCGGAAGGCGTGTCCACAACAAACTCTCCCGGTGGCGCCCAGATGGTGGCATGAATGGTTCCGCGCTCGAGCGACAATCGTTCGTGGCCGAGGCGGCTTGCAATCACGCGGAGTCGTGATTGAGGATCAACCTCGATTCGGCCGGTTTCTTCGAGCGTAATGCTGGCGCGCGAAGAATTGTCGGTCACCAAAGTTTGCCCAACCTTCAGTTTCGCGGTTTCCGAATTTGCGCTGAGCACATGCCAGCCAACCCGCGGCGCGCCCGCGATGCGCGCAATTTCCCAAGCGGGCCCTCGACTGTTCGCTTGCTTCGCGCGCAAAACAAGGAATGTCGTGATGCTCATCAAAACGACGGCTGCGGCGGCGGCCAACGGAAAGGAAAATCGAAATGCAGGGAAGCGCCAGCCTCGCGGTCGAGGTTGTTCCTGAGCGAGTGGATCAAACGCCGGCGCGGGCTGGTCGTGGCGATAGCGCCGCAACAAGCTTTCCAGTTTCTGTACTTCCGGGTCCGGCTCGCCCGAGCCGTCCCACAGGTAACCTTCTTTCATGGCAGGATCCTTCTCTCTTTCACTCATGCCCATTCGCTTGTTTCTACTCCTTCGTTCGGCGCCCGTCGCGCTCGAGCGGCGTAAAGCCTGCCCGCGGCAGGCGGGCCGCCGCTACAATGCTTTGCCCATGTTTTGCGCCGCGCTTCGCGCTTTCTCCGCCAGCTTTTCGCGCAGCATTTGCATCCCACGATGCAGGTTCACTCGCACCGAGCCATGCGTCAGTCCCATCCGTGCCGCGATCTCCGGGCCGGTCATCCCCTCTACCAGCCGCAGCGTGAGGGATTCGCGATACGTGTCCGGCAGGGTCCGCAGCACAGCCAGAGTCATGGCTGCCTCTTGCTCTACGATATGATCATTCGTGCGGCTTTCCGCCTGCTCTTCCGCGACAGGGTCGGTCGCGCGATCCACGGGACTAGCCTTGCGGTAATAATCGTTGGCGCGATTGCGCGTGATGGTGCTGAGCCAAGCCCCAAAGCGCGAAATATCCCGCAGGGAATGAAGCTGGCGCAGCACCAGCAAAAAGACTTCCTGGACCAGGTCGTCTACGTCGCGGGGCGGCACGCGGCAGAGCAGAATGCCATGTACCATCCGCGCATAGCGGTCATAGAGCAGGCCAAAGGCCGACCGGTCGCCCGCCCGCGCAGCGCTTACCAGCACGTCGTCCGCGCAGGTTTCTGTAATCGGCTGGCCTGTCACGGCCTGACGTTCCATGCTCGCCGCTCGAAGGTCAAGGATGTATCCCACACGCAAGCCTGATCCGGGGTACAACTCCATCAGGGATTCCAGACGCGCCGAACGCCTCGAGTGTTAACAACAAGCTTCGGCTCGCCGGATATTCCGCTTAGATTACTCCTTGGGCGCCAGCGATTTACACTGTCGGCCCCCCGAGCGAGCCGAGCGCACTGCCCCTTGACAACAAATTGGCGGGTTCGTGCGTCCAATGGAGCATGGGTAAACGCGGGATTCTCTCCGCCAACCGGGTAGTTATCCTTCGATGACGTCCCGGAAAGGCAGCAACCACGAAGAAATGACAGTGTTATACTACCCAGACGGGCACGGGGGTTTGCCCGGAATGTTTGGCGATGAGTCCACTCTGGTCGAAGAGCATCTGCACACACTCTACACCGGCGCGGCCGCCAGTCAGAAGAGGAGCAAGGGGACATGGGAGATCAAGTTAGGGAGCTGTTGAACTGGGCGCGCCAGCGCAAGATCCTGGCTGCAGCATTTGTCGGCTTCACCTTGGTTGTGGGAATCCTGATCGGCTCGGTGGTTTCCGGTCGGGTCTCCGCCACGAAGGGATTTGGGTTCCCGGGAACAACGGCGACAACGCTGACGGTGCCGGATCCCATTCCTGCGACAAATACTTTTGCGGGCATCGTGAACAAAGTCGAGCCCGCGGTGGTCAATATCGCCACGACGCAGGTGCTGGAGCGCCGGCAAGCGCGGAAGCGCCGGGCGCAGCCTTATGATCAAGATGATCCGATGCAGGATTTCTTTGACCGCTTCTTCGATGGCCGGCCGGACAGCCCCCCGCCAGCAGACCGCAGCCTTGGGTCAGGCGTGATCGTGGACAAGCGCGGCTACATCCTCACCAACAATCACGTCATCGAGCAAGCCACCAAGATTCAAGTGCAGTTGAACGGCGAGACCGCGAGGTACACCGCCAAGCTGGTGGGCGCGGATGAAGACACCGACCTCGCCGTGATTAAAATCGACGCCAACAAAGAACTGCCGACTGCAAAGCTGGGCAATTCGGATGGTGTGCAGGTAGGCGACTGGGTTTTGGCCATCGGCAGCCCGTTCGGACTGCAAGCCACGGTTACGGCCGGAATCATCAGCGCCAAGGACCGCAGCGGCATCGGGCAGCAGTTCCAGAGGTTTTTGCAGACCGACGCGGCCATCAACCCCGGCAACTCGGGCGGGCCGCTGGTCGACCTCTCCGGCCAGGTGATCGGCATCAACACCGCCATCATTACGGGCAGCCGCGGCTATGAGGGAGTGGGCTTCGCCCTGCCGTCCACAACCGCGATCCGCGTCTACGATCAAATAATCAAGCAAGGGCGCGTGACCCGCGGCTCAATTGGCGTGAGCTTCCAGGAAGAAATCAGCACCAACCCGATTACCCTGAAATCCCTCGGTGCGCCTTACGGCGTCGTGATCGAAAGCGTACAGGCCGGCAGCCCGGCGGAAAAAGCTGGACTGAAGGGCGGGGACGTCATCACCAGCGTGAACGGCCATGCCGTCAAGACCGGCAACGACTTGGTCAATCCCATCGCGGAAGCGCCGATTGGAAGCAAGGTCAAGCTAACCTACATGCGTGACCGGGCGCAGAAAGAAGCCACTGCCACGGTCGAGGACCGTACGCGGGTTTTCCCGAATACCGCCGGCCGCATGAGTGATCAGCCCGGCGAAGCGGTTCCCACCGAGTTCGGTTTGCACGTCGAAGAACTGACGCCGGAGCGCGGGCATCGCGTGGGCATTGAAGGACAAAAAGGCGTGATCGTGTCGGAAGTTGAACCCGCGTCGTTCGCCGAAGACCTTCTGTTTACTCGCGGCGACGTGATAACCGAAATCAATCGCCAGCCGATCAACTCAGTCGCGGACTACCGGGCTGCGGTGTCCAAGCTGAAACCCGGCGACGACGTGGTGTTCAAGGTTCTTCGCCGGCAGGATGGCGACCGGATGCTGACGGTTTATCTGTCCGGCAAAGTCCCGTCAGACAATCAACAATAACGCGACACGACCCGATCGATGCGCATGAACCTTCAGAAGGCAACGCACCTGGCTTCGTCGCTGCTGCTGGCAGCGGGGCTGGGTGCGTTTTCTCCCTCCGTGCAAGCCAAGCCTGCCGGAAGGAAGGCTGCCGGTTCCACCGCGCACAGCAGTTCACACAAAAGACAGTCTTCGAGATCCAAACGGAAGGAACGCGGCCAGCAAGCCCCGACTCCCGAACGCGTTACGGAAATCCAGCAGGCGCTCGCAAAGGACGGTTCGTACACGGGGAGACCCAGCGGGAAATGGGATGAGTCCACCGCCGAGGCCATGAGGAAGTTTCAGGAGGCTCATGGCCTGAGCCCGACCGGCAAGCTCGATGCCCGGAGCCTTCAGCAGTTGGGCCTTGGGTCTCCGATCGCGGGCGTTGCGCGGCCGCTGCATTCCACCACGGCTTCCAGGCTGACTGCGCCTCCAACGCAATCCGGCCAGCCCCATCACTAAGTCTTCCACTTCCAAGACCTCATCCTCGTTGCCTGTCGTGCGGCGTTCTTTGCCATTGCATTCCAGCGAGAAGTGAATTAGAAAGCGCAGGTTGTGCCTGGAAAGGCCCCCGCGGAGGTGTGCCATGCGGCGGATTTGTCTGCTCCTTCCGATGGTCCTGTTTGCTCTAGTGGTTGCCTTATCTCCCGTGTCTGCACAGCCAAAGCAGGTTGCAAAAACCGTCAAGGCGGTGCGCTTCGGCAAGCTGTGGGATGCCCAAGGCAAACTGTGGACAAGCGCCATCGTCATCGTGGAAGGCGACCGCATCAAGACGGTGACGAGCGACCGAGCGGCGATTCCTTCCGGTGCGGAAGTAATCGATCTTTCGCCATACACCGGGCTGCCGGGACTCATCGACGTGCATACCCACATGACGATGTACACCGACGAGACGCCGGGCGAGCCGATGCTGAAGCAACTAACGGCCAATCCGCCGGCGGTGGAGGTTTTCCTTGCGCGCAAGGGTGCGCTGCGCACGCTCGGAGCCGGAGTGACCACGGTTCGCGACCTGGGCTCGGATCAATATATGGATATGGCCATGCGCGACCTGATCAATCGCGGCGAGATGGTGGGCCCGCGCATGTTCGTTTGCGGCTATGGCCTGTACATTACCAATACTCCCTACAAGCCGGGATTCCATCCCCCCGCTGGCGGAATCGCCGATGGCGTTCCGGAAGTGCTTCGCGTGGTGCGCCAGCAGATTGCCGCCGGAGCGGACGTCATCAAGATGTATGCGTCGACAGGAACGGATGATGACGTCACCGGCTTCGAGACCTACAACTACGAGGAGATCAAGGCGGCCGTCGACACCGCGCACCAATTCGGCAAAAAGATCGCCATTCATTCCTACGGGCCCGCCGGGGCACGCGACGCCGTGCGGGCGGGAACCGATTCCCTCGAGCACGCAACCGACATGGACGATGCCACGATTGCGGAAATGGCGAAGCATGGCACGTTTTACGTCCCAACGATTGATCACAACCGCTACTACATCGACAACGGGGACAAAATCGGCTACGCGCCAGGCTACAAGGAAAAATTGCAAGCATTCATCCCGCGCAATCTGGAAACCGCGCGCAAGGCGTTCAAGGCCGGAGTGAAGTTCGCTATGGGCTCGGATGCGATTTACACGATGTTTGGCCAAAACACGCGCGAACTCGGCTGGTTCGTCAAAGCGGGAATGACGCCCGAGCAGGCGCTCGGCACGGCTACCAGCAATGCCGCAGAACTATTGGGCAAAGAAAAAGAGCTCGGCGCGGTCGCGCCCGGTTTTTTTGCTGATTTAGTCGCCGTCGAAGGCGATCCGCTGGCGGATATCACCGTGGTCCTGAACAACGTGCGCTGGGTAATGAAAAGCGGCGAAGCCGTAATGGATAAAACGAAGGCCTCGGGCGTCCGTTAAGACAAGGCGTCCCAATCAGCCGGAGAATTTGTTTGACAGGCTGGCCTTTAGGAAAAGTAGATATACGCAACCGATTGCGATTGAATGCCCGAGCTAAGCTACTCGCGAGGTCCTCACCTCGCGCTTCGGGCAGAGACCATCTTTGAAGCGCGGTCGCGGATGGCTCGCCGGCTGCCTGCGCACGAAGCTCTTGTCGTGCGCCATCAAAATGCCCGGCTCACTTATCGCGAACTGAAAGAGCGTGTCGAAGAAACCGCGCGTGGGCCTAGGCCTCGAGTCCGGAGAGCGCATCGGGGTATGGGCCAGCAGTTGCGTCGAGTGGGTTCTCCTTTTCCTCGCCTGCGCGCGCACCGGAATGGTTCAGGTGAACGTCAACCCAGCGGCAAGGTGCAGAATTCATCATCCGCGAACAGGAAATCCCTGAGCGGGGTCTCGAGGAGATTGCCCGCATCCGAACCGCGTGAACGAGCTGTCTCCGCTAAGGCGCAGGTTTGCACAGACGAGCGATTGCCGCTGCCGCAAGGGCGATGAGGTAGAGGGACCCCTCCACCAAGAAACAAGCGAGTCAACCTTTGAACGTGGGCGGTTTCATTGCCATCATTAGATTACCCCCATTCGCGATGAGATTCTTGGCGGGTGAACAATCGGGCTCCTATCATTTCCCCTCCGCGCTCGTCCCGAGTTATGCTCCGCCAAAGAACGATTCAAGAGTACCAGCGCGCGAAGAAATGCCGATTTGACGCTGTTGCGAGGCGACGGTAACATTTTTGTCTCGACAGACGAGTGGCTCGCGCTGCCTTTCCGCAACGTCCCGGATCGAAATCCGGCAGCCGCGTGAAACGCCAGGAGGAAGTATGGCCACGGCAGTAGCGCCAAGGATTTTCAGGAACTTTATCAACGGCGAATGGGTGGAGTCGCGCTCGGGCAAAGCCTACGAAGACCGCAACCCCGCGAACACCGATGAGTTGGTGGGAATGTTCGTGGCCTCGACCGACGAAGATGTCGATGCGGCGGTAGAAGCGGCAGCAGAAGCATACAAAAAATGGCGGCTGGTACCCGCGCCCAAACGCGCGGAAATTCTGTTCCGCGCCGCCGAGTTGCTCGTCGAGCGCAAAGAGGATTTTGCCAAGGACATGACCCGCGAAATGGGTAAAGTCCTCGAAGAAACGCGCGGCGACGTGCAAGAAGCCATCGACATGACCTACTACATGGCCGGCGAAGGCCGCCGGCTCTTTGGTCAGACCACGCCTTCGGAATTGCCCAACAAATTCGCCATGAGCGTGCGGCAGCCCATCGGCGTCTGCGGGATGATCACGCCGTGGAATTTCCCGATGGCCATTCCCTCGTGGAAGATGATGCCGGCCCTGGTCAGCGGAAATACGGTCGTGCTGAAACCCGCCGAAGATACGCCGCTTTCCGCGTATCACCTCGTACAGGTATTGACCGAAGCGGGTGTGCCGCGAGGCGTCGTGAACTTGGTGAGCGGTGACGGGCCCAATGCCGGTGCGCCGCTCGCGCGACACAAAGCCGTGCCGGTCATCAGCTTCACCGGATCGAGTTCGGTGGGCCGGCTCGTCGCCGAAGCCTGCGCGCCCGATTTCAAGCACTGCAGCCTGGAGATGGGCGGCAAGAACATCCTCATCGTGATGGACGATGCGAACCTCGATCTAGCAATTGACGGCGCGATTTGGGGCGGATTCGGCACCACGGGCCAGCGTTGCACCGCCGCCAGCCGCATTGCCGTGCACAAGAGCGTTTACAAAGAGTTCGTCACACGGTTCGTAGAGCGCGCCAAATCATTAAAAGTCGGAGACGGCCGGGATCCGGCAACCGAAATGGGGCCGCTCATCAACGAGCAACAATTAAACACGGTCGTGACCTACGTGGAGATCGGCAAACTCGAAGGCGCGAAACTGCTTGCGGGAGGAACCCGGCTAACCGGCGGCGCCCACGACAAAGGCTGGTTCTATGCCCCTACGGTCTTCGGTGACTGCTCGCCAAACATGCGCATTGCCCAGGAAGAAATCTTCGGCCCGGTTGTTTCGGTGATTCCGATCAGCAGCCTAAGCGAGGCCATTGAAGTGGCGAACGGCGTGCCTTACGGCCTTTCCGCTTCGATTTACACGCGAGACGTGAACCGCGCTTTCCAGGCCGCACGCGATCTGTACACCGGAATCGTCTACGTCAACGCCCCCACGATTGGGGCGGAAACGCATCTGCCCTTTGGCGGCACTAAGCAGACCGGCAATGGCCACCGCGAAGCCGCCATCGCCGCCATTGATTTCTTCACCGAATGGAAGACCATCTACATCGATTATTCCGACAAGCTCCAGCGCGCCCAAATCGACAACGCTTGAAGCGGCCCGCGTGAACCATTTCTGCCAGTGCGCGTTGACATGCGCGTTGACCGCCCTTGACACACTTTTTACAATAGATATAGAGGGTTCAGTCATGCGGAGCATGGTGCTGCCCTGAGAACGGCCGCGCTACAGGAACGGCGTAACCGCCAGATTCTGGCGGACATTGTGCGCACGTACATTGAGACGGGCGAACCGGTGTCTTCGCGCGCCATCTCCAAGGGCTTCGAGGAGACTTTGAGCACGGCCACGATTCGCAACGTCATGGCCGACCTCGAGGACGGCGGGTTTCTTTACCAGCCGCATACTTCGGCAGGACGGGTGCCCACGGCCGCGGCCTACCGTTTCTTTGCCCAGGAGATTGCTTCGGAGGCGACGATCTCCGTCACGGATCGCGAATGGATTCAGCGCGAGATGAGCGGCGCAAAAACCGCCGCGGAAATCACCGAGCGGGCGGGCCACGTGCTTGCGGAGGTATCGAACGGGCTGGGGATTGTCGTTTCCCCTCCGCTCAGCAAGACGGTTCTGGAGCACGCGCGCATGTGGCTGCTTCCGGATGGGCGCGTAGTCGTTGTGCTGATTTCTCCTGGAGGAAAAACGCGGGACAAGATTTTGCAGCCAAGCCGCCGCTTCACACAGGCCGAACTCGACGCCACCGCCGAGTTTTTGAATCGCCACTATTCGGGCTGGAGCCTCGAAGCGATTCGCGCGGACTTGCTGCAAAAATTGGCGGCCGAGCGCGAGCGTTACGAGGGAATTGCGCAGAACGCGCTTTCCCTGTGTGACCCCGGCGTTCTCGACGACAAGGCGGCCTCGCAAGTTCACGTAGAAGGGACCGCGCAGATCGTGGGGACAGCGGATTTTGCCGACCAGGCGCAGCTCCGCGATCTTCTGGCGGCCATTGAGGAGAAACACCGCTTGGTGACGCTTTTAAACGCATGCATCGACGCGCCCGAGCCCGTTCACGTGCTGATCGGCGTCAAGGAGATTTCGCAAGCGGGTGACAACCTTGCGCTCATCAGCGCCGCTTACATGGGCAACGACCTCGTGCAGGGTTCGCTCGGCGTCCTCGGCCCCACGCGCATGCACTACGAGCGCGCCATGACCGCGGTGGCTTACGTGGCCCAGCTTTTCAGCGAAGCGCTGAGTAAAATTTAAATTCTGTATTCAGAAGAACAGGAGAAGTGCCCCGGTGAGTAACAAACAAGGGAAGGAAGTGAACGTCGGCATCAAGAAGGATGTCAACAAGGAAGTGGATAGCTCCGAACTCGAGCAAGCCGCCGAGGCGAAGGTCATCGACGCGGACTCGGCCAAAGCCGACGCGGATAGGGCGAAACTTACGGCGGACCTTGAAGGGTTGCGCCAATCCATGCTGCGCAGCCAGGCCGATTTTGCGAATTACCGCAAACGCATCGAAAAAGAGCGTTTTGAGGATTCTAAGCGCGCCACGGCTCGCGTGATCGAAGGACTCATCCCGATTCTCGACGGTTTCGAGCATGCTCTCGCCGCGCATCGCGAAGCGGAATACGAAAATTATCGCAAGGGTTTCGAGCTCATCTACAAGCAATTGCTGGACAACATCACGAAACTCGGCGTAGAGCGCATCGACCCCCTGGGAAAGCCGTTTGACCCGCACCTCCACCAGGCCATGGACCGCACCGAAACGACGGAGCATGCCGACGGCGTCATCCTGCAAACGTTTCAGCCCGGCTACGTCTTTCATGGGCGCGTGTTGCGTCCCGCGATGGTTCGTGTAGCGGTCCATCCGAGTCCCGCATCGAAACAAGCAGTGAACTAGTGAACTAAGGGGGAGAGAAGTTTCCATGTCCAAAGGGAATCCGCTCGATTACTACGAAGTGCTCGGTGTATCGCGCACCGCGACGCTCGACGAGGTCAAGTCTGCCTACCGCAAGGCCGCGCTGAAATGGCATCCGGACCGCAACCCGGAAAACAAAACCGAGGCCGAAGCGAAATTCCGGGAATCGACGGAGGCTTACAGCGTGCTCAGCGACCCCCAGAAAAAGCAGATCTACGACACCTACGGTCACGCCGGACTCTCAGGTGCCGGCGCCGGGCAGGGGTTTGACCAGACCATTTTTCAGGACTTCCACGACATCTTCGGCGATTTCTTCGGCTTCGAGGATTTGTTTGGTGGCGGCGGGTCTCGTCGCAGCCGCGGACGGGCCCAGCGCGGCGCAGACTTGCGTTACGACATGACGCTCGCCTTTGAGGAAGCCGCGGCTGGCGTGGCCACGAAGATCAAACTGCCCCGCCAGGAATTCTGCGAAGCCTGCAACGGCACCGGCGCGAAGAAGGGCACCGGCGTGGTTGCCTGTTCCGCCTGCGGCGGGCGCGGCCAATTGGCCTATCAACAAGGATTCTTTACCATCACCCGGACGTGCCCTTCTTGCCAGGGCGCAGGCCAAATCGTGAAGGAGCGCTGCCCCGAGTGCCACGGACAAGGCCGCATCGAGCGCGAGAAAACCATTGAACTGCGCATTCCACCAGGCGTCGATACCGGCACGCGCCTGCGTGTTGCCGGCGAGGGCGAACCCGGCCCCAACGGCGGCCCTAAAGGCGACCTCTACGTCGTACTTGAAGTCAAGCAGCATCCCTTCTTCGAGCGGCGCGGCGCGGATTTGTACTGCACCATTCCCATCAGCATCGCGCAAGCCACGCTCGGAACCGACCTTCAGGTGCCCGGGCTGAACAGCGAGGAGAAGCTTAAGATCCCCGAAGGCACGCAAAGCGACTCGGTGTTCCGCGTCAAAGGCAAAGCCTTACCCGATCCGCACGGTGGCGGCCGCGGCGACCTCTACTATCACGTTCGTGTGCTCACGCCCACCAAGCTCACGCGCGAGCAGCGCAAATTGATGGAACAGCTCGGCACGACGTTGAAGGTGGAAAACAAACCCGCCGAGCGCGGCTCTTCGATCTTCGACAAGGTCAAGGACATCTTCGGCTAGGGAATCGAAGCTCCAAAATGGTACTGCGGTAGCGGGATTTCACGCTCCCTAGCTCCGCGGGCAGCGGCGCAAAGCGCTGCCAGGCAGGCTTTTGGCCCGCGAATCCAAGGGTAGTGCGATAGAATTTCGAGGTGCGCCGGCGCTTTTTCGTCGACGAATTTGTGGGTGGCCGCGCCGTTATGGCAGGCGAGACGGCGCACCATCTGGGCCGCGTCTTGCGCGCGGAACCCGGCCAGCTCTACGAACTGAGCGACGGCAAGCGGGTCTGGCTAGCGCGCATTGCAGAGGTAAAACGCGACCGCGTCGAGTTCTCTCTGATGGAGGAGTTGCCGTCACGCGAACCCCTTTTACAGACGGTGCTGCTTCTTTCCATCGTAAAATTCGACGCCTTCGAGTTCGCGCTTGAAAAAGCTACCGAGCTGGGCGTCTGTCGGATTGTACCGCTGGTTGCCGTTCGCAGCGAAAAATCCCTGCTTGCCGCGGCCCCCAAGCGTGCGGAGCGGTGGAAGAAGATTCTTCTGGAAGCTTCCCAGCAATCCCGACGCCTGCGCATCCCGGAACTCGCTCCGCTCATGAAGCTCGAAACTGCCCTTTCATCGACTTCCGGCCGCCTGAAAATCCTCCTTTCCGAACGTCCTGAAGCGCCCTCCCTCCGCGGCATCCTGGAAGGGCAAAACGCTGCCGCCGCCGTCGTTCTGGCCATCGGCCCGGAGGGTGGCTGGACCGACGCGGAGTTCCAGCGCTCCCAGACCCATGGTTTCCGCGAGGCATCGCTCGGTCGGTTGATACTTCGCACGGAAACGGCGGTGATTGCCGCGCTGGCCTCTTTAAACTATGCTCTTTCTGGCCGAGCATCCTGAATCTGGCTGGGATCAAGGGCCATTGGCATTTTAGCCAAACAGCTCGACCGGGCACCTAAGCGCTACGGAGATTGGCAGAAAGCTCACGAGCAGGAGGGGGCGCATCGCCCGGCGCTTTTTACGCAACATGCCAAAATCGCAACTGGCGCGCGCCGCGACGCCCATGCTATAAATAATAGAAGCACCCACGATGGACCGTTCGGACCAGAAACAGCGCGGCTCTGTAACCTCACCGGAAAATCCGGATTCTCTCCTATCCTCCCCGCTCTTGGCGAACGCGTCCGCTGGCGCCGCGAGCGGCGCTGCATCCTCGGCAAACACGCTTCGTAAAGAGATTCGCGTCTGGACGCGCGACTTGCTCATCGCTATCGGCCTCGCGCTTGTCATCATCGTCTTTCTCTATCAGCCCGTGAAAGTCGAAGGCACCAGCATGGCGCCGCTGCTCTCCGACCAGGAACGCATCTTCATTAACAAATTCGTTTACCGCTTCGAGCCCATTCAGCGCGGCGACGTCGTGGTTTTTTGGTACCCGCTGGATCACAGCAAATCATTCATCAAGCGGGTGGTGGGCCTGCCCGGCGAGACCGTGGAAATTCGTCAGGGCGTGCTCTACGTCAATGGCAAGGTCATTCCCGAACCTTACGTGCCGCCGCAATATGAAGACAACAGCGACTTCGCGCCCCTGCCGGTGCCCAAGGACCACTTTTTTGTCTTGGGGGATCACCGCATCAGCTCCAACGACTCGCGCGTCTTCGGTCCCGTTCCGAGCCAGTTCATTTATGGCCGCGCCGTTTTTGCGTACTGGCCTGTGGATCATTTCGGCTCGCTCGAGAGCACCGAAGCGAGCAGCAAATAAATGTCGATGTGCATGAGAACGCAAGGAGGCTCCACTGACAGAAGTCCAGCACCGACCCGCGACCCTCGCGCTGGAAGACGGGCGCCTCTTTAACGGCCGTGCCGCGGGCGCCATTACGCGCCGCGGCGGTGAAGTAGTTTTCAATACGAGCCTCACCGGTTACCAGGAAGTTTTCACCGACCCAAGTTACGCGGGGCAGATTGTCTGCCTCACTTACCCGCACATTGGCAATGTTGGCGCTAATCTCGAAGACGAAGAGTCCGCGCGCCCGTACATCGAATCGCTGATTGTCCGGGAATTCTCCCAAATCTCGTCTAATTGGCGGTCTTCGGAAAGCGCGCAGCTTTACCTGAACCGCCACAAGATCCCCGTCATTTGGGACGTCGATACACGCGCGCTGGTGCGCCACATTCGCAACGCCGGGACGCTGCGCGGCATCGTTTCGACCGACGGCACGCCCGCCGACCAAGTCGTTTTCGAGGCCAAGCAGTTGCCCAAAATGGCCGGCCAGGAGCTTGCGAGCCACGTGACCTGCGCGAAACCCTATGGCTGGGACAAAGGCTCGATCGAGGTGGCGATTTCGCCGTGGTCTGAGCAAATGGGTGAGTCCGATGCGAAGCCAGACAGGTATAGGCATCGCGTCATGGCCTTCGACTACGGCATCAAACAGAACATTCTGCGGCTGCTCGTGGACCACCACTGCGACGTGTGGGTCGTGCCGGCGCAAACTTCCGCCGAGGAGGCGCTAGCGTTGAACCCCGACGGCATCTTTCTTTCGAACGGCCCCGGTGATCCAGAGCCGATCGGCTACGCCATCGAAACGATCCGCAAAATGCTCGGCAAGGTGCCCATCTTCGGGATTTGTCTCGGCCATCAGCTTTGCGGCCTCGCTCTCGGGGGCAAAACCTTCAAGCTGAAATTCGGCCATCACGGCTCGAATCATCCGGTAAAGAATCTTCTCACCGAACAGGTGGAAATCACCGCGCAGAACCACGGTTTTGCCGTGGACCCCGATTCGCTTCCTTCGCGCGACGTGGAAATCACGCATGTCAACCTGAACGATCACACCAACGAAGGCATGCGCCACAAAAAAGTGCCGCTCTTTAGCGTGCAGTATCACCCGGAAGCTTCGCCGGGGCCGCACGATTCGCATTATTTGTTCACGCAGTTCACGGACATGATGAAAGAATGGCGCCAGCCAGGAAGCTCGCGCAAATGAGAGCGGCTCAGGACCCATGCCTAAGCGGAAAGACATTAAGAAAATCTTGATCATCGGCTCCGGGCCGATCATCATCGGCCAAGCTTGCGAATTCGACTATTCGGGAGCGCAGGCGTGCAAGGCCCTTGGTGCCGAAGGTTACGAAGTCATCCTGGTCAATTCCAACCCCGCGACCATCATGACCGATCCCGAGCTGGCTAAACGCACCTACCTTGAGCCGCTCACGCGCGAATACCTGGAAGAAATCATTGCCAGGGAAAAGCCGCACGCGCTACTGCCCACGGTTGGCGGGCAGACGGCATTGAATCTGGCCGTCGAGCTCTCGGAAACCGGCGTCCTCGAAAAATACAAAGTGGAAATGATCGGCGCATCGTTGCGCGCCATCAAGGTGGCCGAAGACCGCCTGTGGTTCAAGGACGCTTGCCGCAAGATCGGCCTCGAAGTTCCCGCGTCCGCATTGGTGAACAACGCGAAAGACGCACTGCGCCTTTGCGACCAACTGGGCTTTCCCCTGGTTATTCGGCCGTCGTTCACGCTTGGCGGCACCGGCGGCTCCATCGCCTACAACAAGGAAGAATTTGCCGAAGCGATCTCGCACGCGCTGGACCTCAGCCCCGTCCACGAGGCGCTGGTCGAGGAGTCCGTGCTTGGCTGGAAGGAATTCGAGCTCGAGGTCATGCGCGATTTCCGCGACAACTTCGTGGTCATCTGCCCGATCGAGAACTTCGATCCCATGGGCGTTCACACCGGCGACTCCATCACCGTGGCCCCCGCGCAAACGCTGACCGACAAGGAATATCAGCGCATGCGCGACGCCGCTGCGGCCATCATCCGCGAAGTAGGCGTCGAAACCGGCGGATCGAACGTGCAGTTCGCCATCAATCCGCAAAACGGCCGCATGGTCATCATCGAGATGAACCCGCGCGTCTCGCGCAGTTCGGCTCTCGCCAGCAAGGCCACGGGCTTCCCCATCGCCAAAATTGCCGCGCGTCTCGCCGTTGGCATGAGCCTCGACGAAATTCCCAACGACATCACGGAGAAGACCCCGGCGTGTTTCGAGCCCACCATCGATTACGTCGTGGTGAAGATCCCGAAATGGCAGTTTGAGAAATTCCCCGGCGCGGACAGCACGCTGGGCACGCAAATGAAGTCCGTCGGGGAAGTGATGGCCATCGGCCGCACGTTCAAGGAAGCCCTGCAAAAGGCCATTCGTTCGCTCGAGCCGAGTGCTCCCTGGCGCGCACCCGCCGAAACGCCGGACTCTCTCCTCCGCGAAAAATTGGCCACGCCGCGTCCCGACCGCATTTATTGGCTGCTGACCGCGATGGAACGCGGCCTTCACGCCGAGGAAATCTGCGAGCTCACAAAAATCGATCCATGGTTCATTCACCAGATTGAAGAGTTGACGGCCATGAATCGCCGCGCGGCGAGCGTCACGGTCGAGACGGCTTCCAAAGATTTGCTGCACGAAGTAAAGCGCCATGGCGCAAGCGACGAACAACTGGCGCAAATCTGGCGTACCACGCCTGCTTCGGTGCGCTTGCAGCGTGCTCGTTACGGCGTCGCACCGGTTTTCAAGCGTGTGGACACCTGCGCTGCGGAATTTGAGTCCTTTACTCCGTATCTTTACTCGACCTACGAAGACGAGGACGAGTCCGACGCCCAGCGGCGCCCGAAAATCATGATTCTCGGCAGCGGTCCGAACCGCATCGGGCAGGGGATCGAATTCGACTATTGCTGCTGCCACGCCTCCTATGCTTTGCACGAAGACGGCTTTGAGACCATCATGGTGAATTGCAATCCCGAGACGGTTTCAACCGACTACGACACTTCGGACCGCCTGTATTTCGAGCCGTTGACGCTCGAAGACGTGCTTGCGATCGTCGAACGCGAAAAGCCACAGGGCGTCATCGTGCAATTCGGCGGGCAAACGCCGCTGAATCTTGCTTTGGAACTGAAGCGCAATGGCGTTCCCATTATCGGCACCGCGCCGGAATCCATCGACCTTGCGGAAGACCGCAGGCGCTTCGGCCGCTTGCTCGAGGAATTGAGAATCCCCCAGCCGCGCAACGGCACGGCGTTGATCCCCGAAGAAGCCGCGCGCGTGGCGGGTGAAATCGGCCTGCCCGTTCTGGTACGCCCGAGTTACGTGCTCGGTGGCCGCGCCATGGTCATCGCCTATGACGTCAACACCGTCCAGGATTATGTGGCGCAGGCCGCTCTCATGGGCCCGGCGCGACCCGTGCTGATCGACCAGTTTCTCGAAGAGGCCACCGAGGTGGACGTGGACGCCCTGGCCGACGGGACCGACGTAATCATCGGCGGCATCATGGAGCACATTGAAGAAGCCGGAGTACATTCCGGCGACTCCTCTTGCGTGCTTCCTCCGGTAAGCCTGACACCGGCGGTTCTTGACACGATTCGCGAATACACGCGTCGCTTGGCCCTGGCGCTGAAGGTCGTCGGCTTGATGAACGTGCAGTACGCCATTCAGCGGGACACCGTTTACGTTCTGGAAGTGAATCCCCGCGCCTCGCGCACCGTTCCCTATGTGAGCAAAGCGACGGCCGTGCCGCTCGCGAAGGTCGCAGCTCGGCTGATGGCCGGAAAAAAGTTGGCAGCCATGGACCTGCCGGTGGTCAAGAACAACGGCGTTGCCGAAATCGCCGTGCGCGAATTTTATTCGGTGAAATCGCCGGTCTTTCCGTTCAACAAATTCCGCGGCGTGGACACCATTCTAGGACCGGAGATGCGCTCCACTGGCGAAGTCATGGGCATTTCGACTTCCTATGGTCAGGCCTTTGCCAAGGCGCAACTCGCCGCCGGGCAGCGTTTGCCCCGCAAAGGCACGGTGTTTCTCAGTGTAAACGACCGCGACAAAAAGCACCTGGGCGCGCTCGGTAAAGAGCTGGCCTCTCTCGGTTTTCGCTTGCTCGCCACGCGCGGCACGGCTGCGGCTCTCGAAGCTTCCGGAATCCACGCGGAGGGTGTCTTCAAGGTCAACGAAGGCCGACCCAATATCGTGGACCTGGTCAAAACCGGGAAAATCGATCTGATCATCAACACGCCGCTCGGCCGCGAATCTTTCTACGATGAGAAATCGATTCGGCGCGCCGCGATTCGCTACAATATACCCTGTATCACCACGCTGGCTGCAGCGAACGCGGCGGCGCGGGGCATTCACGCGCTCCGCGAGCAGGGCATCGAAGTCGCCGCTCTGCAGGACTTGCACAAAGGGCAAGCCGCCACCTCCGGCGCGCCCGCATCAGGAGATTAGCTCATGGATTTTTCCGGCGTTTTTCCCGCCTTAATCACTCCGTTTGCCGGGGACGGCTCGGTCTCGGTGGCCGACTTGAAGCACAACATTCAACAGTACAACCGCACCGGAGTGGCCGGCTACGTGGTGAACGGCTCTACCGGCGAGTCCGTGCTGCTTTCGAACTCGGAAACGGAAGCCGTTCTCGTCGCTGTAAAAGAAACAGCTTTCCGCGGCAAAAAATTGATCGCCGGGACGGGCGTGGAATCTACGACGGAAACCATTGCGCGCACCAAGCGGGCCGCACAACTTGGCTACGACGCCGCGCTTGTGAAAACCCCGTATTACTACAAACCGGCCTACAAGCCAGAAGTTTATTTTCAACACTACCACCGCGTCGCGGATGCTTCGCCGATTCCGGTGCTGCTTTATTCGGTGCCGCAGTTCACCGGAGTGGCGCTCGAACCCCCGGAAGTTGCAAAACTGGCAGGGCATCCGAACATTATCGGCATCAAGGAGAGCTCGGGAAACGTGCTGCGCGTGGCCGAAATCATTGCCGCCGTTTCGCCCCACTTCCAAGTGCTCGTCGGCTCCGCAGCTAGCGTCTATCCCTCAATGGCCGTCGGCGCGCGCGGAGCGATCCTCGCGTTGGCGTCCGCGCTGCCGGAGAAGTGTGTCGCGCTTTACGATCTGGTTCGTCAGGGTCAGCATGAAAAGGCGCGCGAACTGCACACCGTGATTTTGCGCGCTTCAAAGCTCGTCGTTTCCGAGTGCGGAATCGCGGGCGTAAAATACGTCATGGACCAGCGTGGCTACCGCGGCGGCCTCCCGCGGCTCCCGCTCCTCCCACTCCATGACGAACAAAAGAAACGCCTTAACGCGTTCGTGGAGACTTTCGAGCCGGCGGCCATGCGGGCCTGACGAGGACACCCTAGAAGACTCTGACTCGCCTTCCGCCGGCGGTCGTAAGAAGAACACGACCGGGAAATTGATGAGACGTTTTGTCGCGGAGTTCATCTAACCGCTCATGAATTGTCGCGCACTGGCCTTCCACCAACTCCCCCACCAGCCGAAGCTGTTCCTCGCCTATCTCGAGAAGTTTGAAAAAGTGAAAGCGTTCTACGCCTATCCCCCTACGATGCAGGCGGTGACCCGCGCGTCGAAGAAGCTAGACTACCCTCAGGAGCGCAGGGCCGAAGTAGCGGCGATCCTCAGCAAACAGAACGAGACCCTCGGGACCGGGACGGAAACCACTTCCAACCTAGAGCGGCTGGCGAAGGGAGCCGTCGCGGTTGTTTCCGGACAGCAAGTAGGGCTGTTTGGCGGTCCGGCTTACGCCATTTACAAGGCATTGACGGCGATTCAGATTGCCGACGAATTGACACGGGACGGGATCGACGCGGTGCCGGTTTTCTGGATGGCTACCGAAGATCACGATTTGGAGGAAGTTCGCCGCACGAGTTGGTTCGAAGCGGGGAAGCTAATCCGGTTCGAGTTGCCAGATGGAAACGAAGCGGGATGGCCGGTTGGGCGGATTCCGCTAGGCGCGGAAGGCGAGCGCTTCGCGCGCGAGGCTGCGGAGCTACTCGAAAAAGACGGCGGTGACCTGCTTGGGCATTATTTGAGCGAAAGTTACAAAGCCGAGGAAACTTACGGCAGTGCGTTTGGGAAATTGTTTGCGCGGTTATTTGCGAAGCAGGGATTGATCCTGATGGATCCCCTGGATGCGGGGCTGCACAAGGTTGCCGCGCCGCTTTATCAGCACGCGCTTGCGGAGCGCGATCCCCTCAATCTGAAGTTGCTCGAGCGCGGAAAAGAATTGGAGCGCGCGGGATTCGACGCGCAGGTCAAAGTGACGTCGAAGAGCACACTGCTGTTCTACATGGGGGACGGGGCCAGGCAAGCGATTTCCGGGGGCAACAAAGATTTCGAGGCCGGCGAGCGGAGCTGGCCGCGCGACGAGCTCGTGCATCTCACGCACCTGGAGCCGGAAAACTTCAGCCCGAACGCCTTGTTCCGGCCCGTCGTGCAGGATTACTTGCTGCCGACGGCGGCCTTCATCGTCGGCCCCGCGGAGCTGTCCTACATCGCGCAATCGGAAGTGGTTTACGAGCATCTTCTCGGACGCATGCCGGTGATGCTGCCGCGCGCGGGATTTACGCTGATGGACGCAAAGGCCAACAAGCTGCTCGGCAAATACGGATTGACGGTGGCAGAGGTCTGGGCAGGCTCGCAGGAATTGCGGCGCAAGATGGAAGCCGCATCCGTTCCCAAGTCGTTGTCGAAGGGTTTTGACCGGGATCAAAAACAGATCGCCAAGATGGTCGAACAGCTTGGGAAACAAATTGCGAAGCTCGACTCCACGCTGGCGGGCACGGTCGAAAGAACCAAGAAGGGAATTGAGTTTCATCTGGAGCAGTTGCGGCAGAAAGCTGGCCGCGCGCTGGACCAGCGGCTTGGCGTGCTTGCCTCGCACGAGCAGCACCTGGAATCGCTATTGAATCCGCACAAGGGGCTGCAAGAGAGAGAGCTATGTCTGCTGCCGTTTTTGGCACGCTGGGGTGCGGGCGGCCTAGGGGAACTGCAGAAGCTGTGTAGCAGCAAAAGGCTCGGGCATCACTTCATCGTTTCCCTGCCATAGTCATTTCAAGGCTGGCCGCAGGGACCCGCCTTTGGCCGGCAGGCCTTGCCGGACTCCGCCTCGCCTAGACTTGGACGCTACAATATCAAAGCCGGAGAATCCATGCAGACACTGACTGTGAAGACGGGGCGGCGGACGCAGCTTCTGGACGTGACGGCGCAGGTCGAGAAGGCCGTGTCTGGCGCGAAAATCTCTAAAGGTGTTTGCTACTTGTACGTGCCGCACACGACGGCAGGGATTGCCATCAACGAATGCGCGGATCCGGATGTGGCCCGGGACATAGAGGACGCGCTGGACCGTCTGGTCCCGAAAACAGGATCGTACCGGCACGGCGAAGGCAACTCGGATTCGCACATAAAGTCCGTGCTCGTCGGCGGCAGCCAAGTCGTGTTCGTGGAAGACGGACGGCTGGCACTGGGGCGCTGGCAAGGCATCTTCTTTTGTGAATTCGACGGGCCGCGCGAGCGGAAACTCATCATGAAACTCGTCGCCGAGTGAAGGGAAAGGCCTCCCTATTCTGGCGCCCCCGTTATTTGGCGTTGCCGTGGAGCGGATCACTCGTTGTGCGGGGCGGCGATGGGATCCATTCGGGCCGCGCGGCGTGCGGGCACATAACCGGCCACCGCCGCAGCAAGGCCAAGCAAGGGCGTCAGGCCCACCAGGACGGGAGCGTCAAGGCAAACCACGCGGTCACATTCATTGGCATGTTCGGTTGGGCAGCCGCAGCCTAAGGCAAAGTGAAGGCGACTAGAGAGTCGCCGAGCTTTTCTTCCGTGATTTTGGGATGGCCGCCGGCAGCGATGACGACATATTGCTTGCTGGTGGTGCTGAGGCGATAGGTCATAGGTGTGGCGTTACCGCAGGCGGGGAGCGGGACCTTCCACAACTCTTTGCCGGTTTCGGTGTCGAAACCGCGGAGAAAGCAATCCGTCGTGCCAGCGATGAAGACCAGACCGCCGGCCGTGACCATCGGGCCGCCAAGGCTAATGGAACCGGGCGGTATCTGCTGAGGATGGGTGCCGCCAAAATCCTGCATGGAGCCAAGCGGCACCTGCCAGCGAATCTTTCCTTCCGTCATGTCCACCGCCGTGAGCATTCCCCAGGGCGGCGGGCTGCAAGGAAAATCAGAAGGCGACTGAATAAACCGGCGATAAAGACCGTAAGGCGCGCCGAGCTGGTCGCCGTAATCGCCGTCTTCGGTGCGCGAGCTGCGATCATTGAACTTTTCGCGAGGAATCAGGCGCGCAATGGCGACGAGATTGTTCGTGTTGGTGACGAGAATGTCCCTCTTGGGATCGAAGGCATAACCGCTCCAGGTCATGCCGCCGAGATTGCCGGGGACCATGAGCGTGCCTTGCAGGCTCGGCGGCGTGAAGATGCCTTCGTTGCGGAGATGAGAAATGTAATTGCGGCACCAGTCGCGGTCTTCGGGAGTTGGCCCCCAGGCTTGCTCGAGGGAAAGTGTTTGGGGAGCGAGCGGAGGAGGCCTTAGGGGAAAGGGCTGCGTCGGCGAGGTGACTTCTCCAGGAACGTCGCTTTGCGGCACGGGGCGCTCTTCGACGGAAAAAACGGGCTTGCCGGTGTCGCGATTGAGAACGTAAAGCAGGCCGGACTTGTTGCCTTGGATGACGACGGGGACATCTTTGCCATCAAGGCGCAAAGTGGCGAGCAGGGGCGGGGAGGCGCTGTCAAAATCCCACAGATCGTGATGCACGAGTTGAAAGCCCCATACGAGTTGGCCGGTTTTGCCACGCAGAGCGACGACGGAGTTGGACCATTTATCGTCGCCGGGGCGAAGGCCGCCGTAATAGTCGGGGCTCGCGCTGCCTGTGGGCACGAAAAGAAGGTCGCGCGCCGTGTCCACGGCCATAATAGACCAGGCGTTGCCAGCGCCGCTTCGTGAGGATCGACCTTGGCCTTCAACGGCTCGAGCGGTGGGATTCGCGGGCAGAGGGTCCCAGCTCCAGCGGAGAGCGCCCGTGCGGGCGTCGTAGGCGCGCACGACGCCGCGCGCCATGTCGACGCGATGGTTGTCGTCGATGGCAGAGCCCACGACGGCGAGATCGTCGATGATGGCAGGCGGGGAGGTCATGTGATACCAGCCGGGATCGTATCCGGGAACGTCGCGAAGGCTGACTTGCCCGTCCTTGCCGAAATCGGCGCAGGGAGCGCCGGTCGCGGCGTCCACCGCGACGAGGCGGGCATCTTGTGTGGACTCGAAGATCCGTCGGTGGCAAGGCTCCTTCGCCGTGCGGGAGGAATCGAGCCAAGTGGCAGCGCCGCGATTGATCAAACCGTCGCCGTAATCGCCGTCCAGATCAATCTTTGGGTCGTAGGCCCAGCGCGGTTTACCGATTTCCGGGTCGAGCGCGACGATACGGTTGAAAGCGGTGGTTAGATAGAGCGTTCCGTCAACGAGGAGCGGCGTAGTTTCCAGGCCGCTGCGCTTTCTGCGGCCACCGCCCTCGGAAATATCCCCCGTATGAAACGTCCATGCAACTTTGAGTTGGGAGACGTTTTCACGGTTGATTTGGGTCAGCGGAGAGTAGCGCATGCCCCCGGCGTCGTGGCCGTAGCAGGGCCAGGAGTCGGCCGGGTTTTCAGATGCTGAGGGAGCGGCAGCCCAGGCTAGAAGGCTGCACGCGGCGAGAAACAAAGCAAGGAAATATACAGGCTTGCGTCGATTCCTCATTCTTGGCTACCCCAGAAGACGTGATTGTACACGTCTGTTCCGTATAACCGAGATGGGGCGGCTTTTCTTCGAGGCAAAAATAGCCTGCTTCATGAGTCGAGGAGCGGTGCTTAGCCGCTAGAAGGGAAGAGCTAAAATATACCGAGTCGGTGCAAGACCAAATCACACCCGACGCTGCGATTATCCTCTTTCAAATGCGCGATGTGCTAGAGTTTTTGTGCGATGAAAAGGCTCGGGATTTACGTGCAGGTGCCGTTCTGCCAAACGAAGTGCACGTATTGCAATTTTCATACGGGAGTGGTGGCGAAGGAGCGGTTTCGGCCGTACGTGGCGGCGGTGTGTCGGGAGATTCGGGAGCATAGAGAGCTCGTGAGGGCAGCGGGAGTTACTTGGGGAACTGGCCCCTTGCAAGAATCGCGCGAGGTAAACGAATGCTCCCACGGAGGAACCGCCCGGGGCGAAGGAGCCGCCTCTAGAAGCTCGGGGCAAGCAAGCGGCGAGAATAAGGAGACCGAGTGTGCGGTGGATACCGTTTATTTCGGGGGCGGAACACCGAGTTTGCTGGAAACGAGGCAACTCGAGGACATTCTGGAGGCGATTCGCGAGACGTCCGGCACGAACGGCTCGCGTAGCGTTGAAGTAGAGGGCGGTTTTGCACCACCGTGGGGGCCGGAAAGCAACAGGGACTCGGTGCGACCGCGGCGGGAAGAAGGCGGCCCCCCCGACAGCCATCATAATGAGTTGGCTAACAGGAGCGGAGAGAACCAGGCGGTGTTTCAAGAGGTGACGCTCGAGGCGGATCCGGAAACCGTCGAAGAGGAGAAGGCGGCGGCGTGGGTAAGGGCAGGAATTAACCGCGTGAGCTTTGGCGTGCAGTCATTTTCGGACAAGGAGTTGAAGGCCGCAGGGCGTATGCACCGGCGCACGGACATTTATCGGGCCGTGCCGATTTTGCGCGAGGCGGGGATTCGCAATATCAGCTTCGATTTGATCGCAGGATTGCCTCACCAAACCAAAGACAGTTGGAAACAATCGCTTGCGCAATTGATTTCGCTCGAGCCGGAGCATGTGTCCGTGTATTTGCTGGAAGTGGATGAAGGAAGCCGGCTGGGGCAAGCGTTGCTGACCGGAAGTGGGCAATATAGCGCGGGAGCGGTGCCGAGCGAAGATGAGATGGCGGAATTTTACGAAATGGCGCGGGCGGCACTGGGCGCCGCGGGTTACCGGCATTATGAGATTTCGAATTGGGCGAAGCCTGGGTTTGCATCGAAGCACAATTTGAAGTATTGGAGGCGCGAGCCGTATCTGGGGTTTGGGGCCGGAGCGCACTCGTTTTCGGGAAGGCAGCGCTGGGCGAATGCACACGATGCGGCGGCGTACGTACGTGCGATCGAGAGCGGGCGGTTGCCGCTGGAGCAGCTGGAGACAGTGACAGGGGAGCAGGCGTTGGACGAAGAATTGTTTCTGGGATTGCGCCAGTTGGATGGAATTGATGTCGGACGGATTGAGAGAGAGTACGGAGTCACGCTGGGCGGGCGGCTTGAACCATTGGCTGCGGCGGGATTGCTGGAACGCGAGGGAGATGTGGTGCGGCTGGCGGAGGAGAAGTTGAGTGTATCGAACGAAGTGTTCGTGGAACTGATGAAATAGAGAAGCAGCCAAGACACGCGAGAGACCTGAAGAGTCCGACACAGAAGAGAGAGAAAAGACATGAGCTATACAGTGGCGAAGGGGAATCAGCGGGTCGATCCGGATGACGTCAAAGTCGCGGGCAAGGCGCCCGAAGGCGTGGTGGATTTGCGAAGCGACACGGTGACGCGGCCGACGGCGGAAATGCGCCAGGCGATGGCAACCGCCGAGGTGGGCGACGACGTGTACGGAGAGGATCCCACGGTCAACAAGCTGGAGAAGCGCGCGGCGGAGATTTTTGAAAAAGAAGCGGCGCTGTTTGTGCCCACAGGCTGCATGGGAAATCTGATTTCCATCAAGATTTGGACGCATCACGGCAATGAAGTTGTTTGCGAAGAGCGCAGCCACGTGAATCTGTACGAGCTGGCGTCGATGTCCGCGATTGCCGGATGCATGCCGCGTGTGGCTCGCGCGGAAGACGGGATTCTGACTTGGGAAGAGATCAAGGCGGTGATCCGTCCGAAGATTTATTACGACTCGCAAACGGCGCTGGTTTGCCTGGAAAACACCAGCAACATGGCGGGCGGAACGGTGTATCCGACCGACCGCCTGAACGAGATTTGCGACGAGGCGCACAAACTCGGGCTCAAGGTGCACTTGGACGGCGCGCGGATCTTCAATGCGGCAACGGCGCTGGGAGACCACGTCGCCGTGATGGCGAAAAAGGTGGATTCGGTGATGTTTTGCCTCTCAAAAGGATTGGGCGCGCCGGTAGGCTCGATGGTGGCGGGATCGAAAGCGTTCATCGAGAAAGCAAGGATTTACCGAAAGATGTTTGGCGGGGGGATGCGCCAGGCTGGCGTGATTGCGGCGGCAGGGCTGATTGCGCTGGAGAAATCGCCGGCGCGGCTGCACGTCGATCATGAGAACGCCAAGTTGCTCGCGGAAGGGATTGCGCAAATTCCGGGGTTGAAGATCGATCCCGAGAAGGTGCGGTCGAACATCGTGATTTTTGACTGTGCCCAGGCGGGGATGACGGCGGTGGAATTGTGCGACGCGGTGCATGCGCACGGCGTTTGGGTGCAGGACACGGCACTCTATTTGGTGCGCGTGGTGACGCATTCGGACGTGGACCGGGCAGGTTGCGAGCGGGCATTGACGGTATTGAAGGAAGTGGTGACGAGGAAGAGAAAGGCGGGGGCATGAACCTAAGACGGGTGGCGATTCTCTGCGGCCCAGTTGTTTCGTTGCTTGTTGCACAAATGGCGAGTCGCGGGCAGACGCCTCCGGCGAGCAATGAAAGCAATAAGGCTCGGCCGACCGCCGAAGAGGCAAAAAAATACATTGAGAACGCGGAAACAGAGTTATTTAACCTGGGCGTAAAAGCCTCGCGGGCGTCCTGGGTCGAAGAAAATTTCATTACCGATGACACGGAAAAGATCGCGGCCGATGCGAACGAAGTGTTGAACACGGCGAGCACGGAGTACGCAAAGGAAGCGCACCGATTTGACGGATTGCAGCTGGCGCCGGGACTTGCGCGCAAGCGCCTGCTGCTGGAGCTGGCGGCGGGATTTCCCGCCCCGAATGATCCCAAAGCACAAAAAGAGCTGGCGGACATCCTAGCGTCCCTCGATGGCGATTATGGAAAAGGAAAGTGGTGTCCGGAGGGGGAAAAACGAAAGTGCCTGGACGTTACGGCGGTGGAGAAACTGATGGCAGAAAGCCGCGACCCGGAGGAACTGAAACGCGCCTGGCTGGGATGGCATGCCATTGGCGCGCCGATGCGGCAGCGGTATGCGCGGATGGTGGAGCTGGGGAACGCGGGAGCGCGCGAGCTGGGGTACGCCGACGTGGGAGCGCTGTGGCGTTCGAATTACGACATGCCGCCGGATGATTTTGCCAAAGAAGAAGACCGGCTGTGGGAGCAGTTGAAGCCGCTGTACCTGTCGCTCCATGCCTATACGCGCGGGCAACTGCGGAAAAAGTACGGTAAGGATCTGGTTCCCGCGGATGGGCCGATCCCGGCGCATCTGTTGGGAAACATTTGGAGCCAGGAGTGGAACAACGTTTATTCGCTGATGGATTCAGCAAAACCGCCCGAGAGCTATGACTTGACGAAGATTTTGCAGGATCGCAAGACGGATGCGAGGGGCATGGTGAAATACGGCGAGGAATTTTTTGTTTCGCTGGGATCTGCGCCGCTTCCTCCGACTTTCTGGGAGCGCTCGCTGTTTACAAAGCCGACGGACCGCGACGTGGTGTGCCACGCCAGCGCGTGGGACGTCGATTCGAAAGAGGACCTGCGGATCAAGATGTGCATCCAGATCAGGGAAGAGGACTTTCGGACGATTCACCACGAGCTGGGGCACAACTTTTATCAGCGGGCGTACATAAATCAGCCGCCGCTGTTTCAAGGTAGCGCCAACGACGGATTTCACGAAGCGGTGGGCGACACGATCGCGCTCTCGGTGACGCCCGAGTATTTGAAGAAGATCGGATTGATCGAGACCGTTCCTCCGGCTTCGGGTGATATCGATTACTTGCTGCAACAGGCGCTCGAGAAAGTGGCGTTTCTGCCGTTTGGCTTGCTGGTGGACAAATGGCGGTGGGAAGTGTTCCGCGGGCAAGTGCAGCCGGAGAACTACAACAAGGCGTGGTGGGAGCTGCGGAGAGGGTATCAGGGCGTCGCGCCGCCGGTGGAGCGCGCGGAGGCGGATTTTGATCCCGGCGCGAAATACCACGTGCCGGCAAACGTCCCTTACGCGCGATATTTTCTGGCGCGGATTTTGCAGTTTCAGTTTCACCGGGCGCTGTGCAAAGCAGCGGGAATTACCGGACCGCTCGATCGCTGCTCGATTTATGGAAACAAGACCGCCGGGGAAAGGCTGAACCAGATGCTCTCAATGGGGCAGAGCAAACCGTGGCAAGATGCACTGGAGACGCTGACCGGACAAAGGCAGATGGATGCGACGGCGCTGGCGGATTATTTTGTGCCGCTGAAGACTTGGTTGGACGAGCAGAACAAGGCAAAGGGGTATAGGGTGGGATGGTGAGAAGGCCTGCCAAGAAGTGCCGCACGTTCGGGAGATGGAAACTTCGCTTAAGCTAACGGGCCGGGATGCTTGAGGTAGCGGTCGACGATGGCGTCGGCGGTGCGATAGACGAAGGCAAGGACTGTGGGCGTCGGATTGGCGGAGGCGTTTTGCGGGAACGTAGAGCCGCCGAGGATGAAAAGATTGGGCAATTGCCAGTGCTGGAGGTAGGGCGAGACCACGGAATAGGCGGGTGAGTCTCCCATGATGGTGCCGCCCTGGACATGGGTGGAGTTGTAGCGGGTGGCATCGTAAGAGCCCAGGCCTGGGAAAGGATTGATCTGCCGCGCGCCCATAGCGCGGGCCAGGTCGACGGCTATCGGCGTGGCGAACCCGACCATTTTGCGTTCGTTGTCGCGCCAATCCATTGTAAGGCGGAGGAGCGGGTCACCCAGCGCGTCTTTGTAAACGGGGTCGAGGTCCATGAGATTCGTTTTGTAAGCGAGGTGCTCCCCAGCGAAACCGATGGTTGCGGTGCGGTCATAATAGAAGATCGCAGCTTTCTTCCAATCGGAACCCCACGTGGCTTTGACGGAACTTGGCAGCACGCCGAAGACTCCGATGGGCTGAAATCCGTAGCCACGCGCTCCGAAGTAGCCGCCACGAATAAAGCCCAGCGACGAACGATCCAGATCGTCGCGGTCATAATCGCTCAACAGAAATCCGGCAGAGCCCGCGCCCATGAAGCGGTTAAGGGGTCGATCAAAAAAGGCGGTTGCGGAAGGAACGGTGACCTGGTGCGTGAGGTTGCTGCCGAGTGTGCCGCGTCCGGTGGCCGGATGGTATGGTTCGCCGATTCCAGAGAGCAGCAGAAGACGCGTGTTGTTAAACGTCCAGGAGGCGAGGAAGACAAGAGAGGCGGGCTGAAAGACTTCCTGCCCGGCGGCGTCGACGTAGCTGACGCCGCGAGCAGCAGACTTGGGAGCAGGGTCTAAGAGGATGCGGCGAACCCAGGCTCCGGTGCGAACAGAGACGTTCTGGCGCTTTTGAATGATCGGGAGAAGAAGGCTCGAGGGCTGCGCCTTAGCCCCAACCATGCAACCGAACCGAGCGCAGAATCCGCAATACGTGCAGCCGCCGCGCGAAATGCCGTCCGGATTGGTGTAAGCCTGGCTGATGTTTGCGGAGGGCGCGGGATAAGGATGATAGCCGAGTGATTTGGCGGCGTCGCGAAATAGCGCAGCAAAATAGGGAACTTTTGTAGGCGGCGTGGGATACCCCTCGCTGCGCCAGCCCTCAAAAATGTTGCCGCCGCCGATCCGTTTACCGCGGATGTTGCCCGCCTGGCCCGACGTGCCGAGCAGTTTGTCGACGCGCGTGTAGTAAGGCTCCAATTCGTCGTAGGTGATGCCCCAGTCGCGAACCGCATGCCCCTCGGGCAACGCGCTCGCACCGTATTTTTGCGTGGTCTTGGAAAGCAACTCAAAGCAATCCGGCAGGAAACGAGGAACCTGCGCGTTCCAGTGCTCGCCGGATCCACCGACGCCGGCGCCCGGCAGAAAAGCTCCATGCTGGCGGAGAGGAACGGCGCGGCGGGCGGCATCATGACGAAGCGTGACGGTTTCTCTCGAGAGGTCTTGCATCATGCGAAGACGAATGGCGTAGTCGAGTTCGTCCATGTCGGTCGAGTAATCGGAGGGTTGGCGAGACGGACCGCGTTCCAGAACGACGATGGACAGGGAAGTGCGCGCGCCAAGTTCTTTGGCCATCAGCAAGCCGGCCCAGCCACCGCCAACAATCACGGCATCGACAGCGGGAAGCGTCTTCACGACTCGTCCTCGCTCGGGCGAACCTTTACGCCGGTCGCTTGGCGAAGGCTGAGGGGCTTGGGGCGAAAAGCTTGGCCGTAATACTTTTCGATTTCCTCGAGATTGCTCATGCGCGGGCCGGGAAAGCCTACAAGCTGCCAGCCGACCATACCGGCGTTTCCCCCGTGAATCGGATCACAGAACATGCCTTCGATCGTGTTTTGGCGGAGGAGGGAAAAGAACAGGCTCGATTCGATTTTGCGCAGAGCTTCGTCTTGCGCGGTAGGGGAGAGGTGATGAAAGCCCCGGAGCCCTTTTAAGCCCTCACGGTAAATTTGCCGCGGCGTGGCGCTCCCCTGATAGCCAAATTCGTCGGGGGCGTCTTCAAAGGGCGGCTGGGTATAGCGGAAACGATCGCGGCCGTAGGAAGCCGCGAGCTGGCGGTCGATGAAGACGGCCACGCCGGCTTCGCGCGCGCCGGGGCCAGAATCGTCGGACGGGAAAATACGCGACGCAGCGGCAGCAACAATGAGAGCTTCGGTTTCCGTAAGAAAACGAAGCGGGATGCGAACAGGTTTGTGCTGCGCGGAGAGGAGTGAAGCTTTGCGATCGAGGGAATAGACGAGGACGCCGCCCAGGGTTGCGGCGGAAAGCGTAAGAAAATGGCGGCGGCGCATGTGCGGGAGTGTAACAGAGGAACGGATCGAAGGCACTTGGGGCAAGGTCCGCGCAAGGCGTGCTATAAATGGTACTTTCGAGCGCTATAGAAAAAACAGATGGTGGAAAGGGAAGGGTCGTGGAATTCGCGTTTACCGAAGAGCAGGAGCAACTGCGGAAAAGCGTGCGGGAATTCGCGGAAGGCGAGATCGCACCCCACGTGATGGAGTGGGATGAGGCGTCGCATTTTCCTGTGGAGATTATCCCGAAGCTCGCCGAGATGGGGCTCCTAGGGGTGATTTTTCCGGAAGAATACGGCGGCGCCGGACTCGGTTACATCGAGTACGCGCTGGCAATTGAAGAACTGGCGCGCGTGGACGGCTCGGTGGGACTGATTGTCGCGGCGCACAATTCGCTGTGCTCGAACCACATTTTCAAGTTTGGTACAGAAGCGCAGAAGAAAAAGTATCTGGTACACCTTGCGTCCGGGAAGGCTATTGGCGCTTGGTCGTTGACGGAACCGCAAGCAGGTTCCGATGCAGGCGGGACGCGAACGACGGCCGTGCGCAACGGGAAGGCTTGGGTGCTGAACGGCGCCAAGACCTTCACGACCAACGGGCACTACGCGAATTATTGCGTTGCGATGGCGGTGACGGATAAGTCGAAAGGCTCGCACGGGATCAGCGCCTTCATCCTGGAAAAGGGCATGCCGGGGTTTAGACCAGGGAAAAAGGAAAACAAGCTGGGGATGCGCGCCAGCGATACTTCGGAAGTGATTTTCAGCGATTGCCACGTGCCTCAGGAGAATTTGCTGGGGCCGGAAGGCGAGGGTTTCACGGGCAGCTTGAAGATCCTGGATGGCGGGCGGATTTCCATTGCGGCGCTGGCGCTGGGCATGGCGCAAGGCGCGCTGGAAGCGGCGACAAGGTACGCGAAGCAGCGGAAACAGTTCGGGCAGGCCATCAGCGAGTTTCAGGCCGTGCAATTCAAGCTGGCGGACATGGCCACGCAGGTGGAAGCGGCGCGATTGCTCGTGTACCAAGCCGCGTGGCTGGCGGACAGAAAAGAGCTGCGTTTTACGCGCGAAGCGAGCATGGCAAAACTGTTTGCGAGCGAAGTTGCTGTGAAGGTGGCCAACGAATGCGTACAGATTCACGGCGGGTACGGCTTTATCAAAGACTATCCTGCGGAGAAATACTATCGCGACGTGAAGCTGTGCACGATTGGCGAAGGCACGAGCGAGATTCAGCGCCTGGTGATTGCCCGGCAGCTCCTTGGCAAAAGATAAGTAGTGAATACTGACGAGTAGTCCGCGCCCGTTCCGCCTCCCGATGGAACGCCGGTTTGCGGACCTTTGCTTTCTCTTTGCCTTTTCGCCTCTTTCTCCCGGTGCGCTCTCGATCTGCGCGAGGTGCATGCCAAGGGCGTGCCGCGACGGGCCCGAGAGCAATTCAAGAGATGCCGCACGCAGACTTGCCCAATCGCGGGCCGCTTTAGGTTTTGGGCGCGGTGGCAAAATCGGGATAATAGGGGCGATGCCTTCAACGCCTCAAAGACAAATTCAGGAAAAACATGCCGCTGGCCGTTGAGGATTGGGCCGCACAAGTGCGCGCGGGTGAGGTGCGCGCGATTTCGCGGGCCATCACCGCGATCGAGAATCACGCGCCCGAAGCAGAGGACTTGTTGCGGCGGCTGTTTCCTCACACCGGAAAAGCCTATTTGACGGGCGTAACCGGCGCGCCGGGAACGGGAAAGAGCACGCTGGTGGACCGGCTGGCGGCGTTTCACCGAAAGAACCGGGCCGAAGTCGGTGTGATCGCGGTCGATCCGACCAGTCCTTACTCCGGCGGAGCGATTCTGGGCGACCGCATTCGCATGCAGGGACACGCGAGCGATGCGGGCACGTTTATCCGCTCGATGGCCACGCGGGGATTTCTGGGTGGGCTGGCGGGCGCGACCGCCGAGGTGGCGCTGCTGCTCGACGCCGCGGGGAAAAGGCACATTCTCATCGAGACGGTGGGGGTGGGGCAGGATGAAATTGACATCGTGCGGCTGGCGGATTGCGTGCTCGTGGTGCTGGTGCCCGGGCTCGGCGACGACATTCAAAACATGAAAGCGGGCTTAATGGAGATTGGCGACATTTTTGTGCTGAACAAAGCCGACCGCGAAGGTGCGGACCGCCTGGAGCAACAGTTGCTTGCCATGCTTTCGCTGGTGCTGCCGCCTGACGGCTGGCAGCCCCCGGTGATTCGGACCGTCGCGACCGAGAACAAGGGAATTGCCGAGCTCGCCGCGGCCGTGAAGCAATTCGAAAAACATTTTGAAACGAGCGGGGAGCGCAAGCGGAAGCATTTGGAGCATTGGGAGAAGCGGCTGGTGGAGCTGCTCGAATCACGGTTGCTCGAGCGCGCTCTAGATGGTCCGGAAGGCCGAGCGCGGTTGACGGAGTTGGCAGGAGAAGTGGCGGAGCGGAAGAAGGATCCCTTCACTGCGGTAAACGAGATATTGAAGCGTAGCGGACTCCAGAGCTAAGGAGCGGAGGGAATATGGCGGCGAAGAGGGCAGGCGCGGGAAAGAGCAAGGCGAACTCGGCGCAGGCGAGCATCGGCATCATCGGCGGCAGCGGGCTTTATACCATGGGCGGCTTGACGGGAGCGCGGGAGCTTCCCGTGAAGACGCCGTTCGGCGAGCCTTCCGATGCCGTCGTCTTGGGAACGTTCGAAGGGAAGCGCGTGGCGTTTCTGGCGCGGCACGGCCGCGGGCATCGCATTTTGCCAAGCGAAATTAATTATCGGGCAAACATTTATGCGATGAAGCTGCTGGGAGTTGAGCGGATTATTTCTGTGAGCGCAGTGGGCTCATTGAAAGAGGACTTGCGACCGGGAGAATTTCTCGTGCCCGACCAGTTTTTCGACCGGACAAAAAATCGTGCAGCGACGTTCTTTGGAGACGGCCTGGTCGCCCATGTGGCCTTTGCGCATCCCACGTGCGGGCAATTATCGGGTGTTTTGGCAGACGCGTGCGCGGAGGAAGCGGTCGCGGTGCATCGGAAGGGAACGTACATTTGCATCGAGGGGCCCCAGTTTTCCACGCTGGCCGAGGCGGAGGTCAATCGGCAATTGCGGTTCGACGTCATTGGCATGACGAATCTGACCGAAGCCAAGCTGGCGCGTGAAGCCGAGATTTGCTACGCGACGATTGCCATGATTACGGATTACGATTGCTGGCATCCCGACCACGAATCGGTGACGGCGGCGCAGATCATCGCGACGCTCAACCAGAACGCCGAGAACGCGCAAAAAGTCCTGCGAACCGCGGTGCGCGAGCTGCCGGCGGCGCGTTCCTGCAAATGCGGAGCAGCGCTCGAACACGCACTGGTTACGGACTTCGCGCTCGTGCCGACGGCCTCCAAGAGGCGGCTGGCGGCCATTCTCAAAAAACATACTTCCTAGGAGAAAAGCGTGTCGCTACTCGTCGTAGGATCGGTTGCGTTTGATGCGCTGGAAAGTCCTTACGGCAAGGTCGACCGCGCCGTGGGCGGAGCGGCCACGTATTTTGCCGTGGCCGCCAGCTTTTTTACGCACGTGAACCTGGTCGGGATCGTCGGTGACGATTTCACCGAAGTGGACGCGCAGATTTTTCGCGGTCGCACGATCAACCTGGACGGACTCGAACGTGCTCCCGGAAAAACGTTTTTCTGGGCTGGGCGGTATTCGCAAAATCTGAACGAACGCGTGACACTGACAACGGAATTAAACGTGTTTGCGCAGTTCAAGCCCCGATTGCCGGAAAAATACCGAAACTCGGAGTACGTTTTCCTCGCGAATATCGCGCCCGACTTGCAGCGCGAGGTGCTGCATCAGGTCAAGAAAAAGCCGAAGCTCGCCGCGATGGACACGATGAATTACTGGATCGAGCGGACCAACGCGGAGCTGCGGGAAACGTTGAAACACGTCGACATTTTGATGATTAACGATTCGGAGACGCGCGAGCTTGCCAACGAACACAACCTGCTGCGCGCGGCTAAGCACATTTTCAAGATGGGGCCGAGCATTCTGGTGGTCAAACGAGGAGAATATGGCGCGATGATGGTGGACAAGCGCGGCGTGTTTTGTCTGCCGGCTTTTCCGCTCGAAGAACCGCACGATCCTACCGGAGCGGGCGACAGCTTTGCCGGAGGCTTCATGGGATATCTCGCGGGAAGCAAAGACCGGAGTGACGCGTCGTTGCGGCGCGCCATGGTCTACGGATCCGTGCTGGGGAGCTTCGCGGTTGAGAAATTCGGACTGGACCGGCTGCGCCACTTGAAGCAAAGCGAGATACACTCGAGGGCACGCCATTTCGCAAAATTGACGCAATTCAAATTGTAGGCGGATAAAATCACACAGGGGCGTACCGGGGCCGGAGCCATGCTCTCTCTCGGTGAAATCTTTTTACGGTTGACGGTTGCGTCGGTGCTGGGAGCGATCATCGGCATCGAGCGCGACCTGAGGCGCCGTCCGGCAGGCATGCGCACGAGTCTGTTTGTGTGCCTGGCAACGGCGCTGTTCACGATTCTCTCCGGCGAGATCGCTCGCTTGTTCGGCGACACCGCGAGCACACGCATCGCGTCGAATATCGTTCAAGGCATCGGTTTCCTAGGCGCGGGGGCGATTTTACGCGAGGCCGGCGGCCGGGTTGGCATGACCACCGCGGCAACGATTTTTATGGAAGCGGCCATCGGCATGGCCTCGGGCGGCGGACTATTCGCGGTGGCAACGTATACGACGGCACTGGTGCTCTTTGGACTGGTCTGCCTGGGATGGGTGGCGCAGCGATTTGATTTGAAGTCGCGGCCAATGGTTTTTCGATTCACCACAAGCCATGCGGAGAGTGTGGCGACGGAAGTGCAACAATTGATGGCGCAAATGAAAGTTCCGATGCAACATTTTCTGGTGTCCATGGCGGGAGGAAATTCGATCGTGGAATTCGAGTCCGTGGTCAGCCACACCCAGCAGGAAAGAATTGTCGCGCAGCTCAGCCGCCAGGGAGTAATTACCGAAGTGACGGCAGTCGAGGGCAGCCACGAATGAGTGTGGGCAAGGGGACTCCGCGAAAACCCAAGGCGCTGAAAGCGGGCTCCCGGCTGGCGGTTTTTGCTCCGGCGTCCCCCGCGGATGCCGTGGAGATGGTCGCCGGTCTCGCGGAATTGAAGCGGCAAGGCTTCCAGGTCGTGGCCAATCAAGACAGCAAGCCTGAAGGCTACTTTGCCGGACCGGCGCTGGAGCGCCTGAACGGGTTGCTTTCCGGCATTCAATCGGAGCAAATCGACGGACTGGTGGCCGTGCGCGGTGGTTACGGGTCGAATTATCTGCTGGATTTCGAGCTCGATAAGAATTTGAAGAAAGCCAAGAGCGTAATCGGATTTAGCGACCTGACCACCTTGCAGATTTATCTCTGGCAGAAATGTGGCTGGGTCAGTTTTTACGGCCCGATGGTGGCCGCCGGGATCAGCGGGGGGCCCGACGCGGCGAAAGGCTATGATGAGAATTCGTTTTTGCAGGCGATTGGAAAGGCAGAAGCGGGCTGGAAGTTGCGGCTGAAGGGAGAGCCCGTGCTCGCAGGCCAGGCGGTGGGAAGAGTTCTGGGTGGAGCCATGACTCTGGTCGAGGCGACCATCGGCACTCCGTGGGAGTTGGACACCACGGACTCGATTCTCATTCTGGAAGATCGCGCGATGAAGCCGTATCAGGTGGATCGCGTGCTTATGCATTTCAAACAGGCGGGCAAATTTGAAACGGTGAAGGGAATCGTACTAGGGGAATTTCCCGACAGCCCGGCGGTAGCGGCTGGAGCGCCAAGCGTGCGAGAGGTTTGTGCGCGCATCTTGCGCCCGCTGGGGATTCCCATCGTGTTTGGCGCGCCCGTGGGCCACACCATGCGGCCCATGCTGACGATTCCTCTGGGAATCCCGGCGCGGCTGGACGCAGAGGGCGAGGGGACATTGGAATTTCTGGAACCGGCGGTGGCGGCTTGAAGGAAACGACACACGTCCATGTGATTGGAATCGGCGGCTCGGCAATGGCGCCGCTGGCGGGTATGTTGCGCGAGCACGGCTTTCGCGTGACCGGTTCGGATTCCGGAGTTTATCCGCCGGCGTCGACACTGCTAGAGAATCTGGGCATTTCGTTTTATCACTCTTTCGACGCGGCGCATTTGCAGCCGGCTCCTGACCTGGCGGTGATCGGCAACGTTATCGCACGAGGAAATCCGGAGTTGGAAGAAGTGTTGGACCGGCGGATTCCTTATCGCTCGCTTCCGGAGATGCTGGAAGAAGTGTTCTTGCCCGGAAAGCACTCTATCGTGGTGAGCGGCACACACGGGAAGACGACCACGACCGCGATGCTTGCGTGGATCTTTCAAACGGCAGGGAAGGGGCCGAACTTCTTGGTGGGCGGCGTTGCGGAGAATTTTGGAAAGAGCTACGGCCTCGGCGGAGGCGAGGAGTTCATTCTCGAAGGAGACGAGTACGAAACGGCCTTTTGGGACCGCGGCCCAAAATTTTTTCATTATCATCCCGACGATTTGATCGTTACGTCCTTGGAATACGATCACGCCGATATCTATCCTGACTTTGAGACCTATCAACTCGCATTCCGCCGGCTGGTGAACCTTGTGCCCCGGCGTGGAAAAGTGGTGCTTTGGGGAGACACGGAGGAATCCGGCCCGGCGCTCGGTCGCGCAGCAGAAAAAGCGTTCTGCCCGGTCGAGAAGTACGGTTTTGGTACCGGCAACGACTGGGTCGCCACGGATTTTGCCGTGGAGGGCGAACGGATGGGTTTTCGCATCGACCATCGCGGAAAGTTGTTCGGTGAGTTTTCACTGACGGCGACGGGGAAGCACAACGCTTTGAACGCGATGGCGGCGATGGCCGTTGCGCATGGGCGGGGGATCAGCAGCCAGCAAATCGCCGAAGCGCTAGGAACGTTTCGCAGCGTGAAGCGGCGCATGGACGTAAAGGGCGAGATGCGAGGCGTATTGCTCGTCGATGATTTTGCCCATCACCCCACCGCGGTGAAAGCCACGATCGAAGCGGCGCGAACCCGCTGGCCGGGGCGGCGTTTGTGGGCCATTCTTGAGCCTCGCTCGAATTCCATGCGGCGCAAAGTGTTCCAGGAGGCTTTGCCGAAGGCCTTGGCCCTGGGCGATCGCGTCATTCTCGGGGGAGTGTACCGGGCTCAACAGTTAGGCGACGACTATCGCATGGATCCGGAGGCCGTCGCAGCCGATGTTCGCAAACTTGGAAAGGAGGCGCAGGTGTTCTCGAGCTCCGATGCGATTGCCGAGTATCTGGCTCGGTCAGCGAAGCCCGGAGACCTGCTGCTCATCATGTCGAATGGGAGCTTCGACGGATTGTGCGAAAAGCTGCTGCAAGAGCTCGGCTCTCCGGGACAGATTCCAGGCGAGGCCAAAGCCCGGTGAGCTTTATTTCCGCCCGGAAACGTTTTCCCGTGCCATGGCTATTTCATCCCCTGGTTTTGCTGGTGTTCGCGACCAGCAGTGAAGCCACCATTCAATACAACGTCTCGCTCGAACATCCCGAGCAGCATCTGTTTCACGTGACCATGACGATTCCCGACGTCAAAGGCGTGGTCACGGTGCAGATGGCGGCCTGGAATGCGCTTTATCAGATTCGCGATTTCAGCGCCCACGTTCAACAACTCGAAGCCTTCGCGGGAGCGGAAAAGGCAGCGATCGAAAAGTTGGATAAGCAAACGTGGCGAATCCAAGGAAGCGGTACCATCACGGTTCGCTACGCGACCTATTGGGATGAGATCGGGCCGTTCGGAACACAGCTTAACGCGGAGCACGCTTTCATCAATCCCGCCATGATCCTCCTTTACATCCCAGACCGCCGCGCCGAAAACGTGGTGCTTAGCATCCCGAATCCACCGGAGAATTGGCGGGCAGCAAGCGCCACCGGGATCGAATCCCCAGGCGGGGCTCGAACATTCTTCTTTAAGGCGGCGACCTACGATGACTTTGCGGACGGTCCCATCGAAATCGGCAATTTCCAAGAGTTTGACTTGCCCGGCGTATCGCCCCGCGTGACCGTCCTGGTTCACGGCGAAAAATGGAGGCGGAAACTCATCGAAGAGGACCTGAAGCGGATTTGCGAGTACGAAACAAAACTCATGGAAGGCGCGCCGTTCGAGCATTACACGTTCCTGCTGCACATCGGAAAAGGCGCGGGCGGCGGGGGCATGGAACACGCCTACTCGACGGCCATCGGCGTGTCGTCAGACGAGTACCTGGCCGGCGTAGCGGCCCATGAGTTTTTTCATTTGTGGAACGTCAAGCGCATCCGACCCGCCACGCTCGAACCGGTGGACTACACCAAGGAGCAGTACACGCGGGCCTTGTGGTTCGCCGAGGGCGTGACGAGCACCTATGGTTCCTACACGCTGGTGCGCAGCGGCATCTGGAGCAAGGACCGCTTTTACGACGACCTGGGCGAACAGATCACGGAACTCGAAGAGCGTCCAGCGAACCGCTGGCAGAGCGCGGAGCAGGCGAGCCTTGATGCGTGGCTAGAAAAATACCCCCTCTACAATCAGCCGGACGACAGCGTGTCGTATTACACCAAAGGCCAAGTGCTGGGCGATTTGCTGGACATCCTCATCCGGGACCGCACGAACAACTCAAAAAGCCTGGACGACGTGCTGCGGGCCATGAACCGCGACTTTGCCAAACAAGGAAAACTTTACCGGGACAGCCTGGACGTTCGTTTGGAGGCGGAAAAGGTTGCCGGGGGTTCCTTTGAGGATTTTTTCGAGAAATACGTGGCGGGCACCGAACCTTTTCCCTATGAGCAAATTTTGGGGCTTGCGGGCTTGGCCTTGCGAACCACCGAGCACCGCCGGGCAGCGCTCGGCTTTACTGCCGAGCGCGATGCGAGCGGTTCCCTCGTCGTAAAGAGTGTCGAATCCGATGCCTTGGCCGCGCCGGCGGGACTCCATGTGGGCGACGTTATCCTCACCTGGAACGGTGGAGAACCGCCGCGTCGTATGGGGCGTTGGGTCTATGAACAAAAACCGGGAGATGTCCTAAGGCTCAAGGTTCGCCGCGATGAACACGAGATTTCGCTCGAATTCCCTCTCGGGGAGATGAAAGAAACCGTTTACGGGGTCTTTGAGGATCCCGGGGCAAGCGAAAAAGCGCGGAATATCCGGGAAGGCTTGTTACGGGGCGAGACCGCTTCTGCCCGTCGGCGCTAGAGTCGAAGCCGACTCCGCAGGCGCTTGACCTGTGGCGCGCGATTCGAGAAGGTCTTGCCTGGGCGTTACTCCTCGAAGGGCAGGCGAGGCTGTTCCCGTGGCTAACGGGCTTGGTCATGTTCCGAACGCTTTTCATCGCCGTCTTTTTGTCTCTGTATATCCTGCTGGTCGGGCCGCCGGTAATCCTCTACTCGCTGATCACCAAGGATCCCGATCCTGTGTATTGGGCCGGAATCAAGGGAGTGACGTTTTTCGTGCGCGTAGTTGGAGTTCGCGTGCGCGTGAAGGGCCTCGAGCGCATTCCCCAAGGCGTTTGCCTGTTTGCCGCGAATCACACCAGCGCCGCGGACGCGCCGGCAATTGTGGGAGCGATTCCACGCCGCGTGGCCGTGCTTTTGAAAGAATCGCTGTTCAAGTGGCCGATCGTGGGACAGGCCTTCCAAGCCGTGCACTTTATTCCTGTCAACCGCAGCGCCCGGAAGGCAGCCCTTGCCAGCATGGAGAAGGCCGCAGAAGCCCTGAAGGCGGGACAATCGTTTTTGATCTATCCCGAGGGAAGGCGCAGTCCGGACGGCCGCCTGCAGGAATTCAAGAAAGGCGCCGTGGTCATGGCCATCAAAGCAGGCGTGCCCATCGTACCGATGGTGTGTATCGGCGCGCACCACATCATGGAGAAACACTCGCTTGTCATTCGCGCCGGAGAGATCGTGGTCGAATTTTTGGAACCCATCGACGCATCAAAATACTCGTTGGAAGAACGAGACGTTCTGAACCAGAAAGTTCACGACGCGATGGCCCGTGCGCTTCCGCCCGGCCAGCAGCCAATCGAGGCGACGTGATCGGTCAGGAAGGCGACCGGCGCTCTGCGCGCACAGAAAACCGGGCTGCCCGGATCGTCGACCGGATTGTTGCAGCGAAGCGGGAATAAAGCGCCTTTCTGAACAACGAGATGGCAGGCCTTCAGCGTTTGAGCCGCTCGAGTTGGGACTCCAGTTCCCGCACCCGCTTTTGCAGCTCCGGGAGCTGATTCAGCGCGGCCATCATTTTGAGCCACTGGCGGTTCTCGACCGCGGGATAGCCGGAGTAGAAAGCATGCGCAGGCACGTCGTTCGGCACGCCGCTCTGCGCGGTAATGACCGTGCCGTCGCCAACGGTCAAGTGACCCGCGGTCCCTACTTGGCCCGCCAGAATACAGTTGTTCCCAATTTTAGTTGAGCCGGCGAGGCCGACCTGCCCGCAAAGCAGGGTGTTCGCGCCAACGCTCGAAGCATGGCCAACGAGGACCAGATCGTCGATCTTGGCGCCACGGCCGATGCGCGTCTCGCCTACCGTAGCGCGATCCACGCAGGCGTTAGATTGCACTTCCACATCATCCTCCAGCACTGCCGGACCGGACTGAGCCATTTTGTACCATGAGCCATCCGGCCGTTTGGCAAAACCGAAACCGTCTCCCCCAATAATGGCTCCGTTTTGCAAGATGACGCGGTTGCCAATACGGCAGTGCTCGCGCACCACCGAGTGCGCGTGCGCGACAAAATCATCGCCAATCTTCGCGCCACGATAGATGGTTACAAAGCTATGCAGAACGGCGTTGCGGCCGATCTCGACTTCCTCATCGATGCAACAATACGGTCCAATGTGCGCGCCTTCGCCGATTTTGGCCGCCCTTGCGATGATGGCGGTAGGGTGAATCCCAGAAGCATACCTCGGCGCGTCGTAGAACAGTTCGAGCGCATGGGCGAACGCCAGGTAAGGATTGGGCGAACGTAAAGCGGCAATTGGCGGCTGTGTTCTGTCGCGCTCGATGGCCACGCCCTCCTCGAGCAGGATCGCTGAGGCGCGGGTCGACTTGAGCAACGCAAAGTATTTGCGGTTGGCCAGAAAAGTAAGCTGGCCCGGTTCGGCGTGCTCCATGCCGGCGACGCCGGAAATATCCAGTTCCGGCGGCCCTTCAAGGCGACAGCGCAATTTCTGAGCGAGTTCAGCAAGTTTCATGGAAGGTGCTCCTCAAGCACGCAAAGAAATTCGTGGTTTCAGGTTCAATCGAACCAAGGTGACGTGCTCCCACGGCTGAAGCCGGAGGCTTCTAGAGTCTACATCAGCCTTCCCGCACCGCTGACAGCGGCTGAAGGCTCAGTCCGAGCCTTGGCACTTCGAGAGCCGAAGCCTGGTCGTGCGGTAACCAATCCGCAATGCAGGCCAACATGCTCACGATCCGAAAGCCATTTGATGTTTGGTGCTCCACCGAAGTCCTCTCGAACGCCTTTGATGTCTCCGGGCTGGCTCGCGTGCTCTACGTAGTGGATGCCCTTGCGGTGAGACGACCAGGGCATCACGACGCTCTTGCCAGGCCGCGTTGCGCAGTTCTCGACACACGTCCGGCGGTGTCTGCAATTGTTTCTCGTCGGCAAGTTCAACCGTCAAAAAAGAAAAGCAAAGTAAGTAAACGATTGAACGGCAAGACGTTATTCGCTAAAGAGCCGGGACTGTGCGGCCGCAGCCACGGCCGCTGGTTTGCGCCGGGCGATGCCCACGACGCCAAGCACGGTTACTTCGGCAAGCGCGGTGCGCGGCACGAAAATCCGGTCGGTCGAGGAATTCAGATCAGGGGGAGTAATCTGCAAGCCGTTTTCTAGCAGTGAGAGTAGGTCATTGGGAATCACCCCTTCCAGGATGTCCCCGTCATGGAATTGCAACTTCACCCACAACCCGTCGAGCTTGGGCCGGCTTAGGAAAGCTTTACGCTGCGGTTCGAACTCATCGGAAAACTCGCGCACAAAATAAATCGAACGGATTTTGGCGACCGGGAACTGGATATGCTCGCCTTCCGGCGTGAGTACATCAATGGGATCGAGCTGGCCGAGGCGAGCAGGGTTCAGGTATCCGCGCAGGGATTTCCTGTCGGCAAGCACAAGAATGACTTTCTTGTGCGTCGAGGCTGGGGCTCTGGTTTTCAAAATCGGCAAATCCCAGTTTGGAAAATCGCAAATTTGCCAATCGGCAGAATGTATGTTATGTTAAGCACGCTCTTCCTGTCAAGTTGTTGTTTTTATTGGGGTTAGGGGTCGCCGGAGCACCGCCCTTTGACCGATAAGAAGCATATCCTAAAATCGGCCTCGATCATCTCTTTGGTCACCGTCGTCAGCCGCACCCTCGGCTACGTGCGCGACCAGCGCATCACTTTGCTCCTGGGAACCACGCTTTCCGCCGACGCCTACGTCCTAGCCTACCGCATTCCGAACCTCTTTCGTAGGCTGGTTGCCGAAGGCTCGATGACGGCCTCCTTTATCCCGGTCTTTTCCGGATACATGCAGGAAAAAAGCAGGGAGGAAGTCTGGGACTTCGCCAATCGCTTGTTTTGGACGCTCGCGCTGGTTGCGGCGGTGATCAGCATTTTGGGAATGGTGTTTTCTCCGGCGGTGGTCCAGGTCTTTTCCGGAGCGAACGTCGCCCGCGACCAGGCCGTAGACTTGAACCGGATTATTTTCCCTTACCTGTTTTTTATCGCCCTGGCGGCACTCGCGATGGGAATCCTCAATTGCTTCCACATCTTTGGATTGCCGGCGGCTACGCCGGTGATGCTGAACATTGCGACCATCCTCTTCTCCGTTGGAATCGTTTGGCATCACTTCAAAGATGTGGCCACCTCCCTGGCAGTAGGGGTGCTCGTCGGGGGTGTCCTGCAGTTTCTGATTCAGGTTCCCACCCTGGTGCGGAAGGGGATGAATTTCAATTTCGCCATCTCCTTTTCGCACCCTGCGATTCGCGAGGTGGCGCGCTTGATGCTTCCGCGTCTTTTCGGAATCGGCATAGGCCAAATCAATCTCCTGATCGACACCAAGTTTGCCACGGCGGCGAAGATGCCTGCCGGCAGCCTTGCGGCGCTGTATGTTGCCGACCGCGTGATGGAGCTGGTCCTGGGCGGCTACGCTATCGCCGTGGCCACGGCCATTCTTCCCATGATGTCGCATCAGGCGGCGGTGAAAGACTACGAATCGCTAAAGAAGACGCTGTCGTTCTCCGTGCGCATTGTGGCCTTCATCACCATTCCTGCGGCGCTGGGCCTGATGGTGCTCCGCGAACCGATTATTCGCGTGCTCTTTCAACACGGAGAGTTTGTGGCCTCATCGACGCGCCTGACGGCGCGAGCCCTGCTCTATTACGCCATAGGATTGCCTGCGCTGGCGACGGTGAAGCTGGTGGTGCCGGCTTTCTATTCCACAAAGGATACCAAGACACCGGTCGTCGTCGCTTCCATTTCCTTGGTCATCAACATCATCCTGAACATCCTTTTTCTGCAGGTATTTTTCAATCGGGTACAGAATGGCGGCCCGGCCCTAGCCACGGCGCTCGCGACGTTTTTTGATTTCTTCGCTTTGCTCATCATTTTTCGCTGGCGGCATGGTTCGATGGGAATGACGGAGGCCATGCGTTCGTTTGCAAAGATTTCTTTGTGCTCCGCCATCATGGCAGCGGCGTGCTGGGTTGGAAATCGCTACACCGCGTTTACCGTGCATTCTCGATTCCTAGTCCAGCTGGTTGTTTTTGCCGGGCTGCTCACCGGCGCAACCGCGCTGTACCTTGCGCTCGCGTGGATTTTCCGCTGCCATGAGATCGAGGAAGTCTACGGAATTGCGACCCGCCGCCGGACCGCCGGCGGGGAAGGCGGGTACGCGGAGGCATGATGGAAGTGACTGCGGCCATCTCATCGTTTTTGACGCACATCCGGGTCGAAAAAGGGCTGTCTGCAAACACCGTCTCGGCTTACCGCCGAGACCTGATGAAATTCAGCGACTTTGCGCAGAAGCGCAAACTCTCGCTCGTGGCCGTAAGCCGGGACGATTTGGTGGATTTTCTGGCCGGACTCTACCGGCAAAGGCTGGAAAGCAAGAGCGTGGCGCGGCATCTGGTGTCCTTGCGGAATTTCTTCCGCTTTGCCCAGATTCAGGAATTGATCCCCGAAGATCCTTCGGCGAACCTCGAATCTCCCAAGATCCGGCGGTCCTTGCCGGGGTATCTGCGTCTGGAGGAAGTTGAGCGCTTGCTGGCGCTGCCGGATGCGAAAACCCCCTTCGGCTTGCGCGACCGGGCGATGCTGGAAGTCCTGTACTCCGCGGGATTGCGCGTTTCCGAACTGGTTGGCCTGCGCGTCGGCGATCTGGACACGAAAGTCGGGTGCGTACGCTGCATTGGCAAAGGCGACAAGGAGCGGATCGTGCCTATCGGGAAGAAAGCCCTGGGCATGGTGGAACGCTATCTGCGGGACGGCCGGCCGAAGTTGCTTGGCAAGGCCACCAGCAGCCCAACGCTTTTCGTCAACCGTCGCGGTGGCGCCCTCAGCCGTGTTGGCGTGTGGAAGATTCTGTCCACTTACGGGAGGCGCGCCGGATTGCGTGTGGCGCTAACGCCGCACATGTTGCGGCACAGTTTTGCCACGCATTTGCTCGAGCGGGGCGCCGATTTGCGGTCGGTGCAATTGATGCTGGGCCATGCGGACATCTCCACAACCCAGATTTACACCCACGTGGTGGAAGAGCGGTTGAAGCAGATTTACAAGGCGCATCACCCGCGTGCATAGCGCGGCAGGTTGAGGGGCTCATTGCGGGTGGCTCCGCAAAGAATAGCGCGGACACCCTGAAGCAGAAGGAGCGCAATGCCAGATTACATGTTTTTGCTGGAAAGCCGGCTCTCACCGGAACAGCGAGCCGCGATGATGCGCGTGCAAGAGCTCTCCGCGGCGCTGGGATTCAACGTCTACCTGACGGGCGGAACCGTGCGCGACTTGATTACCGGGGCGTCGCTGCGCGATCTCGATTTTACCGTCGAAGGAAACCCCTCGCGCATCGCGCGCGAACTCGAAAAGGGCGGCGCAAAAGTCCTCCGCGAAGACGAAAGGTACCGCCACATCGAAGTCTTGTTTGCCGGAGATTGCGAGGGGAGCATTTCCGCGGCGCGCGATGACTATTATGTCCGGCCGGGAACGCGCCCGGAAATTCGCTGGTCCACGATCATGGAGGACTTGCGGCGGCGCGATTTTTCGCTGAACGCCATCGCCATCTCCTTGAATCCTGCGTCCCGCGGTTTGCTGCTGGATCCCACAAACGGCCTGTCGGACATCGAGCGCGCCGAAGTGAGAGCCCTGAGCATCCACAGTTTTACCAATCAGCCGGTGCGCCTGCTGCGCTTACTGCGTTTTGCGGCGCGCATGGGCTTCAAGGTCGAGCAGCGTACGCAGGAGTGGTTCGACTTGGCCATCGAGCGCAACCTGCACCACTCCATCGAGCCGGAGGACGCCGGGAGCGAACTCCAGGCCGTGGCGCGGGAAGAACGGCCCACCGTCGTTCTCAAGGCTTGGGAAGACGCCAAGTTGCTGGAGGTGGTCAACCCGGTTCTCGCCAAAAAACATCCCGACCACGACGCGATCAATCGTCTGACGAAGGTGCGCGAGGATTTGTTTACGGCGGGATTCCGCCCGCGGCTGTCCACGCCGATGCTCCTGGCCCTCCTGGGTCGCTTGAAGGATCGCGAGCGGTCGGGCGTGCTCTCGAAAGCGGGTTTCCGCGCAGCCGAGGCGGAATCCATCCTGAGGTTTGAAGAAAAAGCCCTCGCCACGCAAAAAGACCTGGTCGGCAAGAAAATGCAGGCCCCGGTGGAGGCCTACCGGTTTCTCGAGAGGCTTCCGCTCGAACAAATGGCCTATTTGCTTGCCGAGTCGAACCATAGCGGGGCGCTCTCCAAGATTCGCGCTTACCTGCACAAATGGCGGCCCATTCGCGGCGGGCTGACGCAGGTGGGGAATGAGCTGGGAGCGCTGGGAATGGCGCGCGGCGCGAAGTTCGACCAGATTGTCGAGCAGGTCTTTGCCCTGCAGCTCACCGGCCGAGGAAAGACGCCGGAGGAGCGCGAGAAAATCCTGCGCAAGCTGAGTGGAATTAAGGAACAAGCGAAAAAGAAGGAGAAAGAAAAGAAGTCCGCCAAGTCGCACGCCGCGGCGATTTCCGCGGCGGCGGGCCAGAAACACGCTGCCGAAAAGGCGGAAACGAAGCACGAAGCAAGCGCAAAGGCGGCGCGTGCGCGACCCGCGGCGAGGGCCGCGGCTGCCAAGGCTCATCCCAGGCACGTGGGCGCGGCCAAGAAGAAACATCACCGCTAAGAGGCGCCGCTTGCCGAATCCGACCCTGTGCAAAAGTCACATTGCGTAATGCAAATCTTTGAAGGGAGTTTTAGAATCGTTCCATGGGCCAACCGCAGTTCGTACATCTGCACGTACACACGGATTACAGCTTGCTCGACGGGGCTTGCGAGACTTCCGAATTGCTCGATGAAGCATCCCGTCAGAAGATGCCTGCGGTAGCCATCACCGACCACGGCAATCTCTTCGCGGCCGCGAATTTCTTCTATGAAGCCGGCAAGCGCGACGTCAAGCCCATCATTGGCTGCGAGGTCTACGTCGCCAAAGGCAGTCGCCACGACCGTGGCGAAAAGGCCAATGGCAACAGCGGGCCGGAGAAAGCAGAAGTAGAACCAGGGATGCGCGGCGCCAACCATCTGGTGCTGCTGTGCGAAACGCCGGAAGGCTACCACAATTTAGTCAAGCTCGTCTCCGCAGGTTTCCTCGAAGGCTTCTATTACAAGCCGCGCATTGACCACGAACTGCTCGCGAAACACAGCAAGGGATTGCTTGCTCTTTCTGCCTGCCTTCGCGGTGCGGTTACTGAAGCCGTGGCGGAGCAGAAGTACGAACAGGCGCGCGAGAACGCCTACCGCTTGCGGGATATTTTCGGCAAAGGCAATTTCTTTCTTGAGATTCAGGACCAGGGCATGGAGATCGAGAAGCGCGTGAACCCCGAACTCGTTCGCCTCTCGAAAGAAACCGGTATTCCGCTGGTCGCCACCAACGATTGCCATTACCTGCATCACGAAGATGCGCACGCTCAGGAAGTTCTGCTGTGCATTCAGACCGGCAAGACCATGGGCGACGCGAACCGCATGAAATTTGCGACGGACCAGTTCTATTTCAAGAGCGCTGCGGAGATGGCGCGGGTTTTTGGCGAGATTCCCGATGTTCTGAGCCGCACGGTAGACATCGCGGCGCGCTGCAACGTAAAGATCGAGCGAATCTCGAATCCGTTTCCGGAGTTTCAGGTTCCCAAGGGCTACGACTCCGCCAGCTATTTTGAAAAGGTCGTGCGCGAAGGCTTCGCGGCGCGCGTACCCCACCTCGAGCGCCTGGCGAAGGAAGGATTCCTGCGGAATCCGCTCGCGGAGTACGAACGGCGCCTGACTTCCGAAATCGAGATGATCAAGAAGATGCGCTATGAGGGGTACTTCCTGATCGTCTGGGATTTCATTCATTACGCACGTGCGCAGGGAGTGCCGGTGGGGCCGGGGCGCGGATCGGCGGCCGGCAGCTTGGTGAGCTACGCGCTGCACATTACCGACGTGGACCCGCTCGAATACAATCTGCTTTTTGAGCGCTTCCTGAACCCCGAGCGCGTGTCCATGCCCGATATCGACATTGATTTCTGCATGCGGCGTCGCGGCGAGCTGATTGACTACGTCACGCAGAAGTACGGCCGCGAGAACGTGGCGCAGATCATCACCTTTGGAACGATGGCGGCGAAGGCTGCGGTGAAAGACGTGGGCCGGGCAATGGACATTCCCTACGGCGAAGTCGACCGGCTCGCGAAACTGATTCCCAATACGCTGGGGATTGAACTGAAGGACGCCCTGGAGGAAGCGCCGCAGCTGAAGGCCGCGGTCAACGCGGATGAAAATCTGAAGGAGCTGATGGCCGTGGCGCTCCGGCTCGAGGGATTGTCGCGCCATGCATCCACGCATGCGGCGGGAGTGGTGATTTCTCCGCGCCCGCTCTCGGAAATCGTCCCGCTTTACAAGACCAATCGCGATGAAATCACCACGCAGTTCGACATGAATGCGCTGGAGCGTGTCGGCCTGCTAAAGATGGATTTTCTCGGCCTGACAACGCTCACCGTTCTGCACGATACCGTGCGCATGGTGGAGCAAAACCGCGGCGTCAAGCTGGACATCGACAACCTGACGCTGAAAGACGAGGAAACCTACAAGCTTTTCTCCCGCGCCGACACCACCGCCATTTTCCAGTTTGAATCGCATGGGATGCGCGACATTCTCCGCCGCTACCAGCCCACGCGCATCGAAGACCTCACCGCGCTCAACGCGCTCTATCGCCCCGGCCCCATCCAGGGCGGCATGATCGATGACTTCATCAACCGCAAGCACGGGAAGACCAAAGTCACCTACGAGCTCCCGCAGTTGAAGGACATTCTCGAAGAAACCTACGGAGTCATCCTTTACCAGGAACAGGTGATGCAGATCGCCAACCGGCTGGCGAATTTTTCGTTGGGCGAAGCGGACATTCTGCGCCGGGCGATGGGCAAGAAAAAGAAAGAAGAAATGGCGGCGCAGCGCGCGAAGTTCATGGCCGGTAGTGCGGCAAACAAGATTCCCGAAAAGAAAGCGGAGAAGATCTTTAACCTGATGGAGGAATTTGCCGGCTACGGTTTCAACAAGTCGCATTCTTGCGCATATGCGCTGCTGGCCTACCAGACGGCCTATCTGAAAACGCACTATCCGGTGGAATTCATGGCCGCGCTGCTCACTTCCGAGGCGGGCAGCACCGAGAAAGTGGTGAAGTACATCAACGAAGCGCGCGGGATGAGCATCTCGATCCTTCCTCCCGACGTAAATGAAAGCGATCTGTACTTTACACCGGTGGGTGAAGCCATTCGGTTTGGTCTCGCGGCGATCAAGAACGTTGGCGAAAACACGGCCAAGGCGATTCGCGAATCGCGGCTGGCGCAGGGCGAGTTCAAGTCGCTCTACGATTTCTGCGAGCGCATCGAATCGCGTTTTCTGAATAAACGCGTCTTCGAAAGCCTGATCAAGTCCGGCGCGCTCGATTCGCTTGGACCGCGCGAGTCGCTCCTCGCGTCGGTCGACGAAGCTCTCTCGACGGTGCAGCGGGCCTCTCGCATGCGCGAATCGGGACAGCACGGCCTGTTCATGGCCGCCGCCGCGCCCGCGCCGGCCCCATTCGAACTACACCAGGCGGAGCCGGGGAGCGAGGAAGAGCGCCTCGCGAGCGAATACGCCATGCTTGGGTTTTACGTCTCCGGGCATCCGCTGGCAAAATACGCTTCGCGCCTGGCCGATTTGAAAGTAGTATTGCTCGACCAGGTGGAAGGACAGCGCAGCGGAAAGGAAATCACCATCGCGGCGCTGATTGTCAGCAGCCGCCCAATGCGCTCGCGGAAAGGGGCGCGCTGGGCCATTTTCACGATTCAGGACATGACCGGGATTCAGGAGTTGCTGGCCTTCCCGGAAAGTTTCGCACGCTCGGAGCAAATGCTGAAACCCGGCAAGCCGCTGCTGATGAAAGTTCGCGTACAGGTGGAAGAAGCCGGAACGCGGCTTTCGTTGCAGGAGGCGCGGCTGCTCCAGGAGATTTCCGACCGGCCGGCCAATGGTGAATTTCGCGTACGCCTGGATTTACGGAAACTGAGCGAGCCGGCGATGGACCAATTGAACGCACTGATGGCAGATTCACCGGGAAGCTGCCCGGTGGTATTTGAGTTGTGCCGCCCGGACGGCTCAGTGGCCGTTATGCGCGCGCAGCAGCGGGTGAATCCGTCACCGGAATTGGTCGAGGCGATCCGGCAAGTCTGCGGTGAGCATGCCGTGGCTCCGGTGGGAGCATGAGAACGAAAGAAAAAGACAAGCTCGAAAAACGGCAGAAGGTGATCGAGCATCTCGAGAAAGACGTCGAGGAATTGCGGCGCCTGTCGGGCGACGGAGAAGCGGACTCCGAGCTGGAACGCATCCGCCAGCAAGTCGCCGAGCTGCGAAGGGAGTTTTACATCCATCTGGGGCCCTGGCAGCGCGCGCAAATCGCGCGGCACCAGCAGCGTCCGTATACGCTGGACTATGTCAATTATCTTTTCACCGACTTCGTGGAGCTGCATGGCGATCGCGGCTTCGCCGACGATAAGGCCATTGTTGCTGGGCTTGCGAAATACCATGGTCGGCCCGTGGCGGTGGTCGGCCATCAAAAAGGACGCGACACCAAGCAGCGGCTCGCGCGCAACTTTGGCCAGCCGAAGCCGGAGGGTTATCGCAAAGCCTTGCGCGTAATGCAACTCGCGGCGAAGTTCGCGCGGCCGATTCTCAGCTTCGTCGACACACAAGGCGCGTACCCGGGGATCGATGCGGAAGAACGCGGGCAGGGCGAAGCGATCGCCAGGAATCTGCGCGAAATGGCGCGGCTGCCCGTGCCGATCATCGTGACCGTAACGGGCGAAGGCGGCTCGGGTGGCGCGCTGGCGATTGCCGTCGGCGACAAAGTGAACATCCTCGAAAACAGCTTCTACTCGGTGATTTCGCCGGAAGGTTGCGCCTCGATTATTTGGCGCGATGCGACGAAGGCGGAAACCGCCGCGGCGGCCATGAAAATTACCGCGAAGGATTTGAAAGACCTGGGAATCGTGGACGAAATTATTCCGGAGCCCGACGGCGGGGCGCACACCGATCACGAAGGGGCGGCTCGCTTGCTCGATGACGTCCTGGACCGGCAGCTCGTCGCGTTAACGAATGAGCCCGTCCGCGAGTTGCTCGCCGCACGGTACGAGAAATTCCGCAAAATGGGTCAATTCTTCGACTTGTCGAACGGTTAGCGCCGGCGGTTACTTTGTCTTTTTTCTCGACCGAGAGAACGTGCGGGACGGTTGAGCGGCGGGTTCTTCCTGCGGTCAGTCTCCTGACCATCGGAAGTGGCGTAAAGCCGTTAACCCAACGCTTCGCTTTTTGACCCCGTGGCACATTGGAAACGCGAACGTGGAGTGTCATTGTGCCCTCCGGTGCTGCGTTCTACTCTGTGGGGTGCTCACCCAGGCGAGGCGCAGCGAGCAAGAGCTAGTGGCCCTGCCAGGTCGATCGGGAGAACCTTGCAGGTTCGTTTTTGCCGAACCTTGCGGTTCAACTTGACGACCCGGCCGGGTCCACGGAGAACAGGAACCGTCATGTCGGAACCCTTCCGTCCTTACGAAAAGCTGGTTGACATCGTTATCTTTGGAAAGAAGTTTCAGGTGCCGGAGCGCAATTCGTTGCTGCGCTGCTTCCAATTCCTCAGCCCGGAAACCATTCCCTATGGGCGTTTCTGCTGGAATCAGGATTGTCAGTATTGCCGCGTGACCTGCCAGTTGCCCGATGACGACGAGCCGCGTGAAATGCTCAGTTGCAAATTCATCGTCATGCCCGGCATGGAAATCCTCGAGATGAGCCAGGAATTGAAGTGGTGCCTGCGCGCGAAGCTGCCGACCGACGCGGCGGTTTCGTCTTAAGCAGGAAATTGACGGTGGTAAGTCTCTCCCTGGATCGCTCTAGGCCTAGGGAACCGACACCTTCGCAATATAGTCCTCCGCACCAAAATCTTTGCTATCCATGCTCGTTCGTCGCTCCTCCGAGGACGTGGTTCTGCCTTGAATCTGACCATCCCCTTTTTCGAGCGAGCCGTTTCCGGTCCCTGAGACGAGAAAAGACCCCAGACGGGGTCTTTTCATCGCCATCGCCACCAGATGTCGCTCGCCGGCGAAGGGCAAGCGGAAGTTAGTCGGTGCGCAGGGCCTGCATGACGTCGACGCGCGCCGCTCGGGCCGCTGGCAATGCGGACGCGATGACCGCAGCGGACAGAAGCACAAGAATCGAGCCTGCGACAGGCCAAGCGCTCGGCATGCGCAGGTCCGGGAAATAGTGCCCTGCAAATCGGGCCAGCCAGAATCCTCCAAGCGATCCGGCAACCACTCCGAAAACGGCCATGACGGCGCCTTCGCCGACGACGCCGGCGAGCAGGCGCATCGGCGGCGACCCAAGGGCAAGGCGGATACCGAATTCGCGCGTGCGCGCACTGACGGAGAAGGCGAGTACGCCCGCAACGCCAACCAGCGCAATGGTAAGCGCGACGGCCGCGAAGATGCCGAAGACCACGGTGTTCAGGCGATCCGGCGTCAGGACTTCGGCTCGGATGTCTTCGAGGGTGGCGGCGCGCTCCACGGGCTGCTCAGCCGACATGCCGCGAAGGATTCTCGTGACCGGCGTAACCAGCGAATAGGGATTCGAGCTGGTGTGGATGAAGAGTCGCCCGCCAAACAGGGGACCACTGTTGAAGGTGCTGTAGATCGTAAGGGTCGGCTGCGGAACGACGTGTTCATCGTCAATATCAGCGGTCACGCCAATAATGCGCTGTTGCTCGGCTTTAAACCCGGGGATAAATTGCAACACGGGATCGGTCCAATAAACATGTCGCCCGACGGCATCCTGACCCGGGAACATGCGCTTGGCGAGAGTCTCGCTCACGATGACGACGGACTCCTTGGTTTGCGTATCGAGGTCGTTGAAATCGCGGCCGGAGAGGATGGGAACGCCTAGCGCTGCAAAGAACATAGGAGAGATCACGCGGAACTGCGAGCGCAGATCATTTTCGCTGTGGACATGACCATCCGCGGAGAATTGGAGGCCGGGGCCGAAGATGCCGGGTTCGCGCCATGGAGCAACCATTCCGTAAGCGGTCTTGATCACTCCAGGCAGCTCATCAATGTGGCGTATGGAATCCTTGTAAAAATCCACGACCTGCTGCGGCGTTTTATCGTACTTCATGACGGGAACGTTGATGGCCAGCACATGTTGCATGTCCAGGCCGGTCTGCGCGGTTTGCAGAGAGATGAGCGTCTTGAGAAGCATGCTGGCGCCGGCGAGGAGCATGAAGGAGGCGGCAATCTGAACCACGGCGAAAACGCGGAGACGGCGGTTGGTGCTGCCGGTGATGCGGATGCTGCCGCTCGCGAGGTTGGGAGCTTGCGAACGGTTGGCGGTGGGCAGATGAGGAACGTAGGCGAGGAGCACGGCGGCGATGATGGCGAGCAGCGCGCCTACCCAGAGCATGCTTGAGTCAACCGTGAGATCCAAAGCGCGCACGGAAAAGCGCGAGGCGTACCGGGCGAGAACGTTGAGCAGCGGGCGCGCGATGATTACGCCCAGGGCGGCGCCCGCGGTACAGAGAACGAGGCCTTCTGCCAGTAGGGTCCGCCGCAAGGCGCTGGTCCCTGCGCCGAGTGCGGCGCGGATGGTCAATTCCCCCTCGCGGCGAACCGTGCGTGCGAGGATAAGGTTGGCCGCGTTCGAGCAGGCAATGATGAACACGAGGGCGGACGCGGCGAGAAGCACGAGAAGAATGGTGCGAGCCCCGGAAGTAATCTGGTCGCGCAGCAGCCTCGTGTGAATGCGGAAGTCGTCACGTACAGGATAGTCGGCGGCATGGTCTTTCTTCATCGCGGCGTGGACAGAACGCAGCTCGGCACGGGCTTGCTCGAGAGTAACGCCGGGAGCGAGGCGGCCAAACAGCTCAGTCATGCGATGGACGCGGCCGGTGACCATCGTGGCTGAGAGATGATGCTGGCTGGTGACGACGTTGGCGATGATTTCTGTATCCGCGGGATAGGGGATCGAAGGTTCAAGGACGCCGATGACCGTGGCAGGGCGCGCGTCAAAGCTCTCGAGGCGAACGGTTTTGCCCAGTACGGAAGGATCTTTCTTCAGCGCCGTGGACCAGAAACGGTACGTGAGAACCACGACGCCGGCGGCCTTAGGACCATCGTCTTGCGGCCCAATGAGCCGGCCGAGGACGGGGTGGAGGCCCATGACTTCGAAGTACGTGCCGCCGACGACGGCGGCCTGAATTTCCCTGGGCTCACCCAGGCCGACCATGGTGAAGCCGATGACCGAGAAATCGCCAAACTCCGAGATGGAGCGCACGCTGGCTTTGAGGTCCTGGATTTCGGGGACAGAGAAAAAGGCGTCATCCATGCCCATGCCGGTGGCGCTCTGCTGAATGTAGATGAGCCGGTTTTCGTCGGCATTCACGAGCGGGCGGAGGAGAACGCCGCGCACGAGGCTAAAGATGGCGGCATTGGCGCCGATCCCCAGGGCAAGCGTGACGATGACAGTAAGCGAGAGACCTTTGGCCCGCGAAAGGGAGCGAAAAGCAAGCCGCAAGTCCTGAACAAACAGCGTGAGTGCATGCATCGGTCACCCCTTGCCAGATGTGCGGATTTCGAAATATCCCCAGAACCTGCCGGGAAAAGAGATTTTCACCATATGGCCGGAAGAATACAAGGCCGTCGATCGAAGCACGCGGGGAGCGGCTTCCCGTGCCATTGCCATGTTGCCTCACCTGGCTCCTCGGTCCATGTCGTCCCTTACATCCGCCTAAGGCTATAACGTGGCAGGTGGCGTTCTGTTTCACAACGAGTAGACAAGGCACGGGCAATGTGGAAGACCTACCGCCAGTGGTTGTAAAGTGGGCTCTGCCGGTGACTTGGGTTGAAGCATGATGGTGTCGAACTCCACGGATCTGCCGTGCGACGGGTGCGGGCAAGCGGCGTCGGCCGAACATATCGCGCGAAGGTTGCGGCGGCTCGAATGGGCGACGCGCTTTCGCCCCGTGCACATCCATACGCTTTTGCTGGGCGGCGTCGCTCCTCGTGAGGACGCGGAGTTTCTCTACGCGCCGGGCGACGAATTCCGCGGAGAAGCGGCCGATCTGTTGAGAGCTGTGGGGATATCCACTCGAGGAAAGGCGCCGGCGGACATTCACCGAGAATTTCAAGCAGCCGGATTCTTCCTGACGCATCTTTTGGAGTGCCCGGTCGAGCAGCACGTCGCGTCGGAAGGGCGGACGGGGTCCGCGGCACGCGATCCCGCGATTTTGCTCACTGAACATCTCCCTTCGGTCGCCTCACGAATCCGGCGTTCCCTCAAGCCGCGACGCGTGATCTTGGTCACAGAAGTGCCTCCGGGCGTTGTGCAGGATATCCTTTCGATGAATTTGGGCTGTCCGGTTGTTTTGGACGACGGGAGGCCGTTTCGATTTAGCCCGTCAACTGAAGGAATGGGTATTTCCCGGTTCCAGGAGGTCCTCTCGGAGGCGGAGAGACGGCCTGAACGATAGTACAGCGCGAGGACCATACGCCCGATCCTGTACTTCATGGCCGCACATAAGGAGATACACCACGGTTTTGGCTGTGGTAGAATCGAACGAGAAGAGATGACATGAAAAAACAAGCAAAGTTTGGCGTCGGTATCGGAATCATCGTGGTAGCCCTGGGGTTTCTCGCTTGGCTCGGGTACGGCGAGAGCAAAACCTATTACCACACGATTGCCGAGCTCGAGACCTTGAGCGGATCGGCGAGAACGCAGCGCATGCGCGTCGCCGGTACCGTGGAGGAGGGAAGTATCCGTCACCTTTCCGGGCGCATTGATTTCGTGCTGGATGGGGAAGGAAAGGCCCTTCCGGTTACTTACATTGGCAGCGATCCTTTGCCGGACACGTTTGTGGGCAAGGCGCAAGCCCTTGTGGAAGGCCGTCCCGGCCCGGACGGCCGATTTGTCGCGGAGCACGTACAGGCGAAATGCGCCTCCAAGTATGAAGCGGCCCCTGGGGGAGACAAGAAGGGCGCCGCAGCCAGTTCTACCCAGAGAAGTAGTATGTAAGAGACCCGGGACGTCCGGGGGAGAGGCGGGGTCGCTGTGGATGTATTTGGTTCCTTTGCGCTCCTTGTAGCTTTTGTGTGCGCCGTGTACGCCGTTGTGGGGGGCATCGCGGCGATCATCACGCGCCATCCGCTCTTGGTGAAAAGCGCACGCCAAGCAGGAATGGCCACCTGCGGCCTGATTTTCCTTGCAACCTTAAGCCTCGAATATCTGTTTTTCACCGACAATTTTTCCAGTGCCTACGTGGTCTCCCACAGTAACCGGGACCTTCCCGCGTTTTATAAAATTGCAGCGCTGTGGTCGGGGATGGAGGGCTCGCTGCTGTTTTGGAGCTTCCTCTTGGCCGTCTACGTTCTCACCGTATTGATCGCTTACCGCAATAAGAATGGCGAGTTGATGCCGTATGTCGGCGTGGTCATGGCCGGTGTGCAACTCTTCTTTCTTACGCTGAACAATTTCGTGGAGAGCCCGTTCAAGGCTCTGGCTTCTCCCGGGGCAGGTGGCGTGATGAGCTTCATCACGCGAGCCGACGGCAACGGATTGAATCCGCTGCTGCAATACCCGGAGATGGTCATTCATCCGCCGAATCTGTATTCCGGTTATACGGGTTTTACGATTCCGTTTGCGTTTGCTCTCGGAGCGTTGCTGGCGCGCTACCCAGGGGAGAAGTGGATCCATTTGACGCGCAAGTGGGCGATGATTGCCTGGATGTTCCAGTCGATGGGAATCCTTCTTGGCGCGCACTGGGCGTACGCGGTGCTCGGCTGGGGCGGATACTGGGGCTGGGATCCCGTGGAAAATGCCTCGCTCCTGCCCTGGCTGACGGGCACGGCCTTTCTGCATTCGGTGATGATGCAGGAGAAGCGCGGGATGATGAAAGTGTGGAACGTGTGGCTGGTTTTTTGCACTTTCCTGCTGTGCATGCTCGGAACCTTCCTCACCCGCAGCGGCGTCGTCAGCTCGGTACACGCGTTCGCGCAGTCGAACATCGGGCCCTGGTTCGTCGCGTTCATGGGCATCACGCTGGCAGTTTGTTTGGGCGCATATTTGAAGAACCGCGATTACCTGGCAAGCGAAAACCAACTGGATTCGGTAATCTCGCGCGAGTCGAGCTTCCTGTTTAACAATCTGCTTTTCCTGGTGGCATGCGTCGCAGTGCTTTCCGGCACGCTGTTTCCCGTCTTCTCGGAGTGGTTCACCGGTAACCGCATCAGCGTCGGTGCGCCGTACTTCAATCGAGTGAATATTCCCGTCGGGTTGTTGATCCTGTTCCTCACCGGGGTCGGGCCGCTTCTGGCGTGGAGAAAAACTTCCCGGGAAAGCCTGAAACGGAACTTCGGCTGGCCCCTGCTGACCGGCTTGCTAGCCGGCGGGGTGGGTTTCATTTTGGGATTCCGCGGATTCTATCCGCTGGCAAGCTTGATCCTGTGTTTCTTCGTGGCCGCCACCATTTTGCTCGAATTCTACCGGGGCTCGAAAGTCATCCGCGCGCGCTCGGGGGCTTCGTTTGCCGCCTGTGCGATTGACTTGACCATGCGCAACACGCGGCGGTATGGCGGCTACGTCATTCATATGGGCATGGTGTTCGTATTTATAGGGCTGGCCGGGACGGCGTTCGACCGCGACGTGCAAAAGAGCATGCAGGTGGGCGACTCGATGCACATTGGCCCGTACACGCTGGTTTTGCAAGCGACGGACAGCAAACCGGAGAAGAATTACACGGCGCAACGCATGATGGTGGAAGTGCTGCGCGGCAACAAACCGATGATGATGCTGTTTCCGGAAAAGCGGAATTTTATCACCAACAAAGAGAACGGGACGATGGTGGCCATCTATTCCACGCTGAAGGAAGATTTGTACGTGGTATTCGCCGGAATCGATCCGGATACGCAGGTGCCGGTGATCCATGCGTATCTCAATCCGCTCGTGAAATGGATTTGGTTTGGCGGCGTCACGGTGGTCTTTGGTACGCTGATCGCGCTCTCGCCAAATCGCCGCTCGGTGCTCGTGTTGGCACCCGCGCAACAACCTGCCACCGCGGAACCGCTGCCGCAAGGCGTCGTCGCGTCCCCCCTTCTGCGAGAGGGCCATGACTAAAAACCGCGCGCTCAGTCGAACGCTCGTTCTGTTGGGGCTGGCCACGCTACCCTTGATTGTTCCCGTCGGGGCACAGCAGTTCTCTGAGCGTGCCAAGAAAATCGGCTTTCAACTTAAATGCATGTGCGGTTCGTGCAGCATGACGGCGGCGGGCTGTTCGCATCCCGGTGGCGATTTCTCCGGTCCGTGTCCCACGGCGAAGGGGATGTTGCAGGAAGCCGAGCAGCACATCGCCAAGGGCGAAACCGACGAACGGGTCATGCAGGCGTTCGTACAGGAATTTGGAACCACTGTGTATGCGGAGCCGCCGAAATCGGGATTTAGTCTGGTGGCCTGGGTCATGCCGACGGTTTACCTTGTACTCGGCGCGCTAGTGGTGATTTTCGTCATTTCACGCTGGGTGAAAAAGAACCCGTCGGAAACCACTGCCAGTACCGTTCCGGCAAGGCCCATCGCACCGGAACTTTTGGAACGCGCCAAGAAGCTGGCTGAGCGCGCGACGGAGGATTGAGCCGTGGCGGCGACTCCTCTTTTTGCAGCCATGCTGGGCGACTCGGGAGACTGGGCGGTTCTCGGAGCCTGCCTGATGCTCGCTGCCGCCGTCGCGCTTTTCATTTTCTACATTCAGCCGGATGCTTCCGATCTTGCGCCGCACCGCACGAAGTTGGATCAGCTGCTCGAACGGCGCGACACGATTTACGACAATCTGCGGGATTTGCGCTTTGAATACCGCTCCGGAAAATATTCCGACGACGACTTTGAGGCTATGAAAGCGGCTTTGGAAAATGATGCGGCGCTGGTCCTCTCGGAAATCGATCAAGTCACGGAAGCACAAGTGCGGCGCCCGCGGGGCGCCCATCCCGCGGACCGGAGTGCGCAATGATACGCTCGAACGCCCGTCTTCGTGCAGCGGCCGCGCTGGCCTTCGCGTGGGGCTTGGCGTCACTGGGAACCGCGCAAGCGGGCACGGTGCGCGGAACGGTCAGGAACGGCACTACGGGCCAGCTTGCTCCGGGCGTGGAGCTTACCCTGGTGCAGCCGATGGGCGGCATGCAGGAACTGGCACACATGAAGAGCGGTCCGCAAGGCGAATTCAGCTTTGACAGCCCGAATGTCGGCACCCAGCCGCTGTTGGTGCAGGCGATGTATCGCGGCGTCCGTTTCAATGCCGCGGTGCCGCCGGGCAACAGCAACGCCACCGTGCAATTGGACATCTACGAACCCTCCAAGGATCCCAAGACGATTGACGTTCCGTCGCACTTCGTGATCTTCCAGCCCAACGGCGCGAGCCTGAAGGTCGCGGAAGAATATCAGGTCGAGAACAAGTCGCAACCGCCACAAACGTATTTCCGGACGGATGGAACGTTTGACTTTGCCCTGCCGGAACAAGGAGAACTGGAAAGAGTGGACGCGGTCGGGCCGGCAGGAATGCCCTTACAACAACTTCCCATCGACAAGAAGAAGAATCACTATTCGATCGCATTCGCGTTTCGCCCGGGCAACAATTCGGTGCGTTACTCCTACGATGTCCCGTATCCGAGCAACACCGCGGCGCTGAAGATTCCGACGATTTATCCGGGAGGAAGGCTTCTGCTCGTAGCTCCACCGAGCATGCAGGTCAGTGGTGACGGGTTTTCGGCGCAAGGACAAGAGCAGGGGATGAATCTGTACCTGCGGCAGGACGTTCCGGCCGGAACTCTAGTGGCCGTGAATGTTTCGGGCACGGCACCAGCCGGTAGCGCAGCGGTGGGGACGGATCAGGGCCAACAGGGCCGAGACGCCCAGGAAGGCGGCGGCGCGGAGTCCGCGGGCGCAGAGATTCAGGCGGTGCCGGGCAGGCTGGACGCGATGAAATGGCCGTTGCTCGGCGGATTTGTGGTTGTCTTTGGAGCGTTTGCCTACCTGCTTTCTCGCAAGATGGTTGTGCCGGTTGAAGGGGTAGAAGTGGCCGCTGCGGTCGGGGCAACCGCAACAGGAAAGGCCAAGAAGTCGAAAGCGCAGCCCGCCTCCGCGCCTGCGCCGGTATCACCAGCTGCGCCTGCAGCGAAAGCACCGTCCAATGGGCCGGCCAGTTTGTCGGATGTGGATGCAGTCATTGGCACCAGCCTGGATGCGCTGAAAGAGAGGCTCTTCCGGCTGGAATTGCGACATCAAGCGGGAACCATCACCGAAGAGGATTATGCGCAGGAGCGCGCGAAGGCAGAGAAAGTCTTGCGCGACTTGCTACGAGGCTGAACGCTCCCCGACGAATGCCGGACCTGAAGTCAGCCTCTGCAAATTCCGGAGCGCCGAGGGCCTGTCAAGCGTCGAAGTTCAAGTCGAAACAGGAATAGCAGCCTCGAGGGACCATTTCTCGACGCTGTCTTCGGTGACACGGGATACCCCGTAATTTTGTATGAATATCAAAACAAAAATCTTACCATTAGGCAGTCCGTAAGTATATGAAAACAAGGGGCGGCGTTAACAAGCGTCAGGGTAGGCTGAGGCACATGCTCACCCTTGAGGTTGCCCGGTGACGGCGCCGCCATTTACCCCTACAGGAATCCGCTTTGCAAACATCGAAAAACGCTTCGGAAGCCTTTACGCCCTGCGGCGGGTGAGTTTGGAGGTTCGCCCCGGCGAGCTCGTGGCGTTTGCGGGAAGAAATGGTTCTGGCAAGACGACCCTCCTGCGCATTGCCGCGCGGCTGGTGCGCGCTTCTTCAGGATCGCTGAGTTTTCCCGGCCCCAGCGGCGAGACGACGGATTCCGCTTCGCGAACCGGCTTTGTGGCGCATGCCACGATGGTTTACGACGAGCTGACCGCGGAAGAGAACCTGCTGCTCTTCGCGCGGTTGCAGGGAATCGGCGATCCGGGAGCACGAGCCGGTGCGCTGCTCGGAGAAGTTGAGCTTTCCGAGCGTCGCAAGTCGCTGGTACGGACGTTTTCCCGCGGGATGCGCCAGCGCGTGGCCATTGCGCGGGCGCTGCTGAATGAGCCGGCCGTATTGCTGCTCGACGAACCGGCCACGGGGCTCGATCCGCAAGGCATCACCTGGCTGGCGCATACGCTCAGCCGGATGCGCGTCGAAGGGCGTACCGTGCTCATGAGCGTGCACGGGGAGTCGGCGATTTCGGCGCTGGCAACACGCGCGGTTCGGCTGGATGCCGGTTCGGTTGTCGCCGACACCATGGCGGGGTCGGATATGCGTGCGATTCTTTCCTTTGCGAACGCCTAGATGGCAGTACTGGCCGACACCACGGTGTTGCTGGGCAAGGAGCTCCGCACGGAATTCCGCTCGCGGGAACTGCTGACGACCACGGTGGTCTTCATCCTGGTAGTCGTCGTGCTTTTCAGCTTCACCTTTGACCCCAGCGCGGGCGAGTCACGGCGTTTCGGCCCTGGTCTCCTATGGCTTTCGTTTCTGTTCGCCGCGTCGCTGATGCTGCAGCCGTGCTTTTTGCGGGAGCAGAATAACGACACGCTGAGCGCGCTGCGGCTGTCGGTGCGTGATCCGTTTTCCATCTTTCTCGCTAAGCTAAGCGCGAACACGCTTTTTTTGTTGCTGACGGAAGTCTTGATGCTGCCGGTTTTTGCGATTCTCTATAACGTGCATATCCTGGGGGTCTTCCTGCAATTGGTGCTGGTTTTGTTTTTGGGCAGCCTGGGCGTGGCCATTCCCGGAACCGCATTCTCCGCGATCTCGGCGCAGGCGCGTATGCGCGAACTGATGTTGCCTCTGCTGCTTCTGCCTCTGCTGACGCCGGTGCTGATTGCAAGCACCGAGGCCACCCGCGCGCTACTTGACGCGAACCCGGTGCTGCGGGCGGACTGGCTGGGATTTTTGGCCGGCTTCGACGTAGTTTTTTTGACGGCGCTGTGGCTTTTCGGCGAATATTTATTGGAGGAATGAGAGAGAATGTATCTAGCGTGCCGTGCCGATGGTTTGTCAGGTAGATGGGGACGCGCGATGGCTCGCCCATATGCCTGTCTACGGCCGCTTTAAGGGAGGCGCGATTGGTGAAAAGTTCTTTCAAGGCGGCCATCCTTTTCGTTTTGATTGCCGTCACCGGGTACCTCGCTTTCTATTACGCGCCCATCGAAAGGTCCATGGGTGTAATCCAAAAGATTTTTTATCTCCACATTTCCTGCGCGTTCAGCGCGTTTGTGGCCTTTGGAACTTGCTTCTATGCGAATCTTCGATACGTCTTCACACGAGAGGCGAAATCGGACTGGTTGGGCGTATCGGCTGCGGAAGTCGGGCTGGCCTTTATCACCGTGGTGCTGGTCACCGGGCCGATTTGGGCGCATCCGGTGTGGGGAATCTGGTGGACCTGGGATGCCCGGCTGACGCTGACGTTTGTGCTCGGCCTGCTTTACCTTTCCTATTTGCTGTTGCGCTCGATGATTGAAGAGCCGGACAAGCGGGCGCTGTTTAGCGCGCTGTTCGGCATTTTTGCGTTTCTGGATGTACCGCTGGTGTATTTCTCGATTCGCTGGTGGCGCACGCAGCATCCGCAGCCGGTGATTCTGGGCGGGCCGGGCTCGGGACTGGAGCCGCGTATGCGCGTTTCCTATTTGCTAATGTGGGGCGCGCTGACCGGGGTGCTGATTCTCCTGGTGAGCGCCCGGTACCGGCTGGAAGCGTTGCGCGCCAGCGTGGAAGATTTGCGAAGGGAGGCGGAGGTTCGATGAAAAACCTGGACAGCGTGCTCGCAGCCTATCTTGCAGGCTGGGCCATTTTTTTTGTGTATTACATCTCTGTTGCGCAGCGCCTGAGCACACTGCGAGAAGAGGTCGAACGGCTGAAGGCTTTGCTGACCAAGGGGAGATAGCTTGCAGGGGAAGAAGCGCGTCGGGATCGTATTGTTCCAGCTTGGCGGGCCGGATTCGCTGGAGGCGGTCGAGCCGTTTCTGCTGAATTTGTTCCTCGATCCGGACATCATTCCGCTCGGGCCGCTCGGATGGCTGCGCGGTCCCGTCGCAAAATGGATTTCCTCGCGGCGCTCGATTCCCGTGGCGAAAAAATACGCGGAGATCGGCGGGCGCTCGCCCATCGGAGCGCTCACGGAGCGGCAGCGAGCGGCGCTCGTCGAGGCGCTCGCGCCGCATGTCGATCCTGTGGCCGTGACCGCGATGCGTTACTGGCATCCTTTGACAAGTGAAGCCGTCGAGTCTCTGCGCAAAGCGGGACCGCTCGATGAGATCGTGCTTCTGCCTCTTTATCCGCACTACTCGTTCGCGACGACTCTCAGCAGCTTGAAAGAATGGCGCCGCGTGTATGGAGAGCCGGACGGCGGGCCGCCGGAACGTACGATTGACCATTTCTACGATCATCCGCTCTACGTTCAGGCACTGGTCGAACGGATTGGCTCCGTGCTGCGCCAGTTCGAAGACGGCGCGAGCATTCATCTGGTTTTCAGCGCGCATGGACTGCCGATGAGCCTGGTCGAGAAAGGCGATCCGTATCCCAAGCAGATCGAGGGCACCGTGCGCGCGGTTTGCGAATCGGGGGCCAAGCAATACGATTCGTGGCCGAGGACGCATCTGCTTTGCTACCAGAGCCGCGTGGGTCCGGCAAAATGGCTCTCGCCGGCGCTGACGGAAACCATTGAGAAGCTCGGCCACCAAGGTGTCAAGGAAATGCTGGTGGTTCCCATTTCCTTCGTGACGGAACACATCGAGACGCTTCACGAAATCAACATCGAAGCACGGGAAGAAGCAGAAAAGTTCGGGATCAAGACGTTCCGCATGATGCCGGCGGTGGGAGATTCGCCGCTGTTTATCGCAGCGCTCAAGGACCTGGTCTTGCGCACCCTGGGAATTGCAGCGCCGGCGGAACCGTTGACTTCGAAACCCATGCCTGGCCCGACCGCTTGAAAGCCTCGCGTTAAGTGGCAGCTTTCTGCGGTGGCTGAAGCACCTGGCGCGAGGTCGCGACGTCTTCCTCGCGCACCAGTAGTCGAAACGTGGAGCCGCTCCGAGTCAGGTCTTCGATCTCGGCCCGAACGCCAGCGGATGCAAGCGTATCTCTGGCCGTCTCCGCCTGATCCAGGGTTCCAAAGGATTGCACGGCAACAAGTTTAGCTGCAGCCGCATGCCGCCCGCTGTGTCGGCCTGGACCATGGCGTCAATGCCCGCCGATTCGAGCATGCTCTTGGCAAGGTCCGCCTCACTCTGCGAGCCAAAGGCCTGAGCCAAAACGAGTTTGCTGTGGTCCATACGGCCATTATACGCCACCCTGCGGTCGCGAAACCGGGCGCAACGGCTCGGTCAGGGCGCCATTCTCAAAGGCGCCTCGATTGAGCAAAATCGTTCCCACTCAAGGTATAATTCGCGCCTAGGCCTTCGGACAATGACATCTACATATCACTCCGGAATTCACCGATTTGCCGTTTTCACCGTTTGCTGGACGATCCTGCTGTTTGTCGCCGGCGCGCTGGTGACGTCCAAGGACGCGGCGCTTTCCGTAAGTGACTGGCCGAAATCCCACGGGTCGTGGGTGCCTCCGTTGCGCTCTCTTCAAGGAGGCGATTTTTTTGAGTTTTCGCACCGCTTCGTTGCCGGTGTTTTAGGGATACTCACGCTGCTTCTCGCGGTGTTGCTGGTGGCGGGGGAGCGCCGGGTGTGGTTGCGCTGGCTTGGTGCGACTGCCGTGCTCGGTGTGGTAGTGCAGGCCATCCTTGGAGGCCAGGTGGTGATTCAGTTGCTGCACTACTGGCTCCCGGTGATTCACGCATGCTTTGCCCAGATCGTTTTTGCCGCGGTCCTGGCGATCGCCGTGTTCACCAGCAAATGGTGGGTCTCGGAGAGGCCACAACTCGAAGATAAAGGCTCGCCGTCTATTCATTTTGTGGCCATGCTGAATGCGGTCGTGATTTATTTGCAGGTGATCCTTGGCGCGGGATTCCGCCACAAGGATATTCCGATCTGGCCGCATGCCGCAGGCGCGTTGGTGGTGCTTGCCACGGTCACGTGGACGGCGGTGACGCTGCGAAGGCGGTTTGCGACATCGCGAGAATTTGGCGTTGCGCGGATGCTGCTCCACGCCATTTTCGGGATGCAATTTCTGCTGGGGCTCCTGGCCTACTGGTCGCGCCTGACAACAGCGGAAGCGCCGCAACCGATACCGTTGATGGTTTGGTTGACGGTGGCTCACACAGTGGTGGGCGCAATCCTGTTTGCGTTCTCGGTGCTGGTGGTCTTAATGTGCTACCGCTTGGTGCCGCGCGGCCGGGAAGTGGGCGCGACAGCGGCATCCGAGGTTTCAACGGGATGAGCACGGTTCGCACCGCTGATCTGACCCTGGCTTCGCGCGCCAATGCCTATGTCGCGTTGACCAAGCCGGACGTGTCGTTTTTGGTGTTGATCACTACCGCTGCCGGTTATTACATGGGCGTACGCGGCCCGGTTAGCTGGCTGCGCATGAGCCATGTGATTTTCGGAACACTGCTGATCGCCGCCGGAACGGCAGCGCTCAATCATTACCTGGAGCGCGAGTCGGACCGATACATGCGGCGGACGGCTTCCCGGCCCTTGCCGAGCGGCGTGCTGCAGCCGGGCAGGGCGCTGGCGTTCGGGGTGGCGCTCGCAATGGCAGGCGCGGTGGACCTTTACCTCGCTGCGGGACTTCTCGCTTCCGGCCTCGGCGTTCTCACCTGCCTCAGCTACTTGCTGGCGTATACGCCCTTGAAGAAACGCACGGTGTGGGCGACTTTTGTCGGAGCGTTTCCCGGCGCGGTCCCGCCGTTGATTGGCTGGGCCGCAGCCACAGGCTCCCTGGACCGGGGGGCCTGGCTGTTGTTCGGGATTTTATTTTTGTGGCAATTTCCGCACTTCTACGCCATTTCCTGGATGTACCGCGAAGATTACGCGCGCGCGGGAATCCTGATGCTTCCGGTGGTCGACCGGGAGGGCACCCGCACCTTTCGGCAGATCATTCTTTACGCCACGGCACTCGTGGGTGTCAGCCTGCTTCCTGCCGTGCTGGGCCTGGCCGGAGTAGTTTATTTCTTCGGGGCGCTGGTGGTGTGCACCGCTCTGGTCCAGGTCTGCCTCTGGGCCGCGAGCAACAAAACCAACGTGCGGGCGAAGTGGCTTATGCACGCGACGGTTCTGCACATTCCCCTGCTGCTCGGGTTGATGATCTACGATAAACTCCCGCGATGATTCAACAGATCGAGATGGCTTGAAGCTGCTGTGGCGGGCTTCCGGCGCGGGTCGGGAGCGTTGTGTGATAGAAAACTCGTGACTGGTGACTCGTGGAAGATGAACGCATGAGGAATCGAGCAAGACCATGATTTCCAATGCAGCGCTGAATGCCTGCCTGAACGGGCTGAGCGGAGTCCTGCTGGCCTGCGGCTACGCAGCAATACGCGCAGGGAAAAAAGGCCTACACAAAGCCTTCATGTTGTCCGCGGTAAGCGTATCTTCGCTTTTCCTGATTTCGTATCTGACTTATCACATTCGCGTGGGAAAAGCAGTCTTGTTTCAGGGGCAAGGCTGGATAAGGCCGGCGTACTTTACGCTGCTGACTTCACATACGATCCTGGCGGCAACCATCGTGCCCTTGATTATCGTGACGCTGCGCCGCGCTTGGCTCGGGCGATTCGATAAGCATCGTCTAATTGCGCGCTGGACGCTGCCGCTGTGGTTCTACGTGTCGGTCACCGGGGTGATCATCTATTTCATGGTCTATCAAATTTTTGTCCCAAAAATTCCGTAGAAACTCAAGTTTCCGCGGATTCGTTCTACCCGGGTTCTCCGTCCTTGGAAGATAAGGGTAAGGGCCATGCACTCCCCCGCACGGGGCTGCTAGGCCCGTTTCCGCCCCGCCGCGGACCATCCCACAAACGGCTCCCATCGCAAACGATACCCGGGTCACCGCCAGACGTGACAGACCGCACAGACTCCTAGCGTCCTGGACGTTAGACGGAAGTAGAAGGCAGGTGAGCAATGAGCAAAAAGAACCTAACAAGAGAGCAGGCCTTCGTTGCGGGGCACAATCGTGGCACAGTGTATGCGCCTTATCCGAGTGGAAGCAGAGCGCCTGAAGATTCCAGGGACGTCCCTCGCGGCAGAGGTCGCGAGGGCGCTTCCGAGGATGTACGCGACGTCCATGAAACTCCAAAAGATGCTGCGTCGTTCGAAGCCATCATTTCTTCCACGAACTTCCGTACGCTGACAACAAAGGAAAGCTTAAAAGGTGATGTGCGACGTCGTCAGTGGGTGCGGGTAGCACAGCTGTCGAAGGTAGCGAATCGCCGCAACCGTGAAAATCAGAACCTAAAACTGGTTGTTGTCGTCCTGGCGGAAGCCGGGGGGAACGAGCGCTCCGGTTTGCGGCGAGCGGACGGCCTGGCGCGTGCCGGATTTGGGAAAAACGATGTGCCAGAAGTCGGTGTTTGGCGAGCTGAAGGTGATGCCAACAAAGCGGCGCTCCCGCTTCTCGCGCAGGGAAGTGACATGACACTCGGCCGATTCGGCCGTCATCTCATTGAAAATACGGATGTTCTGCCCGGGAATGAGGGGCGTATCCATAAGCAGGAGGGCTCCGTGGGCGCTCACCACGTAAGTGGCAGCCTGCAAATCAATGGTTTCGCCTTCGGGGAGGCGGCAACGTACTTTCACTGGGATCTGGAGCGGCAGCCGAACCGTGCGCCGACGTTCCGGGTATCGAGTTCTCTGCATAAGAGACGCCTTTGCAATGGGACAGCGGGACAGGTTCCGAAATGCTGCCATGAAAAGCCAAGAAAGGCAAGGAAAATAAAGATTTGGGACGGCCAGTACTTTTACCCTGTACGGGCGCAAAGCCCCGTCCTGGAGGGCGGGGATAGGAGCCCCTTATAGTGTCTTTTGTTGTTGAATGTAGTCCTTCAGGAGGTCGCTGAGGGCACCACCGCAACGAGGCCGCGAAGTAAGACGGCGACCAGAGCACGCCTTTCCAATAGCGTGCTGCCAAGTCAGGTCTCCACAGTGGAGGGAGGAGGTCAACGCCTTGGCGGCGATCTCACTTGGCGGTCGTGGCGGCGAGCTCATCGAGGACGGCGTTCGTGAATTGTTCGGTGTTGGCCTTCCCGCCGACGTCCCTCGTGGTATAGATACCATCGCGGTAGGTCTTTAGCAGGGCGGCTTCAATCCTCTCGGCGGCAGCCCGTTCGCCTAGGTGATCGAGCATCAACAGGGCACTCATCAAAAGAGCGGTGGGATTGGCCAGGCCTTTGCCGGCAATGTCGGGGGCGGTGCCGTGGACGGCCTCAAACATGGCGCAATGGTCGCCAATATTGGCGCTCGGGACCACGCCCAGGCCGCCTACCAACCCTGCAGCCAAGTCGCTCATCACGTCACCATAGAGATTGGGCAGCAAGAGCACGTCAAACTGCAGAGGATCCATCACGATCTGCATGCAGGCATTGTCGACGATCAGCTCCTTATACTGAATTTCGGGAAATTGGGCGGCTACGGTCCGGGCCGAGCGCAGGAACAAGCCATCGGAAAGCTTCATGATGTTGGCTTTGTGGATGGCGTGAATCTTCTTGCGACCGCGGCGGCGGGCGTAATCAAAGGCGAAGCGCGCGATGCGCGTGGAGGCCTTTTCCGTGATGATTTTCAGGCTTTCCACGACTCCGGGAACCACTTCGTGTTCGAGGCCGGAGTACAAATCTTCAGTGTTTTCCCGGACGATGATCAAGTCTACGTCTTCAAAATGGGATTTCACCCCCGGAATGTTTTTGACGGGCCGCAGATTGGCGTAAAGATCCAGCGATTTTCGGAGCGCCACGTTCACGCTTGGCGCGCCTCCGGCGATCGCCGTGGCCATGGGCCCTTTCAGGGCCACGCGGTTGCGGCGCACCGAATCGATGGCCGCTTGGTTGACACGCTGGCCTTGATCGGCAGATTCACCGGCGCGTCCAGAGATTTCTTCCCACGCAATCTCGACGCCTGAGGCTTCCAGGATGCGCCTGGTGGCGGTCGAGACTTCCGGGCCGATGCCTTCGCCGGGAATGAGCGTAACGTGGTGCTTCATGGCTGCATCTTATTGTATGCGAAGCGTTTGCGGATGTCGAAAAGGCGCTCGAAAATCGATGTTTGGAACCGGAGGACGAGCGGTGCGGCGGTCCGGACGTTTTGCTATAATAAAGTAGTTGTGTTTAGCGCCGTGGCACGACCCGCGGTGCGGAGGCCAAAGGAATTATGCTTAACTTGACGCCCAATGCCAGTTCCAAGGTGAAAGAAATCATGAATATGCAGAGCCCGATACCTACTGCCTTGCGCGTGGCGGTGGTGGGCGGCGGCTGCTCGGGTTTCCAGTATCACATGGCGTTCGAAAACAATACCACCGAGGCGGACCAAATCTTCGACTTTGATGGCTTGAAGGTAGCCGTGGATCAAATGAGCTCGATGTACCTGGACGGAGTGGAGATCGATTACATCGAGACGCTGGAAGGCGCTGGATTCAAGTTCAACAATCCCAACGTGAAGAGCACCTGCGGCTGCGGGAGTTCGTTCAGCGTTTAATTTGGGCGAGGAAAGCGCCAAGGCAATTTTTGCAAATTTCTAGGCTCCTGGACGACAATGTTCAGGAGTCTTTTTTATGTCCTCGAGCGAAGCCCAATGGGACGCCAAGCACAGCCTGGCGGCGAAGGATGCTGCTGAGGCTCCAACGGGGATTCTGACCGAGTTGTGGCCGCTGCTGCCCGCGGGCGCCGCGCTGGACTTGGCCTGCGGCAGCGGAAGAAACGCGATTTTCCTGGCCGAGCACGGCCGGCCGGTTACGGCGGTGGACTGGTCGTCAGCGGCGCTGGGCATCCTAGAAGAGCGCGCCCTCGGTCTGAAAATTCCAGTGCGCCGAATTCGCGCGATGGGTGAAGTGAAGCAGGCGACGCGCCTAGGAATCGACGTGGTGCAGGCGGATCTGGAAAGCACGGAGCTCGAGGTGAACGGCTATTTCCTGATTTTGTGCGTGCGATATTTGCAGCGATCGCTGTTTCCGCAGATCTGCCGCGCTTTGCGTCCTGGAGGGATGCTGTTGTTTGAGACCTTCACTAAAGCGCAGTTGGATTTTCCGAGTGGACCGCGGGATCCGGCACACCTCTTAGATAGGGGTGAGCTCAGGAGGGCCTTCCCGGAATTGGAGACGGTTTTTTATCGCGAGTTGCGCGCGGAGCAGGGAATTGCCAGCCTTGCGGCGCGCAAGCCTCAGGGCTCGAGCCGCCGTCAATAAGGAGACTGGCGAGCCTTTTGTGGCATGGTTTGCAATCTCGCGCGGCAGTTCGTATGCTTTAGTTCAAGCATGAAAATAGCCCTCGCTCAGTTCAATCCCACTGTCGGCGATTTTGCAGGGAATTCGTCTCGCATACTGAGTCTTTCGTCGCAAGCACATGAGCGCGGAGCAGGGCTTGTGGTCTTTTCTGAACTCTGCTTGTGCGGATACTTTCCACTGGACCTTCTCGAGCGCCCGGCCTTCATCGACCGAAATCACCGACAACTGAAAGAGCTCGCGGCCAAGATCCCGGTGCCGTCGATTGTCGGGTACGCGGGACGCGTGAAAAACGGTACAGGGAAGTCCATTGCTAATAAAGCCGCGCTGATATGCGCGGGTCGCGTCGTTTTCGAGCAAAGCAAAATGCTGCTGCCGACCTATGACGTGTTCGACGAAACTCGCTACTTCCAGCCCGCGGACCGCCAGTACGTTTTTGGGTTGGACGGAGAGCAGCTTGGCATCACCATTTGTGAAGACGTTTGGAACGACAAGAATTTTTGGGCCAAGCAACTGTACGAGCGCGATCCGGTCAGCGAGATTGTCCGGCAGGGAAGTACGGTGTTGCTGAACCTCTCGGGTTCGCCTTACGCGCTCGACAAGCGTGCGCTGCGTTTCGAGATGCTGCGCTCCATCGCGTTGACACACAAACGGCCAGTCATTTACGTGAATCAGGTGGGAGGCGACGACAGCCTGATTTTCGACGGCGCGAGCATCGCCTTGACGGCGGAGGGCAAGGTGGCCGCGCAAGCCAAAGCTTTTGAGGAGGACCTGGTTATTTTCGATACGGCAACCGGAAAAGGCGACATCCATGAACAGCCGCACGAGGAGATTGCTTATGCCTATCGCGCCCTGGTGACAGGGACGCGCGATTATGTGCGCAAATGCGGCTTCAAGAAGGTTTTGGTAGGTCTAAGCGGCGGCATCGATTCGGCCGTGGTTGCGGCCATCGCCGTGGATGCCCTGGGATCGGAAAATGTGCTGGGCGTTTCCATGCCGGGACCATTTTCGTCGCCAGGGAGCAAGACGGACGCGCAGACTCTGGCAAAAAATCTCGGCATACAGTTCCTCACCTTGCCGATTACGGAAGTATTTCAAGCTTACAAAGGCGCGCTCGAGCCCGCTTTTGGCGATCGGCCCGCGGACGTCACGGAAGAAAACATTCAGGCGCGGATTCGCGGGAACTATTTGATGGCGCTCTCCAACAAATTCGGCTCCATGGTTCTGAGCACGGGGAATAAGTCGGAGAACGCCGTTGGTTACTGCACGCTCTACGGCGACATGGCCGGAGGGTTGGCGGTGATTTCGGACGTGCCGAAATTGATGGTGTATGAACTGGCGCGGTGGATCAACCGCGAAAGGGAAGTGATTCCCCGCTCGACCCTCGAAAAGCCGCCCTCGGCCGAACTGCGGCCCAACCAGAAAGATGAGGACAGCCTGCCTCCCTACGAGGTGTTAGACCGAGTCCTGAAGGCTTATATCGAGGATTTGCGCAGCCCGCATGAGATTGCCGACCACTACGGGTTTGACTTAAAGCTGGTGCAAGACATTGCGCTCCGCGTCGATCACAATGAGTACAAGCGCAAGCAAGCGGCACCAGGACTGAAAATTACTTCGCGGGCGTTCGGATTTGGGCGGCCGTTCCCGATTGCGCAGAAGTTTATTCCGTAAGGCTTTAAAAACGCGGACAGGCATCGATGCCTGTCCTACATCAATTATATGAAGAGGTCTTTTGTGAAAAAGCTCCTGAAATTGATGGCCATGGCCTCCGCGGCACTGCTTCCGTTGCATGCGCAGGCGCAACAGCAAACGCCTGCCGCAACGGGGACGGCGCCCACAGCCTTAGCCTCCCCCTCTCAGACGCAAAAGCATATAGAAGCTTATCTCCGGAACCTTTATGCGTTCGGGCCGGACGTCACGCTGACTGTCGGGCCGCTAAAGGAGTCGCAGGTCGAGGGAGTTTTAGAGACAGACGTTAGCGTGACCCTCGGCGAGAACAGGCAAAACGCGAAGCTTTATGTGAGCAAAGACGGCCGGTATCTTTTTCGCGGCGAACTGTCGGACCTGACCAAGGACCCGCTGGCGGAGAACCTGGCGCTGATGCGGATCAGTGATGCGCCGGCGCTTGGAGACCCCAAGGCGCCTGTGACCATCGTGGAATACTCCGATTTCCAGTGCCCCGTCTGCCGCAGCCTGCATGACACCCTCCGCGGCATCCTGCCCAACTACCCGGGCAAACTGCGGGTCATCTTTAAGGACTTTCCGCTCGAACAGCTCCATCCCTGGGCCAGAACCGCAGCCATCGCCGGGCGCTGCGCCTACCAGCAAAAGCCGCAGGCTTTCTGGAAAATGTACGATCTGATCTACGACAACCAGGAGATCATCTCGGCGGAAAACGCCTGGGGCAAAATGACCGACTACGCCACCGAGGCCGGCTTGGACGCGGCCTCCTTCAAGAGCTGTATGGCCGGCCCGGAAGCGGCGGCAACCGTCAATGCGAGCCACGCCAACGGCGAAAAGCTCGAGGTGAACAGTACGCCGACCGTTTTCGTAAACGGCAGACGCATGGTCGGGGCCGACACACATCTGCTCGAGCAGTACATCAACTACGAACTCGCCAAGCTGAACACCAGCAAGTCTACTGAGAAAAGATAAATGCGTCACGCGCGCGCGGTGGGGAGTAGGAACAAAAGGACCGAGCGATCCGGCTTTTGCTCCTAGGCCTGCACGGCAAAGTCGCCGTGGGGGCCGGCCTTGCCTATTTATTAGTTAACATAATATAACTTATAGGACGCGATGCGCTGCGGGCTTTTCTTCGCCTTTTCGACAGGTTCGGTCTGTTCGTGGGCTCAAAATTGGCCGACGAGGCGTTTTGGTAGCTCACCAGGAATGCACCTTTCCGATGTACCAAGTGCAAGGGACGCCTTTGGTTAGGGGGGCTGGCGCACCCGGCGCCAGCCCGAGACATGCCCAAGCCGCAGGTGTGACAGACGCCAGAAGGAATTTCAGATGAATCAGCAATTCAGGACGACTCTCCATCTGCCACGCCGCTGACCCCGGTGAAATTGGCAACCGAACCGGGATTCCCGAAAAGCCACTTCCCTGCCGAACCGGCAGCAGCTGCGAGAGGCTGCTCCTCGGGACCGCAGCGCATCGCGGAGGGGAGCGACAACTGGCGACAAATGCGCCGATCCCCCAACCCGTCGCTCCTTGTCGCTTGCGGGGCGTCGCCGGACATCGGATTCTGCAGGTACCTCCGGGGGGTCCGACCCGCTCGGATGGCCGGAGCGGGATGGTGCTCGCAAGGTATTGGCGGAGGCGGCCAGACCGGTCGCCGGTTGCGGCAGGCTAGCGAAACCGGAACGTTCAGCCAAGAAAAAGGAGCACGTTGATGGAAGGCCAAGCGAAATCATCATGGTTCGGAACGGCTACGGAGACCGGGTTTAGGAGGGCGATCCTGCAATCGGTCCTGATTACCCTGATTACCTGGTTTGGCGGCCCCACGCCGTCTGCGGCGCAGGAACCTGACGACGGCAAGGATCAGCAGGTCAGCACAGCCGATGATTTCCTGCGACTGACTCTAGGGCCGATTGCCATTGGACATCACGGCGTCGGCCCGTACAATCCGGCCACGAACCCCGGCTTGCCCATCGAGAACACGGTCGACTCGGTGAAGCTGGCTTATAGCCTGGGCGCGCGGGTGGTTGAGGTCGATGTACAGCTTACGCAGGACGGGAAGCTGGCCGTTTTCCATGATGATTTTCTGAGCGACTTCACTTGCATTCATTCGCTGACGCTCGATCAGCTTCAAACCAGACTGCCGCTCGTGCCGGAGCTGCACCAGGTGCTGGACGTCGCGCGTCATGTTAATCGAGAGGCGGGTGACGACCTGGGTGGCATCTTGATTGTGGAATTAAAGGCGTTTTCGCCGCATTGCGACCCTGCGGACGAATTCGAGCAGCCGCTGGTAACCGCGGCGGTGAACGAACTGCGTCAGGCAAAGATGACCAATCAAGTGATGTTCGATTCCTTCTCGCCGGCCTTGCTGTATCTGGCTTCGCAGGCGGCGCCGGAGATCCCGCGCGAGCTGGATCTGGACGGCCTGCAATTGCTGACGCCGGCACAGGTCACAGCCGTAACGGGATTGCCGGTGACCATCATCAACAAGAAAATCTCGCTGGGGTTGACCTGGGCGGAGATCGGGCCGGTGTTTCGCCTGCCGGGCTATGCATCGCCGGAACAATTCCTGATCGCAGGAATCGTCACAGGCGTGCGCGTGGTTGGCGCAGAGATGGACTTTCTCGGGCCGGCGGAGCAGCAACAGCCAGGCAGCGGCGCCGCGTTCGTAGGAGCGGCGCACTCGCTTCGCATGCGCGCATTTGCCGATCCTGCGAACACCGAGGCGGACTGGAAGTTCTTCGCCTCGCTGGGCGTGGACGCCATCTACAGCACCATTCCCATGGGCGCAAATTTGCAGCCGCCGATTCCCGGCATTTAAGCGCTGGCGCCGGTGGCTTGATTTGCCCGAGTTGGAAGAGGCGCCTTAGCGGAATTGCGGAGGGAATTACTTCCCTGCCCCTCCGCGGCTCCGCGAAGGGCCTCGTCCCTGCTGGAGTGCCGCTGCTACGGGATGCCGATTTTGTGGAGGAGTTGGGTGAAGCGAGGCTCGGAGCGCAGCGGGTCGGCGATGGGATCCACACCAAGGTACACGAGGCGGTCGTTGTGTTCCTGGTAGGCGCGGTCAAGCCAATCGAGCGCAGTGCTCTTTTCGCCGAGGCCCAAATAGATGGCGGCGAAATAGAGCGAGGAAACATAGCGCGACTGAGCGACGTGCTGGAGATCTGCGAGAGCTTTGCGTGCGCCCGCAGGATCGCCGGAGACAGCGAGCGCATGTCCGTACAGAGCGATCAGAGCCGGACGGTCGCCAGAGAACTGGCGCCCTTTGGAAAACTGCTCCAAGGCCTCGGCGTACATCTTCTTTTCGCGATACGCCGAGCCAAGCCAAATATAGGCCAACGGGTAGGTCGGGTATTGCTCGATGGTGCGGCGGGCCTGGTCAATGGCCGCGTCGAAGTTCCGCGCGTGGTAATGAATCTCGGCGCGGACGGTGTTAAACAGCGGCGAAACCGGATCGAGATCCAACGCACGGGAGTTTTCTTCCAGCGCCTGCGACAAGCGATTGCCCATAATGCAATAGTGACCATACCAGATGTGCGGGATGGGATTATTCGGGCCGAGCGCCAAGGCCTGCTGGAACTCACGCTCCGCCGTATCGAAGTTCCAATCGTAGCTGAACGCCACGTTGGCGAGAACGGCGTGGGCTTCGGTGAGCTGAGGATCGAGCTGCAACGCGCGCTCCGCGGCCTCGCGAGCCTTGGGCTTGGCCTCGCTCGGCGGCAGGTCGTCGTAGGGAACTTGTGCGAGCAGAGCGTACACGCTGGCGACCCCGGCGTATGCGAGGGCGTATTGTGGATCTTTTTGGATGGCCTGCTGATACGCTTCGAGGCTTTTGTGCAAATCTGCGCGATTCGTCCAATAAAAACGCCCGCGGAGATAGGCATCATACGCGTCTGGGTTCACCGTGCGCTTTGTAACCGTTGCGCCGCCTTTGCCCGGATTCAGCGCCACGCGAATCTGGCTGGCAACAGCGGCTCCGACGTCGTCCTGGACGCGCAGGATGTCGTTCAGGTCGCGATCATAGGAATCGGCCCAGAGGTTTGTTTGGTCGCTGACCTGAATGAGCTGGACGTCGATGCGCACACGGTTGCCGTCACGGAGGACGCTTCCTTCCAGGGCGTACTGGACTTCGAGAGCGTGGCCAATCTCAGCGATGGGCTTCCCGGCAAGCGCGGTCGAAGAAGCAGGCGCAATCACGCCGAGGTGCTGTGGGTCGAGGTTGCCGAGCCGAGTAATCATTTCGTCGGTCAGACCGGCACTGAAGTAGTCTTGCTTGGGGTCGCCGCTGAGATTCGTGAAGGGAATGACCACGAGACGAACTTTTCTCTTTAGGAAGGCACTGGGTTGGATCCACCTAAAGACTGCGTATGTCATGATGAAAATCGCGGCGACGGCTGCCAATGCCTTAACAAGCCGTTTCCGTTTTGAACCCACCGCGACTTGGGCGCGAGCGCCAGCCAAATCGTCGTCGGTGGCAGAAGATGGTTGAGCAGGTTGCGCCAAAAGGCTTTGGTTGCCGTTGTCCGACTCCGTAGAAACATCAGCGACATCGAGTTCAGGCTCGAAAGCCGCATCGGCTTCGGGATCGTCCGCCGGCTGGCGCTTCTTAAACCACTCGTCGAGCTCGCTCGCGTAAGCGTAGACCGTGGATCTCTTTTGGTGCTCGTGCCGACGGACCGGAAGGCCTTCGCTCTTCTCCCAGCGCTGCACGGTGCGAATCTCCCGGCCGAGGTGGACAGCAATCTCCTTCCAGGAAACGAGCTTCTTGTCGTGGAGGCGCGACCCGGCGGACCCGTTCGGATCGACAGGTGCTCCGTTAGCAGCCATGAGGGGAGAGTGGCGTCGGCATTTCGGTGGCCGAATTATAACTCAAATGTATACACAATCGGCAAGATGAAACCCCACGAGCAGTCTAGCGGGCTTTCGCGACGACGCCGCCGGCGGGGCCGAGGAGGGAGGATTGGGCCACGCGTCGGCAGTACGCCGCCCGCCGCCTGCGACAAAGACGGCCTGAGTCCTGCGAAGACCAAGCGAGAATTGCTGATTTACTTGCGCGACTCGTTTGCCGCCGCCCGCCAGCCGGCCTGCCCCGCCGGAGCCCCACGACAGCTACTGACCATGGCGTGAATTGCCGTTTGACATTTTCTAATTTGTATAATAAAGTACAACTCTTAGGTATTGTACGTTTTCATACATAAATACAGATTTGTGTTTTTTCGTACAAATCAGGGAATGCCCGAGTTGGAATGATTCTATGCCTTCCGCAATCTACGGCGTGGTGATCGCCGACGTCTTGGCCTCCAGCGCCCGCAAGGATGTGCGCGCCCTGCTGGGCAAAAAGCTCACGGCTGCTTCGGAAAAACATCTGCGCGAGAAGCGTATTCGCCTGCCGTACAGCGTAACCGCCGGCGATGAATTTCAGACCCTTACCGAACAGCTGCCGTCACTCCCCGCCCTGCTTCTCGACCTGCGCGCCGGGCTGCAGCCGCTGTCGCTCCGCGTAGGGATCGGCATAGGCGAAGTCTCGGACCGCATCCAGCCGCCGGTCAACCACCTCACCGGCGAAGCCTTCCAACTCGCGCGTGTGGCCCTCGAAAACGTCAAAAGCAGAGGCCTCTATAAATTCGAGGTTCTGACTGCCTTTGGCTCGCACAACGAACCTTTCAACCAAACCATCAATCTGGTTTACGGCTTGCACGATACTCTGGTGTCTCGGATCACGGCGAAACAGTGGGAGGCCATCGGCCGCTTCCTGGACGAGCCGGCGCTCGAGCCAACCGCCAAGAGGCTCAAGGTTGATGTTTCGACGGTTTCCCGAAACCTGAAACGGGGATACTATTGGCAGCTCTCTGAAACTGTTAAAGTGGCCGAGGCGTTCATCGAGCGCACCTTCGGCTGATGCCGTCCGAACTCCCCGGGCGGGTTGCAGCAAAACTGCTGCGGCACCGAGCCGGAACGGCGGCTTTTTGCACACTAACGTACAAACTAGAGACTTTGTACAAAGTTATGCAAATCCTCTTTCGGGCGTTCCTGGCGATTTATCTGGCTCATCTGTTGACGGATTTTGTTTTTCAGACCCATCGCCTCGTCGAGCAAAAACGGCGCGGCAAGCTCTTAGCCTATTTCTTTCATGGCCTCACGCATTACCTTTCTGCGGTCATCCTGGTTAGCTTCTTCCTCGCGGGATCCGGTTTGTGGTTGCGCACATATTTCGATCTTCTGGCGCTCACCCTCGTGCATTTGCTCATCGACTTCGCCAAAACCCATTTCAAAGCCTTCCTCAACGGCGACGCCCTCGCTTTTGTTGTCGATCAATTTCTTCACTTTCTGAGCGTGGCAGCCGCCGCCTGGCTGCTCGCGCCGGGCTTGCCTTTTGCTGGCGTGATCGTGTTGCTCGGCATGGGGCGGGCGGTCCCGAGTAAGTTGCTTTTCATACCGGTCATCTACATCGGCGTGATTTTTGGCGGCGGCTATCTGATTCGCGCTTTAACTCGCCCCCTGGCGGAAAGCGTTAAGCTCTACCCGCCGGAGAAGCACGGCGAGCCCATGCAAAACGCCGGACTTTACATCGGCTGGCTCGAGCGCTTCCTTCTCCTCACCGCCCTGTTGCTTCAGTCTCCCGGCACTACCGGCCTCATCCTCGCCGCGAAGGCTATTGCCCGTTATCCCGAATTCAAATCCGAGCACTTTGCCGAATATTTTCTGATCGGCACGCTGCTGAGCTTCTCGATCGCCGTGCTGGGCGGCGCCGTTCTTGCGCGTGTGGTCCTGGGCCAGTTTCACGTCTCGGGTTAAATTTCCACAGAGACGCTTCCGCCGGCCCCTCTTGACCGCTCAGTTTTGCTAGAATTTGTCCGTGGAAACCTCGACGGTGTCGCCGCGGCTTGCCATCATTCAGCTGCACCCGATCAAGGCGCTTGACCCCGTGCAGGTCAAGGAAGCGCGTATCGGGCCGGGCGGCGGGTTGGAATTCGACCGCGCCTGGGCCCTGTATTCGGCGGACGGCCAGTGGGTGAACGGGAAGCGCACCGCTGCCGTTCACTTGATTCGGGCGGCTTACGCACCGGACCTCAGCTCCGTTACCCTTTCCGTACCCGACCGCCGCGGCACTCCCACGAAAACTTTCGAGTTCCCCGGCGGCTCGATGGACGCAGCGCAATGGTTTAGCGCTTTTTTCGACCAGCCTATCACCGTGCGCTATGCTCCCGAAGGCTTCCCCGATGACACCGTCGCCAACGGTCCTACGATCGTTTCGACCGCTTCGCTCGAGGCAATTGCACCCCTGTTCCCCGGACTTACCTTGAGCGACATGCGGCTGCGTTTTCGCAACACGCTGGAAATCGACGGCGTCCCGCCCTTTTGGGAAGATCAGCTTTTCACCGCGGATAAGAACGTTTTCGTGCCGTTTCGCATAGGCGAAGTGCAGTTCGAGGGCAGCAATCCCTGCGTGCGCTGTCCCGTCCCTCCGCGCAATCCGCAGACTGGAGCGATCATTCCTACCTTTCAGCGGCTTTTCTCCGACTATCGCCGCAGCCACATTCCGAGCTGGACTCCCGAGGCGCGCTTCGATCACTACTACCACTTAGCCACCAACACCCGGGTCGCGAACACGGAATCTGGTAAGCTCTTGCGCATCAACGATCCCGTCGTGCTCCTTTAGCGTATTGCTTACGAAGCAGCTGAACTTGCCGGCCATCCGGCTTCTCGACTTAGGTCCTGGCCACTTCTTGTGAATTAGCGGACCCTGCGGCCTGCCGACCACGAGTGCGATCAGGGACACCTGAATCCCTCCGACAACGCGGAGACAAATCCGCGCTCGGACAAATCCAACCAGACGGACTCAAGAGGTGATTTACCGCGCTGTCGCCGCCGCAACGGCGGTCTTCTCAAGAAGCTGCTCTTTGCGGTAAACGAGGGAATTGATATCGTACGTTGCCAGTTCAAACCCGTGACCGTGTGTGATGGCATCGGTGGGACAAGCTTCTACGCAATAGCCGCAGAAAATGCACCGCGAGTAATCAATGTTGTACACCGCGGCATAGCGCTCGCCCGCAGAAATGCGGTTCGCATCCGTGTTTTCGGCGGCCTCAATATAAATGCAATTCGCAGGGCAAGCGGCGGCGCACAAAAAGCACCCGACGCATTTCTCCAGCCCGTTCTCGTCGCGATGCAACACATGAATTCCGCGGTAGCGGGGCTGAAAATGCACAGGCTCGTGCGGGTAATTTTCCGTAACCGTCTTCCGGAAAATGTTCCGGAAAGTCACACCAAAGCCCTTCACCAGCGCTTCGAACGTTTCACCCACTTCACGCAGTACCGATGGCATACGATAGCAGTCTAACAAAGCATCAGGACCCGGGCAAACCAGCGTGACACTCAATCATTGCTTCAGCGCCTGGACAATCTGCTTCCCATGAAACCGCCCATTTTCGATGAAAATCTCTCCGGTGTGCCTCCCGCCGATGACGACTCCCGCCAGGTGAATTCCCGGCACGTTGCTTTCGAGAGTACTCGGGTCCAGCGACGGCCTCTTGCTTTCTGGATCGAGCGTTACCCCCATTCGTTCCATAAATAAGAAATCCGGGTGATAACCAGTCAACGCGAACACCTGCTTCGCGGGAATTCGCTTTGTCTGCGCGTGATTCTCGACAACGACTACGTCTTTGGTGATTTCTTCGACACGCGTATTCAGAAGGGCGGTAATCTGCCCGGCCTTGATGCGATTCTCGATGTCCGGGCGCACCCAATACTTGATGGTCGAGCCCAATTCCTTGCCTCGATGTACCAGCGTCACCCGCGCCCCGTTTCGGTACAAGTCTAGCGCCGCTTCTGCCGCCGAGTTTTTCCCTCCGATCACCACTACGTCCTGCTTCCACAGCGCGTGCGGCTCGGTGTAGTAATGCGAAACGTGCGGCAAGTCCTCCCCGGGCACCCCGAGCATATTGGGCAAGTCATAGTACCCCGTCGCGACCGCCATCTTTTTGCCGCGGTATCGTTCCTGTGTTCCCTCCTCGGTCTCTGTCACTACCGTGAAGTTTCCGTCGTTTCCGTCCACGTAGATCACGCGCTCGAACAATCGCAACTCCAATTCATAATGTTCGGCCGCTTTCCGGTAGTACTTCAGCGCCTCCACGCGTGTGGGCTTTTCCGCTGCGCTCACGAGCGGAAGGTTTCCGATCTCCAGCAACTCCGGCGTGGTGAAAAACACCATGTTCACGGGATAGTGATAAAGTGAATTGCACAGGCAAGCCTTTTCAATCACCAGCGGCTGCATGCCCGCGCGTTTCGCTTCGATGGCCGTCGCAAGACCGGTCGGCCCTGCCCCGATACAGATAATGTCGTAGTTTTTCATGAGAATTTGAGTTTGCCGCGAGCCGCGAAGAATTGCAATTCGGTGGAATTATTGCTTTGACGGTAACTCCAGGATTTCCTGGAGTTCCTTTCTGAAAGACTCCAACTCCCGCACCCTCTCCGCCGTGGCTTCGATTTCCTTTTTCTTCCAAACAAACACTTCAGCAGATCCTCGCTTCAACTTCACGCTGAAGTTCCCGTACACGAGATAGGTAGGAGGAGCGAGCAGTTTCAGTCCGCCGTTTGGAACCGGCGCCAAGGCGGCGACGCAATCGCCCTTTATCATGCACAGCGCGTTCTCGTACGGGGGAATGGCCATCGGGCGAAAGCCAGCTTCGATAAGCCGTTCCATCACCTGCACCTGGCGCGGAGAGAGTTCTGGCATTTTCAACCTTCCGTGTGGCAGGGGTCGAACGCGTCACAGCAGCTTTCTAGATGACTGGCGGCTAGGCAGCGGTATCTGCCTCGGAGGAACTCCCTTCGAGCTGCGCCAGGATTTCGCGCAGCGTCGAGATCAGCTCGTCCCGGGAAACGTGGCTTTTCTTGAACTGAATCCGGAACCTAAACGTTTCGCTCGGCGGCTCAAATTGAAAGATGAACGGCCGCGGCCTCTGCGGCCCGGCTTGCTGCTGGCGGCGCTCACGGCGGGCTTCATCCCGCGTCAGTCCGCCCTGCAGGATGCGGTGAAACATCTCGACCATTTTCTTTTCCGCCGGTTGCCGCGCGATTTGCAGTAACAGCGACTTCGAGTTGATTCCGTGGTCGACACACTTCCGGCGCAGCGAATCCGGAATGTTCCGCAGCGAAAGCGTTTCCGTCACGGAAGAGCGTGCCCGGCCGATTTTCTTGGCGATGTCCTCGTGCGTGTACTCAAACTGCGTGCTCAGCCGGTGCAAGCCGTCCGCTTCCTCAAACGGCGTGAGGTCTTTGCGCTGTATGTTTTCAATCAGGCCAAGCTCCAGCGTCTCCGCGTCGTCGGCCATTTTCTCGATGCACGGTACTTCGCGCAAACCCGCCGTGCGCGCCGCGTGGTACCGGCGTTCGCCGGAGATAATGTAGTAGCAGTCCTCGCGCGGCACGTAGCGAACCAGAAGCGGTTCAAGAACGCCTTTTTCCCGGACCGACTCCGCCAGTTCGCGCAAATCCCCGAGCGCCTTGCGCGGCTGATCCGGGTTCGGGCGAATTTGATCCAGACGGATCATCCGTCCGACTGCCGCCCCGCTGTAGCTTGTCAGCGATTCTACATAGTGCGCGTCATGCCGCATCTTCAGCGTGACTGGCAACCCGATCCTCTTCGACACGTTGGATAACCTCCCCCGCGAGCTTCTTGTACTCGGCGGCCCCGGGCGATTTCGGTGCAAATGTAAGAATCGTTTCCTTGTACGCCGGGCTCTCTTCCAGGCGCACGTTCTTGGTGATCTTCGTTTTGAACAGCACTTCACCGAACACGCTGCGAATCTGGCCGTGCGTGTCTTTGGAAATATTCGTGCGCTTGTCGTACAGCGTGATGACCACACCCAAAACTTTCAGCCCGGGATTCGGCCGCGCGCGAATGCGCTCGTACGTCTCTAGGAGATCGTCGGTTCCCTCGATGGCAAAATAGGCCGCTTGAATGGGCACCAGCAAATGCGTTGCCGCCACCAGCGCATTCACGGTCAGGATGCCCAAGGACGGCGGAGTATCCACAATCACGTAGTCATAATCTTTCATCACCGGCGCCAGCGCATCTTTCAACCGGAAAGGCGCGTCAAATTGTCCGGCAAGGACCTGCTCCAGTTTTGCGAGCGACAGCCGCCCCGGGCAAAGGAACAGCAGCGGGTCCTTTGTCGCTCTGATGACGGTCGCGATGCCCACGCGGTTGTCGCTGAGCACTTCGAACGTGGACGTGGAAATTTCCCCGGAATCGTAAAAGGCAATGGTGGAATTCGCTTGTGGATCGAGATCGACGAGGAGGGTTTTCTTGCCGCGATCTGACAGCGCTGCTGACAGGTTAATTGCCGTTGTGGTCTTGCCTACGCCACCCTTCTGATTCGCAATCGTGATGATGGCAGTCATCTTCTTCTGCCTCCGCCCGCCTGCCCCCGCCAATGGTGAAGGGCGCGTGCACAAGCAACCCACCAGCTGGCAACTGGGTTCCTATATATGGGTGCCGCCTCCTAAGTACCCCCAAGACCTAGGCTAACTCTACGTTTGCGACCCCTTCTTTGCAAGGGAAAAAGTGCAGTTCTCGCCGAATTTCCGAAGCCGTGTGGAAATTCCAGGTTCTTCTCGGCCGGCGGCTTTAGCTGGAGGAGGGCAACCCCGGGCAAATCGGCAAGTCCGGCGGTTTCTGTGCAGGAACCGCGCCTACCGGCTTCCTGGCTAGAAATCCAGCCCCCAGAAGTCCGCCGTCGGTTCGTGAAGCTCGATTCCCAGCTCCCATCCTGCCGGACCCTCGTGCCCCCGCCAGATCAAATATGCGTCGTTGGCATTCTGGTTGACTAGGTTGGTTACCCGCACCTTCTGCCCGGCCGCAAAGGGGTGTGGCATTACCGCCAGGCAGCCTTTTCGGCTGACGTCCTTCGTGTACCCTTCCGCCCGCACCACCTTTCCCTCCTCGGTGCACTCGATCGCCACACGTACGCGGGAATTGAGCCGCCAAGCATAAGGGCACGTCTGCCGCGGGTCAATGGCGGTTCACTTACGGTTCACTCCCAGTACACCAGCCAGTTAACCCCAGCCGCGCGTCCTTGTCTTTTCTTCTCCTCACTGTCCCGGCCAATTTGGAACTCTGAAGCACTTCGGTTTGCTCCTTTGCGATGCCCCGCTTACACTCTCTTAGCCCTTCGCGCGCACATGATCAGCGTCCAGGCACTTCGCCACGAACTTCGTCCCACCATCCGCCTTGCATTGCCGTTGGTCCTTGCCGAAATCGGCTGGATGAGCATGGGCATCGTGGACACCGTCATGGTCGGCCACCTTCCCGACAGCGCCCGCGCCATCGGCTCGGTAAGCATCAGCTCGAACCTTTTTAATGTTCTGGCTTTCTTCGGCGGCGGTTTGCTTATCGGCCTCGACACACTCGTCGCCCAAGCCTTCGGGGCGGGCCGGCGCGAAGACTGTCACCGCTCCTTAGTCAACAGCATTTACCTCAGCATGGTCATGACGCCTTTCCTGATGACTGCGGTTTGGTTCTTCAATCCGCTTCTTCGGCGGTTGCACATCGACCCGCAAGTCGCGGCCCTTGCCGTCCCGTACATGGAGGCGCTCGCCTTTGGACTCTTCCCCCTCCTCCTGTACTTCGCCGTTCGCCGTTGCCTGCAGGCCATGAACATGGCCCAGCCCATCGCTTTCGCTCTCGTCAGCGCCAATATCGTCAACGCCCTCTTCAACTGGGTTCTCATCTACGGCAAATGGGGTGCCCCCGCGATGGGTGTCGTGGGCTCCGGCTGGTCCACCGCGATTTCTCGCGTGTATTTGGCGGCTGTGCTCGTCAGCTATCTTCTTTGGTACGACCGGCGGCATCGCACCGAACTATTGAAGACACCGGTCAACATCGACTTTCTTCGCATCCGCCGACTCATCTCGCTGGGACTCCCTGCGGCCGTACAAATCACGCTGGAAATCAGTGTTTTTGCTTTGGCCACCGCGCTCATCGGCCGCCTGGGGGCAATCGCTCTCGCCAGCCATCAAATCGCGTTGAATACCGTCGCGTTCACCTACATGGTCCCGCTAGGGATTTCCTCCGCGGCTGCCGTTCGCGTCGGCCATGCCATCGGACGAGGACGGCCCGATTCTGCCGGCGATGCCGGATACACTGCCATCCTTCTTGGCGCCGGCTTCATGACCCTTGCTGCCGTTGCCCTGTTGGTCTTTCCCCGCTGGATCGCGCGCATGTACACCCCGGATGAAACGGTCATTCGCAGCACTTCCCTGCTCCTGATCGCTGGAGCTGCTTTCCAATTATTTGATGGGATTCAGACGGTGGCCACCGGTGCATTGCGGGGTGCCGGGGAAACGCGCACGCCAATGATCTGTCACTTTACGGCTTACTGGGTCATTGGCTTGCCGCTCGGAGCATGGCTTTGCTTCGGCCGAGACTGGGGCGCTTTGGGCATCTGGTCGGGGCTCAGTCTCGCGCTCATCCTGATTGGTATCGTCTTGTTGTTTGCCTGGCGCCACACGGTTCAGCGCATGAGTCAGGCTCCCCCGACTCTTCCGACCTAGAAAGACTGTCTGCCGTGGCAACCAACGAAAAAGACTCCTCCTTCACCTTCCCCGGGGGTTCCGGAACGCAAACTCCAAAGCCGAAGTCGAGGACGCGAGCCAGCAAGCCTCAGACGGCATGAAAGAAGCGCAAAGCAATTCGTATTCTTAAAGCTTCTGTAAGGTGACCGAGCAATCGCTTCGCCACGTTTTTTGTTTGGTGCCCCGGACTCGCCTTAAAAGCGGCTAGGAACGCCGAACAGACTCGGGTTCCACAACTAACTTTGCTTGCCAGTTGGTAGGCCGCAGGGGGCACAAGTGACGATTCGCGGCCATCACCATTTACATCTTGTAGCGACCCAGATCCTCGTCGGAGAGTCCTTCGAGCCAATTGCGGAGTTGCTCGTTGGTATTGCGTTCAGAAAAAGCACTGGAAACTTTGGAGTTCTTAAGCACCAATTCATCCACGTATATGGGACAGTCCATGCGCAGTGCCAGGGCCAGAGCATCGCTTGGGCGCGAGTCGATGGTCATCATCTGGCCGTCCCTCTCCACCCAAATCAATGCGTAAAACGTATCGTCTTTCAAGTCGTTCACAACAATCTTCTGAACACGCACTTCCAGGCCCAGCAGCACGTTCTTCAACAGGTCATGCGTCATCGGCCGCGGCGTTTGCACTTTCTCGATTTCCAACGCGATGGCGTTGGCCTCGTAAACGCCCACCCAGATCGGGAGGATGGCCTGGCCTTGCACGTCTTTCAGCACGACAATGGGCATGTTGGTTACGGGGTCCATCATCAGGCCACGGATTTTCATTTCCACTTCCATGGAGGCCTCCCTTGGTCAAACTACGTGCTCGCCCACCAGGCTGTTGGGCGTCGCCCCGGTCACGCGGACTTGAACGTAGGTTCCCAGAAGTTCTGTCGCATGTGAAGTGAAATTTGCTAGGCGATACGAACTGGTATATCCCGACCACTGGTTCTCGCGACGGGATTTCCCGCTCACCAGGACTTCAAATGTCTCGCCGGTCAGCCGTTTGTTGCGGGCGGACTGGATTTCCCGCTGCTTGTCTTGAAGAACCGCAAGGCGGCGGCTCTTCTCTTCCTCGGGAATCACGTCGTTCAATTTCAGGGAAGGCGTGTTGGGCCGCGGCGAGTATTTGAAGGAGAACAAACTGTCGTATCCCACTTCATCGAGCAAACTCAGCGTCTGTTCAAAATTGGCTTCGGATTCGCCGGGAAAACCAACGATGATATCCGTTGTGATCGCGATGGGCCGCCTCGCGCTGCGAATCATGGCGATTTTCCCGAGATATTCGTCGCGCGTGTAGGTCCGCTGCATCGCCCGCAGCACCTTTGTCGAGCCCGACTGCACCGGCAGATGCACATGCTCGCAAAGCTTCGGCTGCGCTTCCATGGCTTCGACAATGTCACGCGTAAAGTCGCTCGGGTGCGAGGTCGTAAACCGCACGCGGCGAATCCCGGGAACCTCCGCGACCGCCAGCAACAATTCCGCAAAGCGCATTTTCCGCGGCGTCGGGTCCGCATAGGAATTCACCGTCTGCCCCAGCAGTTGCACTTCTGAGTAGCCCAGCTCGGCGAGTTGCCGGACTTCGCGCAAGATCGAATCGCTCGCGCGGCTCCGCTCCGGCCCGCGGGTGTACGGCACGACGCAATACGAGCAAGCCTTATCGCAGCCTTCAATGATGGTCAGATAAGCGCGAAAGGGATTGTCGCGCCGCGTTATTTCCGTCTCAAACGTTTCGTCGGTGTCCAGCTCCAGACCGGTCACGCGGTGGTTCCCCGACTCCAATTGTGCGATCAACTCCGGCAGCTTCCGGTAACTTGCCGAGCCGCACACGAGGCTTACCCACGGGGCGCGTTCAAAGATGCCCTCGCCTTCCTGCTGCGCCACGCAGCCGAGCACGCCGATAATTTTCCCTTCACTTTGCTTGGCGCGGTATTCTCCCAGTCGTGAGAAGACTTTTTGCGCTGCCTTTTCCCGAATGCTGCACGTGTTGTAGAGAATCAGCCCCGCTGCATCGGGCGTCTCCACCTGCCGGTAGCCGCGCGCAAGCAGCACCCCGGCCACTTTTTCCGAATCGTGGTCGTTCATCTGGCAGCCGAACGTTTCCAGAAAAAACGTCCCGCGTTCTGGCGCCTGCGCCAGCCCTAACAGCGGCCGGATGGACTCGGAACCCGGCGCCGTCAGTCTCTCTATCTCGACGTCAAACGGTTTATTCATGCTCAATCCGCAGTTTACCACACCTGCATTTCCGCCGAGGAAATCCGTCGATCCCGTGCGTCGCGCTTTTCTCGTTTGTGAAGAAAATGATTCTTCTAGCACTGTGCGATCTCGAAAAGTCATCGGAGACCTTGCCTTTTCCAGAGGAGGCGATGTGGTGAAATACGATCTCTGTGATCGAGATGGACGCGCAAGCCACTTTCGGAAACTCGCTGGCGTCCCGGCACAGAAAAAGCTCGACCGCCAGGCGATCGACTTGGAAACGCGCCGCTTCGAGGCTCCGCGTCAGGAACAAGACGGTGTTGCGGCTTCGCGCCTGGTGGTCTACGAGGCTGTTTGAGCGGGGCCCTCCGCCACGCTGCGGGCATGGGCCGGGGCTCCGCATGTCGCCCGTCACGAATCAGGATCCCTGCTCTAGGCCCGGTCCGCAATCCCTAACCCCTGTTTCCCAATAAGCAGCAAATTGAAAAACTTCCGCATCCTATCGGTTGCACCGTCTTTGGTGCCTATGCTACGGTTCTTACGCCCAGAAAAATTTGGCCTTTCACTGAGGGGTTCGTCATTTTTCTTTTCAATACGATTTTAGCAACCGATCTTACTGACATTCTTCAGCAGACAGGATTGGTCGCGCGCGTAGTTCTTACGATTCTTCTTCTCTTTTCCCTCATTTCGTGGGCCATGATCTTCCAGAAATGGGGTATGTTTGGCCGCATCCGTCGCCAGAGCAATCAATTTCTGCACGTTTTCCGCGCCACACGCGGCATCGCCAATCCTCAGGCGCTGTCGTCTTCCAGTTCGCCTTTCGCTTCCGTTTACGCCGCCGGCTACCGCGAATTGCAGGCCCAAGTCGGCGGCATTGCCCCGAATCCACATCCGCCCAAACTGAAGAGCCTGTCGGCCGTTACGGTCAGCATGCAGCTTGCCTCCGCCGAAGAGGTGCGTCGCGTCGAAAAGGGGATGTCCTGGCTGGCAACTACCGGTTCCGTCACGCCGTTCATCGGTCTTTTCGGCACCGTGTGGGGCATCATTGACGCGTTTGCGGGTCTCGGCAGCGCGGGCGCCGCGAGCCTTCGCGCCGTCGCGCCCGGTATTGCGGAAGCGCTGATTACTACGGCCGCTGGTCTGGCCACCGCCATTCCCGCGGTGATCTTCTATAATCAATTCTTGCAGAACATTCGCGACCTGGCGCAACGCCTGGACAACTTCGCCATGGAAGTCACTGCGCAAGTCGAGAAGGCTTTTGACTGAATTTTTCGCGGCCGCCAGCCTGGCCGCTGCAACTGAGCTACGAGATCATGCAGCTTTCCAAGTCCACGCAATCTTCGCTCTCCGAAATCAATATGGTCCCGTTTGTGGATGTGGTCCTGGTTTTGCTCATCATCTTCATGATCACAGCGCCCATCCTGCAGTCCGGCATCGAGATCGACGTCCCCAAGACCAAAACCATCAAAGACATTAGCCAGGACCGCATCGTGGTTAGCATCGACAAAGGCCAGCACGTCTACCTTGGCAACGATCCGGTCAACATTCATCAGCTCGGCGCAAAGGTTCACGCGCAACTGAAGAACACAAAGGAGGGCGTTTTCTTGCGTTGCGACGAAACGGTCCCGTTTGGGATCTTTGCCTCCGTCGTCGACACGCTGCGCATTTCCGGGATCAACAATATAAGTATTGTGACTGAGCCACTCACCGAGCGCGCTCGGACGAAGTAAAATAACCGTATGGCCACGGCTCTTGCCATTCCGAATGATCTTTCGCTCAAGAAATACTTCTTCCGCTCTATGGTTTGCCATGCCTTGCTAACTGTCGCGCTCTTGGCCGGCTCTTATTTTGAGCGCCAAGGTGCCTTGTGGGGCGGCGTAGGCGGTCAGCCGGGCGGCACAAAAGTGAATCTCGTCAGCTCCGCCGGCATTCCCATGCCCAAAGAAGAAATGGTCACCGATAGCAAAACCGTAGACCCCACCAAGAGCCTTCACAAGGAGGAGCCAAAGCCTAAGCCGCCCGAGCCCAAGACCGACTCGACCAAGATTCCCAAATTTGAAAAGGAAAAGCCGCTACCGCCCTCCCGCCCGTCTCGAACGCTCGAAAGAAAAGCTCCGGAGCCGGATAACGCCATTCCCGGGAAGGGCGGCAGCCCCAACCTTCCGACGGGATACTCTCAGACGCCGGGAGCTTCTTCTGCAGGCATGTCCGCGATTGGCCAAGGAGGCGCGGATTTTGCCGGTCGGTATCCGTGGTATGTGGATGCGGTCCGCAACCGGGTTCAGCAATCTTGGGATCAGACCACCATTGACCCGGCTACCCGCGCAGCTCACCGGGCCCACACGGCAATGACTTTTAGGATCAATTCCAATGGCACCATTTCCCATATTCGCTTGCTGCAAAGCAGCGGCAACTCATCCATGGACTATTCCGCCATGCGCGCGCTGCAAAGCATTGACGCGTTCCGGCCTCTTCCCAACGATTACATGGGAACCTATGTCGAAGTTACGTTTGACTTCGATCTCTCGATGACGCAATGAGCCGCTCTCGCTGCTCGAAAGGACTGGATTTTTCAGTAACCAAAGGGGGGAACTTGTTGAAATCCGTGAGATGTTTGGGACCGTTGTTTTTCGTTGCGGTCATTGTTTTGAGCTGCCGTTCTGCCTGGGCGCAAGACCGGATTCGCACCGGCACGGGGCTTGGCCAAACCAAGATCCGCGTGGCCCTCGCCGACTTTGGTCCGCGCTCGGCCACCGCAAAACCTCATGCTTCCCTATTCACCCAAGTCGTCCGTGATGACCTGCAATTCAGCGGCGTCGTCGAGCTCGCCAGCCCCAGCTTCTACCCTTCTCAACCGACCACGGTCCCAGCGGAGCTGAAAGCTCCGGCTTGGATCGAGCAGCCCACCAACGCCAGCTACATCGGCTTTGGCAATTTGACCGAGTCCACGTCCGAGGTCACCATCCAGGCCTGGCTTTTTGACCTGCGCAATCCCTCTTCTCCGCCGGTCATCGGCAAGGTCTATCGCGGCGCTCCCACCGACTTGCAGGTCCGCAAGTACGCCCACGACTTTGCTGACGAAATTATCAGCAAACTTACCGGCGGCTCGCCGAGCGTCGGTTCCACACAGATCGCTTTCGTTCGCGCCACCGGCAACGGGAACAAGGAAATCTGGGTCATGGATTATGACGGCGCTAATCAGCACCAGCTCACCAGTCTTCATTCGATTGCCCTCACGCCTCGCTGGTCGCCCGACGGTTCGCGCATCGCCTTCACCTGCTATGCGCCCTACAAAGGCGTCGTCAGCGCGCAAATCTGCATGTACTCCATGGACAGCGGTAAGGTCATCGCCTTCCCGCGCTTCGTGGGGACCAACATCACGCCGACCTGGTCTGCGGATGGCACGCAGATTCTTTTCTCCTCTTCCATGCAAGGGAACCCCGAGCTCTACGTCTGTGACGTCAACTGCCTCCACCCCAAACGTCTGACACATTCCAGCGGCGCCAACATGTCGCCTGCTTGGAATCCCAAGACCGGCCAAACAGTCGCCTTTGTCAGCGACCGCGGCGGCACTCCCCAGCTCTATCTCATGAACGCCGATGGCACCGGTGTCAGCAAACTCGACCTTCCCGACAAAGGTTACGTCATCGACCCGGCCTGGTCGCCCAACGGCCAGTTGCTAGGGTTCAGTTGGCGACGCCCGAACGATAACTACGACCTTTACATCGTCGAGCCCACCTCCCAGCAGCTCCTCGAATTGACGCGCGATCAGGGCCGCAACGAGCGTCCCAGCTGGGCGCCCGATGGCCGCCACCTTGTCTTGGAATCGACACGCTCGGGCGAGCGCCAGATTTGGACCATGCTCGCCGACGGTTCCCAGGCGCATCAATTAACCACCAGCGGCCACAACGAGTCGCCCAACTGGTCTACCCACTGAGCTTCGCACCGAGCCGCCCAATTGGACCCCGGGGCAGCCGCATGCGCACCTTATGAGTGGGCCGCAAGTTCCGGAGATGTTGCTCTCCTGGAAATTCTGTTTCTTGTTGTTGATTCGCTTGTGTTTTCCGGCTGTCTATAATATATCGTGCTACGATACATTGGCCGGACCTAGCCTGCTGATGATAGGATAGCGGGTCTGTTGGGGGACTCTAATCGTTTCAGGAGGATTGGAATGACTTTGGCTTCACGCTTACTCCATCGCGCTCGACTGCTCGCCCTGTTCGGCTCTGCCGTGCTTGTTTCCGGTTGCAGCAAGAAAGTGACACCACCGCCTCCGCCGCCGGCGCCTGCTCCTGCGCCCGCTCGTCCCACCGTGACGTTGCAGGCCAACCCCACGACCATCAACAAGGGCGAATCCTCGACCCTTACGTGGAACTCCACCGACGCCACGCAACTCTCGATTGATCCGGGAGTCGGTACCGTGACCGCCGAAGGTTCCACGAAGGTCACACCTTCGGATTCCACCACCTACACGATCACCGCTAGCGGCCCCGGTGGCTCCGCTACCGCCAGCGCCGCGGTTTCCGTGAACGCTCCTCCGCCGCCACCCGCCCCGGCTCCCGCTCCGACTCCCTTCGAGCAAGGAGTCCACGATGCCTATTTTGATTTCGACAAAGCGGACATTCGCCCCGACGTCCGCGAGGCGCTCTCGCAGACCGCGGAATACCTCAAAGCCAATTCGTCGATAAGAGTAACCATCGAGGGTCATTGTGACGAGCGCGGCTCGACCGAATACAACCTCGGCCTCGGCGACCGTCGCGCCGCCGCCGTGAAAGAATATCTCGTATCGCTCGGCATCTCCGCCGATCGCATGAATACCGTCAGCTTCGGCAAGGAGAAACCTTTCTGCATGGAACACAACGAGACTTGCTGGCAGCAGAACCGCCGCGGCCATTTTGTCAGAGCCAACTGAGCCGCTTCACCTCTGCCTGCTTTGGTGATTACTGATTCGTGACCAGAAAGGCCGCAACGGCCGGGCAAACTCTTGCCTGCTTGCGGCCTTCTTAATTAGAGTGGAGAGTACTTCCCAGGCCTGTTTTACAAGCGGGTCCTTGGACCCCTAGGAGGATGTCATGCGTATACGCAACATCGCCGTTTTCAGCGCAGCCATTTTTGTTGGCGCCGTCTGCGGAAGCCTCATCGGGCCCCGCCCCGTCGCAGCTGTCGCCCGGGAAATTATTGACCTCCAGCGCGACGTCACTTCCCTGCTGCAAGGACAAAAAGATCTCTCCACGCAGATGACGCAGGATCATACCGTCATAAAGACCATCGTCGGCGGTTTCAATGACAACATCAGCCGCCTCAGCGGCAGCATGGGCTCGCTGCAAAAATCCGTTCAGGACATCCAGGCCAACTCCGGCACGCGTCTCGACACGATGTCCACGCAAGTTCAAGGTCTCTCGGACAATCTCGAGGAAATCAAGTCTCGCCTCGGCAAGCTCAACCAGCAGCTCGTGGACCTGCAAAACGCGGTGCAAAACGTCGATGCCAAGATTTCTTCCGGCGGGGCAGCCCCTCCTGCCACGGGAACCGGCACGGCCACGCCTACTGCGAGCGCCCTCCCGCCAGCAGCCTCCTCAGGTTCTCTTCCCGGAATGCCGCCTCCTTCGGCCGATACTCTTTACTCCAATGGCCTGCGCGACATTCAGGGCGGCAAATATGAGCTGGCGCGCGCCGAGTTTCAGGACTATCTGAAGTATTACGGCAAAACCGATCTCGCTTCGAACGCCCAGTTCTATGTCGGCGAGATTGCCTACAAGCAGAGAAACTACCAGCAGGCCATCGCCGAATACGACAAGGTTCTCAGCAACTATCCCAAAAGCTTCAAGATGGCCCCCGCGCTCCTGCACCGCGGAATGGCGCTCGTGGAGTTGGGACAAAAAAGCTCTGGCATCCGCGACCTTCGCGAAGTCGTTCGGCGCTTTCCCGGAAGCGAAGAAGATCGTTACGCTCGTGCCAAGCTCAAGGAGCTAGGGGTCGCCATCTCGGCCTCGCGCTAGCGCTAGCTCCCCCATTTCCTCCCAGCGCCCGCCCGGCCCCGCAGTCGTCAGTTCTCGTTTCTAAGTTTGCCGCCCGGGAAAAGATTTCCTCTTGCTGCCGTGGCACGCCGCCGTTTGCGCGCACTCCTTGTCAAGCAATGTCCACTTTGCCGTTTACCGCATTCTTTAACGAAGCAGGTGCTGCGCACAATGATGCGGGGAGCTGCCAGACCCACGGAAATCGGCGCAGGGGAACTCTACGACCGCGGTAGCTACCCCTCGAGAAAACAGCGAATCTCCGACTGTTCGCAAGCCATGCCCGCGGGGATTTGTGCCTGGGGTCCGAGCCCTAATGGCAGAGGAGCCAGCGAAGCGTCGGCCAGCCAGGCTGAGAATCAAATATGCGTCGCCGAACCCCAACGAACACTGCGCGTGAGGATCTCGTGCTGCACAATTCTTGTGCAACATCCGTCTCCCATCCGGGACCAAGACCTAAGACGCGCCACTGCCACAGTCGGGCGCCCGAGATCCTCGTTTGCTCTCACGGATCACGAACCCTGAACTCATGGCCACGCGAGTCATGGCTTTGGCACCAAGTGATAGCTGACGAACGCCACCTGGCTCCCATCAGGCGACCACGAAGGCACATTGATGGTGCCCTGCCCGCCGAACAGTTTCGCGAGCACTGTGATCTTCGCATCTTTGATGCTTGCGCTTCGAGCCTTTGTGTCGTCTGTTTCCTTTGGGGGGTTTTGGCTGAGAGGGTTTTGCTTAAGAGACATCAGCCGCAGCATCACATCCTTGTTTTCCGGATGGCCGCTCACGCTCTTGTCGTAGGTGAGAAACACCATCCACTTGCCGTTCGGCGAAATGTGCGGGAACCAGTCATGCTCTTCATCAAACGTGACCTGTTCCTGCTCGCTTCCGTCCGCGCGCATCCGCCAGATTTGCATGTGGCCCGTGCGCTCGGAGTTGAAATAAATGTATTTCCCATCCCGCGTGTATTCCGGGCCGTCATCCAACCCCTTGGCGGTCGTCAGCCGAATCTCTTCCCCGCCCGCTGCGGGAATGGTGTAGATGTCAAAGTCGCCGTTCCGCTGGCCGACGAACGCCAGCGTCTTTCCGTCGGGCGACCACCCATGCAGATAGGACGGAGATTTCTGGGTGATGCGCCGCGGCGTTCCGCCGCCAATCGGCACAATGTAGACGAGCGACTCATGGTTCTGCTGTGAATTGTCGCTGATGCCGAGTTGCGTGCCATCGGGCGAAATCAAATGATCGTTGTTGCAGCCCGTCGCCATGCCGGTATCGAGAACCTGTGGTGTGCCGCCGGCCACCGGGATTTTCTCGAGGCGTCCGTTTCGGTTGAACAAAAGCGTTTTTCCGTCCGGCATCCAGTTAGGCGCCTCGAAGCGCTGCGGTGCAGTGTAGACCACGCGGCGGTCGGCTGAGGCTACCGTAACGACTTCGAGCGCGCTGTAGAGCGTAGTTGCCGCGCCCTCGCCCGACGCGGGCGGCACCTCGGACTTCTCCTCCACATTCGAAAATACCGCTTTTTCGAGCAGGTCCGCGTCGTGGCTGCACACGCCGATGCCCACATAGAACGGTTCTTCGAGCGCGATGCGCGTCGAGCCGCTCGCCAGCTGGAACTCGCCGCTGCCATCGGCCCGCCACATCGAGAAGTATGCGCCGTGCTTCACGATGCGCAGCCGTTTCGGCGCGGACACGTTTGCTTGAATCTCGTGCGTGGCCGCGCCCTTTTCTTCGCGATACTGCAGCGAGGTTAATCCGTTCGCGTGCAGCGCCACGTCGGCATACGCAGAATCCGCATCCAGGGTCTGCCGCACCATTAGCACGGCTTTGCGGTGTTCTTGCTGGCCCTTGCCAAGGAAGGCAATGTCCGCCGTCAACGTCACGTCGCCGGATGCCTGCTTCCACGCAAAGTGGAAGGCGTCTTTGCCGAACCACATGTTTTCGCCGCTGCCGGCGATCGTGTAGGTTTGCTTCGAAGCGTCGTAGTCGACCGAGCCTGCGTGCAGGACGCTGCCGATGTCGCCATGCCCTTCAAAGATTCCCGGGGAGATTGCCGCTTGGCGCGCTGCTTCCTGCGCTCCAATGACTCTCCCCACCGTAAAGGCCGTGGCGAGAACACCGCCTACGGCGAGGACATCCGCCACCGCGGTTGCCCACGGAACCAGTTTCTTACAATTCACGGCGCATCCCCCATCCCCGAATCGAGAAACGTGAAGTTAATCCGCCTTTCCGTGCTTGTCAATTGGTCCGGAAACATGGCCCTGGTACAGCTTTTACGCTGTACCAGTGGCACCCGCATCTGCGGGGCAGGGGTCCCGGACCACGGATCACCTTCCTGGGATTTCCCTTTTCCTTCTCCGCGTGTTATCTTCGCCGTCTTAAGGGGGTTCCATGTCCGTCAACCGAGTCATCCTGGTCGGCCGCTTGGGCCGCGATCCCGAAACGCGTTACACCGGCAGCGGTCAGGCCGTCGCCAATTTCTCCGTGGCCACCGACGAATCCTACAAAGACCGCAACGGCGAACGGCAGAAGCGCACCGAATGGCACAAAATAGTCGTCTGGGGCAAGCAGGCGGAAATCGCGCAACAGTATTTGAAGAAGGGTTCCCTGGTCTTCATCGAAGGGCGCATTCAATCCCGCGAGTGGCAGGACAAGGAAGGTCAGAAGCGCACCAGTTTCGAGATTGTCGCCAACAATTTCCGCATGCTGGGAGGCCGCGCCGATGCCGCCGCTGCCGCTGCCGGAGCTGGCGCGATGGGCGGAGGCGCGCCACGCGCGAGCGACGACTTCGAGCAATCCGCTCCGCCCGAAGAAAGTTACGGTGGCGGCTCGGCTGGCGCCCCTGAAATCTCCGACGAAGATATCCCCTTCTAGCCCGCCCCTTGGATCATTCCGAGCGGACGGAGGAATCCGCTTTTTTGGACAACTTGGACGACGAACAAGATTCGCCATGACCGCCGTCAATCGCCAACTCGTTCTGCACTCGCGGCCGAAAGGCATGCTTGCGCCTGGCGATCTGCAACTGAAGGAAACGGCGGTTCCCGGTTTGCAAGACGGCCAGGCGCTCGCCCGCGTGAAATATCTCTCCATCGATCCGACGATGCGCATCTGGATGGCTGCCGACAGTTATCTTCCCGCTGTCGCCATCGGCGAAGTCATGCGTTCCTTCGGCTTCGCGGAAATCGTCGAGTCCCGTCATCCGGATTACCGAAAGGGAGACCGCGTTACGGGCTTCACCGGCTTGCAGGACTATGTTGCTGTCGAATTGGCGAGCCAAGCTTTCCAAAAAGTCCCGAAAATCCCCTTCGTCTCGGACACGGTGTTTCTCGGGCTGCTAGGTATCAACGGACTTACGGCTTTCTTCGGCATGGAAATGGCCGCGCCCAAGAAGGGCGAGACCATGGTTGTCTCCGCAGCGGCAGGCGCAACCGGCAGCATTGTCGGTCAGATTGGAAAGATCCGCGGCTGCCGCGTCGTGGGCATCGCCGGAACGGACGACAAATGCAACTGGCTTAGTAAAGACCTCGGCTTTGACGCCGCCATCAACTACAAGCATCGCGATTGGAAAGGTAAACTCGCTGCCGCCGTTCCCGATGGCATCGACATCGACTTCGAGAACGTAGGCGGAGAAATCATGCAGACCGTTCTTGGGCTGATGAACCTCCACGGCCGAGTGGTTGTCTGCGGACTCATCTCCGGCTACAACAAACAAGACCCCGGCATGATGAGCTTGGGCACCGTTATTTTGAAGCGGCTTCGCGTCGAGGGCTTCCTTCTTCTGGACTACGTCTCGCGATTCATGGAAGCCGCCACGCAGCTCGGCCAGTGGAAAATGTTCGGCAAGATCAAGGACCGCGAGACCATCGTGGAAGGCCTCGAGAAAACGCCCGACGCCATCAACATGCTCTTCACCGGCGCCAACACCGGCAAGCTCATCGTCAAAATCTGATCGAATGCTCTCGCGGCTTCTCCGGAAATCGATGAAGTGTCATTCCGACGAGCGCGGCGGCGCGGAATCTCTCCTGTCCCTTGGATTTTGCCGGAAAGAGGCTTCTCGGTGCGCTCGGGAGACGAAAAATACGAACCGCTATGTGGCCGAGGAGGCTACTTCACGTTGTTGCGTTTTCTTGCTTCGTCCAACTTTCTGAGGAACTCTTCGAATTTCGGCTTTTGCTCCGGCGTCAGAGTCGCCCGGATCTCGTCGCGGCCCTTCTGGCGCAACTCTGCGATCTGCACATCGGCCTGCTCGTGAATCGCTTTTAACCTGCCGTGCCATTCGATCAGAATCGCATCCAGTTGCTTCGCCTGGTCAGGGGTCAGGCCCAGGTCCTTGGTGAGTTGCTCGACCCGCTTCGCGCGGCGTTCCGGCTCAGGCATCGGCGCACTGGCTGCCGCCACGGACCGGTGAGCATATCCATAGCCAAACATTCCACCGGCAATGGCTCCCAACAGGAACAGGACGACCACCCAAATGGCCGCCTTCCGCGAGGCAGGCGTCTCGCTCATGGCTGATCACCTGCTTGGCTGATCAAAATGTCGTCCGGCGTGGTCTGCTGCGGCGCCTCAAATATGGATTCTTGCGATCCGCTCACCGGATGACTTGGGGCCCGCAACACGCTCTCATAAAACCAGGTCGTGCTCGCTAGCAAAACGACGGCCGCAACCCATGTGAGCCGCGATGCAAAACGCGGAAACTCCGTCCACGCCGTCACGCGCTCGGCAAGTTCTTTTTCGCGTGCCGCGATGGCCGCCATCACGCGCGCCGCAAACCACGGCCTTTCTTCTTGGCCGAAGCTGGCGGCCTCTTGAAAGAGCTTCTTCGCCCGGAAAACGTCCTGGACCGCTTGCTGGCAGTCCTGGCAGGTTTCGATGTGCTTGCGCTCTTCCGCCGTCAGCGCTTCGGTCAAGTTTTTGACACTCACGGCATCGGCTTGCTTCGCCGCTGCCTCCTCGACCGCGCCACCGAGCCTTCGACATTCCTCTTTACTTCTCTTCAGCAGGTTCCACATATCGGCCTCCTTGCCTGGCCGCTTTCTATTTTCTCAGTTTCCTTGCGCTCTTGCCTGGCCCACTACGCGCCGCCGTGCCCGAAAGAGCCTGACCTTCACAGTATTGGCATTCAAATTCAGGACGTCCGCAATCTCCTCAATCGAAAACCCCTCCACTTCCTTCAAGATCAGCATCAGCCGGTCCCGCTCATCCAACCCATCTAGCAACCGCTCTACGCGCTGCCTCGCTTCCAGTCTCTCGCTGATGTCCGGCTGGTCTTTGCCCTGCTCCGCCGAGCTGAGGACTTGCCTGGCCTGCTCTTCGCTTAGGTCCGCTTCGTACACGAGCGGCCGGACCTTCCGTTTTCTCAGCATATCCCAGCATTCATTCACCGTGATCTTGTATAGCCAGGTGCTGAATGCCGCCCGCTGGTCAAACCGCTTCAGCGAAAAGTACGCTTTGACGAACACCTGCTGCGCGACGTCTTCCACGTCCTCGCGCCGCCTTACAATCCCTCCGGCTACGGCAAATACGCGATGCTGGTGCCGCCGGACGAGCTCCTCAAACGCCTCCTTGTCCTCCCGCTGCGCCCGCCGCACCAATTCGCGGTCGTCGGAAGCCTCGACCGGCGCAACACGGCCTCTCGCCCTCTTGGCCTGGGGAGCACCCAAGGGCTCTGGTTTTGGGACGTGTGCCATGGTTTTTTGGTTACGCCCAATATCTCCGGGTTGACCTCTCCTGCATCATCTGTTTCGTTTGGCTCTTAGAGATTTTTCCCCTTGCTTCTCTGCTTACCGTAATGCAATAATACCTTCATGATTATCGGTGACCGACTTCGCGCGCTCCGCGAAGAAAAGAAACTCTCCCAAGGCGACATCGAGAAGCGAACCGGCCTGCTTCGGTGCTACATTTCACGCGTGGAAAATGGCCATACCGTCCCCGCGATCGAAACACTGGAAAAGCTCGCCCGGGCTCTCGAGGTACCTCTTTATCAACTTTTTTATGACGGTGAAGAACCGCCGCAATTGCCGAACCTACCCAAGCGCAAGTCATCCGACGATATCGCCTGGGGCAGCGTCGGAAAGGAAGCGCGCTTTCTCAATAAGCTTCGACGCTTGCTGAGCAAGGCCGAGGAAGGCGATCGCAAGCTGATTCTGTACATGGCCCAGAAGATGGCTAATCGTTAGATCCACGACCCTCAATCAATTCCCGAGCTAAAATCGCTAATAGCACAACAACGGAAGGAAAGCAGAGCTTTTCTGCGCCTTAACCCCTCGCGTTCGGCACTATCCCCGCACGATGGTTGCCTTGGAAATTCCCGGTCCTCATTTCCCTTGTTCGTTCCCTATTCCCACTCGATCGTACTCGGCGGTTTTGAACTCACGTCATAAACAACCCGTGAAACACCGGGCACCTCGTTGACGATTCTGGTCGAAATCCGTTCCAGCACTTCTCCGGGCAGCTTCACCCAGTCGGCGGTCATGGCGTCGTCGGATTCCACCACCCGGACGACCACAGTTAATCCGTAGGTCCGAAAGTCCCCCATTACTCCGACGCTTCGCACCGGCAAAAGGACAGCAAAGGCCTGCCAAACCTTTTCGTAAAGCCCTGCTTTGCGAATCTCCTCGACGACAATGGCATCGGCCTCTTGCAGGGTAATCAGTTGGGTACGGGTGACCTCGCCGAGCAGCCGTACCGCGAGTCCCGGCCCCGGAAACGGATGTTTCACTAAAACCTCTGCGGGCAACCCCAGGGCTCTCCCGATTTGACGCACCTCGTCCTTGAACAGGTCGCGAAGCGGCTCAATCAAAGCAAAAGGCATCTTTTCCGGGAGGCCGCCAACGTTGTGATGCGTCTTGATGGTTGCCGACGGACCTTTGACGGAAACGGACTCAATCACATCGGGATACAGCGTTCCTTGCACCAGGTAGCCGATTTCCCCGTGAGCCTCACCCGCTTGCAGTTTTTGCGCTTCTTCAGCAAAGACGGCGATGAATTCCCTGCCGATGCGGCGTCGTTTTTCTTCCGGGTCGCTAACGCCCTTCAATTGAGCGAGAAACCGTTCGGAAGCGTCCACGCCTAGGACGTGTAACTTCAGCCGGTCGCGCAGCATCTCGAGTGTGTTTTCAAACTCGTTCCTCCGCAGCAGGCCGGTGTTCACGAAGATGTTCGTCAACCGGTTTCCCACGGCCCGATGCACGAGCACCGCCGCCACGGTTGAGTCCACGCCCCCGCTTAGCGCGCAAATGGCGCACTTGTTTCCGACTTTCTCGCGGATCGCCGCCGTCGTTTCATCAATAAACGCCGCCCCACTCCATTTTGGTTCCGCCTTGCACACGCGGAAAAGAAAGTTTCTCAGCAGTTCCGTTCCCCGCTCGGTGTGCTTCACTTCCGGGTGGAATTCCACTGCGTAGATCTTCCGCTCGGCGTCTTCGACGGCAGCGACGGCATTCTCGGTCCTGCCCACGGTCCGAAAACCTGCGGGCAACGCCCGCACGTGATCTCCGTGGCTATTCCATACGCGCAGCCCTGTTGGTACACCGGCAAACAACGCCGAGTTCTCCGGCCCGCCCTGGCAAACCACCTGAAGTTGCGCACGCCCATATTCGCGGCGCTCCGCCTTCTCGACTTTGCCGCCGAGCGTGTGCGTGATCCATTGCATTCCGTAGCAAATTCCAAGGACGGGGATGCCCAGCGCCAACACTTTCGGATCGCACTTCGGCGCATCTCGGTCGTAAACGGAACTCGGCCCGCCGGACAAGACGATTCCCGCCGGCTCGAGCTTTTGGATTTCTTCGGTCGGCGCCGTACAAGGCAGGATCGCCGAGAAAACCTGCTGCTCGCGGATGCGGCGCGCAATCAACTGTGTGTATTGTCCGCCGAAGTCCAGCACCACCACTCCGCCGAGTTCCGCTTTCATCCTGCCTCCCTGCTCTTGCGCCCCGGTGAGCTCTGCCGCCAGCTTAGCCGCACTCTCCGTCATGCGCCCTCCCTTCACCCCAAGACAAGATTGAGCAATTTGTCCGGCACATAAATCTGCTTCACGATGCGCTTTCCGTTCACATGCTGCGCGACAGCAGGGAGCTCCAGCGCCAGGCGAACCACATCGGCCTCGGCGGACCCGACCGCAACCTTCATCCTGGCCCGCAGGCGCCCATTCACCTGGACAGGAATTTCGACTTGCTCCTCGCGCGCGAGTTCCTGATTGAACGCAGGCCAGCTTACTTTCCAGAGTCCTTCGCCGTGGCCCAGCATCTCCCAAAGTTCTTCGGCGAGGTGCGGCGTCATGGGCGCCAGCATCAGCGTCAGCAGCTCCAGCACTTCCTTCCGCACTTCCGGGCGCACGCCTTGTTCGAGCGGCTCTTGCTCGTAAATGTCGTTGGTCAACTTCATAACGAGCGCGATGGCTGAATTGAAGTGCCACCTGGTTTCGAAGTCGCTCGTCACGCGCCGCAGCGTCTGGTGCGCTTTGCGCAGCAGCGTTTTTTCTTTGTCCGAAGCCGACACGGCGTCCGCTTTCCCGCCCTTCACCGCTCGCACGCTCCCGGCATGCCGCTCGATGAGCCGGTAGACGCGGTTCAGGAAACGCCAGGAACCTTCGATGCTCTCCTCGCTCCACTCCAAGTCCTTTTCCGGCGGCGCCGCGAACAGCGTGTACAGCCGCCCCGTGTCTGCCCCATACTTCTGTGCCATCTCCTCGGCGCCGACCACGTTGCCGAGTGACTTGGACATCGCCACGCCGCCTTTTTGCACCATTCCCTGCGTGAACAGCCGCGCCACCGGCTCGCTGTGCTTGATCAAACCGAGATCTCGCATCACCTTGCACCAAAACCTCGAGTACAGCAGGTGCAGAATGGCGTGAGTGATTCCTCCAATGTACTGGTCAATCGGAAACCAGTAGCCGACTTTTTCAGAATCGTAAGGCGCCTTGTCGTTGTGGGGATCGCAGTAACGATAGAAATACCAGGACGAATCGACGAACGTGTCCATGGTGTCGGTCTCGCGGCGCGCCGGCCCGCCACATTTCGGGCAGGTGGTGTTTACAAATTCCGGCGTCGACGCCAGCGGCGATTCGCCTTCGCCGGTGAGCTTGGGATTTGGCGGCAGCAGCACCGGCAAATCCTTGTCGGGGACGGCTACCATGCCGTCTTTGGCGCAGTAAACGACCGGGATAGGTGTCCCCCAATAGCGCTGGCGGGAGATGCCCCAATCCCTTAGCCGGTAAATGGTCTCGCCGCGCCCGAATCCCTTTTGCTCGGCTAACACGGTCATTTTTGCGATTGCTTCTTCCGGCGAGAGCCCGTTGAACGGCCCGGAGTTCACCAGCTTGCCTTCGGTATGCTCGTCGAAGGCCGTTCCTAGCTTTTCTGCCGAGAGTTCTTCGCCCTCGAGCGGCTGGACGACGACGCGCACGGGCAGATTGTATTTCCGGCAGAATTCCAGATCGCGCTGATCGTGCGCGGGCACGGCCATAATCGCGCCCGTACCGTACTCCATCAGCACAAAGTTCCCGACCCAGATCGGAATCTTTTCCTCGTTAAAGGGGTTCAGCGCGTAGCGCCCGGTAAAGAAGCCTTCCTTTTCCATCGTCGCCAGGTCTTCCGTTTTTACAGAGGTCTGACGCATTTTGGCCAGCTTGGGTGCGGCCTCGGAGCGCGTTGGCGAGCCTTCCAGCAGCTTGGTCGCCAGCGGATGCGTCGGCGCAAGAATGATGGCGCTCGCGCCGTAAATCGTGTCGATGCGCGTGGTGAAGATTTCAACGGGCCCGGCGCCCGCCGCGCCAGCCACGGCAAATTTCACTTTGGCGCCCGGCGATTTGCCGATCCAGTTTTTTTGCATCAGGATGACGCGCTCCGGCCATCCGCCTTCGAGTTGCTTCAAATCGTCCAACAATTGATCGGCATATGCGGTCGTCTTCAGAAACCACTGTTCGATCTCGCGCATTTCCACGCGCGTATCTTCATGCCGCCAGCAGTAGCCGCCGTTCACAACCTGCTCGTTGGCCAGCACGGTGCAGCACTTCGGGCACCAGTTCACCAGGCTCTTCTTGCGGTAGGCCAGCCGGCGCTCCAGCATGCGCAAGAAAAACCACTGGTTCCAGCGATAATACTCCGGCTCGCAGGTGGAAATCTCGCGCCGCCAGTCGTAGCTGAAGCCAAAGCGCCGCAGCACTTTCTCGAACTGCGTAATGTTGTTGTTGGTCCAGATGCGCGGGTGCGTCTTATTCTTGATGGCAGCATTTTCCGCGGGCAGGCCGAAGGCGTCCCAGCCCATCGGGTGGAGCACGTTGAATCCGCGCATGCGCTTCACCCGAGCCACGACGTCGCCAATCGCGTAGTTGCGCATGTGGCCCATGTGCATCGTCCCGCTCGGGTACGGCAGCATCTCCAGCACGTAGTATTTGGGTTTGGAAGGATCGGCTTCCGATTCGAACACGCGCGCTTCCGCCCAGCGACGCTGCCACTTGGCCTCTATTTTTTGCGGGTCGTAGCCGCCGGCCGTGGCCCCGCCCGCGCCTGTTGTGCCCTGCTCCGCCACTTCGCTTACCCTCTCCTCCGCGCCATCTTGGCCGTCCGCAATCTCTTTGACGTTCCCGCTTTCTTGCTTCTTGCGGCTAACCTCTTCGTTGCCCGCCGCTTTGTTGATCTCCGTGTTGCAATCTTTCTCGCGAGCGCCGGCGTCAGCATGGAAAACCCTTTTTCCGCCTCCGGTGCCTGCTCTTTTAGCCCCGCCAGCTCCCACAGCATCGCTACGTTTCGCCGGTCGTCACCGGGATGGTCGATCGGTGTTTCCGCCAGAAACGCCCGACCCGCCTGCCCTTCGCCCGCTGCAGGGTTCAATTGCGGATGCTGCAAAACCCTTCGAAAGGCCTCTCTTCCGATTTTCCCTTTTCCAATGTGCTGGTGGCGATCGACCCGACCGCCTAACGCAACCTTGGAGTCATTCGCGTGGAAAACCGGAACATTGTCCAGCCCGACGGTCCTCTCCACTTGCTCGATGGTTGAAGCTAGCCCGCTCTCGCTCTTGACGTCGTAGCCTGCCGCAAACAGATGCGCCGTATCCAGGCAGGCCCCCGCGGGCAGATCGCGCAGCAGCCTGGCAACAATCTCGCCTACTTCTTCCAGCCGCGAGCCGATCGCCGTTCCCATTCCCGCGGTATTCTCAATGAGAATCTTCAGCGTGCCCACCGGCACGCGTTTGCTGGCTTGCTTCACGGATTCGACAATGGTCGAGATCGCCTGTGTTGCGCTCCCCTCGCCGCGCGCGCCGGGGTGCACCACAAGGAAATCCGCTCCCAGCGCCACGGCGCGTACCATCTCGTCGTGGAAAGCCTGAATCGAGCGCGTCCGAAGCATGGGCTGCGCCGCGGCCAAATTGACCAGGTAATTCGCATGAATCACCAGCGGGCCCAGCCGAAGCCCTTCCCTTCTCGCGCGAAATGCCGCCGCATCTTGCTCGGGTATCCGCGCCGGCCCACCCTGCCACATGCGCGGGCTCGCGGAAAAAATCTGCAACGCGTTGCAACCGAGTTTTCGCGCGGACTCCAAAGCATTCAGATAGCTCCAGGCTATGGAGGTATGTATACCGATGCGAATTTTCCCGTCCATCCAGGCGGGCGGCAGGGGTTCGGGCTCAGGTTCCGGGCGGTATTCGTCTTCGGGGTCGAAGTCGGTGGGTACAGCGATGCGTTGTTCTTCGGGCATGCCTGTCGGGATTTCTGCTCCGCTTAAACTCCTTATTCTAGCACACGCCCCGAGCGCCCGGACGTTAGGCACCGCGGCGCTCGAATCGACACCCGCAGCGTGCGAGGGTTATGACTTCTCGCGAAGAAGTTGGCTAGCGCCATACCGAGAGGATCTCTGCGCGGGCGTGAGCAAGTTAGACGGGAAGGACAGGCTCGCGACCGATGCATTTCTGCAACTCAAGGCAGCTGCAAAGCAGAGTCGGGGCCGTAGAAGCTGCTTTCAGCGTTCCCTGCCGAACATGGAAAACGGCATGGTACGGGGTTCGTCCTCTTTGAAGCTGCCAGTCGGCGCGGCCATGGTCTGGTCCATCGGACGGCTCGCGAGACGATCCAAGGCGTCCGCGATTCGCGATAACTCGTATACCATCTGGTCGCTCACTGCCGACCGATGCAAGACAACCGCCCGGCGGCGCCAGGATTGCAAGATCACCCAGGTCGTCACCGCAACGGCCGCAAAGACCAGCGCCAAAAACTGCTCATGCTCGGTAATGGTGATGCTACGGCCAAAGAAATGAAACGGATAATCCGAGAGCACCTGATCCTCCCGGCTGGGCTTCTCTTATATCGTAGGACCCCATTCTGGCTTGTCAAGCCCGGGAACCCAATCGAGCAAGCTCCTTCTTGCGCCTGCCCGATTTGCGGGTTTCCTCCGCGTTGCCGTAGACTTGAGCCCTACCGGGGCCGCTGGAGGAACCGCTTCATGCTGGTCGTCATGCAATCTCACGCCACCGAGCAGCAAGTTCGCGCCGTCTGCCAGCGCATCGAAAGCCTCGGCCTCAAAGCCCACCCCATCCCCGGCTCCCTGCGAACCGCCATTGGTATTACCGGAAACAAAGGCGAGATCGATCTGGGCGTTCTCGAATCGCTGCCCGGCGTTGTGGAGTGCATCCCCGTCAGCAAGCCGTACAAGCTGGTCAGCCGCGACGCGAAGGAAGAAGACACCATCCTGCGCATTCCCACGCCCTCGGGCGACGTCATCGTTGGCGGACGGCATGTGGCCCTGGTTGCGGGGCCGTGCGCCGTGGAAACCGAGGAGCAGTGTCTTGCGATTGCCGAGCGCGTCAAAAAGTCGGGCGCGCGGCTGTTTCGCGGCGGCGCTTACAAACCTCGTACTTCCCCGTACAGCTTTCAGGGACTCGGCGAAAGCGGCCTCAAGATTCTCTCGAAAGTGCGCGCCAAGCATGGTTTCGGCATCGTCACCGAAGCTATCGACAACGAATCGCTCGAGCTCGTCGAAGAATACTCCGACGTCATCCAGATTGGCGCGCGCAACATGCAGAATTTCTCGCTCCTCAAGCGCGCCGGCCGCGCCAAGAAGCCCGTTCTTCTCAAGCGCGGCATGTCCGCCACCCTCGATGAATTTCTCATGGCCGCGGAGTACCTCCTCTCCGAGGGCAACTACAACGTGATGCTGTGCGAGCGCGGCGTTCGGACCTTTTCGGACTTTTCTCGCAACACTTTGGACCTCGCGGTCGTCCCTGCGGTCAAAAAGCGCAGCCACCTGCCCATTTTCGTCGACCCCAGCCATGGCACCGGGAAGCGTCACAAGGTTTTGCCGCTCTCCCGTGCGGCCGTCGCCGTTGGCGCCGACGGATTGCTCATCGAAGTTCATCACGAACCGGAAAAAGCTCTCTCCGACGGCATCCAATCGATTCTCCCGGAAGAGTTTGCCGACCTCGCGGACGAAATGCGACAAATCGCCGCCGTCCTCCACCGCACCATAAACTGACCATGCCGAGCGAGAAAGCCAAACCACGGGACCTGATGGAGGCCGCCCTCGACGGCTATTACTCTGTTTGCGCCCATATCGTCGAAACGCATGCGGCAAAACCCAAAGATCCGCGGTTGCGACTGGTCTACCCTTGACCTCTAGTAAGGGTACTCACCTGCGAGGTGATGGACCTCGGAAATACTACCGAAACGCAGGTGACGGTGGAATCGGTGGGTTCGAATGGCGTGAAACGCGTAGTCGAAGCGCTGGTCCGCCTGACGACAACCGACCGAGCGGTCGAACGCATCCTTACGATTCACACCAGGCTATTTGCTCGGTACCAACACAGGATTCCGGCGTTTAAGTTTTTGCAGACGTTCATCATAGACGAGATCCGAGGCATTGCCGAAGCGGGCTGCCGCAAAGGCGAACTCTTTATGACCATCGTGGACGAAACGGGCGTCTACCGTTCTCCGTTGGCTGAGGTCAAAACCTTCCTATGACGCTGCTTGGTCCGAAAAGGAACGCCTGTAGGCAATTCACAGGAGGATCTTTCCGGGTTTCTCTTCGATTGGCACCCCATCCCGGTCATGCTAACGCTGAGGGGCAAGTTCCCGTTCGAGCGCGCTCGGGTTAAGCCCACGCGCCCTGTAGCCAAAGGCTCCAGCAGAAACGGGCGTATTCCTGAAGTCCTCGACCACCTTGGCAACGAAATGGAAAAACGGCTGCCGATCGCAATGATTGTGAACTTGGCCCGGGCGCAAAACCGTAACGGAACCGAGTTGACCTACACGGATAATGTGAGCCCTCACGGCGCATGTATCGTCTGCAATCATCCCTGGCAACCGGGGGAACTCGCGGAAATCACTTCGATGTTCGATCAGATCGCCATGCGGGGAAAGGTGGTGCACTGCCGGAAACGGGGCGACGATCAGTACACCATCGGATTGAGCTTCCCGTTCGAGGTGGTGTGGTCGATTTACCTGCGAACTGAGGGCCGCCTGCAATAGGCCACGCCCTTGCGGCAAAAGGTCGGCCGATAGGACTCCGGGCATCGTTTTCAGGTTTCGGAGGTGACGAGCCTTTACCAGATGCGCCGTAAGGCTGCGTTTTTGAGAACGGGGATATAAGGCGCAGGTTTTGGTGTATCGTTCTTTTGTCGCGAGACCTAGGGCCGGGCAGGCCCGATGTGTGAAGCCTCCGGAGATGCGGCGCAGTAAGGCCGATCGCTGAAACAGGAACCCGCCGAAAGTCCTCTGGTTGAAACCAAACAGGCTTCGTAGCAATCCTCGCCCATTTTTGAGGGCGGGGAGCATGCCAAGTTCCCCGGCGTTTTTCGCTAGGGGCGGAGTTGCTCCCGAGAGGCAAGCCACGCTTCCAGTTGCTCATTTCCTTTTCCGCGCACTGTCTGCAGTATAATCCCCGCCATTCCCTCGGAGTTCACCCAGGCCACCTGGCCTCTCGCGCTGATGCGCGCGCCGAGCGACAATTCGAAGGTAAAGTCGAGGACCGCACCTTGTTTGAGCGGCTTCACCGTGCGCACGGCCATGCCGCCTCCGCTCAAATTCGTCATGCGGGCCTGCTGCTCCGCTTCTCCTGCCTTCAGGGTCACCGGAAGATTCACGGGATGCCGGAAGTACCGGCGCTGCTCGCGCAAAAGCAATTCTTTCGAGATGGTGATGTGCATGGCGACACCGTCTTCGGTCACCGGCTTACGCAGCAGGAAATTCGCCCCCAGGGCCAAGATTTGTGTGGATTCCTTGGCATTCACCAAGCACGCAAAAATCACCGCTTTGTTGTTGGATGCTCCCTTGCGCGTGGATTCAATCAGGCCCAGCGCCCCCGGCACTTCCATGTCCACAAACACGCCGTCGATCTTGCGCCGATTCAGACATTCACGAGCCTCGTGCGCACTTGGAACCAGCACAAACTTGGCGCCGAATTTTTTCACGGCTTTGGAAACCGCCTGCATGGTGGCGTAGTCGCCGGACACGAGTACAAATTCGAGGGCTAACGGCTGGCTCATGGCAGCGGGGATTCTCCGTGTTGTGCGAAGGTGTGTACGCTAGGTTCGCCAGTGTGGCTTCGTTCTATCGGTCATTATAATGAAAATTGTTCTTCTGTCGAGATGGTTGTGCCTGCGCTAGGTTGCTGCGATTAAACTGAAGTTTTGCAGCTCACACGACGGCCATGCTTGCGCACTCTACCGCAAGCGTTGGGACGGAAGGCTTGGCTCTCCCGTCCTTGGCTCTTCCTCGCGAATCCTTCTTCCCGGGGCGGGCTACTTTCCGGCCGTTTTTCGCAATTGGAAGCGATCTCGAGCGTCGTGGCCAATGAGGCGCAACGCCTGTTCTGCGGCAATGAGGCGTGCGCCTCGTGACTCGAGTTCGCCCAGGATTTCCCTGCCTTTTTTCTCGTCGAGCGATTGAATAGCGTCTCGAATGATGCTGACACCGTAGCCGCGGCGAAGCAGGCCATCGGCGGCGAGGTGCACGCAATATTCAGTGACGACGCCGAACACCAGAAAATCGGGGTTGGAGCCCCCGCTGGATTTCTGCGAGGCAGCTAGCCGTGAAAGAAGCGGGTCCGTATTGGAATTGTCAAAGACGTCGAGCGTGTTTTTTTTTCAGGAGAACCTGCTGATACGAGGGGAGATCGTCGGGAAAAACAAAATTCTCCCGATTGGGGATGACGAGCTGGCGGGCGGCGGGTGCTTCGGGAACCAACTCTGCTCCCGCTGTGCCCTTCACGCAATGAACAGGCCACTCACGAAACTCGGGATCATCCGGCTGGTGAGCATCGGCAGAGGAGATCAGGAGAACTCGGGACTGGCGCACCTGTTCGACAAGTCGGTTGAGGTTTGCCATGATTTTTTCGGCGCCAGGGACGTAAAGCTTGCCGCCCGGCAGCATGAAGTCCGCTTGCGCGTCCACTTCCCACAAAACGAGTCCCATTTAAACCGGGCTAAATCAAGACCAGTCTGGTTTAGACTAGCCTCAACTAGACTACCTCCTTCTTCATGCGATGCGCGCGGTCTTGGCCACGGTTTGCCGCACCTGATCGTGCAGCTCCTCGAGCTGTTTGCTGTAGCGAACGGGAAACGGTGGCTCCGCCGCGCGAAGCGCCAAGACCGGCTCCGGCAGGCCGGAGCGATCAGCCAGGAAGCGCTTGCGTGCTCTCTCGATTCCGGCCAGAGGATCTTTTTCCGGAGCCTCGAGCCGCCTGCCGCCGCGCATCACGAGGACCAGCAGCGGCGCGCCCCCCTGGAAAGACTCTCCATCAAGGCCAATGACATCCCTCGAAAATTTTCCTTCTCCCTCTACAAACCGGAAAACTTGCTTCCGTCCCGGGTAGGTTATCTTTTCCTGGCTGAACTTGGCGGCGTTTCGAACGGTGTCGCCGAGGTCGACTTCGACCAATTTGTAAATTACGCCGAGGTTCGGCGAGTCCGCCGAAGTAGATAGCGCCGTACCCACGCCAAAGGCGTCGATACTCGCGCCGCTTTGCACCAGCGTTTCAATGCGGTCTTCGTCGAGCTCTCCCGACGCGAAAATCTGCGCGTCGTGCCACCCGGCCTGATCGAGCCGCCTGCGAACCCACAAGCTGTCCGTCAGCACGTCGCCGCTGTCAAGGCGTACGCCGCCGGGCTTGCGGCCCAGGGCGATGATTTTCTCGACGGCGGCGCGCACGTCGTAGGTATCGACCAGGAGCGTGGAGTGCTCTGGAAAGACACTCAGGAAATCCCGGAAGGCTTCGGCCTCGTCCTCATGCGCCATGATCCAGGAATGCGCCTGCGTGCCATAAACAGGAATCCCGAAGCGGCGGCCCGCGTACGTGTTCGAGGTGCCTTCGCAACCGCCAACGAAGGCAGCGCGGGCGGCGAGGACTCCGGCTTCCACGCCGTGCGCGCGACGCGAGCCGAATTCCACGACAGGGCGTCCGGAGGCAGCGTTGGTGACGCGGGCTGCTTTGCTGGCGATAAGCGTTTGAAAATGAAGAATGCTGAGGAGGCTGGTTTCGACAAGCTGCGCCTCTGCGATGGGGGCGGTCACGCGCAAAAGCGGTTCACCGGGGAAAAAGATGGTTCCCTCGGGAAGGGCGCAAACCTCGCCGGTAAATTCAAATCGGGAGAGATAGTCAAAAAAATCCGACTGGACGTGGCGGAAAAAAGGCAGACCGCGAAGATAGGAAATATCCTCAGAGGAAAAGCGAACGTTTTCCAGAAAGTCGAGGGCTTGCTCCAGCCCCGCGGCCACCAGGTAATTGCGGCGTCGCGGAAGCGTGCGCACGAAAAGTTCGAAGGTGGCGCGGGCGTTGAAGCGGTTCTGAACGTAGCCCGCCGCCATGGTGAGCTCGTAGAGGTCGGTGAGCAGCCCCGAAAATGGTCCGCGAGGAAGCATGTCCCAGAAACAGATTATGCCAGTAGGCTTGAAACGGCAAAGGGAGACGGCAGTCACGCTACGGTCGATTCATTGAAACCAAAAGGCGACGTTTTGATGACTATGTCGTGCCTAGAGAGCGGTTAGTGACACATGATCGAAGGCGGCAATGGCCGGAGCCGTGGTGCTCATTCCTGGCGCCAAGTTCGCGTCACGTCCTTTATGCGGGCCAGATTTGCGGCCTTCATCCATACGACGAACAAGAAAGGCGGAACGGGACAATCGAGAGAATGCAAGTTTTCGGAGGCCCAGGGAAGGCGTCGATCCGGCAGTCGCGTGAAAGTTTGCGTGGGGACTCCCGTACCCATCCCTAGCCAGGGGGACAGTCCGCGTGGGAGAATTTCGAGTCCAACATGAGCCGACCGAGAAACCTTCGTGTTTATTTCCTGTCCGTCGTAGTAGCCATCGGCGCACTGATTGTGCTGCTGCGCGAGCATCGGCCGTCCTTTCTGCGCCCGGACCTGCATTTGTGTGCCTATGTCACGACTCGGGACGGCGCGGTGACGGTTGTGGACCTGGTCAAGCTCAAAGCGGTGGCGCACATTCCTGTGGGGCCGGGTCTGTCGGGAATGCGCGAGCATCCCACGCGGCCTGAAATCCTGGGCATTAGCGCTCTGGGGGGCTTCGCATGGATTTTCGATGCGCGCGCATATCAGGTGAGCGCCCGCATTCCGGTAGGACCGCTTCCCTACGCTCTGGATCTTTCGCCCGACGGAAATCGCATTTACACGACCACGTCCGGGAACGACACGGTGTTGGCTATCGACATCCGCTCGCGGACGATGGTGGCGCGCGGACGCACGGGAAGAGAGCCCGTGCTGGCGCGCGTCTCGCCGGACGGAAAGACCGTGGTGGTGGTGAACCGGCGAGACGGTACCCTGGGCGTTCATGACGCAGCCACGCTAGCGTTGCGCAGCACAGTTTCCGTGCTGCCGCAACCGGACGAGGTGGCCATTCTGCCGGACAATTCGCTCGCGTTTGCGATGAGCCGCTCCGAGGCGCGACTCTCCGTTGTGGATTTGCGGCGCAGCGTGCTGGTGGCAAATCTCGAGCTGGCAGGTAAGCCGACCGAGATGCTGCTCAAGCCCGATGGAGGAGAGCTCTATGTCATTTCACCGGAAGCTCACGGCCTGCAGGCCATCAATACCTGGACGCACGAAGTGGGCGACACCATGATACTTGGCTCAGCACCGACACGAGGAGCGCTTAGCGCCGACGGCAGCTTGCTCTACGTTTCGGACACGGCGGCGGATCGGGTCATTCCGGTGGATATCGCGAATCGGCGGATCATCCGCGATCCCGAAAAGGTACTCCCCATTCCCACAGGAGATGAGCCGGGAGCGTTGCGATTTGACCCCAATGAAACTTTGCTGCTGGTGGTGAGCCAAGGCTCTGGCGACCTGGCGGTGATTCGCGTGCGCACGAACTTCCTTGTGACCATGGTCCCGGTGGGAGCTAGGCCGCAAGACTTGGCCGTCAAGTTGTACGGCAACAAGTAGCTAAAGAAACGGAACAGCTACTCCGGCGGCCAGGCGAAATTGTCCTCGCCGAGCTGGATATCCAACAGGCCTTCGGCGGGAAGAACGTCCACCGGCAGCCCCCCGTGCCAGAGGGCCACTCCCAGCCTCAGTTTGCTTTGGCCCTTGAGGTCAAGTTGGTCGCGGTGGATGGCCGCTTCGAGAATGCGATCAAACGCAGCAACCGCGACGGACTCTAACCTCAGCAAGCACAGGCGCGCTTTTTCCACGGCGAACTCCTGAATACGGCCACGCTGGAGTTTCACCACGATGACGAGTTCTTCTGCTCCGCCAACGGTGATGCGAAATTCCGGGTCCTCGAGTTCGCTCATGGCCTCCGCGAAATGGTCGATGCGGATACAGAAACGGTCCTCTTCAAAGCCGTAGCGCATTTCATGCAGATAAAAAACGCGGCCATGCATCGAGCCACCACGACGCTCGGGAGAATACAGACCGGCGCCGAGCCATTCAAAATAGGAGCTTTCACGGCCGTCCACCTTGACGCGCAGAAAGCCAGTGGGCGCAAGCTGAAACGCGTGTTCCGGGCGGCGCTTGATGGGTTTGGCCAGCTCTTCGGGCGCGACCTGGCCAAGCGCGAGGTAAATTTCGGTGAGGTGCTTGCGGTAGAGGGCATCAAATTCGGCGTCGTTTGCGGTGCTGTGTTCGGGACCGAACCACCAGCACCAGTCGCTGCCTTCCGCCGCCAGGAGCGATTCGTGCGCCTGTTTGAGCGCAGTTTCGGTCGGCGCGCCCGGTCTCCCCGTTTTGTACGCTTCGACTCCACGGGCGTAAACCTCGCGGGTGTCCCACAGCAGCTCCCAGGCCGTGACGTCCTCGCTATGACCGATCCAAACGTCAAAATTGGCGTTAATCCAGGAAGCGGGGAAAATTCCGGTGCTGCTGGGAATTTCCGCGGCTGCGGCGACGGCCTCGCCAGCCGTAAGCGCGCGGAAATCGGGATCAGATTCGATTCGCCGATAGAACTCGCGAAGGAATTCGCGGCCATTGCCCGGGTAGTACTCCCAGGCATTCTCCCCATCGAGAAATAGACACACGGTGAGCGGCTGGTTGCCTGACACTTTCTCACCGAGCAGGCGCAGACGCGAATGGAGATCGGCGGCAGCGGCTTTCGCTTCCATGCGGCTGTAAACGAAGCCGATCAGGTCGGAAAGATGGTGGTCGCGGAACAGCCCGGTGATGGATTTATCGCCCAGATGGATGCGCCAGGGCTTGAAAAGGCGATCCGCATTTGCGGGGATGCCGCCGGAGTCGCGGAAAAAGCCGACGTTCAGAGTACGGCCAAGCACGCCTTCATCGGTGCCGAACCATTGGAATCCTTCTTCGGCGGCGATCGAGAGGGCTTGATCGGAAACTGAGCCCTCGGACGGCCAGAGGCCCGGCGGCTTCAGGCCGAAGGTTTTCTCATGATATTGGCGCGCGAGCTGCAATTGTTCGCGAGCATCCTCGGGCCGGCGGAAAGCGCGGCGCGGCAGCGGCGTGGAAGGGTTGGCAACACGCGCGATGTCCGAGTCACACAGGAGCGGCAGAATGGGGTGGTAGAAAGGCGTCGTGCTGATCTCGATCTGGCCGCGCGAGGCTGCGTCGCGATACGCCGGCAAAATCAAACGCAGGAGTTCCAGCTGTTTTCCCCGCAAGGCGGACTTGTCATTCTCGGTGTAGTCTTTGCCCTTCGCTGCGAGGCGGCTGACGACTTCGTTCTTCTGAAACCAGGATTCTTCCATCCAAACGAGCTGCGAGAGAAGCTGGAGGTCCCGCCAGTCGCGAGCGGTGAAAGCGATAAGAGCCTGAGCGCCCCCGGCGGGGCGCGACCATTCATAAAGTTCGACAAGGCGCGGCCAACGTGACATCAGGTGCTCGTGGTTGACCTGGAAGGCGCGCGAAAGGATCTCCGACTTGTCCTCGCGGGTCAGCTCATCGGCGCTTTTGAAAGCCAGGGAAAACCACGGCTCGTTGAACTTGCCGCTGGCGTACTCTTCGAGCTGCGCGCCGAGAGCAGGAACGATGTTAAACGTGGCATGGAAGTTGGTGAACTCGCGAAGCAGTTCGACCATGCCGTAGTAGTCCTTGAGGGCGTGCAGGCGCGTCCACGGGAGAACATAGCGGCCAGTTTCTGGGTCGCGGTATTGCGGCTGATGCATGTGCCACAGCACAACCAAATGGATGCGATTCATTCGGCGGGTGTCCCGAAGAGAGGCTCACGCAGATGGTTTGTAGCCACAGGCATAGACAGAATCAAAGTATACAGGCAAGAAGAGCCTATCGCAGCGCCGCTCCTCAAAACTCGCAACACGGCAAGTCCCCCGGTTCGTGCGCCGTAGAACGATCCGCGGCTGACGGCGTGGTACACTCTAGCGTTCGCGTCATGCGCATTCTGGATCGTTATATCGTCCGCGAGGTTTCCCGCCACGCATTCCTCGGACTGGTCGTCTTCACGTTTGTATTTCTCGTGCCCCGTCTGGTGCGGCTGATGGAGATTTATGTGCGCCACGTGGGTTCGGGCGCGCAGATCCTGGAACTGTTTCTGTGCATTTTCCCAGGCGTTTTCGTCTTTACCGTGCCAATGGCGACGCTGATTGGCGTGTTGCTGGGGCTGGGGCGGATGTCGGCCGACAGCGAAATCATTGCGCTGACCTCCCTCGGCATCGGGAGGCGGCGTATCCTTTTTCCGGTGGGAGTGCTCGCCCTGGTCGGGGCGTTACTCACGCTGGTCATGACTACGTGGGTGGGCCCTGGGGCGTTGCGGACGCTGCACACCGCCGAAGCGCAACTGATCAGCTCGCAAATCTCTTTTCAACTGCAGCCGCGCGTGTTTGACGAGCGGTTTCCGAAAAAGGTCTTGTATGTGAACGACGTGTCGGCAAGCGGAACGCAATGGCACGGAGTATTCGTCGCGGACACCGGAGGAGAGGGCGGCTCGCAAGTAACCCTGGCCGATAGCGCGATTGTGATTGCCGAGCCAAAGCAGGGCAAGCTGGAGTTGCACCTCAAGGGCGGCACGACGCATGAGTTCTCGCGCGAGGATCCCAATCATTACGCGGTGACGTCGTTTGGTCAGAGCGACTGGCCCATTCAGGTGAGCGGACTCGGTTCGGTACAACCCCGACATCGCAGCATCCCCGAACAATCGATGAAGGAACTGATGACCGAAAGGCGTTCGGGATCGCGGGAAGCCAGTGTGGAGCTCGAGACGCGGCTGGCGTTTCCCGTCGCCTGCCTGGTGTTTGCGCTAGTGGCGGTGCCACTGGGAGCGCAGCCGCGACGCGGCGGCCGAGCCGCGGGATCGCTGCTGGCCGTTGTGCTCATCGCCGCGTATTACCTGCTGCTGATCCTGGGTGCGGGATTGGCACGGGAGGGAAAGATTTCGCCGGCAGCGGGGATTTGGATGGCCAACGGAATCCTAACGGCCTTAGGGATAGCCCTGCTGCCGCG
>WNGK01000014.1_pt1 | contig 117634 bp, 104 predicted proteins | sample 5400601 | NCBI WGS metagenome assembly WNGK01 (sample SAMN13153376, study PRJNA577476) | soil metagenome | isolation source: 60 cm soil or saprolite under Garry oak tree replicate 1 | place: USA:California | collected 2016-06-15 | reverse complement strand
CATGTGAGGATGAACATCTTTCTGGAGGCCCGCTCGCTGGGCGGCTTCCTTGCAAGCGTTCCACACCACCTTGGTGTCGATCGGCGTATCACCGGTATGCCAGCGGTTGCCTGGAAACAGCCATGCGCTTGGCTTGCGCGGTAATCCGCGCCAGTGCTCACGCAGTGCCTCGAGCAGTTTTGGGCTGAGCATCACATCCCGGTCTTTGCGTCCCTTGCCGCCCTGGACGTGAATCACCATGCGTTTGCTATCGATGTCGCTGACTTTCAGGTGTGTCAATTCAGCGCGTCGTACTCCGGTGCGTAGAGCGTCATCAACAGAGTGCGATGATAAGGAGTCAGAGCTGCGTCGATGAGTCGCGCGACTTCTTCCCGGCTGAGGATCGAAGGAAGGTGAAATGCTCTTTTCGGATAGGGCGTCTCGGCGATGCTCCAGGTTTTCTTGAGAGTCTTGATGTAGAAGAATCGCAGAGCTGCCAATCTTTGCGTAACCGTGCCCGGCGACAACTTGCGCTTCTTGAACAGCTCGGCCTGATATTCACGAATGTGCTCAGGACCCAGACCATCTGGAGAACACTTGAATCGTCTTGAGAAATCTTCAACTGTGCGGATGTAACAGCGTGTGGTAGCCTCAGAATAATTACGACGCTCGAGTTCTTCGAGCATCATTTTGCGAAGTCGGGTCATGAGGACCTCCTTATGACCCGACAACTTACTTCAGCCGTTCGCCATAAACTACTCCGTTCGCCTCACGCGAAGCGTCCGCCGCACGGGCGGCTTCGTTGTATGCCGGGCATGTTCAGCAGCTAGGAGGTGCAAGTCCTCTACCCAACCTGATGGAGGTGAAGGGTTAGCAACGACGCAAGGGCTATCGCCGCGAGGTGAGGTCTGAAGGAAGCGTCAAGCAAATGTGCGAGTCGATGAACAAGAACCGGATACAAGGCGTGAGCGTCGGACGAGTGGGCAACGTACCGCGAAGTCCATATTCCATCAAGGACGCGACGCGTAGATTCGGCGACTGTGTACAGAAGGCAGCTGGAATTACCCCGGGAGATCTGCCATGTGTCGCTTCGGCGACTGAGAGAGCCGAGAGGCAATCTGACCGCAGGGCAGAAGTCAGCAGAGGGTGTAGTAGATCACGTCGTCGGCGAAGCTAGTGAGGCACTCCAATACCGAAAGGTGGAGCCAACAGATAGGCCGAGCGGGAACGGTGATTGAAGACCCGAACGAGAGGAGAGGCGAGTAGGACATGGATCTCGAGCGCGACAAGCGGCAGAACATCCAGAAGGAACTGGACTTCTCATCCGAGCAGACGGGTGAAGCCCGTCATGCCGGAAGGGAAGAGACCGAATTGCGCCCGGCGATACATGAAGCCGAAAGCCCAGCTAACACGATCCGACTCATGGAGGAAGTATGTGAGCGAGAAAATCTGTTGGAGGCATTACGGCGGGTGAAGGGCAACAAAGGTAGCGCCGGGATCGACGGGATGACCGTCGGCCAACTCAGCGGCTACTTGAAGGAGCACTGGCTCACCATCCGGGAACAACTGCTGAACGGGACCTATAAACCGCAGCCGGTAAGGCGCGTGGAAATCGAGAAGCCGGACGGAGGAGGGATTCGAAAACTAGGTATCCCAACTACGCTCGACCGATTTCTCCAGCAAGCGGTGATGCAGGTTCTTCAACGGCGGTGGAACCCAACGTTCTCCGATCACAGCTACGGTTTTCGACCGGGACGATCCGCACATCAAGCAGTAACCCAAGCACAGCTGTACCTTGCGGAAAGTTACGGCTGGGTGATCGACCTCGACTTGGAGAAATTTTTCGATCGAGTCAATCACGACAAATTGATGGGGCAGGTTGCGAAACGTGTAGAGGACAAGCGGCTGTTACAACTCATCCGGGCGTTCCTGAACGCCGGGGTGATGGAGAACGGGTTAGTCAGTCCAAGCGTGGAGGGAACTCCCCAAGGGGGCCCACTTTCGCCGCTGTTGAGTAACCTCGTACTCGACGAACTCGATCGGGAGTTGGAGCGCCGTGGACATCGCTATGTTCGTTACGCAGATGATTGCAATATCTACGTGCGAAGCGAGCGAGCAGGTCAACGAGTGATGAAGAGCATCACGAAATTCATCACGCAGAAGCTCAAGCTCAAAGTGAACGAGTCAAAGAGTGCGGTGGCGAGACCGCAGCAGCGGAAGTTCCTTGGATTCACCTTTACAGACGGACCAGAGGTCAAGCGAGCAATCGCGCCAAAGTCCTTGGTCCGTTTTAAGCGGCGAGTCCGAGAAATCACACGACGTGCAAAGGGCGTCAGCATGGATGCGACGATGGAGGAACTAGCCCCCTACATGCGGGGCTGGCGCAGCTATTTCGGCTTCTGCGAAACTCCTCGCGTCCTCGTGTCCCTTACTAGCTGGGTCCGTGCGCGACTTCGTGTGGCCCTCTGGCGACAATGGAAAACAACCCGTCGTCGTCGGGCAGCTCTCTTGGCACGGGGCGTACGTCCCAAACTGGCGAGCAACACGGGCTGCAGCAGCCGAGGCCCCTGGTACCTCGCCCACGCCAAGGCCTTATCCGTCGCGCTTCCCACGGCCTATTTCAAATCGCTCGGTCTCCCGAATTTGGAGGATGCGAACTAGCGTAACCATCTCGAACCGCCGTGTACGGACCCGTACGCACGGTGGTGTGGCAGGGGTCAGCGGGCAACCGCTGCCCCTATGCCGATCAAACGCGCTTGTATTGACTGGTCTGGCCACCTTCCGTGTAGCCGACTAGACAGACCTGTGGAAGCTCATCGGCCCAGAAATCAATAAACACTCGCGCGTCTCTGGGTACCAATCAGCAGGGCCAGCAAATCTATTTATTCTGCCTGCTGATGATTGGTTTCTTAGCCCAATGAACGAACCGAATGCTCCTTTTTCGCTGGTTGGCTCCTAGAGAGTTCGGTTCTCCGCCGAATCGGACCGACTCGTGCCGATTGCCCTCCTTGGAGCTGCTGATTCACAGTTTGCGGACGACCTCCACGAAGTCGTCCACTTTTCGGTTCTTGGACGCTTTGCTGACTTTCAGGTGCTGTTCCATGCCGATGCCGGTAAAGAAGGTCAAGATCATCTCCGCGAGTACCGTCGGTTTTGTTTGCAGCCCGTACGCGCTCCGCATCTAAGGATTGATTCTCGGACTGATTTTGCGCTAACGGGAGTGAAGGCGTGGAGGATCGAGAACACAATTAATAGCCGCTAAGCGCTCATCGCGCTCGCCGTCGCGCTGAAGCTCGCGGAGCGATTCACGCAGCCGCTTGCGGGCCTTGTGCAACTGGGACTTCGAATCACCTACTGAACGGCCCAACAGGTTCGCAATTTCGCGATGTCTGTATCCTTGAATATCATGCAAGACAAAGATGTTACGGAAGCCCGCGGGCAACCGCTTGATGCAGCGTTCCAGATTTATTCGATCCATCAATCCTTCCAACGATAGGTCGGGCGCCCCAAGCTCGATGCCGCTTGACAGTGTGTTTTCGTCGTCTGGATTTTGAGTTGCCTCGATCGAGACGGTCGGTAGCGACTTTTTGCGCAGACGCATCAAGACAACGTTAACCACCAGCCTGTGCAGCCAGGTGGAGAAGGCCGATTCTCCGCGAAACGTGTGAATTTTGCGGAGCAAGAGCAAGAACGCTTCTTGAGTCAGATCTTCTGCCTCGGTCGCGACTCTTACCATGCGCAGGCATAGCGCGTAAACGCGTGGGCCGTGCAACTTGTAAAGATATTCAAACGCTAACGGATCCCCGGCCTGAGCTCGTTCGATGGCCTCGGCTTCGTTCAGGTTATCGCTCGCGGTAGGCGAGACTGGCGGCGCAGCCTCCTTCAAGATGCGTTGCGTGCTGGGGCGTGCATCCCGGTTCAGGCTGTGTCGTTTCTCTACCGTGGGCTTTGCTAGCGAAGCAACTACTAACTTTCTGAATCTGACGTTTGCAGGGACCGGCATAACATTTCCTTAGCGCCCGTCGTGTTGACCTGCAACGTAGGCGCGCGTATTAGCAAGGGTTACTGTCTTCAGAGTGTAAGACCACGCATGCTCTCAGATAATTCCCCGATAGCGCGAAACTTCTGCAGGCAGGAATAGAATCTGGAGACTTTCGGCTATTCACTAGAATCTTCTGGTTGCTCCCCTGATTGGACAGCTTTCTAAAAGCTCGTCAGGCGTCGATACTTATGGAGCCGTGAACCTTGCTAACGCAAGGAAGAATGAATCCTGCCCGTTTCTGTTCAGCGCTCAACCCGTCTTCGGTTTCCATGCTCACACTGCCTTCTAAGAGACGAGTGGCGCACGTGCCGCATTGACCTTGACGGCAACTATAGGGAATCGAAACGCCTACTGTCTCCGCAAATTCCAAGAGAGTCATGTCAGGAATTAGTTCAAACTCGAACCCCGAGCGGGAAAACTCAACAAAGGCAACTGACGAGTCTCCGGATGAATCTGGAATCGCAACGGAAGGCTTTCCACCAAAACTTTCTTGCTTGACGCGATCGGCTGAAACTCCTTGTTCCTTGAGCAATTCGGAAACGTGCTGCATGAAGGGCCCAGGTCCGCATAGGAAGAAAGTGGGCGCACGGAAATCAGATACTCGCTCGAGGAGGAACTCCTTGTTCACCCGTCCTTTTTGGCCCTTCCATCCAGGATCTGGAGCGGTCAGTGTGACAGCGATACGGAATCTGGCGAGCGAACAGCTCAAACGGATTAATTCCTTCCGAAAAATTATGTCTCCCCGCGTTCGAACACAGTAAATCAGAGTAACTGGTACAGTTAGGGAAAGCTCTTCGATATAGCGGAGAATGGCTATCATCGGGGTGATGCCGCTGCCGGCAGCGATGAGGACGAGTTCAGTGTGAAGCTTTTCGTCGAAATAGAATTGCCCTGCAGGCCCGCTTGCCTTAATGATGAGGCCAGGCGTTGCTCTCTCGTTCAAGAAAACGGAAACATATCCGTTCTCCCTGCATTTCGGCGTGATTTCGATGTAGTCAGTTTTCAATGGAGAAGAACAGATGGAATAGGAACGAGCAACCTGCTTACCGTCGATATCGAGATGGAACGTGAGAAATTGCCCCGGCTTGGCGATCAGCTTCTTATCGTCCTGAACGCGAAAACAAAGCGTCTTGGCATCGGGTGTCTGCACTTCACTGCGGACAAGCTCAAGGGCGAAGGTGTTGGATCGCGGTTTCGATACCGACTGGAAGGACGATGAAAGTGATGGAGTTTTGGTGGACGAAGAACGTAGCGGGCGAAGTGCTAAACGGGCCATAGACACGCAGAACAAGACAATAAGTGCCAGCGAATATTTCGCAATCGAACTTGAAGGATTGATTTTTCCCAACGCGTACGGGAGCACGCGGATCAGTACGAGCACGACAGAGATAACAAAAATCGACAATCCAAGCGGCATCAAAATCGAATGATAGCTTTTGTATTTGCGCGCGATGATTACTTTTAGGAAGAGAAGTGGAACAAGCAAAACGGCAAGGTCGATGTGTAGAGCGGCATCTCCTGAGATTTCTTCGGGCGAGCCAATTAGACGCTTGCTCATGAACCACACCATCAGCGCGAACAGGCCGATGAAGAGATAGCCGGCAGCGCGATGAAGCGCTATTGCTCGAGCACGTGACCGCGGAGCCCGCCCTAAGCGAGAGCTTTCGAAGATGGTGATGACGTTCAAGGTAGCAAGGCCGACAAATACGAGACCTAAGGAGACACTCACGACTGCCTTCATGATGACCATGTGTCCTTTCTACGGGACTTTAGTCCTTGCCGTTTGATATTCATTGGCGAAGGGCCTTCGCTGTTTCGACTAGCCTTTATTCGGAGCGTAGCGCTCCGCGCCGCGACCTTCCGTTCGGCTGCGGCGGTCTCTTTCCTAGTGAACGGCACGGCCCCGTCACTTCTCTGAATTTGGCAGATGGCAGTCCGCAGAAATTCCATTTGCCTAGGTCTTGATTCAAAAGGAACAAAACAAAGTTACGATGGCTACATCCGGCACTACGGTTCCACGATGATCTGGCCCTTCATTCCGCCGTGGCCGATTCCGCAACGATTGCAGCAGTGAAACGAGTAGGTTCCCGGTGTGCGCGCCACAAACTCCACGACAGTCGGAATTCCCTTTTCGAGCTTAAAGCAGTCATCGTTTTTCGAACTGAAAACGAGGCCCGCATCGTTTTTCTTGTCTGAGCCATCAGGGCTGAGATTGATCTTGAAACCGTGCGTCCTGTCGAGAGCCGTGATCCTTAGCTGAACTTTGGTGCCGCGTTTTAAGCGGATAGGTGATGGAGTGTATTCGTACTTCTTTGCAGACATCTCAATGATCTGTACTCCCTGGTCCGCCTGAGAAGTGTTCACCACTCGGGCGAAGCCGGCGGTGACGGTAATTCCACCCAGCAAAAACAACAACGCAATTCGCAATAGCCGATGCAATGTATTCCTCCAGTAAAAAAAATGAAACCAATAAAATCCCATGCATCGGGATCAGCCCTCGCCAGACATACACTTTTGGTAAGCCGTCCGGGTTCTTAGTAGCCCGCGTTCGTAGAATCCTGGTCTCCGCCGCCAATCGCTGGGCAGCTGTCGAATTCCTTCCAGCTTTCTCTACCCTTGAGGAGCGCGTTTGCATTCTTCAGCTTCAACAAGAACACCCGTTGGAACCTGCCGCCGCTTTCATTTTGTGACTGGCTGTTCATGCAAACGTAAATGCCAGATTTCTTCGCTTCCAATACTTCGATCGAAATCTGCGAGGCTCCCTGCGGCGGATCGAGAAGTGCTTTCTTTTCCTCGAGCTCGCGCGCCACATATCCGTAATCGCCGAACGTCTTTTTCCCTTTGACCGACTTCGGGCGAATCGCAGACGGAAGCGTCGTCACATCCACTTTATCGACCACAAACGCGGCTAGCTTTTCGGTTGGATAAGCGGCATCATTTCCTGCGATTACCAATGGTGTGCATACGAGAACGAGCGCTCCATAGAGTAGCTTCATACCTTTTCCTCTGTTTCTGAACTCCGTCCGTTTCGGGCGAAAGCCAAGTCTGATTGCAGTGCTAACCAGGACCATTTACGCCGCTTAGGAAACCTCCCAAGTGCGCTGTCAGCGTTACCATCCCGAAGGCTAGAAATTCGATCGCTAAGCGGTAATTCGGCAAAGGTTCTGGCCGTTTCCGTCCGCGGAAATGCACCCACCACACCAGCCAGATCATTACCGTCGACACGCACGCGAGGATCAGGTGCTCAAGTAGGGTGCCTTTCAATTTTTGTCCCTCGAGAGCAAACTGCCAGGCGAGGACGCCCGTCGCGAGAACGGGCACGGTCGAAATCGCCGCGACTAGGAAGTTGAAGTAAGCGGCTTCGGCCAGGCCGCGCCGCTTGCTTTGGTGTGCGAGGAAATCGAACACTACGCCGGCAAGAAATAGTGCGATCGGAAAATGAATCAACACCACATGCTGAGCGTGCTTCGCGAAAACGATGGTTTTGAGATCGAAGGGATTTACGCTCATTGGCCGCTCACTGCACAACGACCGAGCCGGCCATTTTGGGGTGGATTGAGCAGAAGTAGGGATACGTTCCGGCTTTGCTGAAGGTAAAGGAGAACTTTTCGTCGGTATCGAGCACCTTGGACTTGAATACTTTGTCCGTGCTGACAACCGTGTGGGGAATATCATCACGATTTGTCCAGGTGACCGTCGTTCCGACAGCAACCGTCAGGGTCGTCGGCCCAAAACTGAAATTATCAACCTTTACTTCCGCGCTTGCAGGTTGCGGAGATTTCGCAGAACTGCCCGGCGAAGCCGCTGAGAGCAGCAGCGTCGCAATCATCACGATTGCGAATAAACCTACAATGCACACACTTTTCCTGATCATTGTTCTTTTCCTTCGTTTTCTAGATCTAGTGAGAATGGATTCTCTTGCTCCGGATTTTCTCCGGTTTACGCAAGCGTTGAGTCGACTACGGCCAGAGCGTTGCGACCCTGCACGTAATTCACGTCTGTAATTCCCAAAACATTCTTCAGCTGCTCGGCAGGCACCTTCATTGGTCCCGGGGAATCGGCTTTGCCCGGTTGCGGTTGCGGAAATGCGGTCGACGCTGCTGTATGGAAGGTTACGTTCCCCTCGACTTTTTGCATGATCTGGTGAATGTGACCGTTCAGCACGGTCACCGAACCGAACTTCTTCAAGTACGCGAGCGCTTGTGCGCTGTCTTCCGTTCCCCAGCCCCATTCCGGATACACACTCCAGAGCGGGATGTGCGCGAACACCACGATGGGCGTGCTGTGTTTCAGATGCTGGACGTCGTCTTCGATCCACTCCAACTGCTCGTGGCCGAGCGTGCCGAGTCCACCGGCCTTTAAATTCATGACATTTACGAGCCCGATGAAGTGGACACCCTTCTTGTCAAAGCTGTACCATCCTGCACCCTTGGCGTTCCTGCTATAGCGTTCCAGGTACGACTTGCCGTCATCGTTCAGCACATCGTGTTCGCCGGGGACAAAAAACACGTCCTTTGCGCTCGCGCTTTTTAAAATCTGATCGACAGTGTCGAATTCTTCGGGTTTCGAGAGATGACTTATGTCGCCGGTGTGCAGCATGAACTCCGGCGGCTTGCTGAGACCATTGATCTTCTCGACCGCCGACTTGAGCGTCCCTGCCACATCGGGATTGGCGGGTTTGTTGAATCCCATATGGCTGTCGCTGATCTGCACGAAGCTGAGCTCACCAGCCATTTCCCGAGCGCCAATTTCTCCCAGCCGGCTCAAGCTATACGACTTCAGGATTCCGCCTTCCATTACGCAAAGCGCTCCTGTCCCAGCCCATGCCATGCATTTCAGAAACCCTCGTCTATCAACTCCATCGTTGTTGTGATCGTGCAAAATCTCGTCTTTGTTGCTTTTGGCCATAGTTTCCTCTCGATGATTTCTCGCGTGCTACCTCGAACCTTTGCGCTTGCCGTGCACTAGGTAGACAGGTAGATCCAGGAAAATATTCCGTCTGAACTCCATTTTTCTGAACTTCCATCGCAGGAGTAAGTCTGTGTCCACTTCGGCAGAGAGCTCGGGAAGTAGCGGCGCGAGGTTTAGCGCCCCAATAGGCTCGCGCCGCCGTTTAGAGGGGGTTTGTTCTATAGGCTGCCGCCATAGGCGCCTTATTCCTTGACTCTGCAATCTTGGCCGCTTTGTGGCTGATTCATTAGAAAAGGCTCAAAACCAAGAATAAATCTGCGCTCCGAACAGTTCCTACTTATGAATTCACTGATCGCGAGAAAGGCTTAGATGTGCTGAATGCCGAGGACCGGACACGATTCGAGCAGATGGTGCTTCCGCATCTTGACGCGGCATTCAACCTGGCGGCGTGGATTTTGTCCAGCCGCACTGATGCAGAAGATGTGACGCAGGACGCCATGCTTCGCGCTTTTCGCTTCTTCGAGAGTTTCTATGGAGGTGACGTACGTGCGTGGTTGCTGCAGATCGTCCGCAACACTTGTTATACGTGGTTGGAGAAGAATCGCCGGATGAAAATGACGGACCAATTCGATGAAGAACTGCACATGCAATCTTCCGCTACGCCCGAATCCATCGCAATTGCAGACGATGCTCGCGAGCGACTTACGCGAGCCCTGGAAACGCTTCCGCCCCGCTTCCGTGAAGTAATTGTCCTTCGAGAGTTGGAGGGGTGTTCCTACAAAGAGATCGCTGCAATCACCTCGATTCCTATAGGGACTGTGATGTCCTCGCTGTCGCGGGCCCGGAGTCAACTGCACTCCGCACTGGCAAAGGGTGCCGCAGGAGAGGGCGCGCATGAGCTGTGATCTTGAATATTTCGTTGTTCACAGCTACTTCGACGGCGAACTGAGCGCCATCCGCGTCGCTGAATTCAAACACCACCTCGCAGATTGCTCCGACTGTATGGACGAGTTGGCCGCGCTGAGTTCTGTCCGTGGTTCGTTGAAATACGCGCGTCTCTACGAAGCTGCGCCGGCCTTGCTCAGGCAGAAAATTCGTGCGGATCTTCACTCGATCACGCCCACGACGAACCGGTCGCTACTCTTGTCTTGGCGTGGGCTCGCCGCGGCAGCGGGTCTCTTTCTTGTCGTATTGATCTTGTGGCGCGTCATTCCCGGCGTGCGCAAGGAGGAGGACTATCAAGCCGAATTCGCCGCCGGAATTGTCGATGCGCATCTACGCTCGCTACTACCGGCCCAGTTAACAAACGTGAATTCCTCCGATCCGCAAACTGTGAGCACTTGGTTCGAGGGCAAGGTCAAATTTGTTTTTCCGGTTCGCAATTTCGCGGACGACGGCTTCGCGCTGCAGGGCGGACGCGTGGATATTGTTCAAGGTCGGATGGTTGCCGCGCTCGTTTATCGCAGCCGCGATCAGCTCTTCAATGTCTTCATTTGGCACACGGGCGAATTGGACGGTTCACCCCGTACAGGTTCGCGGCAGGGCTATCAATGGATTGATTGGCGGAAAGGCAAGCTGGAGTTCTGCACTGTGTCCGCCGCTGCTCCATCAGATCTGGACCGACTCCAGCGGCTCCTGACTGAGTAGCGGTATTGGTTGTCGCAGTGCCATGCGGAAGGTGAATGAGATCGTACGGCACATTCATTGGTTTAAGAGTCGGAGTTCAAGCCATAAAGGAGACACGTGATGCTGGGAGGTATCCGAAAGTGTTCAGGAATTCCGGTGATTACTGTTGAGAGCAGCCAGGAGCGTCATCAGGAGATCATTCTGTCGACTATTACGAAACGCGCTTACCAGATTTTTGAAGAACGGGAGCGCAGGCATGGCTTCGCACTTGACGATTGGCTCACCGCTGAGAAGGAACTCTGGCGTGAAGACGATTCAAACGTCACCGATTTCTCGCTCGTTGTTGATTGTCCGCAGGATTCGAACGTGACAACGATCCTGAGCCTCACGAATCACAGTCTAGTGGTGTTTCGAAGTCGGAAGAAACATGCCGGCGAAGCGAAGTGTGGCCCGGATGTGCAATCGGTCCATCAGTTTTCTCAAGAAATAGATCCGGCCCTGGCAGAGGTGAAGCTGGTAAATGGAACTCTGCGCGTCTGCCTACCTAAGAAGAATCACGCAATTTCGGGTGGTGGGTCATCAGTTTGAATCCAGAGACGGAATGAGGAATCTTCGTAGCATTCTCCAATCTCGCCCTTTGGATTATGAAAATTCAAATGTCTCTCAGTGCTACTACACGATCGTGTTGTACGTCTAAACTTAACGGTTTCAGCCATACGAACGAGGTTCGGGAGGTCTCATTGCAGAGGCGTACTCTGTTGGCAGGAATGTTTTCCTCAAGCTGTTTTGCTTTGACGAAGACAGCAGCAGCGTACTTCGACCCCATAACTCCGTTGCAGCAACGGGTTCAAACACAGTTAGACCTTGGTGTGAGTGATGGCCTCACGGTCGGTGCGGTGGTGATGGCAGTGCAGAGGGAGAAAGTGTTGGCACTCGAAGCTGCCGGATATTCTGACCTCGCTGCCAAAAAGCCAATGAAAACAGATGCCATCTTCGACATTCGTTCTATAAGCAAGCCGATCACGGTTCTTGGAGCATTGCTTCTTGTGGATGATGGAAAGCTGACCCTGGATGACGCACTCGCTAAATTTCTGCCAGAATTTTCACACCTCACGGTCAAGGGACAAGCTCAGCCTACAAATGTGCCAATCACGCTTCGCCAGCTCATGATGCACACATCGGGTATCGCAGACGAGCGACCACCGCGGTTGGAGAACATCACTCGTACTTTTGACCTCACGTTGGCTGAAGACGCGGCGCTCGTTGCCCAACAACCGCTGGATTTCACACCCGGCAGCAGGTGGGCCTACAGCAGTTCCGGGATTGCAGTTTTGGGCCGAGTTATCGAAGTGGCGTCCGGTCAGTCCTTCGAGACATTCATACAACAGCGGTTACTTGGACCACTAGAAATGCAGGACAGCTCTTTCTTTACAAATCGCGCGAAAGTGGCTCGCATCCCTACGATGTACAACCTGGAGAACGGCCACCTCGTAAAAGATGTGATGGATGTCACCCGTCCGGGTCAAAAATACTCCGCGCCCGAGTTCGGCCTGTTTTCGACGGCGGAGGACTTACGTCACCTCGGCCAGATGATGTTGAACCGTGGCTCATGGAAGAGCCAGAAGTTGCTTTCGTCCAGCTTGGTGGACGAGATGACGCGCCCTGTGTGACAAACGTCCGTCCTCAAATATCATGCAGGTCTAGGATGAGCCATTCATACGGGAAAAGAGCCGGAAATGAGCTACGCCGTCACAGACGGAAGCTATGGAGCAAACGGGGCCAGCGGCGGCATCCTTTGGATCGATCCGAGCATACAACTCATTCGTATCTACCTGACGCACTACTTCTTGGGAGATTTTAGAGAGGCGAATCCGGTGATGAACGCCGCATTTCCTGGATAGGGTTCCCCGGTATCACCTGCATGCCACAAACCACGCCATAACGTCCTTTATGGGCGGCCAATCAGCCTCTGAATTCAAACTGACCGGAGTACTCAATTTCGAGATAGTGTCGCGTGCTGCTTAATGAATAGCGTTCGATCTATCGGACGCAACGCGCCACTGCATCGATGGACTTTCAGAGACAAAAACATGACAGGTGACTGCGCCCTGAAAAGGGAATAAAGCCGCACGAACTCCAGTCAACGTGATCAGAGAGCCCGGTCTTGATTCCGGGCTGTTTGTCTCGCGGTGAGTTAGGCGGTTCCCATCGGGAGTCGGCCTATTCCTTACGCTTGGCTGGCAAGTTACTCATACCGCTTCGGAACTCGATTGGTGAAAAGGAGATTTGCAATGAAAGAAAAGGGAAGTGTCTTCAGTGGCTCGAAGAATCGTCGGTCATTTCTGAAGAGCGGGATGGTGGCAGCAGGGGCGGCGACGATCGGCACGGCGATGTTGCCCGGTACGGCGGTGGCCTTCGCTGGACAAGAAGACGACCACGCACCAATCACAAAGGGCGACATCGCGATTCTAAGGTTCCTGAGTGCCCTCGAGCAGGTCGAAGCCGATCTGTGGATTCAATACGCCGAACTTGGTGGCGCCACCAATCAAGGGCTCTCGCCAATCGATCTGGAACTAAACGGTCAGAAAATCAATGCCGGGCTGGCTCCAGCCTACATCACGGGGCTGACGGTGCTCGACGGAGATATGCCGCAGTATATTTCCGACAACACCGACGACGAGATCACCCATCATAGATTCCTGAATAATTATCTCGAGTCAAAGGGCGCGCGGACTGTCGATCTGAATGACTTTGCCATTTTGCCGCCCAGCCAGGTTACCGGAGTCCCTCAAAAAGGGCGGCTTACCAACTTGAAGCAACTGACCGTAGACACGACCTGGTTTACTCGGTACCGCAGCGCGACAAAGAATCCCGATTTCGGAGGCACCTTCGAAAACGCAGTTCCAGATCTTGCGAAGGGGCAACATCCGGCCATTCCCCTCAATGACGGCGATCTTGTCCTCGATAACAGTGGCAACATCTCGAACCACTTACAGGCCATAGCGAACACGGCGGGATTCCATTTTGCGTTCATTGAACAAGGTGGCAGCAGCTTGTATCCCGCGCTGGCTCAAAAGGTAACCAATTTGGAAGTCTTGCGAATTCTGCTAAGTATTGGAGGGTCGGAAATCATGCACTTCCAGACTTGGCAGGACAAAGCAGGCAACGCGTCCAATATAACCGACGGCAATCTTTCATTTCCGGACCTCAATAGCGCCGTTGATCCCAATACTGGCGCGACTGGCCCTGACATTGCCGACCAGTTCCAGACGAACCTGATCATGCCCGAGCCGACCTTGTTCTTGAATCAAAAGCTCGGTCCTGTTTCCATCATCCGACCAACTTCCACAAAACAAGGCGGAGCGGTGGCCTCGGTTCAGAGCTTCGTCGATGATGGGCTGTTTTTCGACTCCGCAACAAATAAAAACACCGGGATCGTGCAGGTCCTTTTCGGTCTGGCGGAAGAAGCCGATGCGGCCCGGCGCCGGTTCTGAGCTAGGAAAAACTGCGCGCAACGGCGGCGGATTCGAAGCTGTCGCGATGTGGAGTGCGAGTGTTCGATAGTTTTCGAATCATTTCGCCTTCGAGCAAGGCGACCTAAGGCCGCCTTGCTCATTTTTGTTTTCAGTTTAGGGATGTTGGGTTCGCAGCGCTCGAGTTGGATGCGGAAGCTGTCCCGCAAGCTCCATAATCTTTGATCACGCTTCGCATTTGAAAAGTCGGATTTCCAGGAGCATCGCTAGCCACCAGAATTCCCTTGAGGGTGATTCGCTCGCCTACTTTCAGGGATTTGTTGGTCACGATCGAGTAGGTCTGATTGTCCTTCTCATCGGTCAGATTGATGCTGTCCTGTATGGATTGAGTGCAGCCGGTAACATAGGTCTGCTGCGTTTTTTCTGCAGAGTGATGATGATGCCGCACGAGAATGGCAATACCAACAGCAGCTCCAGCTGCAGCGCCAACACCAATTCCAATTGCCTTACCGGAGCTGTATCCCCCTGATGGCGGCGTGTATCCGCCACTCGCGCCGGTCCCTCCCGATCCGGCCGTACCTCCTCCGCCATATTGCGCAGAGGCAGCGCCGCACACGGCCAAAGAAAGTGTCGCAATTCCCGTGAATCGTACCAACCAGTGTGAAAACATTACGTTTCCCTCTTTTCGTGTTTAGCTAAAGTTGAAATCTGAACCGATGATGCCGGCTCGGTTCCGTTTGTGTCGCAGTAACTCGGACCCGGAAGCTCCGGATATCGGCACTTAAAAGCGACAACTGAGCTTCTCGCTGTTTTATTCCGTCAATGACCTCATTGTTTCGGCGCGCTCAATGCGGGTGGTATAGCTCAGTCTTGATTGATACTTATTCGACGAGCAATTCCTCAGACTTCTGTTGCCCGGAAAAATTCCGCAAGCGCGCGGAATGAAATAGGACAAGGCACGGTCTGCTTAGGGGAAGCACGTTCGAGGGCGGCGTGGTTTCTTGGACCTCTCTCCCCACGTCGCCCATTTTTCAGGGGGAATACAGCTCCAAGCGGTAAAGGTATTAATTTAAATTGCAGAATTTGGGAATTTTCTCCTCAATTTCGCGGTCTAGGTATTTGCAACAGCGTTTGGAACTCTTGCGCTACGAGCCGCCGTGCCATCGTCGGATACGAAAACGAGGGGGGAAATCACTGATGTCAAAGACCTTGATTGCTTTCGCACTTCTTAGTGCGACTTTTTTGGGACCAGTTTGCAGCTCTTATGGTGCTTCACCTCAGGCTGCTGGCGGCTCTTCTGCTCAGCGAGTGAACCCAGTCGTGCAATGGAATAGAACACTTCTCGCAATCGTTCGCACACCTGGCGCTCAGTCGCCGACCGTCCATCCAACCCGAAGCTTCGCGATCATGCACGCAGCAATCTATGACGCGGTTAACTCCATTGATCGAACACACCGGCCATACCTGGTCCACCTCAATGGCGCACCACGAAGTGCATCCCAAGACGCAGCGGCAGTTGCAGCGGCGCATCAAGTTCTCTTTGTTCTGTACCCGGCATTTAAGACCACACTCGATGCCGAACTACAGCAGTCCCTGGAACAAATTCCGGACGGCCACGATAAAATAGAAGGAATCCGTATAGGACAGAGTGTTGCGGATCGCGTCCTCGCCCTTCGGAGCAGCGACGGCTCGAATGCCCAGCCGATCCCGTATGTTTTCGGGACCGCTCCGGGGGATTACCAATCGACGCCCCCGAATTTCCCGCCCCAGCCGCAATTCACGCACTGGTCTCGTGTGACTCCGTTCGCACTGCAAAGTGCGAATCAGTTTCGACCCGGCCCTCCTCCGGCTCTAACCAGCGATTCATATAGCAATGCTCTCAATCAAATCAAGTCCTTAGGAATCGTTGACAGCACAACCGCAACGAGTGATGAGGCATTGACCGGACGGTTTTGGAATGGAGCGATTCAGAATTACTGGAACGAGATCTCGCAGACGCTCTCGCTGGCGAACAGTTTGACGACTGCGCAGAGTGCTCGGTTGTTCGCACTGCTAAACCTGAGTTTTGCAGATGACGTGATTGCCTTTTACGACGCCAAATACACATACAACCTCTGGCGACCAGTGACCGCCATTCGCGCTGCTGATGCCGACAACAATCCTGAAACAGCGGCTGATCCAAATTGGTTGCCGGAAGTCGGCAAGACCGCCGCCGACCCATCCTATCCGGGCGCCCACGCGGTCATAAGCGCTGCCGGGGCGGAGGTGCTAACTTCCTTTTTCGATCGCGATCGTTTCGAGTTCAACGTCACGTCTGAGGTTCTGCCCGGGGTGCAACGCTCGTTTACGGGCTTCTCATCGGCCGCCGAAGAAGCGACGCTAAGTCGCATTTTCGCTGGTCAACATTTCCGCTTTGATCTGACAACCGGTCAAAGGCTCGGCCGCGAAATAGCGGACCTCGTAGTGGATAACTTTTTAACTCCCGTGCACCGACAAGACGAATCCGACGACAGATGATCGAGTGGAAACAGCGCTGCGTTAGTTCCTAGAGCAGAAGACGATCCGGCGTTTCCACCGTACGCAGCTGCACAATCTATCTCTCTGTTGCAGAGATCGTGCAGGAAGCTCGAGTTCGACCCAGCTTACCTCGTCCTAGAGGCTTCAATGACTCTGCCGAAAGCTCAAGATCGAACCTGGGGGATTGTCTTAGGCTGAGATGTGTTTCGGCATGCGTGTTTTGCGGTACTGGGACGTGCATAAACACGCCAGGCCTCACATCTAGCCATTCAAATTCTCGTCTCGTTAAGACAATACCTTGAGGAGACCCTGAGGCTAGCAGAACTCTCTGTAGAACGACGAGTCTGTTGAGATGCTGAGATCCTTCCACTCTCTGTCGGACGCTAGAATTTGGAGAGCGTGGTTCTCGGCCGCGTTGTAAGCGTCACTTCCAAGCAGGAGCCGCAGCGGTGGTTCGGGCAGCGATGCGATATGCAGAAGCGCCGCTGCCGCTTTTACCGGGTCTCCCGGTTGTTTGCCATCGTAATTGCGCTGAAAGCGCACTGTAGCGCCTACGGTCGCGTCGTACTCCGGCCGGCCTTCGCGAAGCTCAGTGGAGGATCCCGCAAAGTCGGTTCGAAAGCCGCCCGGTTCGACGATCGTGACCTTTATGCCGAGCGGTTCGACCTCTTTGGACAGCGACTCTGAAAAGCCCTCAACACCGAACTTTGCCGCCGCGTACGCCGCGCGCCCCGTTGGGCCAACGCGTCCGCCGATCGATGATATCTGGATCACGTGCCCAGATGCGCGTTCGCGGAAGTACGGGAGCACAGCTTTCGTCATAATAATGACGCCAAATAGATTCGTTTCAATCTGTGCGCGGAAGTCCGCGAGCGACGTATCTTCGACAGGGCAAACGTTGCCGTAACCGGCATTGTTAACGAGGATGTCGAGGCCACCATAGGCTTGAATCGCGGTATCGACGGCGTAGTTGGCCTGCGCTTCGTTCGTGACGTCGAGCGAAACAGTCCGAACACTCTCGCCGAACTTGCTAGCGACTTCGACGAGCTGTCCCGAATTGCGGGCCGTAGCTACGACGCGGTGTCCGGCTTTGAGAGCCTCTTCTGTGAACGCTCGGCCCAGGCCGCGCGAAGCCCCGGTGATTAGCCAGACCTTTGACATAGGAACGTCCTCCGATCTGTCATCGGTCCCTCATTACAAAGTTTTCTACCGAACATGCGATGCAGCTTCTTCGATCAGAGTTGCAACTTCCTTGGGCCTGGACGCGTAGACCGCGTGGCTTGCGCCTGGGACTTCGACCTTGTGGCTCTTGGCTCGTGTGGCATACCAACGTTCGAGGTCGGGGTTGATGGTTCTGTCTTTTCCCGCCACCAACATCCAACTTGGTTTGCTTCTCCACGCAGGCGTAGTGATGACTGCCTTAAAATTGTCAGCTAAGTTGAGCACCTGCGATCACGCCATGAAAGCGGCCTGCTCCGCAGAGAGGTCGGCTGCGAAGTACTCATGAAACCGTGCAGGGTCGAGGTATGTGAAACAGTACGGCGCGACCTCCGACATTGTCCACGGCACCGCGAGCGGCCATGAGCTTTTTCAAGCAAATCTCCAGCTCGGGCGCGCCGTGGTCGAGGAATGTCTGCGTCATGGCGAGAAACTCGTGACTCTTCTCCTGCAACAGGGCATTCGAGACGGCGAATTCAAACTGCAGCGATCCTCAGCCCACTCCGCTGACATAGCGCACATCATCGTTAGCTTTGCGCAGAACTCGCTGCTTGATCGGCATCACACCCCCCTCTCGTATCGAAAAAATTTGCGCAAGACACTGAATTTCATTCTGGATTCGATTCGAGCATCAGCCGGGAGACGCTGAATTCGAAAGCCCACTTTCTTTCTCCATTTCCTTTGAAACAGTTGCTACGGGTATGCACGTGGCGACGAGGACGCAGCGAGCGACGTGGATCTGATGGTGGTCGGCGAAGTAAGTTTCGCCGATGTCGTATCCGCTCTTAGCGAGAGCGACTCCAAGCTCGGCCGGGAGGTTAATCCAACTGTATACGGGCCACGAGAGTTTCGCGAAAAGCTCGCCGCCAAGAATCACTTTTTATCGACGGTAGCAAAGGAAAAGAAACTCTTCGTGATTGGAGACGAACATGAGTTTCGCAGACTGGGTTAGCAACGGCTGGCTGCTGGCGCACACAAGCAGCAAGGAGGAGATCGGCAACCTCCTCGGAATCGTGGCCAGGGACTAGACTTACGGGCGGGGTTCAGTAAGCTGCTTCGTAAGATTGGCGAGGGATCGAAGAAACGGACGTGGATTGCCGAGAACGCGTGAAGCGACCAGTCCTCCTTCGATGGCGGCAACCGCTTCCTGAGCACGTTTGCGGGCGATGGCGGGGCTGAGACCCGCATCGCGGCTTAATCGGGCGAAGACGTCAATCCAAAACTCCATGGAGCGGCGTGCGTGGGCGAGCGTGGAAGGGCTGTCCGCGAGCGTTAGCGTGTCGAGTAGGCACCACCGTTTACCGGAATCGTAGAACTCGCGAAGGCGGCGGGCGATCTTTCGCACACGATCCTGCGGCCTTCCCTCTTCTGAAGCCGGCTTCAGGACGTGGTCCGCAAAACGCTGATCGACCTTCGATAGCATGGCGTCCACCATGTCCGCTTTGCCGCCCGGAAAACGATGGTAGAGACTTGCTTTCACAAGGCCAGTGGCTTTCATCAGGTCGGAATAGGAAGCGCCGTCATAGCCCTTGCGGCGGAAAACATCCGACAAGCCCTGGAATACTTTTTCATCTGATATCTTTGCCGGGCGCATGAAACCGGCCTCCTGCTCTTAGACGTCGTGTATTTCGTTTATGTTAGACCGTACGGTCTAATTCTCTCCGCTTTCGACCCAGGGTCGCAACTTTTCCGTATCCTTTCATCGGGAGCGGCATCAGATTGTCCATATAGACCGACCGGTCTATTAGACAAGGAGAACGACCAATGATTGGCAGATGGTTACAAGCCGCAGTGCTTTTGATGGGATTGGCAATCAGTGCGGGCGTTGCAAGCTCGCAGATGAAGAAGGACGCTACGATGGCCGACGCTTCGCGTGTGACCTATCACACAACTCAAGTAGATGGCCTGAAAATCTTTTATCGCGAAGCGGGACCGAAGGACGCACCAGCGGTTGTGCTGCTGCACGGCTTCCCAAGTTCGTCTCACATGTTTCGTGAATTGATTCCGCGGTTGAGCGACAAGTATCACGTCTTGGCCCCGGATTATCCGGGCTACGGCTACAGCGACGCTCCATCGCCTGAGCGATATGCCTACACATTTGACCATCTCGCGGACACCGTCGATCATTTCCTCGACCAGCAATCAATCGTGAAGTATTCGATTTACATCCAGGACTACGGTTCCCCCGTGGGATTCCGGCTGGCGACACGGCACCCGGAACGAATCCAGGCGATCATCACACAGAACGGAAATGCATATGACGAAGGCTTGTCACCGTTCTGGGCAGAGTTCCTATACCCGTACTGGAAGGATCCCAATCCAACGAACGAAGCAAAAGTCCGGCAGTTGCTGACGCTCGATGCAACGAAACTCCAGTACTTACAGGGCTTCCGAACTCCGGAGCACGTTGGTCCGGATTCCTACCTCTTTGACCAGGCGGCGCTAGACCGGCCAGGCAACGACAAGATCCAACTCGCTCTGTTTTACGACTACCGCAACAACCCTCCGCTTTATCCCGCGTGGCACAAATACCTGCGGGAGAAGAAGCCGGCAGTGTTGGTTGTCTGGGGTAAGAACGATCCGATATTTGCCCCGGCGGGCGCGGAGGCGTTCTTGAAGGATACACCCGGCGCGGAATTACATTTGCTGGACACCGGACACTTCGCTCTGGAAGAGGATGGAGCGGAAATCGCGCAGCTAATCCGCTCGTTTCTGGCCAAGAACGTCCACTGAGCGATCGAGAAGCAATATGTGTGTCGTAACGGGAGGGCGCAATGAGTTGGGCAATCCATTTTCACGAGGTCGAATCGGAAGCGCAGAGGTTGGCGAGGGACGGGCGCCTTTCGTCAGAATTTGATTAGCAGACCGCCCGTGAATACCACGTTGTTCTGCAAGCTTCCTCGAACCGGTTGGTTGTAGTTCGGCGATCCGGAATAGAAATCGCGCACCTCCGCGCGAAATCCAATGGGGCTTCGGAAGACCTGAAGCACCGTGCGCGTGTCCACACCGCCGCCGAAGACAAACGTGCCCGTGTTTGTACCTGGCACGAATGATGGTCCATCCGTTGGCTTTTTCTCCAGGAATCTGACGTAGCCGCCGCCGAACGACAACCACGGAGAGAGCCCTCCTTCCGGATTGAATTTCACGCGGACATGCGGCGTCAAGAAGACATACGCGTACTGCCCAATAACGTCTGCCGCCGGGTTGCCGACCTTTACGTCCAGCGGCGAAGCCAGAAAATCCACTCCACCGTAGAGAGCAACACGGTGGCCGCTCAGCACGCGATGGTCGTATTCCGCTCCAAGTGCGAGGCTCGAATCGAAGGAGGCTGGTGCGCTGCCAGATGCAAAATTCCGGCCCGAAGTTACCGTCGCTCCGATGACGAGCCCAATTTCATCTTTTTCCTGTGCCTGCGCAACCGACAAAATCACAGACAGAAATGCGCCCGCGAACGCTACGGTTCGTATTGCGTGTCTTTTCACGTTCCATTCTCCCGCGCGCCGCGGACTGCCAACTAGCTGGGCGCCACAGGGTGGGATTCACAAATCACCGAAGGGTTTCAACGGATCCCGGCGAGGCGGGCCCAGCACCTTTGGCCCGAAACCTTCTCGCCGTTCCCGAATCTCATTCCCGCGAAGCAACACTACGCGTGTTGGGAGAGATCTCATGAACGAACAAGCTATGGTAGAAGACCGTCTCGTGAGGATCCGCGTCGCGCTCGAAGGCGCGGGCGCGGTCCTATCCCGCTACGGATTGGTTGTGATTTTGCTTCTGATCGGAATCCTGAAATTCACGCCGGCCGAGGCCGATGGCATTCAACCGCTCGTCGCCGCCCACAGCCCGTTCATGTCCTGGATGTATTTCGTCCTTAGCAAACAGGGAGTCTCCAATTTCATTGGTATTATCGAACTGCTCGTTGCACTCCTGTTGGCACTACGACCCATTTCTCCTCGGGCTTCGTTCGTCGGGAGCTTGGGCGCCATCGCGACGTTCCTGCTGACGACCAGTTTCCTGTTCACGACGCCGGGCGCGATCGAGCTCGGCCACGGTGTTGAGATACTTGGCGGTGCCGGTCAATTCCTCATTAAAGATTTGGTTCTCCTGGGAGCGTCATTCTGGACCGCGGCGGAAGCCCTGCGCGCCGCAGACCGAAAACGCGGTCTTCGAGCAGCGTGAGAAAAAACGCGCGACGCGAAAGAAACTCACATGAATACCACGCTCGCCCTTTCATGTTTTTGAGGATCTTTCACATACTCGAATCAGACGAACCCGCAAATATCGCTTAGGGGATCGACCGTCTTGTGAGAAGCGCGTGCCGGAAAATACCCGTCCTATGCCGTTTCAGTTTATAGTCGGCCCATGTAAAGCCGTAGTCCTCTTAGCGTTGAGGTTTCGATGCGAGAAGAGCCCACATGGGCATTGACGGCTATTGTGTCTTCTTGTTCTTAGGCGCTGTCATGGCTTCGCTCGCGGGAACAACATTGATTTGGCGCGGAACCCTCCTGGATCAAATGTGGGTCTTGAATAGGCCCGCCTACAGGCAGCTCGCATCTCTTGGCGAAACGGTTGGGATACCTTTTCTAGTGCTTAGCGCGGCTCTTGCGGCTTCCGGCGTGGGTTGGTTCACACGGCGGACTTGGGGATGGCGGCTCGCCGTCTTCCTCATAGCAACACAGGTCTTAGGCGATTTGATCAATATTTTTATGGGGCATTTCGTTAGGGGCGCGGCAGGTGTCACAATCGCTTCTGCGCTGCTGCTTTATCTTTTGCGACCAGGAGTGAGGGACGCTTTTGCGGCACATCGAGCGACCGAAAGATGACGGCAAATTCGTCTGCGGAGTTCCTCATATGGCTGTTGATTGCCGCGTCCGTGATTGCGGTGGTCGCAAAACGTATCGGAATCCCATATACGGTTGCGCTGGTCCTCGGCGGATTGCTGCTCAGCGTAGTTCCTCTGCCCGCACTGGCACCCCTGCATCAGGGAAACCGGCCGGACTGGTTGACGCCCGACGTAATTCTCACGCTCTTTCTTCCGGCGCTCCTATTTGAGGGAAGTCTCAAAATTGACTTGCGGCATATTAAGACGGACCTCCTCCCGTTGCTGTTGCTTGCAAACCTTGGCGTGTTGATCGCGACATTTGCGACAGGACTCGTCGTCCACTGCGCGGTGGGGATGTCGCTGATTGTGGCATTGCTTTTTGGATCGATGGTGTCCGCCACGGACCCAATATCCGTACTATCCATTTTCAAGGAAGTGAGGGTTGACGAGCGACTTTCGGTACTTGTAGAGGGCGAGAGTCTGCTGAATGACGGCACGGCCGTTGCTTTGTTCCAAATTCTTCTCGCCGGTGCAGTTGCCGGGAGAGTCTCTTTGGTTTCTGGCGCTGAACAGTTCGTGCTGAGCGTGGCAGGTGGTGCGCTGCTGGGACTTGCCCTTGGATATTTTGTAAGCAAACTTACAAAGAGAATCGACGATGCACAGATCGAGATTACGCTTACGACGATTCTTGCCTACGGCACCTTTCTCCTTGCCCTTCACCTACACCTGTCCGGGGTAATCGCCACTGTCGCTGCCGGACTGGTGATTGGCAATTTCGCGACGAAAACAGGCATGAGCGCACGAACGCTGACGGCACTGCGCTCTTTCTGGGAATACGCCGCCTTCATCATTAACTCGCTTGTGTTCTTGCTGATCGGATTGGAGGTGCGACTGGGGGGCCTACTCCGTCTATGGAAGCCGATTCTGATCGCCGTCGCAGCGATCTTCCTCGGGCGCATCCTTTCGGTCTACACGATCGTGCCGCTCAGCAACCTGTTGTCCACACCGATTTCCTTCGTATGGCAACACGTGCTGGTTTGGGGCGGATTAAGAGGAGCGTTGTCGCTGGCCCTGGCATTGAGTCTCGATAGTGCGTTTCCGTATCGAGACGAGATCCTCAACCTGACATTTGGTGTGGTGGTCTTTTCTATCCTGATCCAGGGGCTGTCGATCAAACCCTTGCTGCGAAAGCTCCGGCTGGTGTCGGCAGATGCTTCGTGAGTAAAGCAATGTCCGGACACATTTCCTTCGAATCCGATAGCGGTATCAACCCGCCACGGCCGTTTGCGAGCCGTGCATCGCGGCAACCTCGCAGTAAACCTTGATCGCCCCTTTGGCCTCAGTGAGCAGGCGAATCATTTCGGCGTAATTCTCAAGACCTTTCACCGGGTGAGTCAGAAGTTTTCGCAGCCATCCTGGATACTGGAGCTCGGCGGTTGAAAGATCCTTTACTCCAGATTCGAAATATTCGCGGTTCGCGTTCACGCTGCCGAAAGCAACCTTATTTCCCAGGACGAATCCGAGGTTGATCTTGTCGGACGGAACTTCCACCTGACGTGAACCGCCGGTAACGCTCACCATGGCGAGCACGCCGTTCTTTGCGAGAACATTCATGGCTTCAAAGACGAGAGGTGAGTATCCAGTGCCTTCGAGAATTAAATCGAAGGGTCCGTATTTTGAGGAAGCATCGGTCAGCGAGAGTTCTTTCGTGCTGACGTACCGCGCGCCGATTTCTTCGATAAGTGTGGAATTCAGGAATGGCGGCATCGTGTTGCCAAAGCTTGTGACTTCCACGCCGCGCAACCTCAAGACCAGCGTGGCGAGCAGCCCGAGTGTTCCCGAACCCAGCACCGCGGCGCGCTTCGGCTTCCAAACCCGAAGCCGTTGCTGGATTCGGTAGGCTTGCTCGATTGCCTTCTGCGCGACGCTCATTGGCTCCATCAGAACGCCCACGTGCTTCAAGTTTTCCGGAACACGAATGATGTATTCCGGCGCGTCCACGGCATACTCTGCCAAAAACCCGTGCCGAAGGTTAATACCGCGCTCGAAATAAACATCGTCAGTGGTCATATCGTAGGTACCGATTTTGTCGTAAAGGCTCGAACCCGGACGTCGCACCGTAAGAGAAACGTAGTCGCCTGGATGGAACTCGGTGACATTCGGGCCAACGGATTCCACGCGTCCGAAGCTTTCGTGACCGATGATGAGGTACTCGTCGCCGGCAGGCGCGGCACCGTATTCCGCAGCATTGATTTCTTTATCTGTCCCGTCAACACCGACATTGAGGAGCTTGATCAACACGCCGCGTCCTTCCGGCAGGTTGTCAATTCGCGGCTTTGGAACTTCGCGGAGATGAATCGTGTTGGGTTTGCCCGGAATGACAGCGAGGGCCTTCATGAGATCATTCTTCTTTGCTGATGTTTCTATTTTCGTTTCCATCGTCGATCGCATCACAGTCTCCCAAAAGTTTTCTCGCTCTGCCTTCGAATTACATTCCTCTTCCGCTTTGTTCTATCAGTTTGGCGACGAGTCCCGTCCAGCCCGTCTGGTGACTTGCGCCGATGCCAGCTCCATTGTCGCCATGAAAGTATTCGTGAAAATAAATGTGATCGCGCCATTCGGGGTCCGTTTGGAATTTGTCGAGGCCCCCGAAGACTGGCCGCTTACCTTCTTCCGAACGCAAGAAAATACGCGTCAGTCTGCGGGAAATCTCTGCGGCCGCATCCCACAGTGATGCCTTCCGACCTGAGCCCACTGGAAGCTCCACGGAAACGCTGTCACCGTAGAAGTGGTGAAACTTCTGAAGCGATTCGATGAGCAGGAAATTGATCGGAAACCAGATGGGGCCGCGCCAATTGGAATTTCCACCGAAGAGGCCAGTGCTCGATTCTGCCGGTTCGTAGTCCACGCGATGTTCGTTGCCGTTTACGTTCATCGCATAGGGATTGTCTTTGTGAAACCGCGAAATCGCGCGAATGCCGTAGGGTGAAAGAAATTCCGACTCGTCGAGCAGGTAGCGGGCGACACTACCGAGCCGTTCGCGATTCACCAGAGAAAGCAACCGTCGGGTTCCTTGTCCAGGTGTTTCTGATATCTCGATGTGATTTGCGACGTCTGGATGATTGTCAATGAACCATTGCATGCGGCGCTTAAAACCGGGAAGTTTGTCCACAATGTCCTGCTCAAGGGTTTCCACTGCAAGGAGCGGAATCAGACCCACCAACGAGCGCACCTTCAGATAGTGGCGTTCGCCATTCGGAAGATGCAGCACGTCGTAGTAGAAACCGTCTTCTTTGTCCCAGAGCTCGATGCCTTCGCCGCCGCGATCGTTCATCGCGTGTGCGATGTGAACAAAATGCTCTAAAAACTTGCTCGCTACACTTTCGTATGCCGGGTTTTCGCGCGCCAATTCCAGTGCGATCGCGAGCATATTCAAGCAGTACATTCCCATCCAACTTGTACCATCCGATTGTTCAAGATGGCCGCCGGTTGGCAGCGGAGCGGAGCGATCGAAAATTCCGATGTTGTCTAGGCCAAGAAATCCGCCTTGGAAGATATTCATTCCTTCGGCGTCTTTGCGGTTCACCCACCAGGTGAAATTGAGTAGAAGTTTGTGGAAGGCGCTCTCCAAAAATTCGCGGTCGGCTTTGCCGCGCACGCGCTTTTCGATTTTGTAGACGCGCCATGCCGCCCAAGCGTGGACCGGCGGGTTGACGTCGCCGAATGCCCATTCATAGGCTGGCAACTGACCGTTCGGGTGCATGTACCACTCGCGAAGCAGCAGAGTTAATTGCTCTTTGGCAAAGTCTGGATCCACTTGCGCCAGAGGAATGCAGTGAAACGCAAGGTCCCAAGCGGCGTACCAGGGATATTCCCACTTGTCCGGCATGGAGATAATGTCCGCGTTGTAAAGAATGGACCATTCCTGATTGCGGCCCTTCTTGCGCGATTCTGGCGGACGTGGCCCGGCAGGATCCCCGTCGAGCCAGGTGCGAACGTCGAAGTGATAAAACTGCTTCGACCACAGCAATCCAGCAAATGCCTGGCGTTGAACATTGCGAGCGTCATCAGAAATATCTTTTGGAGCCCGCGATGCGTAGAATTCGTCGGCTTCTTCGCGTCGCGCGGAGAAGATGGACTCAAACGCCCGGCCCAGGAGCTCCATCTTAGGAGCTTCGGCCAGGACGAGTCTTGGTGCCGACATGCGAACAACCTTCGGTTCTTTGTCTGTTAGCCGCAAACGTAAGGTAACGGACGCGCCGGGTGCGATGGACAACTTGTAAAGGGCAGAAGCTTTGGTGCCGTACTTTTCCGGGTTGACCGCGTTGCGATTGCCATGAACGACGTAATTGTTGATGCCATCTTTGACGTACGGCGTGCGATTCTCACCGCCGAACAGTTTCTTGACGTTCGTTTCGTTCTCAGTGAAAAGAAGCTCCGGCTCGCCTTCGAAGAGAAGCCAACGCTTTCCGTAGGCTTTGTGCTCGACTTCGATGACGCTCGAACCCGCGGTTCCATGCTCTTTTGCAAAGGCAAGAGTTTCCGATGCGCGCACTTGGGGGCGATAGTCATCGTGTCCCCACGACCAGGTGTTGCGGAACCAGATTGTCGGAAGCAGGGTCAACTCAGCTTCGGCCGAACCACGATTGGTCGCCGTGATTTTGATCAAAATATCTTCGACGCCCGCTTTTGCGTATTCTGTAACAACGTCGAAATATCGGTTTTCGTCGAACGCGCCCGTTTCGAGGAGTTCGTACTCGTGATCGTTCTTTCCCCGCCGGCGGTTTTCTTCTACCAACTTGCCGTAGGGGAATTCGCTTTGCGGATATTTGTACAGGCCCTTCATATACGAGTGCGTCGGCGTTGAATCGAGATAGAAGTAGTGCTCCTTGACGTCTTCGCCGTGATTGCCTTCATTGCCAGTGAGACCGAACAGCCGTTCCTTCAGAATTGGATCTTTGCCATTCCACATCGCCAACGCAAAACAAACGAGCTGCCGGCGGTCGGAAATTCCCATGATTCCGTCTTCGCCCCAACGGTACGTTCGCGAACGCGCGTGGTCATGCGGAAAGAAATCCCACGCTGTGCCGTGCTCGCTGTAATCTTCACGCACGGTGCCCCACTGGCGTTCCGAAAGATAGGGACCCCAGCGCTTCCAGTGCGACTTTCGATCACGCGATTCTTCTAGGCGTTTTTCTTCAGCGTTCATAGGTTGCTCTCGTTCAAAGCTTTCGGAAATTTATTCGGCTGCGATTTCAATCGCGTGTCCGTCTGGATCTCGAATGACGAATACCTTTCGCAATCCGGATTCTTGAATGGGATTCGCAACCACGCCGGAAGATACGAACTTTGTTTTTGCCGCGGTGAGTTTTTGCGCCGCAGCTCCCGCATTCTGCGTAATCAGAATTATTTCCCGGTGCACGACGTCGTTCGCTTGCTCGTCGGCTGGAATAGGACGTCCATCGCGAGGGGCCAGATATTCCAGGAATTCGATTCCAGGCCCCGAGGCCGCGCGCAGCGCAGTAATTCGGAGACGAGCGCCAAAGACGTTATTGAGATGTTCCTGCTCAGTGCCGTAGTTTTCGCTTTCACCCGAGACTCGCAGGCCGAGTACATCCCGATAGAACTTGAGGCTCGATTCAGTGTCCGACACCGCGATCGCTGTGTGATCGATGCCAAGGAACAGCCGGTCGCTCGCTTTGTGCCACTTCGCGGCACCTTTGCCTGCAGGGAATTCAAGAATTTCGACCGGATGCTCGTCGGGATCTTTGAAGTAGAACGCCCTGATACCGGCGGCATTCTTGTTCCAGTCGGGCAATCTTTGCGGTCCCGATGAAGCGTGCTCCACGTGATTCTGGCGAAGCACGTGATATGCCCGGTCCATATCGCTGACGATGATGGCGATGTGCTGAAACCACAGATCGTTGCTGCGGGAATCGGCTGGAATTGCGCGGCCGCGTGGCGCAAGGAACTGAACGAGCTCGATCGACTCATCGCCGAGCTTCATCTTGACGATGTGGACACGCGCTCCGAAAACTCCAAAAAGGCGCTCAACATTCTCTCCCGCCACTTCGCTATCCGAGATCTTTTCGAACGTAAGAACACGCGAATAAAAATCGACCGAGCGGTCCATATCGCCAACCGTCATTTGAATCGGCCCTACGGCGATGATTTGGGCGATCGCTCTCGAACTATCTTGCGGAGACGACTGTGCAGCCGTAGAAACAATCGAGCCAGCGACAAGAACAGCTGTGGATACGAGGAAAGCAAAGTGCCTGAACCGCATCTCAAGCTCCCGCCAGAATCGCAGGAGTCTGGGTGCTGCTCGAGCGGCTGACAACGCCCAAGCGCTGTTTCAGGTGATCGCCGACCCGCAATGCGTTTGCCATGATCGTCAATGCGGGATTCACCGCGGCGCTCGACGGGAAGAAGCTCCCATCCACAACGTAGAGGTTGTCCACATCATGCGTCTTGCAGTGAATGTCCAGCGCGGAAGTCCTGGGATCGGAGCCAAAGCGAATGGTGCCATTTTGGTGAGCGACTCCCGCAAGCGGTATGCGGTCTCCGAGGAACAGGTTTCGCGCAAACAATCCCTGGTGGCAATCATGTCCGTGAACGTCACACTTGGATTGCTGGCCCATCAGCTCTTTCAGCTTAGAGGTCAGACGCGCATGCGCCTCCTGGTTGTTAGGGGTGTACTGCAAGACGATCCGGCCATCGCGATCGAGAGTCACGCGATTGTTGGGGTCTGGCAAATCTTCCGACGTCAGCCAGAAACTCAATGCGTGTTTGGCCATGAGGTCAAGAGTCCAGCCAGGCGCTACCGCTGGTGCGCCGGCCGACAGCGCGACTCCATCTAGCTTTCCGACAAACGAAAAATGTCCCATCGGGTGGTTCCACTCTCTACTTCCTAGATAGAAGTCGTTTACAGCGAGGGTCTTCTGATAGAGCGTTGGGTTAGGACATTTCGAAACGGCGAGCAGTACGGAGTTAACGTGACCCATGTAGTGGCGTCCGACGATGTCCGAACTGTTTGCCAACCCGTGGGGATGTTTGTCGTTCGCCGAGCGAAGCAGCAGCGCGGCGGAATTGATCGCGCCGCAGGAAACTACGACAACGTCGGCGGAGTAGTTTTCTGTGGCGTCGTTGCGCGTAACGACGACGCGCGAGACTTCGCGACCCGACACCGTCGTTTCCAACCGCTCAACGTAAGCATTTGTCAAAAGTGAAACGTTCGGAAAGCGCAGCGCAGGATCGACACACAAGGTTTGCGCATCGGACTTCGCGTCGATAAGGCAGGGATACCCGTCGCAGGTGTTGCAACGGATGCATTTGCTTGACTGCGGATTCTTCTCATCGATCTGAAGTCCCAGCGGAGTGTGAAATGGCTTTAGACCCAGCCGCTCGAAATCGTCGCTGAGGGCCTGAATGCGCGGCTCGTGACTGATCGCCGGGTGCGGATAGGGGCCGCTTGCTGCGGGCTCGGTCGGATCTTCGCCGCGCTGGCCGTGCACATGATAAAGCCGCTCGGCTTGCAAATAGTACGGCTCGAGATCATCGTATGAGACCGGCCAGGCAGGTGAGATGCCGCCGAAATGTTTGATCTCGCCGAAGTCTTCTCTGCGCAAGCGAAAGAGCGCCGCGCCGTAAAATTTGGTATTTCCGCCAACGTAGTAGTTCGTGTGCGGGTGCAAGGGTTTTCCGTTCTTGTCTCGCCATTCTTCTTTCGTCTGATACCTGCCTTCCACATTGACCGCGCGCGAATCCCAGTTCGCCTTCTCGCGAGGAACATAGTCGCCGCGTTCAAGAATGAGAATGCTCTTCCCGGTGGACGCCAGGCTGTGGACGAGCGTTCCGCCGCCTGCGCCGGTTCCGATGACGATTACGTCGTAGTGTTTGTGGGTGTTCATAGTGTTTCTCTCGCTTTCACAACTTTTCCGAAGCCCAGAAAGGCTCAATCTTTTTTCCGTTCCCTATAGCGGCAGCGGAAGATGCAGCGTTGGTCGTTGTCATGATGAAATTTTGCGCAGTACACCGGACGCGCGGAACGCGCGCGCAAATAAGTCTCCGCGGCCATCAGCATCGCGATCGGAGGAGCTGTGAAATAAATCCAAAGCGCGTGGAATGCGTGAGCCGGTATTGCCGATCCCAGCGTTCTTGCTGGATTCATGCTCATTCCGGAGAACGGAGCTTCGAGCGTGATATAGCTGGCCACCAGGCTTGCCGCGAAATACGGTGTGAGCCGTGAAATGCTCTGGTGATTCGACACGATGAGAACGGTGAGAGCGAGCAGGAAGGAAATCAGGAGTTCCGCGATGAGAGCGACAAGAATTCCCCGCATTCCGGGTTGCGTTGCGGCGAAGTTGACTTTGGGATGAGCGAGAAACGGACCTAACAACAGGAGGGAAACCAGAACACCGCCAAGGCCTCCGGCAAATTGCGACACCATATAGAAGGCGGCATCCCAGGCTTCCACTTTTCCCAATCGAAAGAACATGAGAGTAAAAGCAGGATTCATGTGCGCGCCGGATCTTTTTCCCCAGCTGGAATGAATCAGCGCAAGCAAGGTCAGTCCCATAGCCAATCCGGTGATGAGCCGGCGCGTGAAAGGATTAGGCAGAATGTGACCCAGGGGCGACGATGGATGCTCGAGAACTGCCGTAACGATGCAGGCCGAAATCATGAATAAACCAAGTTCCGCGCCTTCCATCAGATATTCTGGCCAGTGCGCCTTGAATGCGAACGCCGCAGTCCAACGCGCTCGACCCGCAGGAGTCAGTTTCCCGACAGCTTGAGGTGAGGCTACAATCGACGCTGCAAGATTCGCGATGGAACTTTCCGTCATGCGGGATGGGATACGGAGAGCAGCGAGAAGTGACAGAAATCCGCAAATGATTTGATACGTACCGTATCGCGAGAAAAGTCGAAGAAAGTTGCGACCAAATCCGGCGAAGCGCATCCGATAGCCATCGTTCGAACCAGGTTTCTGGGCCCAGGTCTTGTCGCAGTTCCAACACAAACTCAGAATGCGCCAGCGGTAGTTACTTTTCGTAGGGTCACGACACAGATCTCGGAACATGATAGTTGCTCGAACGTCCATCGTTTCTTGAAGTTGAGTGGATTCAGTCCCAATGAGTACACCAAAATTGCATCTCGAAAAAAGCGAAGCAGAATTGATCGTGATGAGCTGCGCCGGCGATCGAGACGCGTTCTATTGCCTGGTGCAACCGTGCGAGCGCGGAGTATTTACCGCTGCGATGTCGATTTTGAACAACGCAGCGGACGCGGAAGAAGTAGTGCAAGAAGCGGTGCTAAAGGCGTTAGCTGGTCTGCCGCGCTTTCGCGGCGAAGCCAAATTCAGCACCTGGCTCATACAAATCACCATAAACGAAGCGCGGCTCAAACGGCGCAAGGATCGCAGGCATCTCTACGATTCCATCGACGAACAACGGACCGATGACCAGGGTGACTGTTTTCCCAAGGATTTTGCCGATTGGCGGGAGATCCCTTCGGAGGAACTGCAGAGGAAGGAATTAAGGGAAGCCCTCAAGCGCGGGCTGGATTCTCTTTCTCCCAAGTATCGAGAAGTCCTTATACTGAGGGACCTCCAGCACCTGAGTATTCAGGAGACCGCGCAGGCTCTGAGCATTAGCGAGGGAAGTGTAAAGACGCGGTTATTGCGGGCGCGATTACAGATGCGCGACGCACTCGCCCCCGGTTTTGATGGGAGCTGGGCTTCAGGAAAGACCGAATATGAAAAGGTAAGGCCCTGGTAAGATTGGGGTTACAGGCGAAATGAAACTTATGGAGCACCTTCGAATCCAATGGAAGTGATTGAAATCAGCTGCATTGAGGTATGGCGCGAAGTCTCCAATTTTGTTGATGGAGAGGTCGATGCCGAGCTACGCGCGCGTATGGAGGCCCACTTCAAGGGCTGCGCTCATTGCACCGCCATACTTGACGGGATGAAAAATGTTGTGAAGCTGGTGGGAGATGGCGTGGAGTACGAAATGCCGGCAGGCTTCAGTTCGCGACTGCAGAGCAAGATCAAGAATAAGTAGCGGTTCCAACTTTACTTCAATACATCAATGTGGCATAGCGTCAATCATGTGGCGTCACATTGTCACGACCCGTCGTTTCTCGCTCGAGAAACCAGGTACTTAGAAACCCTCCCACCTGCTCAGGGACATCCACATTGTTGATATGCAAGGAGATCTTCCAATCGCCGTTCGCATCTTTCCGCCAGGTATCGAAGTAACGGTAGCGCTTTCGAATGGGTTCGCCACCCGTCTTGGGCGTCAAGATAAATTCGTGCCAGCCGCGGTCAAATGCCACGGGTTCCATGATCGAAATCTCAATGATGATCGGAACGAACTTCACGGAATAGGAAGCGAAAAGCCTCGATGTTTCCTCTTCCAGTCTTGATCTCGCTTCACTCCCGTATTTACTTGGACCGCCTTCTGACATGTCCGTGAATCCGTCGGGGTGAAAAACGGAGAGCAGCCGGGCGGTGTCTCCTGTGCGATACGCCTCACGCATTTCGGTTCTTGCGACGTTTATCTTGTAGGTGTCATTCATTGGGGCGCGCCCCTTCAAAAATTCGAAAAGTTCTCAATTCTGGGAGATTCGATCAGACGAACCAAATTCTTAAGGCATGAGATGCGCCTTCGGAGGTGCAGGATTCAGGAAATTTGTTGACCCCGGCTTATAACTCGTTAGCGCAACACGGTGATCGTGGATGGGTCGGCTTCAAAGACCAACGTATCCCCCTTGTCCAGCACCGTTCCTTTGATACGAACCGGTTGTCCAACGCGATCGAGGAATGACGCCTTTCGAAGCGGCTGGCCGTTGGAATTCGTCAATAGGAGAATCGCGGGAGCGCCTCGGAAGTCGTTCGTCGCGAACAGCGGCGGAATACCTCCGCTGAGACAGAGCGCAGCGCAGTCACGATGGACTTTGCCGCTGCCCGGATTCATGACACCGAGAAAGCATTTCCCATCCACGATTTCTCCGCTTAGATCGAATGTGCCCAGCGACTTTGGAACCGATGAAGCCTTATCGGATTGCCCGGTTACAGACAGCGAGCCGCTGACCAGTTCGATCATGGTCTGGTTGCCGCGATAGATTAGAGTGCCGCGCAGGCGAACGGTCTTGCCATCAAATTCTGCTATTTCGCGGTCGGCTCCATGTTTTCCTTCTGCTACCAGCAGATAACGGGAGGAACCGGAATTTGGTGAATTCGGCCTCTTAACGATCAATGTCGGAAACGGCCGTGCTTCGATTCCGCCTTCGAAGTTCCGTTCTTTCCCATATTCGAAGACTGCAGGAGCATAAGTTCGCTGCAGGCAAGCGAATGTCAGAGCGCCAATCACGGCAAGCGCAAACAACAATCCGACGGCCATGCGGATTCGGCGCGCGATGCCGGCGGGCGCTTTAGGTAGATAGCCCACATAGAATTCGCTCATGCCAGGGGCCTCGATTTTAAAATCATAGACGGTTCTACTCGAGTGCCAGGAGCGAGAGCGTTTGGATCGATTAGAACCCGGCCGTCGATAATCCGTGTTTTGAAGGTCGCAACTTTTTCCGTAAATGGTGGGGGAGAAGCACCGGTCTCCGGCAGGTACTGATAGCCGTGCCACGGGCAAGTCACGCAGCCATCGATGATTTTCCCCTCACCCAAAGGTCCGTTCTGATGTCGACAAACATTTGAGATCGCGGAGACCTTCCCGTCGTATTTGAAAATCGCAATTCGTTCGCCGTGAATCGAGATTGCCTTGGCGCACTTTTCGGGAATGCTCTCAACTGCGCAGGCGTCGACGAATCCATGCCCTGCCGATTGGACTTGCGTCGAATCCAACTTCTTCTCGCGGTTTGCGGCGGCAATGTGCAGCCCGACGACGGTGACCAGTCCAATGCCCGTTGCGACGCCCAGAAACGGGCTCGTTTCCGACTGCAAAATTCCCAGCGTGACATGGCCGATCAGCGCTGCGTAGGCGACGTAAACCAACATGTGAAGAAATTTCCAAACCGGCGGAGTCAGATTTCTGAGCCAAAAATCGTGGCTGGTCGCGGCCATCAGAAAAAGAATGACGAGTGCGAGCAATCCCAACTGCTGAAACGGAAAGTCTGCCAGACTAGTGAAATTCCGGTTAGAAGTGAGAAGGCTGACGAGAGGATTCTTGTCGCCCAGACTGTGGAACTGGATAATGCCAAAAACGCCGTGAACAGCGCCTAGCAGAAACGTTGCCACGCCCAGATGACGTCGATTATAGAGAAGGGGCAGAAAACGCGAGTCCAGCCGGCAGAGCGGTCCGATGCACAAGACGATGTGAAGCAAGAGAAATGCAGCGGAACCGGCAGCTCGAATGATCAGTGTTTCGGCAGTTGCAAAGGGAAACAACAGATTCCCTAGCGCGATGAAGATAGTCAGATACGAGGCAATCCCCGCGAGCAGCAGAAGATCGTACACACGCTTTTGCCGATTCCATCCGATTGCCTGGTACGGATGGCTCACGGCTTGGCTCCGATGGTAATTGAGACGAGGACCTGATTTTGCGCCACGCTGTACAGAACGAAATAACCGCCCATGTCAGCGGGAATTCGATAGCGTTCCGGGGGACCGAACTTTCCTAAGAGTTTAGCCTCAGCGCCGATAAAAGACTCTGGCTTGGTTAGAGACCAGTACACGAAAACGTCCGGAGCTAGAAATTCGGAGTCGGGAATCAGCTCGAACTCTCGATCACTTCCACGCATTGTGTTTTCGACTAAGCGCACCTTATGCTGGGTCGAGCCGCCATTCATCACAAACTCGGTTCCGCCGGTCACATTTGACCGTTCGAGTGCGTCCTTTGTGCGATCCTTTGTCGAGAGCGGAGCATGCCGCGCCGCGAGACCCGAGATGAATAGAACCGGCAGCACAATCCCGAGAATCAGGAAAACTGGGCGATGTATTTTGCGAAGAGGCTGAATCATCGATGTGGATTCCTCTCTTCTGGGGGTTCCGACTTCCCTGTCATCCATCGACGCAACAACAAAGGCCAAAACGCCACGGAACCGGGAAAGATCAAAGCCCGAAAAGCAATGCCGGTACCCACCGCCTGTGCGTCGATCTGTTTCACTCCGTCGCTTACGAATGCAAGGGCGAAGACGGCCCCGAGCAGCGCATAGAGCGACAGTGCATCGACAAGCAAAAGCGCAAATCGTTCAAACACTGGTGCCCTCGATCGGAACAGCAATTCCTGTGACATGGCGAGCGCGTTCGTCCGAAAGCCATAGCACGAGATCCGCCACATCCTTCGGCTGAACCCATTTCGAAAAATCCCCATCCGGCATGGCCTTGCGGTTTTCCGGTGTGTCCATGGTTCCCGGCAGCACCACGTTTGCCGTCAAGCCCGCATCTTTGTTTTCAAGGGCAACGGTTCGAATCAGCATGGTAAGTGCGTATTTGAAAGTGACGTAAGCACCCAGGCCGGAGTGCGGTTCGACCGCGCTTTGGCTTCCGATCGCAACAATTCGTCCGTTACTCGATTTTCGCAGGTACGGAATCGCCGCACGAAGCGCGTAGAACGCTGAAGTTAGATTCAGGTCGCGCATCTGCTCCCACGTTGCATCGTCGGTTTCAGCGACCGTCTTGCCGCCCGCAAATCCACCCATGACATGCACGAGAACGTCGAGCCCACCGAACCGGGATACGACAGACTGGACGGCATCGTTGGTGCTTGGAGCTTTCGTGAAATCGGCGGCGAGCGAGATGAAATTTGGCTGCGGAAAGTCCTGCGCGGAGATCGACCTGGAGGCACCGACAACAGTTGCACCGGTCGAAAGAAAAGCTTGAGTGATGAATGATCCAAGGCCGCCCTTGGCGCCCGTAATCAGAACAAGCTTGTTTTTCGCCGAATTGCTGATTTCCATGGTCGGGTCCTTCCTCAAAGTGATAAGAGCTTGACCACACAGAAAAGTTTCAAATGGAAGCTTACACGCGTTGCGCGTTCGCGAGGGCGTGCGCTGAGCCAATGGCGAGCGAGATCTCGGAGTCAAAGTTGTCGCGGAGACACGGGCGACCCTTGCGATAACTCATTGAAATGCTCTTCCCGCTACAACGAACTTCAGTGTAGCTGACGGTTGCCGCGTCTTTGCGGTGAACACAGATCGAGAATGGCCCGGGCACGGGGTCGTGGGACTGATGGAGTTTCCGAAGCCAGGAGGCTGGCGTTGTCGAAAATTCCATACTCGCGCGTTGACACGCTCGTCCGCGCTCATGCGTCGCCATCGCATCGGACAGACTCGACGAAAACCACTGCCTTTTGTCCCATGAAAATTCAAAATCTTGCCTGCGCGAGCCATTCCAACGCCACTCGGTGACAATCTGTTCTTCGAGAAAAGCACCTATCAGCCGGAACGGCGAAATATTGTGCAGATTCAGACGCGCGTATAGAGCGCGAGTTTGGGTCAAATCACGTGCAACGATCAGCTTAGGAATGAGCAGTCCCCTGGTTCGCAATCGGGCGTCGTCGACTGGCGGCGTGACAGCATTCCAATTTAGGAGAGCCAGTAGATTTCCATGGTTATTGCAACCGATCCACGTCCCGCCTGAAACTTCGTGAGGATAAACCGCGGTCGCGCCGTCAAGTTCCAAGACCCCTGGGGGAATCGCGATTGGACGCGTCAATCGTTCGTCGCGATTCATCCCTGCGAGGTAACCGTCATCCGTCGGAACAAAGGTCAACGTACACATGATCAATCCGCCGCCGGGAATTCCACGGCCTGGCGCGAGAAGACGAACCAATCTCTAAGGACGGTCCACGAACTTGCCGGGCGATTCCCGCGACGGCGATTTTCCGCGCCGATTCGGTAGACGATTTCCCATTGGCGGTACAGTGTGGCGTACGCTGACCAAATCGAGTTCGACGCGTCGTAGATGTTGGTGGCTTCCGAAGCCGCTCCGTTTAGTTCAATGATTTTGAAATTTCGTCCTGCGCGCAGCTCACCGTCGTTGCCATATCGAATGTCGTAGCGGCCGACGAAAAATCCGGGAAGTTTCTGACTAATTTTGTCAAAGACTTCGCGGAGTTCCTCGGTCAAAAGATCCGCTCCGTCCAGAAAGATGCAGCCCTGGCAATGATTTCCCGCTTCAACGAGCCGTACACGCTGTCCCGCCTCAAGAACTTCGTTTGTGCGTTCCGCAAATCGCTTCAGATAAGTCCGCGCGATCAGCTGCGCCCTGGGATCCGCTTCGATCAACTCTTGCAGCGTTCGAACACCGTCTCCCACAACCGACGGAAATTCCTTCCTAGTGATGCCGAAGATTCGCCCGTGTTTTTCGCCCGGAAAACGATAGTAAAAAATTCCCGCTTCCTTGGGACCGTGCACATATCTTTGCAGCACCAGCGGAGCGGAGACCTGCGCGAGGTACTTACGAGCTTCGTCAAATGATTGGATTTTCCTGAAACCAGCGCCCCTTTGACCGGCATCGGGTTTTAGAACGAACGGAAGGTTTATCCCATTCACATGGCAGACCTCTCGCAGCCCGGTGAATCTCTCCGACTCGTCGCCAGCAGAAATCAAGAACGCGTCGGCGGTAAATTCAGGCGAGGACTCCATCAATGCGAGAAGAATTTCCGTCTTGGACTCGCCCACGATCCCGCCATTCTTCTGGCTTGGGTTTGCGATCGTTGGCAGCGACAGGCCACGAAATCGAATTCCAAGCCAAGCACAGAAGACAGCCACAGGCATATAGAAGAGCCAAGCCGGCCAAAATTCCCACCGGCGAATGCGCGCGAACTGCAAGTAAATAAGGGACCGTACAGCGTCCACTTTTCCCCGCAGCAGCGTCAGCAACGCGAAAAGCGCCAGCCCCGCCAAGCTCAATATTCCCAGTTGATGCTTCAGGACACCGGCGTGCGACGGAGTCAAATGGATCGCTGCGAATACGAGCAACACCCACGCCGCCGCCGTGAGCGCTGTGATCGTTAGGAAAGTCGGAATCGGCATGCGGCGAAAGCCCGCGGAAATGTATGCTGGTAAACGCGTGCCGGGGAAAAATCGACTGACGGCCAGACCGAATCGCCCCTCACCCGAAGCCCGTAAGCCTTCGTCAAGAGCGCGCTTCGAAATCCAACTCGCGAACCAGCGATTCCGGGCCAGCGAGGGACCGAACTGGCGCGCCAGCGCGTACATGCCGAGGTCTCCGACCCACAAGCCCGCGAATGCGCTGAGAAATGCGAGGCGGGGATCGAGTAGCTTCGAAGCCGCAAGCGTGGCCGCCGTGATGGTGGCGCCGTCCTCCGAGACGAATGCACCGAAAACGATCGCCATCACCAGAAGCAAAGCGCCGTATTCGTTCATGGATGAGATCGGTATCACAGGTTCCTTAAGCTGCAGCCAACGAAGACATGTGCTTCACGGTGGATGGCGCGAATCCAAATGCTGCCGGCACGATGACTCCGATTTGATGGCAGATCAGCCGGATAATGGCGTAGTGATGAATCGCATGTCCCGCGCAGTAGGCGAGTTCCCTGCTGACGTTCGAATCGAAGCTGGACGGCTGGGAACTGCTGTAGCCGACACTGTTGATTACCTTGCACTCGTGCGCGAGGGTTTCGTCCGTGTATCGCTTCAAAATTCTCAGCACGTCGCACGTCGCGATACTGCCGTAGGTGACTTCGCTTTGTAGCCGGATATTCCTGTCGCGGGCATCGTAGTTTATTTCGCCGCTTTGCAAGCCTCGGGTGAGGCTTTGGAAGTGCTCAATGACGTGGCGATAATGCTGACCGATCGAAGCGTTGAACGGAGTGCCCACGATTCGTGAATAGCCGCCATCGTCGAGGTCAAACAACAAACTTAAACCTTGCAGCAACACGTCTCGAGCGTCGGCCATGAGAGTTGACGTCTGCATTGTTGGCTCGGCACGTTCCGGAAGACTCTGAAATGCTTCGATCTGGGGTACGGCGCTCATGCGAGCCTCCTTCCGATGAGAGGAATGGCGTTTCGATGCAACACAAGGTTGATCGCCGACGCGACAAACACGATAAGCGCCAAGGCGAACAGCAATCCCTTGTCGCCCTGCACTTCGATACCAAGAATCGTCAGATGACTGAGAATCGCGCCTGCCATTACGCCCGCCGCGAGAACTGATCCCAGCCACGTGAATCGTGGCGTAAGAATCAGTACTGCCGCGATGAGTTCGACGACTCCGGATCCGAGCCGGCCCCATGGTTCTGCGCCAACCTTCGTGAAGATGTAGACCGATTCCGGTGCGGCGGTGAATTTGAAAAACAGTGTTTGCAGCAGGATTACCGCAGCCGTGGCTCTGAGCACCCAGCTCAGGATATTGAGACCCAGTGGCATCCTTATCTCGCTCATTTCGTTCATCCTCTTCCGATCCCGGCTGGTATAACTGCCGTCGCTTACTAGGAGTCGGTGCCAGCGCAAAAGTTTCACTCCCTGGCGAAGTGAGGCGGAAACTTTTCTTGAAACTTTAACGGTCCTGCCTGATCAGATGTAATAACTCACGAACAACACTGGCTGCCTTACGTAACTCGTTGATAGCGGACGTCGCAAAAATGCTCAATACTTCCACATTCAGCCTTAGGCCGACGTCGAGCATCTCGAACGCTTCCGGAACCGACTCGCTCAAGCTGACCGCCGCAGCCTACCGGGTGCGTTTTGCCGAATCCCTGCAGGATCTTGAAGCAGCATTTCGCTTGCGATTTCTGGTATTCAACCTGGAACTAGGTGAGGGACTCGAAGCCGCCTATAAAGACGGCTGCGACACAGATGAATTCGATGCTGTTTGCAATCATCTAATCGTCGAGCACCGCTCGACCCGGCAGGTTGTTGGCACGTATCGCTTGCAGACTGGCGCTTCCGCGGCAGAAAATTTAGGGTACTACAGCGCGCGGGAATTCGATTTCACGCCTTATGAATCTCTGCGCGATTCGATCGTGGAACTTGGCCGGGCCTCGATACATCGGGAGCACCGATCGCTTCAGGTACTCTCGCTTCTTTGGAGAGGGATCGCCGCTTACGCCAAGCAGCATCGAGCGCGCTACCTCGTTGGCTGTTCGTCGCTGACCTCTCAGGATCCTAAAGCTGGTTCGGCAACGTATGTCTCGCTTCAACAGTACTTGGCGAACTCCGCGCTCAGGACAACTCCTCATCAAGATTTCGAAATCCCGATTCTTCCGGCTGACTCGAACCGTTCAAGTGTCGAACCACCAAAACTTCTTCGCGCGTACCTTTCGATTGGCGCAAAGATTTGCGGGCCTCCTGCACTCGACCGGGAGTTCAAAACAATCGATTTCCTTACGCTTCTCGATCTCGAGTCCATATCCGGTTGTGCACGCTCGCGCTTTCTCTCCTGAGCGAACTCAAGCTCGCCTTCCTGGTTGCTTCAGCAGGGGTTTGAGGGTTTCGCGTTCAACCGCTGAAAAAGACGCTGACTCAATCCACTCGGCAATTCGATCAGATCACTCTCGCTCACCAGATAGATGATCTTGCGAAGACTGTCGTACAGCGCGCTGCAGCCATCGCAGCGCAGGAAATGCTGCTCGATTCGTACACGCAGCTGCTCGTCAATATCGTCTTCCATATAGTTCGCCAGCTCCTGGCGTACTTCGCGGCAACTGATCTCCATATGTACCTTTCTGCCGCGCCACGAAACGTTCGGATCGACGAAGCGAGTTCTCATCAGATTCGCGAGAGTGAAAAAAGTCGCGGATTATTGTGCGATTGTTTTCGCCGCAAACTGAAACATTCCGCAAAGCTCCGTATCCCACCACTGCACGGCGAACTAGAAGGACTCACAAATGGATGCAGAAAAACGCATCCGTGAATCGTCTGCGATTCAAATCGAGTCTCGACAGTCCACGTCGAAAACGAAAAAAGAGGAAGGTTCATGAAAATGTCTCGCATCTTGAAAGCGATGGTTGTTGCTCTCGTCGTCACGGCGTTGGGTATAGCGGCTTCTGGCTCGTTCGCGCAAAGCGGCTCGCATACTTCATCGCAGTTCCAGGGCCCCAAGGCCAACAAAGGCACTGTCACGCACAGCACGAAGGACGGAAAGAACGTTCTCACGTTGTCGGACGACTTTGTTGTTCCGGATACACCCGACCCACACTGGCAGGTTGTCGATTCCGACGGAAACGTCTATCTGCTCGACAAGTTGAAGACCAAAGCGTTCATCGGCACGAACTACAAAAAGGAAATCGTTCTGCCGAGCTACGTAAAGAACGTCAAGAAGGTCGTGATTTGGTGTGCTTTCGCGGAAGTAAATCTCGGTGAGGCAACGTTCAGTTCTCCGGTGATGTAGTCGGGCCCTCGCTCCGGGGCGGACCGCCGTCTCGACATGATTCAACGGTCCGCCATCTAAATTTCGCAGAGAAAGAGAATCGTCATGACTTTTCGTAAGATCGTATTTGTTGCGGTGTGGCTACTGTCTGGCTCCGTTACCTTCGGGCAGACTGCCGAAAAAAAGACGCTCACACTCGACGGCGCCGAACGCATTATCGCGGCGGCGAAAGCAAAGGCCCAGGAACTCAAGTCCCCAGGTGGCGTAATCGCAGTCGTGGACGCCGGCGGCAACTTGATGGCTCTCGCGCGGATCGACGGCACGTTCGCGGCGGGCGCAAACATTTCCATCGGCAAAGCACGCACCGCGGTTTTGTTTCAAAAACCCACAAAAATTTTCGAAGACATCATCAACAAAGGACGCACCGCGATGACCGCCCTGCCTGATTCATTCTTCACACCTTTGCAAGGCGGAATTCCGGTCGCTCTCGACGGACAAATCATTGGCGGCGTTGGAGTGAGTGGCGCGTCAAGCGCCGCGCAGGACGAAGAACTCGCCATCGCCGGCGCCGAGGCGGCGAAAGCGTTTGGCTCCGAAGGGGCCGCGGCTACTCTTCTTCCGGTCACCTACTTCGCAAAGAAAGATGTCGATGAAGGTTTTGCGAAGGGCTCTGCGCTTTTCGATGGCGCAGGCGGACGCAACTACATGGTACACGCCAGCCGTCGCGAAACGCCCGGCATGGTCGAAGTTCACACCAAGGACACGGACATTCTTTACGTGCTCAAGGGCACGGCTACCGTCGTGACCGGTGGAACCATGGTCGATGGAAAAAACATCGCGCCTGACGAAATTCGCGGCCGCGAAATCACTGGCGGTGAAACCAGAAAGCTCGTTCCAGGCGACGCCATGATTATTCCAAACGGCGTGCCCCACTGGTTTAAGGAAGTTCAAGCACCGTTTCTCTACTATGTCGTAAAAGCTCGCTAGGCCGGAGAGATCACAATGAATACTCGTCAGTTTTTGTTCTCTCTGTGGGCCTGCCTTGCCTTAGCAGTTCAGCCGAGTGCCGCACAGAGCTGGGCGGCGCAAGCCCCGCCGTACGGCCGCCCAGACGCTACGATTGATTTGCGCACCAGGGAAGGCGTTCAACTCGTCAGAGGCGCGTGGCGCTATAGCGACGTTCAGATCATTCAAGTCGATTCGAAAGGTCCCGGCCGGGATTTGAAGCCGTCGGGTGCGCCCGTCAAAACTTACGATTACAGGCCGCATGCGGGCATGGCCGGATTTGATGATGCGGCATGGCAAGTTCTTGATCCCACAACGCTCGACGCCCGCCGTGGCAACGGCAAGGTCAGCTTCAACTGGTACCGCATTCACGTTACGTTACCGCAAACCGTTGCAGCTCTTTCCGTGGCAGGTTCGATTGTTTCGTTTGAGATTGTCATCGACGACTATGCGGAAATTTGGGTGAATGGGAAGCTCCCCACCGTTCTCGGCGAGAGCGGCGGTTCGGTAGTGAAAGGCTGGAACGCACCGAACAAAGTTGTCCTCACGCGCAACGCGCAACCAGGCGAACAATTTGAAATTGCGGTGTTCGGATACAACGGTCCCTTGTCTCGTGCACCAGAAAACTTTATTTGGGTAAAATCGACGACTCTTGACTTCTACAAACCGGGTCGCGGATCCGGAGTTCTACCGGTCGAAACAAGAATTGTTCGCAAAGATCCCGCGCTTGACGCGATCGTTGCTCCGGACGCGAAGATCGAAAAACTGGCGGGCGGATTCCAGTTCACGGAAGGTCCAGTATGGGTCCGCGACGGCGGCTACCTTCTCTTCAGTGATCCCAATAACAATTTGATCTATCGCTGGTCGGAAGACGAAGGTGTCTCAATCTATCGGACGCACAGCGGTTACAGCGGGATGGACATTGGCGAATATGGGCAGCCAGGTTCGAACGGACTAACGCTCGACGCGCAAGGCCGGGTCACGATCAATGAACACGGAAACCGGCGCGTTACGCGACTTGAGAAAAACGGCCAGCTCACGGTTCTTGCGGATCGCTACGACGGCAAACGCCTCAATAGTCCCAATGATCTTGTTTATCGGTCCGACGGCGCGCTGTATTTCACCGATCCTCCGTTTGGTTTGCCGAAGTTCTTCGACGATCCTCGTAAGGAACTTTCTTTCAGCGGAGTCTATTGCCTGATCAATGGTGAATTGAAACTTGTCAGCACTGATCTAACTGGTCCAAACGGGTTGGCGTTCTCCCCGGACGAAAAATATCTATACGTGGACGACTGGGACGACAAGAACAAAGTGATCCTGCGTTACGACGTCCAGCCGAATGGATCGCTCACAAACAAGACTGTGTTCCTCGACGCAACCAATGAACCAGGTGAAGACGCCTGGGACGGGCTGAAAGTCGATCGCCAAGGCAACGTTTATGCCTCGGGCCCGGGCGGACTTTGGATCATTTCACCCGAAGGAAAGCATCTCGGAACGATTATCGGACCGGAACATCCCCACAATCTGGCGTGGGGTGGAGAAGATCACAAGACTCTTTATCTCGCAGCACAAACTGGAATTTATCGACTCTCCGTGAAGGTCCCCGGAGCGGATCAGCTGCAATAAGAAGACTCTCAGCGAGAGGACAAACACGATGGCAACACAAGTGCAAAGACAAACCGATCGCGCAATAACATCAACCCGGAAACGCAAAGCTACATTCGACGAATCGTCGCCAGCAGGTTTGCCGCGAGCTGACACGGTGAGTTTCGGCCGCGAAACGTGCGGTTCCCTCGAACAGGCGGAACAGCGCGAATGGCTGGTCACGAACGGAATCGGCGGCTTCGCGTCCGGAACGATCAGTGGCAATCTGACTCGCCGCTATCATGGACTCTTGTTCGCGGCGCTCAATCCGCCTATGGGACGAACTCAGATGGTTGCCAAGCTCGATGAAGTCGCAAGCTATGACGACGCAGATTATCCTCTCGCTACAAATCGCTGGACGAGTGGCGCCGTTGAACCCAAGGGTTTGGCTGGTCTTGGGACGCTCAGTGAGATCTTCGACGGAGACGCACCCTTCAATCCGCGAGGTTGTATTGCTCAGGCCTGGACGGTCGCGGAAGTCTTGCGCTCGTGGCGAGCAAGCTTTGGTTAGGCTTGTGCAAGGATGGTTGCGGAGACGACATGGTCACCGCTTTCCGAAAACACCATAAAGGTATGAAACGGCGCGCAAACATCGTCGAGCTGTACCGCCTCACTTCGATCACTTTTCTGAATCCGGGGGCCGCCGTTCGGCATCCAAAAAGGCCATTGAGGGTTCTGACGGGATGTTTAGTGCTATATTTGCCCGCGAAACTGGATTTCGTGTCATGGTCCGGAGTCCGTTGTTCCCAGTGACCACGCCAAAACCACACCCGTTGCCGTCGAGCGTCGTCCGTGACGACGAGCCTTTACTAGTTGCTTCGGCTCGCTCTGGAAATGCATCTGCGTTTGAAGAACTCGTCGGCCGCTACGAAGACAAGATCTTCCGTCTCACCAGCAATATCACAAGAAATCGCGAGGACGCCGAAGACGCGATGCAGGATGCTTTTTTGAAGGCCTATGCTCATCTCAAAGACTTTCATGGCGAATCGCGCTTCTACACCTGGCTCGTACGCATCGCCGCGAACGAAGCGCTGATGCGCCTTCGCAAACGCAGGCCGAATCATTTTTCGCTGGATCAACCCATCGAAGGTGACTCCGACCTGATGCCGCGCGAGCTAGACGAATGGCGTCCGAACCCTGAGCAGCTCTACGCCAAGTCGGAAATCGACAAGATCGTTTCCTCGTTTGTAGACCAGTTGGAGGATGAGTACAGGATCGTGCTCGTGTTGCGCGACGTTGAGGAACTGTCTACACAGGAAACTGCCGACGCGCTGGGCATCTCTCTCTCGGCCGTGAAATCACGATTACTTCGGGCCCGACTCAAGCTCAGAGAAAAACTGAGCCGACATTTTCGCCAAGGTGCGCTGAATTGAACTGCAAAGGCGTCATTCGCGAGATTTCTAACTATATCGATGGGGATCTGGATCCCGTCGTGAAACAGGAACTCGAGCGTCACCTTGAGCACTGCGAAGACTGCACGATGATCGTCGATCAGACCCGGAAATCGATCGAGATTCTGTGCGACTCCCGGCCCGTTTCGCTGCCCACAGATGTGAGGGACCGCCTTCACACCCAGTTGCGTCGCAAGATCAATCACGACCCGTCCTGAGCCTTTCCCGAGTTTCCAGCGTTCACCACGGGTTTATCTAAATCTGCTACTATGCGACAACTTACTCAGTGGCCCGCATCTTCCACGCCCTGAGTTCCATGTAGGCCTTTGACGGGGAGGTTATGCATGTCTTGGGTATCCTCGGTTTCAGCGGAACAGGCATCTCCAGAAGTAAGAAATGTCTACAACTTCTTGCAGGAAAATTGGGGTTTTGTCCCTAATTACTTCCAGGCGCTTGGCGGCCATCCTCAACTGCTTCAGGATCAAGTGAACATGTTCACGCACCTCATGTTCGAAGAACGTGCGTTGCCGCGCGCCATCAAGGAGCAAATTGCGCTGGTCGTCAGCGGAATCAATCTGTCTAACTATTGTCTGGCCGCGCACTTGGAAATTCTCGGGCGGCTCGGTTTCGAGAAATCCTTTGCCCGAAAGCTAGCCCTGAATTTCGAGAGTGCGCCTCTCGAGCCGAAAATAATGACACTCTTCCAATTCCTTGCGAAGGTTTCTCGCCAACCAGCGGACATCGAACGGCAGGATTTCGACCGCGTGCGCGAAGCTGGATGGAACGATGCTGAAATAACGGAGGGTGTTCTGGTCGCTTCGCTTTATGCCTGCGCCAACCGATTCTCAGCCGCAATCGGTCTCGTCGCCGACTTTTGAACGAATCTCGAGAAATCGCCCGTCCAAAAGTACTTCTGAACTTACCATCCGCAATCTGTCCAGAATCGCAAATAGCTTCGACACCCTCCGGAAATTTCGATGCTGTCGAGAACGAGGAGCACTGTGCCACAACGGGAGAAGTGCATCTTGGACGAGTGCCTCAGGCGGGGGCGCTTCCAAGACAGTACTAACACTTCTCGAAATTTAAGGAGATTTCATTTCTCTGGTGTATGGCGCCAACGTCCTTGGGGCTGGTGCTGACCGGAATGGCATCCGACGGACCGCGCGGTTCGGAACATATTGGCGAACAGGGCGGCTTGATGCTAGGAGATCGCACTCCGCATCCAAAAACAGTCCGCCGGTGGCCACAAAGGATTTGGACAGATGTTCCACAGCAGGTATTTTCCACATCCGTTGATGAGTATTTCTGCTGCTTGTAAGAGAAGACTGCTTTGAGAGAGCGTTGGAGATGAACAGGCCGCAGGCCGCGGCGAAGGGCGCGCAGGGAAAGGTATTGGGGAGAAATCGATGCGAGAAGAAGTGATCACCGTCGTGCGATACAGTTTAGAGCTAAGGCGCGAGGTCCTCATGCGTCTTACGTACAGCGTAGGCGAGGGACCGCGGCCTGACACCGTACGATGGTTTCTGATAGGAAAGGAAATCGAGACGCTCGCCCAAAACAAAGCCAACTCCTGAGCAGTTGTGCTCCCTTCGAACCTGCATCCATCTTGCCCAAGAAGCGCAAGCCGTTGCCAGTATTCAATGCACGCTGAACGATGTTTATCTCGGAAGCGCCCCCTTTGGCAGCCTTGACAGGAATTCGTGCCCTTGGGCGGATCGTATCAATGCTTGAGACCTGTTCTTCCAAACACATGTCGAACCAACTGCTGTGGCAGATCCCACGATTCCGTTGCTTCCGTTCGCTGGTGCTGTGGCCGCTCATATCAGGGGTCCCGCGCACGATTGCACGCAACAGCCTCTTTCTTCTGGTCGCGAGAGATATCACGGCGCACATCAGTCGGCATCTGGAACAACCTGATCCATCTTCGGGAGCACGGATTGGAGTTCCTTTCCGCCTGTGTTATTTTCTGTTTAAAGTCTAACCATCTGCGTTTCTTGGCTGACCGTTCCACGGACTCTCCTCCCGGGTGGCCGCTCTCACAGATTGGGCGAGTGACTGCTTTTCAGCCACGTTTTTTCCTGCTATGTTCAACGAAACCGCATTGAGGCGTATTCACGGTCAAACTGCACTTTTCCCGTCGGTGTACAAATGAACCGTCAATGTCTGTGCACTGGCTTGAAATGATTTTTGCCTGCCGGCTACGGGCAGGCTCACGCCAGGTGCAAGCACACGTAGGAGCTGTCGGGGGGATGCGCTTGCCAGCGACAAATTCCTTGCATGCGGAGCGATGTAGCCCGCTGGTGTGGAATTCAGGGGCCCGCCGTGTGTCTGCAAAACGTCTAGATTTTTTACCCTGCAGTATCCTGCTCTGGATTGGCATCCTCATTTTTTTCGTGGGGTCGACAGGATGCAAAAAGCAGACGGCAGAGCACGTCACTCTCACCTTGCTTGATCAAGGCTGGATGACACGAGAATTCTTGGACAAACGAGAGGAAGTGCTACAGCAATTCACGCGAGAAACGGGGATTCAAGTAAAAGTTCTGCCTGCACCGGAGACATCCCTCGATCAGCTTGCCTTCTGGCAGAAATTGCTTTCCGAGGGCGGCAAAACTCCGGACGTTTATGGCGTAGACGTAATCTGGCCGGTAACGTTGAACGACTATCTCATCGATCTAAATCCCTTTTTGGAGCAAGACGCCGCAGCGCATTTTCCGATGCTCGTGGCCAGCTACACCGTGAATGGCAGACTTGTCGCCATGCCGTATCATGCAAACATGGGGGTACTGTTTTACCGCACAGATTTGCTCCGAAAATATGGCTACCGGACGCCCCCGCAGTCCTGGGCGGAGCTCGAAAACATGGCGACAAGAATTCAAGCAGGCGAGCGCGCCGCAGGAAAGAACAATTTTTGGGGATTTGTATGGGAAGGAGACGCGGCGGAAGGGCTTACGTGCAATGCACTCGAGTGGCAGGCTGCGGAAGAAGGTGGTTCGATCCTTGAAGAAGACGGCAGGATTAGTGTCAACAATCCTCGGACGATTCGCTCGTGGGAAAGGGCTGCACACTGGGTAGGCACGATTTCTCCTCCTGGAGTCACATCCTATCGAGAATCAGATGCGAACAATCTGTGGCTGTCGGGCGAGGCAGCCTTCATGCGTAACTGGACGCCAGCTTTTCGAAGGAGTCAGGCATCGGGTTCCGTGATCAAAGGCAGATTCGACGTCACTCTGCTTCCGAGAGACAAAAAGGGACGAGCCGGAACTTTGGGAGGCTCCGGCTTAGGCGTTTCCCGATTTTCCGAGCACGTTCGGGAGGCAATTGAGTTAGTCCGGTTTTTGTGCCGGCGTGACATTGAAATGAAGTGGGCCGTGGTGTTCTCCGAGCCACCGACGTTGCCAGAACTCTACGACGTGCCAGAAATTGTGGAAGCGAATCCATATCTAGGGCGTTTAAAGCGATCCTTTCAGAATGGTAGCGTGGTCCGTCCAGCAAAGATTGCCGGCAGGAAGTATCCGGAAGTGTCCACATCCTATTTTCGAGCAGTACATGCCGTCTTAACCAAAGAAAAGAATGCAGTAGACGCGGCAAAAGAATTAGAAGAAGAACTAGTTCGACTTACTGGATTCAAAAAGCAAGACTCAGTACAAACCGCGCTGAAGGTCCATTAAGGGTCAATGAAGACGAGCACCCAGGCCGAACCGGCGGGTAGCTCCAATGGGAGACGCGCCAGCCGGTATCTTCAAAACAGGCTTAAGATCGGTGCGCGTCTGGCTGCGAGTTTTATCGCCGTTGTACTGCTCATGCTTGTGGCGAGTATCGTTGCCTTTTGGCAACTGCATTCAGTCCGGCAACAAGCCCAGCATCTTGTTCTCGCAGACGATAAGCTCATCGCCGTACTCCGAGTCCACACCAATCTGCTCAGCTTCCGCGAAAAGCTGGATTCGCTTGTTACTGCCGGAGACGCTCGTCGATTTGCAGTGGAGGCTGCACAATTAGGTAACACTCTTCTGGCGGACGTGGAACGAGCCAAGCAGGTTTTAAGTAACGTGTCACCTGGGCTGGCGCGCGACCCAACCTTGTCACCAACCCTACAGGCTGTAGGAAGTGCCGTACCCTCGCAGGTCAACATTCTTACCAATCTTGCGAACTCGGGCGATTGGATGGCTGTGCGGATGCGGTCAGACGACCAGCTCACGGCACTGAGTGCGCTTACAACCTCGCTCATCGACAAAGTGGATTCCGAAGTGGCAGCTGAGAGATCGCGAGCACTGGACAGCGTTCGGCAAGTGGAACGACGGGTCCTGTTCATACTGGCCGTCACCGCCTTGGTGACGCTATTGACAGCAGGCGTGTTGGGACTTCAGGTGACGCGAAGCATAACGGAGCCCCTGGAACGGCTAGGACAAAGCGCGAGGGTACTCGCGCGCGGCGAGTTTCTGCACAAAGTGAAACTGACCGGCCATGATGAACTGGCGGAGCTTTCTGAAGTGTTTAATGACACCGGCAGAAAGCTGCAAAAATTGTATGAAGACTTGCGAGCGAGTGAAGCGCGTTTCCGGACGGTTGTCGAAACGGCCCAGGTTGGCATTACGGTATTTGGGACAGACGGAAGTATTCAGTTCTGCAATTCTACTGCTCTCAGTATGTTTGGCGTGACAGAACAACAAGTCCTGGGAAGACCGTACGAGGTTTTGATCAGCACAGCTTTTTACGAGGACGGCAGAGAATGTCCGCCAAAGCAGTGCCCTGTTTCACAAGAGTTGCTAAAGGAAAACGCGAGTCGGGGGATCGTGTTGCGTATTTATCGCCGCGCGTTCGCGGACTGGATTTGGGTTTTGTCCGATGCGGCTCCTGTTCTCAAATCCGATGGTAGTGTTTGGCAAATCGTTAATACTCTCACGAATATCACCAACCAAAAAGAGGCAGAGCAGGCGCTGAAACACAGCGAGGCAGAGTTCCGCATGATATTTGACAAGGCTGCAATCGGCATGACTCTTTTGGACGTCTCTGGCCAGTTGATCCGCGCAAATCCAGCTATGCTGAATCTTCTGCAATATACCGACGCAGAAATGAAGAAGATGACCTTCGTCGGCATCACGCATCCGGATGATGTCGCCTCGAGTTCCTCTCTTTTTCAGGATCTCGTAGAGGGCAAGCGCGAAGGTTTTCGCATCAAGAATCGGTATATCCGCAAAGACGGCCAGATCTGTTGGACGTGGCTGACGACGTCCGCCATGCGCGACAAGGATGGGCCGCTGCAATATTGTGTGTCCATGATCGAGGACATCACGGAACAGGAAGCTGCTCAGGAATCGTTGCGGCAATTGTCGACACTCATGCTGCGCGTTCAGGAAGAAGAGCAACGGCGCATCGCCAGGGAAGTCCATGATTCGACGTCACAGGAAATCACCGCGTTAGCCCTACACTTGGGAGCGCTGAAGAAGTCGCAGACAAATCTATCACCCAAAGCAACGAAGCTGATTGCCAAATGCCTCAATCTGGCACAGAAGGTGTCCCGCGAGATTCGAACATTTTCCTATCTTCTTCATCCGCCGATGTTGGATGAGTTTGGATTATGGGCTGCGCTTCGTGTCTTTGTCACGCAATTCCGGAATCGCAGCGGAATTCGCGCGACGATCGATATCGAAGGCTATTTGGAGGACGACCGACTCGATCCCTCTCAGGAAATTGCAGTGTTCCGATTCGTTCAGGAGGCTTTCGCTAATATTTACCGCCATTCCGGAAGCAAGACAGCGGCTGTGCATTTGTGGAGCGAAGGAGGCTCTGTGAATGTTACGGTTGCCGATCAAGGTCGCGGGATTCCACGCAAAATCCTGAAAGAGATCAATCCGTTTACTGGGCGCTTGGGCAGTGTGGGTATTCCTGGAATGCGCGAGCGCATCATGCAGATCGGCGGAACATTAGACGTCGTGAGCAGTCAGACCGGCACAATATTGAGCGCACGAATTCCTGAACAACTTCCCTGATCAAGTGAACACCTGGGTAGGCGTCCGAGTGCCTCAGGGCTCAACAATCTTGTTTCGCACTGCGTATCGAACGAGTTCGCTGAAGGAACGCAAACGGAGTTTGCCCATGATTTTGGCGCGATGGCCCTCTATGGTGCGGGTTGCAACATTGAGTTCTGAGGCCACTTCCTTGTTGCTCTTTCCTTCCGCAAGGAGTTGTACGACTTGCCGCTCGCGCACGCTGAGCCGTCCAGCGCGTGAGGGCCTTTGCTTTCTTCGATGGGGATTCCTGAAGATGTCCATGATCACTTCCGACGCGGCAGGTGTGAAGAAGGTCTTGTCGTGCATGATGGCATCGACCGCCGCGATCAAATCGCGTTCCGCGTCGGATTTTAGGATGTAGCCGCGGGCTCCCGCCTTGATCGTTTTCTCGATCAGCTCTTCCGCCGTATGCATTGTTAGGAACAGGACGCGTGTATTTGGCAAAGCCTTCAAGATCAGTGTCGCTGCGTCTAATCCATTCAGCACGGGCATTCCTATGTCGAGAATGGCAACGTCCGGGTGCAGCTCGACGGCTCTCTCAAGCGCTTCGCGGCCCGTTTTTGCCGCGCCAACAACTTTCCAACCAGGTTGAGTTTCAAGAAGGGCCCGCAGTCCATGACGAACCACGGCGTGGTCGTCTGCTATCAAGATCGAGGCGCTCTTCATCCCTTGTTGCCCGCGGAAAGGGTGAACTTCCCTACGAGTCTCCTGCTGCGGGTCCAGAAGGTCATGAATCTTGTCCGTCTGTCTCGGATGATTTCACATTCTCCAGAGCCAATTTTGCTAGCACCGCAGTGCGTCCGTGCTGCATTAGCCGGTCCCATAACATTCAACCAGGTGTGCTGGCGCCGTGTTTCCCAGACTGTGCATCCTGCCACGTATCGATGCGGCTGCGGGCCGTTGCCAGTGCGCTGTAGAAGCCCGATGCTGGACAAGAAAACTCATGCTTATCTTCGTGGGGCGACAGAAATTTCTTGCAGACCAGCCGGTTCGCAACTTCACGCGCAGAATCTCCTAAGGCGGAAACCATAGGCTCGATTCTGTGAGGCTGACAACCGAATCAACTCGCCGACATTGTGGCGAGAAACAGGAACCTCAGCAATACGTAGTTCTACGTGCTAGCGGTCGTGGAGACAGCGCGTACATCTAGGCCACGACTTGACGTTGTATTTACAAAATCCGGATTGCCCAAACACCCGATGTCTGCGGGCCCCCAGCGATGCCTCGGCAGAGCGGAGACTGCTAGGGATAAGCCCTGTCATGTCCATCCACACGCATCGACATTGTCGCAACATACGCGAGGAACGAGTCCTAAACACAATCCGTCACGCAATTCCTATTATAGGTAGTATCCGCAACGCAAAACACGAATCATTGCGCATTGAAATCAGGGCCCGAAGAGTTAAAGGTTATGAATGCAACTGCGCTCCTGAATCAGGGTAGTGCCATCAGGCGGAAAGCCTTAGAAAAGGCTCCACGGAAGTGCTCAGTCGAGCGCGCCCCTTCGGCTCATGCCAATGTCCATGGGCGTGAGGCCGCACGCGACGTCTCACATATGCAAAGTCGAGTGTGAAACGAAGAGGTAAGTCCGTAGACATGAGAGACAGTCAAGTCCTCACCGTGTCGCAACGCAAAGTTCCTTCCCTAAAGTCTGGGCTTCCCGAGCGTAAGTGGGTGCGAAGTATTCCCACGCTAAAAGCATATCCATGGCTTGCTTTCTGGTTCGCGCTATTCCTTATGAGCGGCGTATTTTCGCACGTTCATGCAAAGAGTGTGCTTGCCAGTAGCACGTGCGGCCGCTTGCCCGGCCACACTCATCAGTGTGGCGAGCTTGTTAGTCGCCAAAACAGCAGACCTCAGGTATATGCGTGGAACAGACCCCGATACGCCGCGATCGTCCCCGAGGTGTTTGCCGAGTCCCTCTTCGAATGGGGGGTTAACCGTTCAATGGGTACGATTGCAGCGAAGCGTTATATCTCCGGGCTTCCATGGCCCCTAGCTGTGGGATTGAACGTAGTGTCGATTTTTGCCGTTGGATTTCTTTTCCGCTTCGAAGCCCGACGCCGCAAACAAGTTGAGCAGTCGGGAGCCTCACTTGGAACGCGATTTGCTCCCGTTATCGCAGCCAAGCGCCCAGACACGCTGGAGGTGATTCCGCGGACCGCTGCTGAATGTGAAATGCCGCAGGATTTGTGCACCAAAAGCGAGAGCAAGAATGAAGAAGTCATGAGCGCGGTTTTTGCGGGGATCACTTACCATCGCGACGGTGAGGTGGCCAGCGCGTTTATTCCGGGAAGAGACATCGATTTGCTCAGTCGTAGCGAAGAAGCGCAAACCAGCCGTGCGGCGGAGACGCGTCTCCGCGCGCTGCTAGACAACAGTGCTGACGCGTTGGCTCTCGTCAACGCGGAAGGAAGGACGCTTTACTGTCGCCTCTCCGCCGAGCAGATCCTGAACTGTAGTCCCTACGAAGCCCGGGGGTGCAGTATCTTCGAATTCGTCCACCAAGAAGACCTCGACGCGATCAAGCGCGCATTCAACGAATCACTTGCTCGTCCACGTGTACAAGTCAAGGTGCGCACGAGATTGCGTCACGAGAACGGTTCATGGTTGTGGGTAGAAGCCGTGCTCAAGAATCTTCTGGAAGTCGCCGCGATCCAGGCTGTTCTGATCAATTTCCGAGACATCACGGAGGCCGTGACTGCAGAAGAAGAGGTAGGAAAGTCCCATGAGCGCTTTGTTCGAGCTTTCCAGTCAAGCCCCCTGGCTATCAGCATCAGCACCTGGGACGAAGGCCGGTACATCGACGTCAACGGCGCGTTTCTCGAAATGTTTGGCGTTACGCGAAGCGACGTGGTCGGGCAGACAAGCTGGGCAATGAATCTTTGGGTTGAGCCGAAGAGCCGGGCGGATTTGCTCGAGCAATTGAACCAAAACGAACGACGCAAAGAGCCTGTCCACGCGCGCCTACGGGCAAGCAATGGAGAAATTCGGGACGTTGATATCTATGGCGAGCGGATCGAAATGGACGGGACCCAGTGCCTTCTCGCCGTCAAACGCGACGTGACGGCCGCAAAGCGCATGGAGAACCAGTTCTTGCGTGCTCAAAGGATGGAAGCAGTCGGTCGCCTGGCCGGTGGCTTGGCTCATGATTTCAATAATGTGTTGGGCGTGATCATCGGCTACAGCGAGATCTCCCAGGAACGTCTCGGCGGCGAGCACAAGTTGAGCCGGAACATTGCACAGATCAAGAAAGCAGCCGATCGCGCGGCGGCGCTCATAAGACAGCTTTTGGCTTTCAGCCGGCAACAACTCCTTTATCCGCAAATTCTGGATCTAAATGAAGTAGTGCAAAACCTAAATGAAATGCTTGTTCCCATGCTGGGCGAAGACATTGCACTTGACTTCAAACCCGCTGCTTCTCTTGGCCCCATTCGAGCTGACCTCGCTCAGATTGAGCAGGTCGTAATGAACTTGGTTGTGAATGCGCGCGACGCAATGCCTCTGGGCGGAACGTTGACAATCGAAACTGCGGAAGTCGACCTCGATTCGAACTATGCGGCCAACCACCTTCCTGTAATTCCAGGGAAGTACGCGATGATGTCGGTTAGCGACAGCGGCTGCGGTATGAGTGAACAGACGATTCCCCATATTTTTGAGCCATTCTTCACGACGAAAGGCCCAGGAAGTGGTACGGGGTTGGGGCTTTCAACAGTCTATGGCATCGTCAAACAAAGCAACGGCTACATCTGGGTGTACAGCGAGTTGGGAAAGGGAACAACGTTCAAGATTTACTTTCCAAGAATCCCGGATAGCCCTGAACCGACCGTCGAATCCGAGGCCGAAAAAGAAGCTGAACTCGATTCTCTCACCGGCACAATCCTGGTTGTGGAAGACGACGAAGTACTTCGCAGCATGGTTGTTAGGCTGCTCGATTTGCCCGGCCTCAAAGTGCTGGAAGCCGAAACTGCGCATGCCGCGTTGCATCTGGTCGCACGATACAGGGGAAAGATCGACCTTTTGCTGACGGACGTGGTTATGCCGACGATCAGCGGCGGTGAGCTGGCGGGACGCGTTCGGGCGATAGAGCCCGACGTCAAGGTGCTCTTCATGTCAGGCTATTCTTCGGAATTGGTAGCGCAGCATGGTGCGGTTCAGCGGGGGACCCGGGTTCTCGAGAAGCCATTCACTCGCAGAGCACTCCTTTCGCAGATTCGTTTTGCACTCCAAAACTAAGTTGAGTTCCTGCCAATTGCTATCGTCGGAGCCATGATTTGCTCTCACGTAACAAAACTGAGGGAAGAAAATTTTACAACCGGGTCTCAATATGCCCGGCGCCAAGGAGTGCTCGATTCTCCCAACCCTACGCGGGAAGTGGAGATTCCCAGAGCGCGCCCGGCGGGTGAAACGCACGCCTATACGCTTGAGGAAGAAGTTCGGATGCTGGCAATTCTTCCCGAACCGGCCGCGACCATCGTTGCGGTGGCGGCGTTCACGGGTGCCCGCAAGGGAGAAACCCGTGATCGACGGATGTAGATTTCGAGTTCACTGTAAACACGATTGGCAAAGATTGCCAATACTAACTCGACATCAGTGCTCAGGTTCGGTTCAACGGACGCCAAGCATTTTTTCAATCGGTTGATCTAGCGGAATCTGGATTATTGTCGCCGGATCAGCGAGTGTGACTTACGGGGCTTGCCAGTCGAGAGAGTAGATTTCCTCGGTACCGGTGTCGCGAAGCAGAAGCGGTGAATCGTCGGAAGACATGCCTAGCCACACCCCGTAAAAGCCTGTTCGCCGTATGTTTCTCAAATCGGCCACCCGCTCAATCTTCCGGTCGCGAATGTGTATCCGCATCACCGAAGGCTGCTGGTCCTCCTGATGCAGGAAGTAAACATAGTCTCCGGTTTTCGACCAGTTGGGGAAACCCAGGGTTATCTTCGCAATCTCCTCCCACTTTTCGGTGGCAAAATCGAAAAGCATAAGGCTGCGAGATGCGAAAGGCATGGCGACGAGATAGCGTCCGTCGGGCGACCAGCGAGGTGAGAAAAAGCCCTTTGATTCTGGCAGCATCGAAATTTGATGGGTGGTGATATCAAGGATCCGGACGGTACTGTTGGGATCAGCCGGAGGGCCACCGAAGACAATCCTTGTTCCGTCCGGCGACCACGTAGGATCGTATTGTTCCTGGGGGTCTTCGTGCATCAGTTCGCGCGGCGTTCCCCCTTCGCTTGAGACCGTATATACCTTAGACTTCTGTCCCGGCAAAAACCCATAGAACACGATCTGATGGTCATCGGGCGACCAGCCAGGCAGCACGGCAGTGAGGGGCGGGTAAGTGAGTTGAATTCGCTGGCTGCCGTCCGATTTGCTTCTCCAAAGTGTGCCCTCCGGAAAACCGACATAGGCCACCCACTGACCATCCTTAGAGAAGCTGACGCTATCTGCGGAAATCCCGGAAAGAAATGGAACGAACTGGGCAGACTTCGCGTCATAGCGAGCCAGCTCACCGCGCGCTAGTGTCCCCACCACGAACAGTTTTTTGCCATCCTTGCTGGGCAGAGGCGAGGAGAAAGCCATCGGCCCCGAGGTCAGCTGGAAAGGTTGGCCGCTGGGTTTTCCAAACCAACTGGTCTCTTCCGCACGGGCCCAGATATTGCCTCTTGACTGAAAAACGAAATATTTTCCGTCCGAAGTCCATCGGCCGCAACACTCGTTGGGAGGAGCGTGCCAACCCGGCAACAGGGGATGAGGGTCCGTCCCGTTGAGCGAAACCTGCCAAAGCTCGCCTTGGGGAACGGTCGTGCCCCCGACTCTGAATCGAATCACAGTACCGTCCAGCGACCAAGCGGGATCAGACGTTTGATCGGGCGCGGCGATAAGCTTGTGGGGTTCGGTGCCATCGCTCCTTGCCAGGAATAAATCGCGACCATCGGCGTAGACAATCCTTTGGCCGTCAGGGGACCAGGCGGCGGCCTGTCCAATGGCCTCTCCCAGCCTGCGAGGTGATCCGCCGAGCACCGGGACTCCCCAAAGCGATCCGTTGAATGCAGTCTGGCCCACTTCGTCGGCTACGAGCAAGGTTGCCCCATCGGGAGAAACTGCAAGCAAAAACATGGTCGGTGCGGGCATTGGGACGTGGGCCACTTCTCCACCGGAGCCGGACACTTGCGCGATGCTCCCACCCCTGGAACCGAACTCGTTAAAGTAAAGCCGAGCTCCATCCGTCCCGACCAGTCCCTTTGGAATGCCGTCGTGAGTGACCGGGACGTAGCCCGATACTTTGGGCGGCGGAAGGGGGCGAGATAGAAGATAGATGAGCGACGCGATGACGAGGAGACTCACGCCGCTGACAGGGACTGTCCAACCTTTCCATCCCGGCCCCCAGGGTTTGGACACAACTCCGCCATCTGAGACGCCGCCTGCCACGGCCACTGAAGAAAGTTCAGCACGCCCCGTAGATATTGTGGCGGCGGACCGTCCCGAATCCTTGTCTCGCTTCAGTCGTTGCAAATCGGCTCGCATTTCTGCCGCACTCTGGTAGCGCAGGTTGCGATCTTTTTCCAGACCCTTGTTGATAATGCGTTCGAGTTCGACGGGAATACCGGGATTCAGCCGCACGACGGGGGCTGGCGCGGTGTCCAGGATGGCTCTGAAGATCTCCGCGGGGCTGTTTCCGCGGAACGGCAATGTGCCGGTAGTCATCTCGTAAAGCACCACGCCGAAAGAAAACAAATCACTACGCGCGTCGAGTTCCTTGGCGCGGGCCTGCTCGGGCGACATGTAGGAAATGGTTCCGACCGTCGAGCCGGGGCTGGTCAGGTGCACTTCGACGTCAGTCAGGGTGTTGGCCGATGCGACCTCGCTGGAAAAAACAGCGGGGGCGACCTTGGCCAGCCCGAAATCCAGAATCTTGGCGTGTTCGCGCTTGGTGACAAAGATGTTGGCAGGCTTGATGTCGCGGTGAACGATACCTTGAGAATGCGCCGCGTCCAACCCGTCGGCGATCTCAATGGCGAGTGAGAGCAGAGCTTCGTCATCTAATGGCTTTCTCGCAATGAGATGCTTGAGGGTCACGCCATCTAGATACTCCATGGCAATGAAGGACTGCTCACCGTGTTTGCCGATTTCGTAGATGGTGCAAATATTAGGATGATTGAGAGCAGACGCCGCACGCGCCTCTCGGTAAAAGCGTTCTAGGGCTTGCAGATTTCGCGACACTTCATCGGGCAGGAATTTGAGGGCGACGAAGCGGCCAAGCTCGGTGTCCTCAGCTTTATAGACCACGCCCATGCCGCCACCACCAATCTTCTCGACGATGCGGTAATGCGAAATGGTCTGGTCGATCACTACGGGATGCCCAACTTTCCGGTTCATCTTACGGGCGCGGCAGCGGCCAGTCAACGAATGGACACGAATGGACACGAATGGACGCTCTGACACGGTCGCGTCGAACCGGGACAGGATGATGCCGACTACTTGTTTCAATCTCAGAAACTCGACGCGATGGGACTCTGAAGCTGTGGATTGAGATTTTCGAAGCTACGTCCTAGGTAGGGAATTACGAGAAGCGAATATTTCTTCGGTCAACAGCGACAAGATTGTTTGGAATACGAACGGGACTCTTTCTTGCTGCCAAAAGAATCCCATTTTCAGCCAACCTCGTCTACAGAGCCTGCTCCTCGCAAGTCAATTCCAATTGTTCCTTATCTTATAATCAACTAGTGAGACTGGTTTGGAGGCGTGTTATGCAGAAACGAAGAACCATAACAGATCGCGGAAGGGGTCAAAAAACGGTGCCCACGGGCCGTTGGCAGCTCCAGGTTGCCAAGGGCGCTTTAGCGAACTCTTTCGCCGCGCCCGCTCCGAGGGGCCGCAACTTATCGCGTGCCAGGGCAAAGAAGGCGTTGTGATGATCTCCGACGAGCAATACGAACGGCTTGTGGGCAAGGCCCATCAACCGAAAAACCTATTGCAATTCTTCCGGGAATCACCACTTGTCGGCGTCGACCTCGACTTGGAACGGGACAAGGATGAGGGGCGTGACATCGATCTATGACTGGCTTCTTACTCGATACGAATTGCATTTCCGAGGTTGTCCGCCTCAAGCCCGATCCGCGCGTGATGGCGTGGATCGAATCGGCTGAGGAGGGCTTGCTCTACTTATTCTGACTCCTTGCGCGAAAACAGGATTGGGGAGAGCTAAAACGCCGCCAGGAAAAAGAATGGATCGGATCATCGTAGTCGTGCGATTCATAAAGCCGTGATACCCACATACAAGACCTCGACTTTTCCCAAGCAATGCTTCACCTGATCTCGCTAATTCCTATTTTCCGTTCTTTGCAGTTTCCGTTTCCTAGGTTCATCGCCTGCCTCTCGAACTCCTGGACCTACCGGCAGACGCCTACTGCTGTTCCAAGATAGGAGTCATTTACGAGTTGCTTTAGCATGAAGTCGGCGACATCGGCTCGCGCGATCCGAACCGTCCACAAGAAACTGCCAACTTTGCGGCCATGGTGACTTACACCCCGTGCGACCCCGTTCGTTAACACTGCCGGTCGCACGATCACCCACTCCAATTTGCTGGCCGCAATCAATCGCTCCTGCCGAGTCTTGTCCCAAAAATACAAGGGAAGGACCAATGGAATCACAAGTAGTGAGTAGTAAAGGCCCATGCGGCCGACGCTGTCCCCGATGCCCAGAGAAGTCTCGCAGACGAACCGGCGCACATTGTGGGTCTCCATCGCGCGCAGCACGTTCCGCGTGCCTTCTGACAAGATGCGAGTCAAAACAAAGAACCGCTTATGGCCGAGAGCGGAGATCACCGCGTCCTGGCCGCGCACTGCCTTCTCAACGTCGGAATAATCCAGCACATCGCCGTGCACCACCGTTAAATGCGGATGTTCGACCGAGAGTTTGCCAGGATCCCGAACAAGCGCTCTGACCACGTATCCCTGCTCTAGGGCACGGACCAGAAGTTGACGCCCGGTTCCACCGGTCGCACCTATGATCAAAATCCGCGTCAAGGGTCTTCCAGTTGGCGCAACCGAGATTTTGGTCACAGACGTGAGTCCTCGGCGCGCCAAGCCGATGGCGAGTGCGATCGCGTAAACAACGAGAAGAAGCAGGAGCGTCGTCATTGCCATTCTTTCAAGCCGCCCAATTTTGGAGCCTCTATTTTTGACATTGGGACTCTTCGTCGACGAGTCTTCGGAAGGCGAACTCGGCTTGCGAGGGGCTTTCATATTCGCCGTCCTCGTAGCGCTTCTTCATGCTTGCAAGCAGTCTTCCGATCGCGCGTTGACACGCAGCTTTCTTTCCGGCTTTGAGCACCTGCGCCAGGCGTTCAAGGAATTGAGTGTCCCGCACACCTGAAGTATACAGGCTCAGATTTTCAGCCCGGAGTGGCTGACGAACAAATCACACTTTTTGAATCCATGGCTTTGTCCCTCGAATCTAGGACCTGTTGACATTCATCCGAGCGCGAGTGCGGTAGCGGCCAGACGGAGTATGGTGCCGTGCTCTGATCGGTCTTGTCGTACCGAGTGGCGACACAGCGAAATGCCTTGAGGCTAGGTCCTCAGGTTCTGGACGTCGATCGTTTCCCGGAGATTCGTTTTCAATCTCCCGGCGTGGAACTCAAAGGCCCGGACCATTGGATCGTTCACGGGAACTTGGGATTGCACGGCAAGCACCAACCAAAGGCTCACGGTGATCAGCGCAGCTACCGGCATTTGGACACCGATTGCGACGGCAAGATCGTGCATTGGCGGTTGATATCGAATACGGATGCCATCGCTTCAGCAACGCCGGAAGCCATCAGAAAGCACAAGAACCTTCCCGGCTCGAGTTTCCACGACCAAAGCTCGAATGCGAGTGCCCAGTTGCTGAGCGCCCACGCGCCAAACATAAATGACAGAACCCCACCCATACTTTCCGTTTGCATCTTCACTCACTACCCGCCACGACGGATCGAGTTCCGGGCTCAGTGCATGCAAGCTAGCAAGCATCAGCAAAGTTCGAACGGCCGCTACACGCTGCCGGAACTTCGATGTTCGATCTTATGGCACCTAAGCTAAATCAACCCTTCTAGCCGAACGTAGCTCGCTTCCATTCCGCGTTCCATGCCTGTCGCAAGCATGGCCGCCCGCGTCTGGGCATCGGGCAGCGTCATTCGCATTGTCATTAACGTGCCCGTGCCGTCCGCATCAAATCGCGTTTCAATATGATTGTCCGGCGTGGGATTAGGCAGGTGCATCCGCTCGACATGAACAATCCTGCTGTAGGGCTCAAGTTCCAGATATTCACCGGTGAGGTGGAATCCACCGCCTTTGCCGTTCGTCCACTCGTAACGGATCTTGCCGCCCGGTGTCGCTTCGTTGATACAGACGAGCATGGTCCAACCTTCAGGACCGAGCAACCATTTCTGGAGTAATTTCGGATCCGTGTGGGCGTGGTACACGACCTCAGGAGGGGCGGCGAAACGCCTTGTCACAACTACGTGGGTGTCGCCTTCGGTCTTCAGCGTCAACTTGCTCATCGTTTTTCTCCTCTTTTCAGTTGTTCCATGCTGGCCAGAACCTCGTCTAGCCGGTCGTAGTTTCTCTCCAGCGCTTTTCGGAGCATTGCCAGCCATCGGTCCATCCCTTCGATACCGCCCTTTGCGATGCGACGAGGGCGCTTCGTGCCCTCGAGACGACGAACCACAAGTCCCGCGTTTTCGAGCACCTTCAGGTGTTGAGAGATTGCTGGTTGCGTCATCTCGAAGGGCGCGGCCAGTTCCATCACGGTCGCTTCTCCCTTGGCGAGACGCGCAAGAATCGCCCGACGCGTCGGATCGGCCAAAGCAGAGAAGGCGGCGTCGAGGTTCAGGCTGTCATTCATAAGTGATACTTTATATAAGCCATTGCTTATTTATTGTCAAGGACAAAATTTGGCCGAAGCGCTCAGGTTAACGGGTGTCACTATCCGCAGCTTTGGTCGCAGGCTCTGCCGCGCAATCCGTCGAATCCCTCTCTCGCGATAATAGGAACCATAATGAGGGCCGCCGCAGGATCGGCCCACCACAGACCAAAAAAGGCGTTGAGCAGTAAGCCGGCGAGCAGGATGGCGGACAGATACGTGCAAAACTCTGTTTGTTTGGCGTCCGCGTGCATCGCGGCGCTGCCGAGAGCATTTCCCACCTTTCGCTTGGCCCCGGAGAGAAGGGGCATTACGACCAAGGAGACGCAAGCCAGAACGATTCCCGGAATGCTGTGTTCAGGAGCGTGGCGGGACCACAAGTCCAACACAGATTCATAGGCAATGTAGGTCGCCAGTAGAAGAAAGCAAACGCCGACAATCCTGAGAGCTCGCCTTTCATTCAGCTCGCGGCGCTGCACTTCTGCGTCAACAGACATCCTCCACAGTAAAACCGACCCGGACGTCACTTCGATGAAGCTATCGATTCCAAAACCTACAAGCGAAATGCTCCCGGCAATTGCGCCCGCGACGACGGCCACCAGACCTTCCAAGCCATTCCACGCGATCGTGAAATATTCAAGCCTTCGTCCGTGGCGCACGACAGCGGCACGTTCCAAGATGGCGGTTCGAGCCATATCCTGAGCTTACAACGTGCCGACGCGAAGTCGGACTGAGGCCTGTCGCGATCCTAAAATAGGGCCTATAGCGCAAGCAGTGAAAGGGCGCAGGTTCAACTGACCGGCTGCCACTTCCCGCCCAATTGTTATTTCGCAGGTACCTGAAACTCTGCTCGGATGAACGGTTTGATCCCTTCCTCGCCCGTCAACCGAAGACACAGCAGTTTGCCCTCCCGCTCGAGGTCAATGTGAAAATCAAAAAACGGGCAGCACTTGCCCTCGGCCGCCACCCAGTCGGCCAACTCCGCGAGCGAGACATTTGAAGGGCTGTACTGAAATTCGTAACCTTTCTCTGTCTCGACGATCTCTTTACGCGCCGCGATCAGCTTGTCAGTCAGCTCCTTGTGGCGCACGCGCTCGGCTGGATTGAGAGCTTTGATATTGCAGTAGAATTTGCTCGCCGTCGTCATCGTCTTCTTCTCCGCGTTCGTAATCGCCGTGCTTTGCCCATGCAGTCGCGCGGTTACAGCCGCGCTCAGCAATAGCGCTAGCGCCATTCCCGCAGCCCTCCGCCTCTTGTCTCCCGCGAATCGTTTGTTTTTCATGTACATGGTGGTTCCTCCGAGCAGGGTTGCCCTGGCCCATGGCACGATGCTAAAAGTTAAAGCCGACTTTAAGTCAAGATAGTTTGTTTCGAGGAAGGACCGTAATGAAGATTGGAGAACTCGCCCGTCGCGCCGGCCTCAACCCTTCCGCCATTCGCTACTACGAAAAACTTGGGCTTCTTGTCTCCCCATACCGTATCGGCGGGCAGCGCCGCTATCCTGACGATGCTCTCGACCGCGTGCTCCTCATACGCTTCGCGAGCGATATGGGTTTTACCCTGGGTGAGATCAAACTATTTCTCAATGGTTTGCGGGACAATGCCCCGGTCGGTCCGCGCTGGAAAAGACTGGCGCATCGAAAGATTCAAGAAGTCGAAGAAAGCATCCGTCGGTCGCGCCGATTGAAATCGCTCCTCGAACACCTGCTCGATTGCCGCTGCGCTTCCCTTCAGGTCTGCATCGGACGGTTGCGCCTTAGCTCGAATCTGCGTTCACTACGCGGCTAGCTTGTTTTGAGGACGTATCCGCAAGCGCTAGTAGCCGCTTAAAGAAAGAGTTACGGTCTGCGAAATCTGGAAGGAAAGAACTTTTAGGAGTGCGGAGTGCGTTCGAAGTGTGCCGCCAAGGCGGAATTCTCGCCCGCCCTGGCGGCAGCAGTGCACCCTCAGTCGTCCGTATCCCGCGGACCCGCCGTGTTCACGACTCTCAACGCGACTTCGTAAAGCTGCTTCTGCGAAACTTTATACGAAGCCGCCTGCAATTGGTGAGTCTTCGCTGCATCGCGATGCAGCTCATCGGCGCGGGTCGAGAGGCGCGTCAGGGCGCCTAGAATTGCGGAAGCGTTCCGGCAGCTACCATCCGGTCGAAATCCTTGATGAACTCGAGCGCGCGTCGTTGGTCGGAAATATTGAAGTTGTATCCCGGATAGTTCCGATCAAGGCGCGGTTCGCCATTCGGATTATTTCCGCCGAGAATTGAAAGAATGGGAAGTTTCAAGAAATAAGACTGCCCGAGTCCCTGTGTGCCCGAGGCAACATCCCCCAAGTTGACAAGTGGATTCGTGACTTGCGTGGCGTTCTGCAGTTGCGGGTAACCGACAAGACCGCTCGTGGGATCGTTCAGTGACGTCGGAGCGCTCGTTCCAGCGTCCGTTCCTTCAATACGCACCAGCGCACCATAGTCTTTGAAGGAGACTCCATGTCGCGCGGCGTTGTTGAAAACATAACCGCTCTCTGATAGGAGCCGAACTTGTTTGGGCCCGCGAACAATTCAGCGCCCGCATAGGCGCCTTGTTCGCTCGTACCGTAGACCGGAGCTGTGACTTCACCCCACTTGTTCGGATCGATGCTCTGTCCACCCGCGGGCGAGGCAAGAAGCGCAAATAGGCATGCGCAGAGCAGGGGAAATCCAAGCCTGGGTATCCCGAAATTCCTGAATGATGACAAATTGTTGTTCATCGAACGTTCTCCTCTTCTAGACCTCGAACCATTTTTGACTCTCTAAGATTTCGCACGTCCGCTACTTATTTCCTCTCCAATGGAAAGCGATCCTGCCCACGATTTCCCGGGGCCGGCCGATGTGAGTTCCGGAAAATACGCTTTGAAAGTTGTAGAGATAGAAGCGGTCGGTAAGATTGTTTACGCTGAGTTGCAGCTCCGGCGAGAGACGCGAATCGCGCCAAAGTGTGATCCCCGCTGCGATTCCTAAAATCGTGCGAGGCTTGATGCGAGAACGGACTGCGTCAACTTGAGCTTGAATCCGGGGATCGAACCCGGAAAACTCCTCCGGATCGAATTCAGTGGGCAGACCGCTGTCGTGGCGGCCCGTGAAATGGAGCCAGGCGCCGGATCGATGACTGTAAGTGACGCCGAACTGGACTTCATTGCGTTCGTCCTGATCTGCGGGAAAATTGCTCGCTCCTTCGAACACCCCTTCTTCGTCGCCACCGAGGAACAGGCCGCCAACCAAGGGTCCCGTATCCGTGGCGCGCGCGTTCGCATAGCTCGCATACGCGGAAAAACCCCTGACCGGCGCCAAGTCCAGGCGTACTTCCGTGCCGCGGATATCCGCATGGCTCAGGGCGACCGGGAAGACCACTGCGGTCGTAAAAAGCTGCTCGTCGTCAGCTGAGTTCCGGATGGTTTTCACGTAGCGCCGCACATCAAGACGCAACCGGCTTCCTAACTTCTGCTGCACTCCGAATTCATACATGTCTTGTCGCTCCGCCGGGACCGGAACGGCCGGAATGTCATCGTCGGAGGAGAGCTTCGCGGCGTCTGGAGACGATGACAGGAGCAGATTTTCAAGGGAGGGTGTGTCGAAGAGCCGGTTGTACGATGCGCGGAAAACAGTCCCTGTCCGTTCGAGGTAGTAGGCGAGCCCGATACGAGGACTGAAGGCTGTATCGTGAATCAGCAAGTCGTAGTAGTCAAAGCGCAAACCGACATCGGCGCTGAAATGCTGGGTAATGCGCACATGGTCTTGCACGTACCACGACGCTCGTGTGCCAGTGTGTTTCGCATTGAACAGGAACGGCTGATCTATTGTGTAGGCGAGGACCGGCGAATCAGGATCCACATCTTCGGGATCCGTAACCGCCAGAGTAAAACGCTCGCTCTGTGGAAGCCGGCTTCCTTCCACGCCAACCTTCACAGCGTGTCTCGCCCAGTCCTTGCTCAAGCTAGCGTGCAAACCTTCTGTCCGCTGGTTGCGATGCTGTTCTATGAAAAATGGCGAGCCGGTCAGATCGGGATCGCGTAGCTTGGCCGTCGAGAAACGGCGAAACAATGCCAAGTCGCCTACCGTCGTGCTGTTGAAGACATGCGTCCAGTGCAGCGCCTCATAGTCGTCCCGCAATTCCTGGCGTTCTCTTTGGCCCTCTTCCTCCTGTTCGAGCAGATTGGGAACTTGAAAGCCCGAGCCGTTGGAAGAAAGTGAGAGCCGCACGACATCGTTGCGCGAGGCTTGCCAATCGAAGCGTCCAAACACGTGCACCAAGCCGCCGCGATTGCGGAAATTCTGGATCTCCGGCGGATCCAAGAACCGGTGGCTGTTGCTCGCATCGGCGGTCAGGAAGATTCCGACTTTTTTGATTTGGCCGCCCGCTTCCGCATCGATTGCGGAGGTCTCGAGCGACCCGGCCGAAAACGCCAGCGCACCACGCCACGGCGCTCCGAGGCCAGACTTGGTTGCTAAGTTGACGACGGATGACGACTTGCCCCCGAACTCCGCCGGGATGTTGCCGGTGATCATTTCGGCGGCGCGCAAGTTTTCCGTATCGAGGCCTGTTCCCGCAGTACCCCCTAAGGTGTCGGAGAAAGGCACGCCGTCCAACACGTATTGCGGTTGCATTTCCGAACCCCGCACATGCATGCGACCGTTTTCTTCCGGCACCACACCGGGCACGGATTCGATCACCGCCGACATGACTTGGTTTTGCGGAGCACTGGGCCACTTTTCGAATTGCTCCGGGTCCAGATTCTGCCGCGTCGTTGAAGAACGCGTTTCAAGGGCGGCTTCGTTGTTGATGATCTCCTTGACGGTCACGCGCTGCAGTCTTCTTCCCACGGACTCGAAATGGATGTCCTGCACAAATGGGACCGGGCTCTTCAATTCGCCTGTGTATTGGAGGGAAGTGAATCCACGAACTTCAACGGTCAGTGAAAAGTGTCCCAGAGGAACATTCATCAGCTTGTATTGCCCATTCGCGTCGGTTGTTGCCGTTGCCTTGAAGTCGCCTACGCTTCGCAAGTGAATCAGCGCGCCAGGAATGATTGCGCCCGTGGGATCCGTGACGGTTCCCGTAACCGTTCCGGTTCCTTCCGCTTTTGCGCACACGGAGACCATTAAGAAAACAATTGCGAATACTGCACTTCTAAGGATTCTCACTGGATTTCACTCGCAAACTAAAGAGTACGAACACGAAGCTGGTCTCTGGGTCAGACGGACCTGGACTGACGCCAGCACCACGAAGTGAGGACACCTTACAACCCGGCGGCGGGGAACGACCCGAGCGTGCAGCGAGAGATTGCTCAGCGCGCATTTCTCCAGGATTCAGATCCGATTAAAGATCGATGAAATCATCCGTACCGTGAAACGGCTTACGTCCTGTCGCTTGAACTGGTCGCGCCAGCTCCAGATCTTCAAGTGTGCATCGCTCGACAGAAAGCTCCAGGCACTAAACGCGTGACATTCAGACAGGGAAAAGGATTCGTCGAAATTTCATCACCACGCCAGCAAACAGCAACACTTCAGGGCCTACGCTCCAACGCGTCATCACTGATCCGTGCCGTACCGCAGCCCCACGCGGCTCGAATGGCGTTTCCAAAAAAAAACGAATCGATTGGAGGTAGGTGCATGCGAAATAGGTTTCTTCTCCCTAAAGTCTTCGCCTTCATGTCTCTTTGCGCCGCGGCGCAATACGGGCTCGTTAACCGTGCCTCGGCTTACCCCGAGAAAGATGGCCCCATCAAAAATGGCACGCTGATTCCTACGGGCGTTCGCATCACACCTGACGCGGCACCGGGCTCGACGTTTGTGCCACTAAATCCGGGCCTTGCTTCCGATCCTTCGTTTACCGTCGGCCAGGCAGTGACGACTGCGATCAGCCCGGACGGAAAAACTCTTCTTATTCTTACCAGCGGGTACAACAGCCAGAATTTCACTTCCGGCCCGAATGCGGGAGATGTGAATCCGGCCGAATCGAACGAGTACATATTTGTATTCGATCTCACCGGCGGCAAACCCCTCGAAACCCAAGTCCTGCAGATTCCGAATGCTTTTGATGGATTGGTCTGGAATCCCAACAGCAACGAGTTCTACGCACCGGGCGGCACCAGCGACAACATCCACGTTTTCGCCAAAGGCGGTTCCGGCTGGGTAGAAGCAGCCAGCCCGATCGCGCTCGGACACGGACAGGCGCTCGGCCTGGGATCGATCACGCCCGGTGCCATGGGGCTCGCCGTTACTGCGGACGGAGCGCGCCTCGTTGTCGCTAACTATGAAAATGATTCGATCAGTCTCGTGAATGTTCCGGCGCGCACAAAACTTGCCGATCTCGATCTGAGGCCGGGCAATGGGACGCCGGGCGGCGAATATCCGGTCTGGGTCGCAATTCAAGGCAACACCACGGCATTTGTTTCGAGCGCGCGCGATCGTGAGATAGACGTCGTGGATATCTCCACCAATGCGCCCGCGGTCACGGCTCGTATTCCTTTGAAAGGCTCGCCGACGCGCTTGATCCTCAATAAAAAGCAGACGCTCCTTTACGTGGCGGAAACCAGCAGCGATTCCGTTGCGGTCATCTCGACCAAGACCCACAACGTGCTCGCCGAGGTCAATACCACAGCTCCTCAAAAATTCTTCGCCAACCACGGAGGTTTCAAAGGCAGCAGTCCGAACAGCGTGGCTCTTTCTCCCGACGAGCGGTGGCTTTATGTAACCAACGGCGGCGCGAATTCCGTGGCTACGATTCCCCTTTCGGATGATGGAGCACCCAGCGGTGGCGTCAGTGGCTTGATTCCGACGGGTTGGTATCCGAACTCCGTAAGCGTCAGTGCCGATGGTTCGACCCTGTACGTGGTCAACGGCAAGAGCAACGCCGGCCCAAATCCACAGAACTGCCGGGACGCCGCTTCTCTTCAGCCGGGCGGCAATCAGGCCGCGTGCTCCGCGGCAAACCAATACGTTTGGCAGCTGACCAAGGCCGGCTTTCTCACCGTGCCCGCGCCGCGCGGAGAGGATCTGGAAGATTTGACGGCTCAAGTGGCCAGAAATAATCGTTACGATGCTTCGCCGTCCGCGCAACACAAGGACATCATGCAGTTCCTGCACAACCGCATTAAGCATGTCATCTACATTGTCAAAGAAAACCGTACGTACGACCAAATCCTTGGAGACTTGCCCAAGGGCAACGGCGACCCCTCGATCGTTGTCTATCCTCAGCCCATTACGCCCAACCAACACGCGCTTGCCAGCGAGTTCGCCGATCTTGATAACTTTTACGACAGCGGCGAAGTGAGCGGCGACGGCTGGAACTGGTCCACTTCCGCGCGCGCGGCCGATACCATCGAGAAGACCGAACCCATCAACTATGCCGGTCGCGGTTTGAACTACGATTACGAAGGAACAAACCGCAATATCAATGTTGGCTACGCGTCCGTTGCAGAGCGGCAAGCCGCCAACCCCGTGAATCCCGCGGATCCGAACCTGTTGCCGGGCACGGCAGATGTATCCGCGCCGGACAGTCCAGAGGGAGAGGCCGGAACTGGCTATCTTTGGGACAGTGCTTTGCGCGCCGGCTTAAACGTGCGCAACTACGGCTTTTTCATCGACCTTACGCGCTACGCGATCCCGGTGAACTCCGGCGGAATCGCGGCGACCATCCGTGATCCATTTGCGTCGGGGACGCAAGTCTCTTTCCCAACAAAAGCCGCTCTCCAACCTATCACTGATCAATTCTTCCGCGGCTATGACAACAAGTTTCCCGACGTCTATCGCGTCAAGGAGTGGGAGCGCGAATTCGACCAATACGAGGAGAGCGGCGAGTTGCCGAACCTAGAATTCGTCCGCGTGATGCACGACCACACCGGCAACTTCGGCACGGCGATTGACGGCGTAAACACGCCCGAAATCCAAACCGCAGACAATGACTACGCCGTTGGACTGATTGTGGAGAAAGTGGCTAAGAGCAAGCGCTACCACGACAATACGCTGGTCATTGTTTTGGAAGACGATGCTCAGGATGGCCCGGACCATGTCGATGCACATCGCAGCATTGCGTTCCTTGCCGGCCCGTACGTCAAGCAAGGCGTCGTCGTCTCCAACTACTACACGACCGTAAACGTAATCGCGACCATTGCGGACATCCTCGGCATCGAGCATCTGGCAACTACAGACGCCCTCGCCGAACCAATGGCCGACGTATTCAGCAAGAAGGCTCGGAATTGGGATTTCCAGGCGATCGTGCCGGATATCCTGCGAACCACTCAGCTTCCACTGCCACCGGCTCAAAGTGCGAGAAGGACCAAAGCTGCGAAAGATCCTTTGTGGGCCTTTTATGCGAAGCCGCGTCACGATGCGCAGTTTTGGGACGCGCAAACCCGCGAATTCAACTTCAACGTAGAAGACAAACTCGACGCCGGGCAGTACAACCTTATTCTCTGGAAAGGGCTCCTGGGCGAGGGAGTTCCCTACCCAACGATCCGTAATGCTCGAGACCTGCGCAAGAACCGTGAGGCGCTCTTGAAACAATGGCGCAGCGAACGGCACCTGCAGCTCTCCAAACCTCCATCAAGTCTCACAAATGGAAGCTAGCAAGAGGACCCAAACGGCACGCTTCGCGCGCTGATTACAATCAATGGTGGCTCTGGCTCCGGCTTCAGCACCTAGGAATAAGTGCTGCCGGAGCGGGGCCCCGTTTGGTTTCCTCGCTTCGAGCCTATTGATCGCGAGTTGCTGGAGCATCAGCGAACGGCGACGTACATTCAAGAAGCTTCAATCATCACGATTTGAGGAGAGGAAAAACGGCCACGTGGAGCTGCGTCGCAGGCTTCGCGCCGATTTGATTCAACCCCCGAGCACGATTCTCGCCGAATTTCTTGGAAGATTCATGATTCGTAGCACGGCCAGTTGCATCGCGATTTCGAACACGTTCTCATAACCGCGAGCACCACTTTCTGTCGATGTACATCAAAGCGGGAGCACCACTACTCCTGCTGCGATTGTCCTGGATAGAGTCTTTCAACTACCGTGCGGAATCGGCGCGAATCATGCGAATGCCAAATATGCTCGATATTTCTTTTCCTTCGGGAGCCACGAAGCGAACGGTGACTTTCTTCTTCCCGTCAAGCAATTGAGCTGGCAGTGAGTATTCAACGTCAAAGAAGCGAATATCCTGTTCCGGGCTGCGACGCTCGGTCACTTGCTGTCCAACTTTCATGCCGTCCACAAGAATGTCGAACGAATCGCTTCGGCGGGAGTCGTTGCTATAGGTGACGACCAAAGTCATTGGATGAGTCGCGTCGACGGGCATATCAAACGAAAACCACTTTGTTCCGCGACGTCCGTAGCGGCCCTCAAGTTGAATCGCTGCCGTATCTTCTCCCTGCTGGTTGAAATCGCGTTCCGCCTGCATCTGTCCCGGTTGCGCAAATGCCACGGTCGCAGCTTCAAGTCTTGTCTTACGCGCTTGTTCCGTTGCGTAGGCGTCAGACTTCTTCTTCCACTCTTCTGGACTGAACATGTCCCAATAAATGGCATATCTGTGTCGAGACAGCTGGTAAAAAGGGACAAAATTGATTTCCGTGGCTAATCCCACGCCTAGAGTGCGAAACGTCCCGGGTTGGCCCGCGACAGGCTTCAGCCAATTCTCCACCGGCTGCGCCGCGGCGACTAACACAGGCGCTTGCGGCTGCACGGATTGGTTCTCCTCTGGATTGCCTTTGAGTTCGTGTCCCAAGTCTCCGGCTAGGACGAGTGGCCCCCACATCAAAGCCAGGCGATTCGGATTGTCTGGCAGCGGTTCCGTTCGCAGAGTTTTCGGCAGGACCAAGTCAACTTTATCGCCGGTCTTCCAGGTCCGGTTGATTTCGACATACGAATCGGTTTTGGGAAGACTAGTCAGCAGCTTGCCGTTCACACTCACCCTAAATCCATTACCTGCCCAGTAGGGCCGGCGGAGCGCAAGGATGAATTTCCTCGGGGAATCAGAAGTAATCCGCAGCGCAGCGGATTCTCCGGCCGGGAAGTCCGTACTCATTTCCAGTCTAACGCCCGCTGATTTCCAGGTCGCTATCGAAGGGGCATAGAGGCTCACCCAAAGTTTGTCTTTGGATTCGTAATAGAGCCCGTAAGCGTGAAGTGCGTGACTTTCCATTCCTGTGCCAACGCAGCAAGTAAAGTCTTCATATTTGTCCTGATATTCGTGCTGCACACCTCGGCCCACCGGCAACATGTAACAGACACGTCCATCGCTTGGGTCTTGAGATGCAAGAATGTGATTGAACAAGGCACGTTCATGGAAGTCAGCGTACCTAATGTCTGGTTCGACGGAAAATAGGTCGCGGGCCATTTTGATCATGTTGTAGACGTTGCAGGTTTCGGCGGTGCGTCCATCGATCATGTCATTCAGCTTGTCAGGCGGTCCGAAGTACTCGTTCTTGCCGTGACCGCCGGTGGCGAAGCTATGGTGCAATGCGACCTGGTTCCAAAAGAATTTCGCAGCTTGGTAATCCGACACGTCCCCTGTATAGATGTAGCGCTCGAGCGAGCCGAGAAGTTTGGGCACTTGTGTGTTGCCATGCTTACCGGAAAGAATGTCCCGCCCCTCGGCGAGAGGATCGATGATGGCGTGATGCTGAAATTTGTCCGAGAGAGCCAGCCATCGAGGATCTCCGGTATCGGCGTAAAGATCGACAGTTACCTCGTTCATTCCGCCGAATTCAGTCTCCAGCATTTTTTGAATCTGCTGGTCATTCAGGTTCGCAAGAATGCGTTCAGCCCAACTGGCAAACTTGATTTCTACGTCGAGGGCGGTGCGGTTGCCGGTGTGGCGGTAGGCATCGCGCAGGCCGGCAAAGATCTTGTGCTCCACATACCATGGAGACCAAAGCCCATTCAGGTCGAAGCCGCCTGAACGGATGCTGCCTTGGCACAATTCCTGAAAGCGGACTTTCCCGTCCACGCCGTCCTTGTCGGCGAGAGCGCCCAGATATCCGTCTCCCTGCTTATCCTGAATTTCTTTGAGTTCCTGCACGATGTAGTTGGCCCGTTCTTTGAAGCGCTCGTCACCAGTTGCGGCCCACATTAGGCTGACCGCCGAGAGGTAATGCCCGGCGATGTGGCCCGTAAGCTGGCGCCCCGGACCATCCCATCCTCCGTATCCTTTTGCCTTGGGTTTCAAGCCGGCACGCTGACGCAGAAATGCCAGCATGCGGTCAGGTTGTAAGTCGAGGAGGTAATTTGCGTCCAAGTCTTGCGACGTTTTTAGAGGGCCATCCAACAGCCTGACGCTATCCAAAGGAAGGGGACGTACCTTTACAATTTTCTCCTCAGAAACCTCAGCAGCGTTTTTTGTCTGGGAAAGCGAGCGCAGGGGAAAGCACAGCGTGCTTAACAACAGTAGAGGGAGCAGTCTTTTCACGAGATTCTCCGGAACGTATCGACGTCTCAATCGGACTTGGGTTCTGCCAGGCTCGACCGAGCGAGAAGTATCCAGCAGTCCCTTTTGGCTTGCACTAGCACGCAGAAAAACGTCCGCAATCAACATTGGATACTTTATACTACATAATCGCGATTGCAAGCGGCACCTGGTCCCAATTAGCTTTAACTCAAATCTTGCGGCCTGGAAGCGCCACCTTCTGCCCTGAAATGCAGGGTGAAATAAGCCTTCGAGTCGTTACAGGTGCGCCAAGCGGTGAGTGCTGAGTCGACCCGGATCGCTTGACTCATAGTCCGTCCGGGATCATTCGATTCAATTTCATCCCTACGGAATCCGGAAACAGCGAAAAAACGAGGTACCCGAAATGCGCCGCATAACTAGGAGAGAATTTGTTGAGAGCGCAGCAGCCGCAAGCCTGGCTTCCACAATTCCGCCCAACCTATTTGCGGACAGCACGGTCATGCAACGAGTCGTCGTTCATACGGATGCGGAAATTGGCATCGTCAAGCCTGAGTTTCACGGTCACTTTGCGGAGCATCTAGGTTCGTGCGTGTACGGCGGTTTGTGGGTGGGCAAGAATTCCAAGGTTCCGAATGTGAACGGCCATCGCAAGTTGGCGGTGGACTACTTGCACGATTTGGGCGTACCCGTGTTGCGTTGGCCGGGTGGCTGCTTCGCGGATGATTACCACTGGCGAGATGGAATCGGTCCGGCGGCGAAACGTCCGAAGCGCGTAAACATTCATTGGGGTGGCTACGTCGAGGACAACAGTTTCGGCACTCATGAATACATTGACCTCTGCCAGAGGATTGGAGCCGAACCCTATCTTGCTGGAAATGTGGGGAGCGGATCTCCTCGCGAAATGCGCGACTGGGTGGAGTATTGCAACTATCCGGCGGGAAGCGATCTTTCCGAAGAGCGCACTGCGAATGGCTCGAAGGAGCCATTCCACGTAAGGTATTGGGGAGTCGGAAACGAGAGCTGGGGATGCGGCGGCAACATGCGGCCGGAGGAATATGCCGCGTTGTACCGGCAGTTTGCCGTTTATCTCAAAGAATTCGGTGGCACCAAGCCATTTCTGATCGCGAGCGGACCGTCGGGGAGCGATGTCGGCTGGTCACGGGGCCTCCTGGACAAGATGAAATACGAGCTGCCCGACGGCCTTTCGATGCATTACTACGAAGGCGGCGAAGATGTAGCGACGGAATTCACTGTACCGCACATGGATGAGCAGCTGAGTATTTTCACGAAAGTAGAAGATGCGATCCGCCTGCAGCGCTCCGTCTTGGACGGCTACCGCGAAGGAAGAAACGTAGGACTGATCCTAGATGAGTGGGGCGCATGGGATCGCATTTCACCGGCGGACGAAAAGCGTTACGGGAGCCTGTGGCAGCAGAGCACCATGCGAAGCGCACTTGCGGCCGGACTTGGGTTGAACCTATTCAACCGGCTGCCCGACAAGCTCTACATGTGCAACATCGCCCAGATCGTAAATGTACTACAGTCCTTACTGATTACTGAAGGGATCGAGAGTGACAAGTGCGTCCGAACGACAACCTACTATGCGTTCGCGTTGTTCAAAGCGCACCGTTCGAAAATGGCACTGCGAGTCGACACACCTGGGCCATCTCCATTAGGTCTTTCGTCATCGGCTTCACGCGGCGAAAATGAAATCGTGCTGAGCTTTGTAAATCCTCGCGCGGATGCCGACATGCGGGTGGAATGTACGCTGGCAGGGAGCAGCGCAAAGGACGGCTCAGCAGAAATATTGCATAGCCCCAATCTGAACGCCTGCAACTCTTTTGATAAACCAGACGCGGTCGTGGTTCAAAAGCATGCGGTGAAGGTTGACGGGGCGAAGATCCGCCTGGACATGCCGCGAATGTCCGTGGCGACGGTTTCGCTGCGCCTCGGTTGAGAAGACAGCAAAAGTGCGACCGGTCGAATGTTGTTTTTCCAGCTAGTTCCCTTCGGCCATGGCACTGTGCTGGTGCTGCTCGCGATGCTTTTGAATGAACTGTTTCAGATAGGTGCCGGCGTCCGTAATGTGTTTCCAGAGAACGGACGAAGCCGTATCCGGGTTTCGGGACCTGCAAGCGTCCAGCAGGTCCTCGTGAGCCTTTCCCGCCTGACGGAGTTCCCGAGTGACGAGTAGGTGGAGACGGGTATAGCGGTCGCAATTGTTATTCAAAGTTTTGATGAAAGAAAGCATAGAAGGCCTGTTGGCTGGTGCATACAATGCAGAATGGAAATTCCAATTCCATTCGCCCCAATTCTTTATTTCCGAATCGTTTTCCAGAGATTGTTCATACTGCTTGAGGATCTTCTCCGCCCTAACGAAGTCGGCGGCGGTAAAATTGGGAATCGCGCAACGCAACATGTAGCATTCGAGAACCGCTCTGGTCTCAAAGAGCTGCTCGATTTCCTCCGGGGCGAGAGAGGAAACTACGGCTCCGCGGTTCGCGACGATGGTAATAAGACCTTCGGCGGCAAGATGGCTGAGGGCTTCCCGGACGGGAATTCGGCTAGTTTGAAATTCCGCAGCGATGGCATCCTGACGCAACTGCTCGCCTTCGCGTAACTCGCCGTTCAGTATCTGGTCCCTGAGGCGCTCAACCACTGCCGCGGCAAGCGATTGCCGGGGGATCGGCGCCGATCTTTTTGCGCGCACCAGATGATCAGTCTTCGGGGAAGGTGCTTGCGGTGCGTGAGTAATTTTGGCGTGAGACTTTCTCATAGAGAATTCGGTTTATTGTATACAGATTAATCTCTTCTGAATCAACTCGGAACGCACGCAGACCGCCTTTACGTTATCTACCTCAATGTTCGGTTGTTGAAAGGCTCAGTCCAGCGCCAACCAGCTTATCACGCTGGTTCCTTAATTGATTGACCATCCACCACTCTCAAGATGTTCAGCGGATTTTGGCGCTTCAATTCTTTGGGCAACGCCTCATCGGGGAAATTCTGATAACAGACGGGCCGCACAAATCGATAAATGGCGAGGCTACCCACGGATGATGTTCGAGAATCGGTGCTAGCCGGGTATGGGCCGCCATGCACCATGGCGTGAGAGACTTCGACGCCGGTGGGGAATCCATTGAAAACGAGTCGACCAACTTTTTTTTCCAGAACTTGAAGGAGCTCAGAGTGTTCCTGCAGATCCTCAACTGTGCCGTGAATGGTTGCGGTTAAGTGTCCCTGCAAGGAATGGGCGCATTCAAGTAGGTGCCGCTTTTCAGAATAAGGGATCAGCAAGAGAGAAGGACCGAAGTGCTCCTCTGCAAGCTCTGGATTCGCCAAGAACGATGCAATGTTTGTCTCAAACAGGTGGGCAGTCGCTGACGCACTGGCGATTGAGGCAGTCGTAGAGCCGTGAGTTACGACTCTAGCCGTAGACTTGTGAACTCGCTTGGCCGCCTGGTGGCCGAACGACGAGCTAATTCCGGCGCTGAGCAAAGTGAAATTTGGTGCGCAGGAAACCTTTTCTCTTAGCGCGCCGACGAAGGCTTCAGATGACTTACCTTGTCCGAAAAAAACGAGACCGGGCTTGGTGCAAAACTGTCCCGCTCCAAGGGTGAAAGAGGCGTAAAGGTCCGCGGCAATGCGTTCGCCAGATGAGGCGAGAGCCCCGGGCAGAACAAACAGCGGATTGGTGCTCGCCATCTCGCCGTAAAAAGGGATCGGTTCCGGCCGGCGGACGGCGAGGTCGAACAACGCCCGTCCTGCGGCTTGCGAACCGGTGAAGCCGGCAGCCTTGATCAGCGGGGGCTGGACAAGTTGGGCGCCCACGGCAGTTCCGGAATCGAAAAGTAGGGAGAACACTCCCTCCGGCAGTCTGCATTCCTGAACGCTTGCACGAATTGCGCGGCCGACCAATTCGCTCGTTCCCGGGTGCGCCGGGTGCGCCTTAACAACGACAGGATTTCCGGCGGCTAATGCGGATGCGGTATCGCCACCAGCGACGGAGAAAGCCAACGGGAAATTGCTGGCGCCAAATACGGCGACAGGGCCGATCGGCCGCAGCACGGATCGAATGTCCGGCCTGGGGGCCGGTTTGCGATTGGGGTCCGCACGGTCAATACGCGCCATCGCCCATGATCCTTCTTCTACCAAATTCGCAAACAACCGCAACTGCCCGCACGTGCGGCCAATTTCACCTTGCAGGCGAACTGCGGGTAGCGCCGTTTCTCGCCCAGCTCTTTCGACGAGGGAATCGGCGATTGTTTCCATCTTGTTGGCGATTGTCTTAAGAAAGCTTGCTCTCGCTGTGCCGTCAAGATTGCCGTAAATGCGGAAGGCATCGGCGGCCAGCTGCGCTGCGAAACAAACCGCGTCCGTATCGGCAGAACAAAATGGTGGATCGATGGCTTCGCCTGTCGCCGGATCGAATGCGCGGAAGGCAGTTCCGGCAGTTATTCCGTCGCGAAAACCGAGCAACGATTTTCCCTGGATCTCCATTGCCTGTATCTCCCTTCACTAGGAGCGTTTGAACGCAGAGCTAGAAGGCGCCTTGCGATTTCTCATGGCTTCTCGAACGATTTTTCTTGTAACTTCCAACTCCTGGCCGGCTACTTCCATGCGCGGCCCTCGAACTCGAGCGCTGCCTACGCCAAGTTCCTGCTGAACCTGTTTGATGAGTTGCACAAATTTGGGAACAGTGTCCAGGCGCAACAGGGGAAGGAACCACAGGTACAACTCCGCGGCCTCTTTCTTCTTTCCTTGCATCCCGTAGTTGAACAGGTCCACCGATTCTCGAGGCAAAGCATCTGCCAATCCAGCAACCCATCCTGTGGCGCCAGCGGCGACTCCTTCGATGATCGCGTCATCAACGCCAACGAAGATCGCCAGCCGATCGCCTAGAAGCGCACGAATCGCAGTCACGCGCCGCACGTCAGTACTGGATTCCTTCACTGCCGCAAGGTTTGTGTGTTGCGCAGCAAGTTCTGCAATTTGCTCCGGAATAAAATCTGTTCCGTATGCGACGGGGTTGTTGTAAAGCATGCAAGGGAGTTTCGTTGCGCGAAGAACTGTGGAGACGTAGGTCTTCATTTCTAGCCAATCGCCCTTATAAACGTAGGGCGGAAGTATCATCAGACCAGCACAACCGGCGAGTTCCGCATTCTTTGCGAGTTGAACGGCTTCCGGCGTCGACAAAGCCGAGATCGCGGCAACCACAGGAGCTCTACCCTTCAGTGCAGCCGAGAAAGTTTTTAGGATCGCGATCTTTTCAGCGAAGTTAAGCGTTGCGCCTTCCCCGAGGGATCCAAGAGCAACGACCCCGGTACATCCGTTCTCAACTAGCCAGCGGGCGTGATCGGCCAGAAAGGCGTGATCCACCTCGTAGGCTTCATCGAAGCAAGTTGTAATGGCGGGCATGACGCCTGTCCATTTCATTGCGATCCTCCTTGACGAATTTGTTGTCGAATGTTCTCGGTGGAGATCGACGCGAGGCTTGAACATTGCACGGGGAAAATCGGTGGCCGAGCAGAATATACGTTCCAGCCAAAAAGGAATTCCGTCGCAGAGCCACACACTCTGCCTTGGCACGGCCCCATGCCGCACCGAGTCTGGAGCTTTGCTTCGCGCCACGATTTAAATCCAAGCAATTTGCCGAATGAGACGTCTTCGCAACGGCAAACGAGCGTGTCGTGCTCCGGCATGGACCTCAGTTCCCCGCGCAGGGCAAAAACCTTGTGCAGGAGACGAATATCGCGTGCCGTTGAAATAAGCCGCTTGTGAAGTGCGGTTGCGAGTTCAGGCAGGCCGGCTGCGGAATACCCTGCGATTTGCCCTTGAAGCAGAGAACGTTCGAATCCGCCGATGCCCGTCGTTTCACCGGCACAATAAATCCCGGCGCATGAAGTTCGTTGATTGTGGTCGACGCTGACAAAGCCCTCCTGCAGTTGGCATCCGAGCGATTGAGCCAACTCCAGGGACGGGACGAGATGAAATCCACAGGCGAGGTAATCGCAAGGGATCTCGGTTGTTTTGCCCCTGCGTGAAATCCGAACTGCGTGGATGATTTTGTCTCCAACCGCAGCGACGGGCCAGGCACTCTTCCAATGAGGAATGCCACGGAGTTTCCAGAGAAGGCCTATTGCGGCGCGCGATTTGTGCGTAGAAAGGAGCGCGGATAGTCCGAAACGTGCAAAGCGTGTCCAAGAGGTCTGCTCCGCGATGCAAACAATCTGCGCACCTTTTTCTTTTGCGAAGGCGGCCACCGCAAGCAAGAGAGGTCCAGTGCCCGCGATGACAATCCGTTTCCCGTTCACTGGAAGGCCTGACTTGATAAGGGCCTGGAGTCCGCCTGCGCCAAAGACCCCGGGTAAAGTCCAGCCTGGGAAACAAAGGAATCGTTCCCGTGCGCCTGTCGCGAGGATCAGCTTTTCGAACGAAACCTGGAAAACGTGTTCGGGAGACTCGGCAAACAGCGTGCGGTCGTTCGCGTGGAATACCCTTGCTCGAAAAAGTTGCTGGGCTGAAGTGCGATCCAATCGCTGAAGCCACTCTGTGGCTGTCGAACGCTTTGAATGTGCGTTTTCGCCCCGCCAGATTTGACCGCCCGAATGCGTGTTATCGTCGAGGAGTATGACGGATCTTCCGCCCTGCGCGGCGACCGTTGCGGCGGCGATACCGGCGGGCCCCGCGCCTACCACTGCGATCTCGCAGTTGAGTCGGATTTCCTTAAACATCGGTCGATATTTCCATGCCGGGCACACAAAGCACCTGGCAACTCCGCACGTGAGCAATGCCGTTGACGACCATCCGGCATTCGAAACAGACACCCATACCGCAGACCGGGGTTCGATGTTCGCCGGTCGTCGAAGTTCTGCAGGCGACACCGGCTGTCAGTGCGGCCACGGCGGCAGATGTTCCTTCGGACACTTCGACAATTCTTCCGTTCACACGAACTTGGACGTTTTCAGGCATGCGAGGCTTCCTTCATCTGGCGCGACGGCAGGTATGGCTCCGGAGAAATCTGAGCAGTGCGGCCGAGGAGCGCGTCGGCGATCAGCCGTGCGGTTCCGAGCGAAGTCGTGATCCCAAGACCTTCGTGACCGGCTGCGAGATAGATGGATGAATCTTCCGGCCACGGGCCGATCAGCGGAAGCTTATCCGGAGTGGCAGCGCGAAAACCCGTCCAGACACGAACTGCGGAGAGAGTCTCCAACGTGGGCAGATAATTGAAAGCCCGGCGCAGCATCCGAGACAATATTTCTGAATCGACTGATGTGCTGTCGATTTCGTATTGTCGCGAAGACCCGATGAGCAGTTGCCCTGTGACTCTTGGCTGAAGGTTAAACGCGACGGAGTCTGCATGCACCGAATGCGCGCTCTTCAAGTAGCCGAGTTCGACAAGTTGATGGCGGATCGTTCCAGGATATCGGTCGGTGATAAGCAGGTGGCCTTTACGCGTTTTGATCTGAATGCGCGGAGTGAGGTTGGGGGCAAATTGTCCTGCGGCGTTGATGATGATCTTTGCGGTTAAAGAGGTGCCGTCGGCGAGACTTATTTCGCCACCGCCGATCGAAGAGACTGGCTGGCTCAAAAGAAATTCCACGCCTTGCGCCCGCGAGCAATCGCAAAGGAATGCAGCCGCGGAAGGGGGGTAGATGACGGCATCGGACGAAACCAGCAGGCCACCGGGCAAAGGTGCGCGAAGATTCGGTTCCGCTTCGTGAAGTGTCTGAGAATCGAGGATTTCGGCGTGGATTCCGTTTTGAAGATAATACGCACACTTCTTGCTTACTTCGGCCATTTCCTCGTCGTCAGTCGCAACCCATATCGTGCCGCAAGATTCGAATTCAGCGGAATCCGGCAAACGGTCGGAAAGTGCGGTCCAAAGGGTCTGTGAGTAGCGCGTGAGCGCGAACTGGGGTTCGGAGTCGTCCATGGCGACGATGTGCCCCATGCCGGCTGCGGTCGCGCCAGTACCTATGCCGTTGGAGTCGACGACGATGATGCTAAAATTTTCGCGGGAGAGTTCGAAGGCACATGCGGCGCCGACGATACCTGCACCGACAATCACGACGTCGGCCGTCCTTCTCATGCAAATAAGCCGTGACGAAATGGGTCCGCAACGTCCAGTATCAAGTCTGCTTCTGAAGTGATGAAGGCCGAACCCTTTACGCTCGGCAAGATTTTCCCATCTTCAATTCGAACGCTTCCTTCAAAAATGCTGCCGACGATGCTTTCCTGGCGCCAAACTTGACCGAGAGTGAGTTTCCCGTCCGCGTAAAGGCAGGCGAGCTTAGCGCTTGTACCGGTGCCGCAAGGTGAACGGTCATAAGCCTTTCCCGGGCACAACACGAAATTCTTGCTATCAATATTCGGGATCTTTGATTCGGCAAATAGTTCTACGTGATCGATTTCCTGGCCCTCGGGGCCTGTGATCTTATTACGCTCAAGGGCCCGGCGAATCTCCCACGTGAAGTTCGTGAGGTCGTTCACATTCTCGGCCAGGAGCTCAATAGGGGAATGATCGACGAGAAAAAACCAGTTTCCGCCCCAAGCTACATCGCCGTGAATCTTGCCATAGCCCGGCACGTTCACGGACACATTTGCTTTCGTTCTATAGCTCGCAACATTCGCGACGGTCACTTCGCCATTCTCGTGCAAGGTGGCGGTGACGGTACCAACGGGTGATTCAATTTGATGCGTGCCAGTTTGAATCTTACCCAGGTATGCAAGCGTAACGACCAAGCCGATGGTGCCGTGGACGCACATGCCAAGATATCCGACATTATTAAAATAGATCACGCCGGCGGCGCTCGCCGGAGATTCGGGCTCGCACAATAGGGCACCGACGATGATGTCCGAACCGCGCGGCTCGTTGATTGTGGACGTGCGGAAGTATTCAAAATTGTGGCGAAGGTAATCGAGTTTTTGTGAAACGGACCCTGTCGGGAGGGATGGACCACCAGCGACGATGACTCGGGTGGGCTCGCCGCCGGTGTGGGAATCTACAACATGGATGCGATCCAGCCTATTGCTGACGGGGACAAGGGGTTGAGCTATGGGCATCGTCTGCATATATTATCCAAACGCGGAGTCCAGGAATCGGCCCACCATCTCCTAACCTTTCCGCCGTTGATAGGCCCCCCTAGAGCACGAAACAAGCTTAAGCTCTCAATTGTATATAGTATCCTATCTTCGTTTGTGAAGCCAACGGGGCTTTTTTCAGATGGTGGTTGTGGGCCGCGCTGCTGAATTTTCGAATTGTGCGAATAAGTAAGGGCGTCACGCTACCATTTGCCATGTAACAGTGCCCCCTCCGCGGGCGATTTCTTGCCTGCATCATCAGCAGCGTAGTCCACGGTTCTGAATGACGCTCCGGTCCGGGAACCACGCCAACGGGTATTTGTGCCTCGCCGAGTGTGACTTGAAAAGAGTCGGCGCTAACGAGCCGAATTGGACCACGATCACCCGCTAACTATAGCTATATCTGCTAGATAGAGACCAACCAGTGCCAAGTGAAATGTATCGGAGCTTGTCGGGTCAAGACTTTAGTGACAGTGGAGAGTGGCGGAGAAAGTTTAGGCTTGACAGGTTCTACATAATGTATACAGAATACAAACACGTTTAGTGTAGCCGTCCCCATGGGTGGGTCCAGATGAGAAAACGTTTGCTGGCTCTTCTGTTTGCGCCAATTTGCCGGCGCAGTACCGACTCTGCGCCGTATTCTCTCACTCGAAATCACCACCTGTCGCGGAACGTTGTGGTCCGCGCCAACTTTCCGATTATTCGAAGAATTCAGGCTGTCATTCCGAACCAGTTCAAGTTCTTGGTAAGCGTTTCCGAAGGAGGGTGTTGAAATGTTGCGCATGTCGAAGCTTGTCGTGTTTAGCGCGTTAGCTGCCGTTTGTGTCCTTGGTCTTGGAACTGGCGAGGCTGCTCTGGCGGGACAAACGTCAGCGACACAGGGTACGGTCACTGTCGTTGTATTGGACACCACGGGTGGTGTCATTCAGGATGCGCAACTCGAGTTGCGCGATCTTTCGACAAACGATATTCGCAAGGCCACGACACAAGGGGAAGGAACCTACTCGTTCGTCAACCTCCCCATCGGAATTTACCGGCTGGCAGTTTCAAAGCAGGGATTCGAGACGTCGGCTCTGGATAACGTGCGCATACAAGCTGGCCGCGTCACGGACGTGAGTGTCACACTCAAGGTTGGCGCCACGGATGTGGTCGTTGAAATTCACGAAGAAGCCGCTCCGATCATCGAGACGACTTCCAATGCAATCGCGACAACGATTGACATGAAGCAGATTGAAGACTTGCCGCTCCAGGGACGTGACATCAGTTCACTTGCATTTCTAACACCAGGTTATGCGGGCACACCAGATGGAGGAACTTGGAACGGTCTTCCAGTGATTGCTCAATCCAACACCATTGATGGCGTAGTTTCGTCAACCAGCCGCATGAAATTCGCAGGAAACGTACAGCCCGGTCTTGAGGCGCGCCTCGAAGACATTCAGGAAATGACGGTGCAAACTAGCCAGGTCGACTTGAGCCAAGGCATGGGCATGGCTGCGATGCAGGTGAATTTTGTGACGCGCCGCGGCTCTAACGATTTTCATGGACGTGTCTTTGAAGATTTTCGCAATGCAGCGCTAAACGCCAATAGTTGGTCCAACAATGCGGTGGGGCTGCCCCGCAACCCGCTGATTCTGAATGAATTCGGGGGCGGTTTGGGTGGGCATATTATTCGCGACAAGCTGTTCTTTTTCGGTTCATTTGCGGCTTCCAAGCAGCCGGGTGGCTATACGAACAGCAATTCGTTTTTGACGGCGGCAGCCCAGCAGGGCATCTATACCATGGAAAACGGTACTCAGGTAAATCTGTTCACACAGGTGGCGCAGCCGAACGGTTTGCCGACAACGGTAAACAACCAGGTGGCCAGTCAATTGACACTGATCAATACTGCCGTTTCTAGTGGCGCGACTTCGACCACGACAGATCCGAACGTTCAAAGTGTGACCTGGCTTGTGACATCTCCAGTGACCAAGTACTACCCGGCCTTTCGGATCGATTACAACCTATCCCAGAAAGTACGCCTGGATTTCTCGTTTGAGAACACCAGAGTCAATCAGCCCGGCTATTCCGCCCCGTTCTTTCCAGGCTCTGGTTTTACAGACCAGCTAGCAAATTTCAAATCGAATAACTATACAGGTTCCTTCGGCGTGAACTGGACGATCACTCCTACGCTGGTCAACCAGTTCCGTGCGGGCTACTACTACAACGCCTTTTGGTATGCGACCGGCGCAAATCCGACGTGGGACACGCAACCACAGGTTACGTGGGCCATTGCCAGTTCGGGCCAGAGCTTTAATTTGCCCGTTACGACCTACTATCCGATCGTAAATCTAAGCGACAACGCGACCTGGATCCGCAAAAATCACACTATTTCGTTTGGGTTTAACTTCTACCGTGAACAGGATCATTACTGGAATCCGCCAGACGGAATTCCCAACATCACGTTGGGTCTCGTAAACGGAGATCCAGCGTTCACGGCGTTTGAAAACTACTTTGCCGGAGCGTCAGATTTCGACCGCACCAACGCAGAAAATCTTTACGCGACGCTGATTGGCAGAATTGCCGGCGTTGCTCCGGTCGGTAGTGGATTTCCGTACAGTGCGAAGACAGGTCAATACGCGACGACTGCAGGTTCGGCATATAACTTGGACGAGTTGCAGAAGGGCTGGGGCCTCTACGGGCAAGACTCTTTCCGACTGACTCCGCGTCTCACGATCAATTATGGTCTGCGCTGGGACTTCATTGGCGACAATCACGACCTGACGAGCGCGTATCACGGCGCGACGATTGAGTCTATGTACGGAGCCTCCGGCGTGGGAAATCTCTTTCAGCCTGGGACTCTGACTGGAGTTGCGAGTCCCACGTACGACGCTCGTTCTCACCAGTACGCGCCTTGGAACAGGACACCCCAGCCATCGATTGGTCTGGCTTGGAACCCAAGTAAGTCCGAAGGGCTACTAGGCAAGCTTCTCGGCGGCGACAATACGGTGATCCGCGCGGGCTTCGACATCAAGCGTTTCACGGAACCGTACCAGTATTTTTGGAACAATGCTTCGAATCACGGACTAGCGTTTTTCCAGTACTTTTCGCTGCAAGCAGCCAATGGCGGCGGGACAGGAACATTCCAGCCCGGCAATTTGAGTCTTGGAGACTCGCTGCCGGCATATACCTATTCGCCGTCGTCATACGCGGCGAGCATTCCTCAGTCAACTTACACTTGGAACTATTACTTCGGTGGAGCCGGAATCAATCCGCGTATCGCGCAACCGTATCTGCAAGAATGGAACGTCGGTGTGCAAAGGCAGATTGGCCGAAGCAATGTGCTGGAACTCCGCTACATGGGGCATCGCTCCGTTCATCAGTGGGTAAGCCTCAATACAAACGAAGTGAATGTACTCGAGAACGGTTTCCTTACCGAGTTCAAGGCTGCGCAGCAGAATCTGGCCATCAATGCCACACACGGAATCAATTCGTTTGCTAACAATGGCTATTCCGGACAGCAGGGTCTTCCGATCTTCGATGCGGCGTTCGCTGGAGAATCCTCGGGAGGAACTGGAGTCCCGCTTGCCGACTACGGCAACCAGTCTTTCATCAATTACCTGAATCGGGGTGCCGTCGGTTCATTCGCCAACGTTCTTTCGCACCCGTTCGGGACGGCTCCTTACATTTGCAACCTCGTTGGTTCCTCATTGGAGCCATGCGCAGATCAGTATGCGTACAGTTCGCCGGGCCAATATCCAGTGAACTTCTTCCAGGCAAATCCTTTAGCTGACGGCTACGGATTCACCCTGTACGGAGATCAGTCGGCCACGGCCTCGTATCTTGACGCGGCCGGGTATGGAAATTATCACGCCTTGCAGGTGGACTTCCGGCAAAAGCAGTGGCACGGTATGCAGTTCGATGCGAACTACACGTGGAGCCACACGCTTGGCGTGCAGGCAGACAACACATGGACCGGTGTGGTCAGCCTGTTTACGCTACGCAACCTGAGGCAAAGCTACGGGCCGACGTCGTTTGACTTGCGGCACGTGGTTCACATCAGTGGAACATACGATCTTCCGTTCGGGAGTGGAAAGCAGTTCCTGAACCGCAAAGGAATTGTGGATAAGATCGCTGGTGGATGGACAGTTGGGTCAATTTTTACATATGAGACCGGATTCCCGTTTCAATTGACCGGCGGATATCACACCTTCAATGACTATGGCGATGGCGGATTTACGTTGAGTGGTGTAACTAAGTCTCAATTGCAAAGTGCCGTCGGTGTTTACCCCTCTACCGGAGCATACGTTTACATCATCAATCCCAAACTGCTGTCAGCTTCGTCGGGGACATGCAACAGTCAGTTAACCGGCGTCTGCCAGAACGCAACAGCCGGAACCTTCGGCCAGAATATATGGTTGTACGGACCTCACCTTTGGAACGATGACTTATCTGTGTCGAAGAGCATACCGATTACTGAGCGGGTACGATTTAGCTTGCAGGCCCAGATGCTGAACGTATTTAATCATCCAAACTGGTCAACTCCGAATGTTGCCCCATCGTATATCGGCAGTAGAAGTATCTCGTCGTCTGCCTTTGCTACGGCGGGGGCCAGCAATCTGAATAGTGCGCGCGTCGTAGAATTCCGCGTGAACATTTCCTTCTAACCCCAATCGGAGCGTTCGTTGACGCTTCGCCGAGGCACTCAACCGTTTCTCCCTCACACCCCGGGAAGCCGGGCGAGTGCCTCGAATTTTTCTTGTGTCTTGGAAATTTAGCCAACTCCGCGCGATATACTCTTTGCTTAGGTGACCTATTTCGTGCCAAAAGCGCTTCGGATAGCCTGCCTCTTAGCCATCACATTTCAGTGGCAAACGACGTGGATGGAGCGCGCTTCGGGACAGGCCCGCGCGCAGTCGCCGACTCCAACCAGCAGCGCCTCAGCGGAGTCAGCGATTGACTCGGCTGCTCAAGGCAAGTGTCAGGAGGCTTTGCCAGTCTTGAAAAGAATAACTCCTCGCATCTCGGACAAGGAATTGAAGTACCGCGCGGCAATCGCGGCGGCGCGATGTGCCATGAGTCTGGATCAGCGGGAGACGGCGCTCGAGCAGTTGTCTCTGCTAAACAAGGAATTTCCGCATGATCCTCAAGTGCTCTTTATGTCAGCTCACTACTATTCGGACTTGGCGTCCCGTGTCTCCTCGGAACTTGTGGCAACGGCGCCTGCGTCCGTGCAGGCCCACCAGTTGCAGGCGGAAGCGATGGAATCGCAGGGAAAATGGCAAGACGCCGTCGGCGAGTACAAGAGCATTCTTGAGAAAAATCCCGAAGTGCGCGGAATTCACTTTCGGCTTGGACGCTTGTTCCTTTCGTTGCCAGATAGTGCAGAAAACACCGCGAAAGCGAAGAACGAATTCGAACAGGAATTGAAGACTGACCCAAAGAACGCCGCTGCGGAATTCTTACTGGGGGAAATTGCACGCCGCGCTGGTGAATACGAAGGCGCCGCACAACGCTTCTCAGCTGCATCCAAGATTGACTCGGGCTTTGCGGAAGCGTTTCTCGCGTTAGGGATGTCCTTGAATTCGGCGCAGCGCTTTCCGGATGCAGTTGCGCCGCTGCAGGCGTACACCAAAATGTTGCCATCGGATCCAGCGGGACACTACCAGCTATCGATCGCTTATTCCAGGACGGGGCGAAGAATGGAAGCGGTCCACGAGATGGAAATTCAGCAGGAACTTGTGCGCAAGAACCCGAGCGGCGGGTCAGTCCCCGACCGATGACCGAATAGGAAAGCCGCCAAAGCCGATGGACAAAAGCTCGATCTCACGGCGGCAGCTCCTTCGGACGTTAGGATCCTCGGCGCTCGGCGCTGCATTATTGCCAGCCGACCTGCGTGGCGACACGGTATTTGAACGCAAGCCTGCATCCACACCAACACTGGAAGAAATCCCCGCGAGCGTCAGCGGAATTTCATGGATTCATGTGAACGGCCAGTCTCCCGAGATGTATTTGCCTGAAACGGTTGGTGCGGGCTGCGCGTTCTTCGACTACGACAACGACGGATGGATGGACATTTATCTGGTAAATGGCGGACCATGCGATTTTTACACGCCGTTGAAGCCGCTGCGAAATGCGCTCTACAGGAACAATCGAGATGGAACCTTCACGGACGTCACAGAAAAGGCAGGCGTGAGCGGAAACGGATATGGGATGGGAGTAGCAGTTGGGGATTACGATGGCGACGGCTTGCCCGACTTGTACGTGACACAGTATCCGAACAGCATTCTTTACCGCAACAAAGGGGATGGAACTTTCGAAGACTCCACAGCGAAAGCAGGTGTCGCTTCGCCCGGTTGGAGCACCAGCGCGGTATGGTTTGATTACGACAATGACGGGCGGCTAGATTTGTTCGTGTGCCGCTTTTGTGAGTTCGATAAGACAAAAAATATTTTCTGTGGTTACGGACCGACGCATCGCCGCTGGTATTGCAAGCCCACGCCATTCACTCCCATTTCGTGCAGGCTTTTTCACAACAATGGAGACGGAACGTTTCTGGATGTGAGCAAAGAGTCCGGCATCGCCAATTCGCTTGCGAAAGCCTGGGGCGTGGTGGCCGCGGATATCAACAACGACGGATGGATGGATCTTTTTGTCGGAAACGATACGGTGCCTAACTTCCTGTTTGTGAACCGTGGCAAGGGGCGGTTCGAGGAGATTGGAGGACTGGCGGGAATCGGGTATGGATCGTTTGGACTGCCACGATCGGGAATGGGGGTCGATGCGGGGGATTACGATCAGGACGGGTGGATCGATCTGTTCGTTTCAAATGTAGATCACGAATCATTCTCGCTATACCGAAACGGGAAGGATGAGACGTTTAGTGATGTTGCTTCGGCGACCGGGATTGGGGCTTGGACCAGGCTGCTGAGTGGATGGGGATTGAAGTTCTTCGATTACGATAACGACGGAAACCTTGATTTGATCTTGTGCAACGGACATCCTGACTTGATGGTCGAGCAGCGCATGCAGGATGTTACCTACCAAGAGCCGATGCGGCTCTTCAAAAACGATGGCAAGAGTTTCAGAGATGTGAGCTCGCAAAGCGGTTCGATTTTTTCTCGAAACCTTGCCGCTCGAGGCCTGGCGCTCGGAGATCTTAACAATGATGGGTCCGTCGACGTGCTCGTCAGTACGAATAACGGTGCGCCAGTGCTGCTGCGCAACCGCGCTGGCAGCGATAACTACTGGCTCGGAGTCCGTCTAATCGGCAGAAAAGCAAATATCGACGCAATAGGGGCGAAACTGACGTATCAGGTGGGCGGACTCCAACGACATTTCTTCAAAGTGGGTGGAGGGAGCTATCTCTCATCGCATGATCCGCGGGTTGTTCTTGGTCTTGGTCAAAGTGCAAAGCTCGATTGGCTGGAAATCAAGTGGCCTGCGCCGAGCGATCGTGTGGAAAGGTTCACCGAGCTTCCGGTCAACCGGTATGTGACGATTGTTGAAGGAGAAGGAAAGTGGAAGGCCGCACCCTAAGGTGGTGCTTCTACGTATCGACTATACAGCTCGCTTGTATTGGAGCCGCGCTGAATTCCTGCCCAATTGTCGCTGCCAATCAATCGCAAGATAGAGCGCCGACCGCACAATCAAAAACGCAAACGAAAACCTCAACCGAAGAGGCAGAGCTCCAAAAAGGGATCGACCTCACAAGACAAGGACTCTTTGTGGATGCCATTCCACATTTTCTCGTCGCGAAGGGTCATGTCGACGACGAGTATGCAGCCGAGTTCAACCTCGCGCTGTGTTACGTTGGAACAAAGCAGCATTCTGATGCAATTCGGATACTAACGAAACTCCGCGATAGCGGACACGCGGATGCCAACGTCGAAAGTCTGCTGTCGCAGGCACTGATTGCCAAGGGTCAGCCTAGAGAAGGATGGGAAGCTCTGAAAAGGGCTGCTGTACTGACACCAAAAGCCGAAAAGTTATACGCTTTTGTTGGAGACGCTTGCGCCGACCGCCACGATTACACACTCGGCCTCCAGGTAGTGGACCTTGGACTGCAAAATCTGCCGAACTCCGCCAGACTGCATTACGAGCGTGGGTACTTTCTATCTCTGCTCGACCGCTTTGATGAAGCAAAGGACGAATTCGATCTTCCCCAGAAGCTTGCTCCGCAAAGCGAAGTCGCTATTCTTGCCGAAACACAGAAATACTATTTCGAGGGGAATTTGCCTGACACGATTCGTGTGGCGCGTGCGGCGGTCCGAGAGGGGCGCGCAAATTACCTTGTACTGGCGGTTCTGGGCGAGGCGCTGCTTCGTTCCGGCGCCGTTCCGAGCCAGCCGGAATTTGCCGAAGCGGAAGCTGCCCTGCGAAAGTCGGTTGGAGCAAAGCCTGGCTACCCGACTTCTCAGGTGGCGATGGGTCATTTGCTCTTGTTGAACAATCGACAGGATGAAGCGCTCGAGCACTTGGAAAAGGCCAGAGAACTTGACCCGCGGAATCCTGCCGTTTATGTGCAACTGAGGGCCGCATATCGGAAGCGCGGCGAATCTCAAAAGGCGGAAGAGATGCTCGGGGTGTTGGCAAGACTGAATGCAGAGGAAGCAGCGCGAATTAACGCTGCGCCCGGTGACAGAAGAGCGATCCCTTGATCGAACGATCCTCGACTATTTGCGCCACTTCACCAATGGGAACGGCCGCTCAACGATTCCTCTTCCTTCCTGCACCGAAACAATTCGGTCCGCCTTCAAGTGGCCCAGCTTGGTAATTTCACCGCTCGGCCACGTGATCTCGACAGAGTCCACGTTGTTCCGCTGTCCGAGTCCGAAATGCAAACGAGGGTCCTGCGCAGACTGATAACTCATGCCGCCTTTCCGCTGTTCATACAGTGTGAGGTCTCCGGCAATGACCTTCACGCGCGCGCCGACTGCATCGCGATTCGATTTCGTTCCAATTAGAAAGAGCTGCAGCCAGTGATTGTCGTTACCGCCATCATTACGTAGTAATTGAGGTGCTTGACCGTTGTTGCTGACGAGTATGTCGAGATCACCGTCGTTGTCGAAGTCTGCCACTGCCGCGCCGCGGCTTACAAAAGGCCTTTGGAAATCCGCTCCGAGCGTATCACTCACATTTGTGAAGATGCCGTTTCCAATGTTGCGGAACATCATCTTTGGTTCAGCGTAGCGCACGTCAGATCGGTACTTCTCGATGTTGTCGAGCACGTGGCCGTTAGCCATGAAGAGGTCACGCGCGCCATCGTTGTCATAATCCAGAAATCTCGTGCCAAAGCCGCTCACGTGAAATGTCGAATAAGAAAGTTTGGATCGGAAAGTAGCATCCTCGAACGAGGCATCGCCTTGATTCTCGTAGAGACGCGCAAGCTGTTGATCGAGATGCGTCACGATAAGGTTGAGACGCCCGTTGCCGGTCGTGTCCGCGGCGTCGGTACCCATTCCCGCCTCGAATTGACCGTCCATCCCCACCGCCACGCCGGCGGCGTACCCAACTTCTTCAAATGTGCCATCGCGATTGTTGTGAAAAAGAGAGTTCGGCATGTGATCGTTCGCGACGAAAATGTCTTGCCAGCCATCGTTGTCGTAATCAAATGTGACTACTCCGAGGCCATTTCCGCCCTTGAGTCCGATTCTTGAGCGGATACTGATGTCGGTGAATGTGCCGTCGCCATTGTTGTGAAACAGCGTCGGTGGCTGTCCATGATAGACGTCCGGATGGCAATAGCTGCGCATGCCGGGCCCTCGATCACCGCACCAGAGATTGCGCTCGGGCGACCAATCGACATAATTGGCGACGATCAAGTCCAGTTTGCCATCATTGTCGTAGTCAAACCATGCCGCGCTGGACGCCCATTTTCCCAGGTTCGCGACGCCCGCCTTTTCCGTAACATCTGTAAATGTTCCGTCTCCATTGTTGTGATAAAGGATGCATGCGCCGTAGCCAAGTACCAACAAATCCGGATATCCATCGTTGTCGTAATCACCGATCGCGACTCCCATTCCGAAGAGACCTTCGGCGCCGACGCCCGCCTTTGCCGTCACGTCGGCGAAAGTTCCGTCGCCATTATTTCGGTATAGTGCTCCCCTCGGAGCTCGCGAGGGTTGGTAAAGCTTCGTGATCCCACCGTTCACCAGGTACAAATCCAGCAAGCCGTTCTGGTCGTAGTCGATCCACCCACAGCCGGAACCCATCGTCTCGATCAAATACTTTTCCGTCGACGCAGCATTCTCGTGTTGGAAGCGAATTCCCACTTTGCTGGCGACATCAACGTATTTGACCTTATTCGTTGGGAAAAACATCTCGAATTTCGGCGTCCCGCAGACGATCACACCGCCTAGTCGCGCGAGCATCTTTCGTCGAGAAATTGTGAGCTTATCCTTCAACGACCATCCTCTTACCTAGGAGAAGCGAATGCCGACTAGCCACGCCTGAACCGGAATCTTCTGCGTCGAAAATCCCCCAAAGCTCGAGCCATGAATCCGGCTAGCGACCGCCTAAAAGAAGACGTAGAAGCAGACGACTTAAGATAAGTACTTCCAAAATAAAGAATTAGCTCCGGATTTCAATCAATGTATACAATATGCAATTGTAATGGTCCATTCTTTCCTTTCCGGCCGTTCCCTGTTGCTTTCGGACCTCCGCCTGGAATGCCTTGGCGCCGCGGAACCGCAGAATTCAGCACGGAAAAAGGAGATACAGATGAAAGCGATCCTGCAACGCTGCACTCTTTCACTTCTGCTTGGAGTCCTTTTGCCGCCCCTCGCCGCAGCGCAGGGAACCGCTCAAGACTACCAACGTGCAGCCCTCTTTCAAACCGGCGGACATAGGCGGCTCGCGAACTTCGCGGACGTGCGGCCCCATTGGATCGAAAAGACGAGCCGATTCTGGTATCGCACCATGGATACAAAGGGCACGCGTTTCATGCTGGTCGATGCGGTGCAGAACACCAGCGCACCTGCTTTCGATCACGAACGCCTCGCGGCAGCGATGTCTCGCGCCGCAAAACGCGATTATGCAGTGAATAAGCTGCCGTTCGAAGAGTTCGAATTTATAGCAGATGGCAAGGCGATCAGCTTTCACGTGGGAGAGGATCTCTGGAGCTGCACGCTCGCGGACTACACATGCAAATTCGATTCAGAAGCGAAGAAGGCGAATCGCTACGAGGTGTTGTCGCCAAATCGCCAGTGGTGTGCGTTCGTCAAGGATCACAATCTCTTCCTTCGTTACGTCTCGACGGGAGAAATGATCCAGCTCACTTCAGACGGAGTCGCGGCATGGGATTATGCAACGGAACTGCCTTCCCTTGGACAGATGGTCGAGCAAGGAACGGAAAACTTGAAGCAACATGCGGCAGTGTTTTGGTCACCAGATTCCTCGAAGCTGGTGACTTACCGGCTGGATTCCAGAAATGCCGGGCGATTTACCAGCCTGCAGTTCGTTCCACCCGACCAGCTGAGACCAAAAGCTTTCACGTATGTGTACCCTCTGCCCGGCGAAATGCTCGCAAAGGCCGAACCCATCATCTTTGATGTCATCACGGGCAAGCGCACTGACGTCAAAACTCCCCCTATTGATCTTCCATTCCAGGAGGGGCCGGGCTTTGAATGGTTTCCGGACAGCAAGACCTTCTTTTACGACTACGACAGCCGCGGCGTAAAGAGCATCGAGCTTCGCACCGTGAACGCGGAGACTGGTGAACAGGAAGTTCGCGTCCGGGAAGAATCGGAAAAGTATGTCGACCCGGGCGAGACTTCCCACCGCTTCCTGTACGCATCCGGTGAAATTCTTTGGTCATCGGAGCGCGATGGCTGGAATCACTTGTATCTCTATAAAGAGAAATCCGGTGGCACCGGCAGCCAGCTCACGAAGGGTTCCTGGGTTGTTCATCAGATTGTGTTCGTGGACGAGAAGAACCGGCGGGCGTACTTCCTTGCCGGTGGCCGAGAAAAGGATGAGGATCCGTATCAAGCACGTCTCTACAGCGTGGGTCTCGACGGCAAGGGATTACTCTTGCTTTCGCCGGAAAATGCCAACCATTCCGTCAGCATCTCGCCGAACGGCGAATTTTTCATAGACAACTACTCGCGCCCTGACATACCGGGGGCTTCCGTTCTGCGCCGCACAAAGGACGGCAGTGAGGTGCGCACTCTCGAAAAGGGCGACGCAAGCGCATTGCTTGCCACGGGCTGGAAGTATCCTGAACCATTCCAAGGAAAGAGCGCCGACGGAAAGGAAAATCTTTACGGCCTGATGTGGCGTCCTTCCACTTTTGAGCCGTCTAAGAAATATCCAGTCATAGAGCATGTGTATACCGGGCCGCAGGCGTTCTTCGTGCCAAAGTCTTTTGGAGCAGCCATTGGTCGTGGTGGACTGCAAGGCGTGGCCGAGCTGGGCTTCATCGTTGTGATGATCGACGGACGTGGAACGGCAGGCCGTTCGCGGGCGTTTCACGAATATTCCTATCGCAACCTCGGAGGTGCATTTGACGATCATGTCGCCATGATCAAACAACTGGCCGCGAAGTATCCTTTTGTTGATGCAGATCGAGTGGGCATTTTTGGCACGTCAGCCGGTGGATATGGCGCTGCGCATGCGATGCTGGTCCATCCCGAATTCTACGAAGTAGGAGTTACGATCTCCGGCGACCACGACCCACGGTTGGACAAATCATGGTGGAATGAGCTTTACCAGGGCTTCCCAGTACAGAACGACTACACGCAACAATCAAACGTCACGATGGCTGGCCGGCTTGAGGGGCATCTTTTGATCGAACATGGTGATGTAGACGACAACGTTCATCCCGTTGGCACGATGCGTTTTGTGGATGCCTTGATCAAGGCCAACAAGAGTTTCGACATGCTCTTTGTTCCGAACATGGCGCACGGCGAGCGGAATGACTATCTAGCACGCCGTCGGTGGGACTACTTTGTGCAGAATTTGCTCGGCGTTACGCCTCCGCACAATTTTGAAGTGAAGCCGCAGGAACCGTAAGGCTCCAGTGGGGTCATTGCCGCATAGTCGCGAATCTTAAGAGATTTCGGCGACGATTTCGAAGGATCTTTGAGTGCCCGTCAAAACGACTACTGTGTCTCCGTGAGTTCCAGAGAGTCGGGCCAGCTTTTCGTTCACTGTAATCTTCGAAACCGTCTTGTCGAGCGGCAGTCGTAACTTTACGTGGATCTCTTTGGGAGCGTTTCCCTTGCTGAGGCTCACATGCGCAATCAATTTGTCCTGTGTCGAATTCAGTTTCATGTCAAAATCAACCTTTCCCCAGCTGGTTGGTACGCCATCCATCCGGGTTTCCTTGCCGGAGACGAGCCAGTCGCGCGGCACACCTTTCGCGAAGTACAGGCGGTCTTCCTCGGAATCTTCAAGCAGCAGCAGCCAGCGAACCAGCAACGGAATTGTTTGTTGTGCTGGGATGCAGAAAAGCGCCGTGCTGCCGTCAATGCCCGAAACTTCGCCCGCCGTCCAACTGCCGCGCGTGTGATCGTGAAACCGGTGCGCATAGAGAAACAAGAGGTACTCCTCGATCCGATCCAACCGCAGAAGCATTTGCGCGTAGCCGTATGAAATAAATCCCAGGATGGCGCGTTCTCCTTTGCGTGCGGGCCCTACGTTTGCCACAACGCCCAAGGTGGTCGCGCCGTAAGCACGCATGCAATCAATCACGAGATTCGCCAAAGATCGCGGCAACACGTCCGCCTGAAGCAGTTCGGCATACGGCCGATGCGGCCAGCCTTGCGGGCTGGGGTGCTCCTTTTCCAGAGACTCTCGGAAGAACAGGTTTGCGCCAGGGTAGGTTCCGATGTACGGCGGATTCAAGTCCCTGCGAACGCTTTTTTCGATTGACCTTCTGACTGCTGCTTCGAGCACCTTGCTCCGATCGCTCCAGGAAATTGCGTTGGCATGTGCGGCCGATGAATTTGCGGATGACTGGATTTGCGGCCACACCTTTGCGAGGTCTCGCAAACCCCTGGCCGCAAACGCGCTGTTCGCGTACGGCAACCACCATATGTTCGGATTTGACATGAGACACGAATCCGATTCGCTCCAGCCATGGATCAAGCCGTGCCCTGGGTCATCGTTAGGAAGTCTCATGCTCGTTTCATGTAGTTCGCTGAGTAATTCGGCCGTGGCTAGGATTTTCTTTTGATGTTTGTGTAGAGTGGCCGAATCTTTGGTGTAGCGGAAGTAACGCGCCAGCAGAGACAGCGTCAGTCCGAATTGCGCTGTCTCTGGCCCTCGCATGTTCACCATGCCCAGATCGTCCACGAAGTCCGAAAAATAGTTGTCTATGATCTGTCGCGCCGGTTCGAGCCTACCCCATTCGAGGTTGCTGTATACGGCGCTCGTAAAAATATCCTGAAAACCGTCGTACTCCGAGCCGTAGTAGTCGCGATCCACTGCTCCATACTTGGGGTAGACGCCGCCGGGGCGGACCATCAATTCCTTCGCGAAAGCGTGTTTCGAAAGATCGACCCATTCTTGTTTTGGCAGCGAGACCTTGGCCATGTCTGCAACTTGTTTGTCCCAATAGTTCGCGAATATAAGCAGCGCGCGGTAAAACGCGGCCGCTGACGGCTCTTTTCTACGCGGAGGAAATGCCGGGTAACTGTAACCGTAAACGGTCTTTGCAACCTTTCCGTTTTCGATTCGTGACGTGCGATGCCAAGTTTGCACGATGAATTTGTCGCGTGCACGTACATCGCCGAACACGACGACTTCTACGTAAGCTTCATCATGGATGGGCATTACTTTGCGGACCGCAGGCATCCATCCGCCGATTAATCCTTCCCAGCGTTTCTTAGCGACTTCTTTCGTCAGCTCCGGAAAATTCTGCACTGGATGGTAGGTTCGGGTGTTTCCAGCGGGAAAAACCGGCATCGTGTCATTGCATTCTTTCGTTCCTACGATGGTATTCCACGGCAAACGCCATCTTTCGTTTTCATCGTTTGCTGAACCCTGAGGTGGTGCAGCAGACCTCACCCGTTCCGGATCGGGGTCCTTCCCACCTTCGAGCAAGTGATCTGCGAGCAAGTCGGCTCCCGCCAAGCCGATGTCGTCCAGATTCAGTCCCAGATAGGATGGCGTTGTCTCGGCGAAGTTAGCTTCTGCGGTCTTCGGCAAGACCCGAGCGTGTCCCCGCGAAGAAATGAAAGTGATGGCGCCGTCCCGTGTTCGTACGTCCTCATACACTTTCCAGTCGAGTGAATTCAATTTAAACCCGCACACTAGGGTATGGCCTTGAATGTCGGGTGTTTGATCCGCCGGTCTGTCAGCTGCTGTATCGTCTTCAGAAATGTTCGGTACGTCCAACCGGACAGCGGCTTCCGACAGGCAAGGAACTCCCAATGCGGTTACTGCCAGATCTTGAAGGAATCGCCTACGGTCCATGCGCTTCTCCTTGGCCAACTATTTCCCGAACTTGCAACTTCCAGCCCCCAGCAAGGATGCGGTTAGTGCGGGAGGCAAACATTTCCGGGGTTCCGGCATAGTTATTTTGCAGTCGGGATCGTGCCGTAGAATTTCCAACTTGATTGAAATTCGCGTGTCAGCGGTTGATGCTTCAAATCTGCGCGAATCAGTTCCACAGGAAAACTGTTTTCCTGCAGGATCGCGTCGTGAAATGCGCGATTTGTCATTAGTCCTGAATCAACCAATTCCTTGTGGAGAGATCGGAACTGAAGCGCGCCAAGAAGGTAAGCGCATTGATAAAGAGGGCTGTAGGAACCGTCAAACGACCGCCGCACTTCTGCAGTTGCATTGTCCAGTTCGTGTCCTACGTTCTGAACCAGGAAGTCTACGCACTGTTGCGGTGTCATGAGTCCAAGGTGGAAGCTCAGGGAGAAAATGACCCGCGCGCACCGGTGCATCCGCCAGAACAGCATTCCCACACGTTGTTCCGGAGTCTTCGCAAAACCGAGGTCCCAAAACAACATTTCCCAGTACAAAGCATTCCCTTCGCCCCAGAAGGGCGTCTCGAAGATTTGCCGGTAGCTCCGGTAACGTTCCGCCATAAATTTTTGCAAATTATGGCCCGGAATCAGTTCATGAAAAACTGTCGCGCGTGCGAACGGAATATTGTTACCGCGCATACTCATCATTTTTTGTTCAAAGGTCATCGTGTCCGTCGGATAAGAAACGCTGATCACATCACCCCCGGTAAAGAACGGGTTCACCAGTTGGCGCTCAGGTGTCATCATTTCCATCCGCCAGCTTTCTTTCGCTAATTCAGGCACTGTTACGAGGTTGTTTCGTTCGACGAAGTCAATGCCCTCGAGGGCCAGCTTCCGGATCTCTTCAGGCTGCTGGCCAGGAGCAACGTGCATCTCCTTCACCTTCTCCAGTGCTTTGTGCCAGTCGTCGCCGAAACCCATTTCGCGCGACGCACGCGTCATTTCATGTGTGCACCAGGACATTTCGTTCTTCGCCAGTGCAATCAGCTCTTCTGGGGAGTAGGGAATCATGGCGTCAGCGAGTTCAACCAGTAGGGCCTCGCGGCCAACGGGGTCTCCAATGATCGTGACTTTATCGTCGGACTTAATTCCTACCAGCTTTTCGGTCAGAAATTTCGAATAACCATCGAGTGCCTGATCCGCTTCCTTGTAGGGCTCTGCCACCCACCATGTAAATTCCGGGTCGTATCTGTTGTAGTTGGTGAACCACTGCTTAAGCGTCTCGCGCAATTGATTCACAGTGAGCGATGCGCGCCTTGCTACTGTCTTACTCGCGCGAATCGGCTGTACCGTAGCTGAAGAAGTTGGAGCCGCGGTCGAAGTGGGTTCTTTTAGTCCTGATTCCTCTACTTCTCGCAGTGCCAATATTTCCTTCACGATCCCATGAAGCGCATCTGCTGCTTCCATTGGTTTCGGAGGTTCCATTTGCCGTCGAGAGTCCTCGAGACCCAGTATTGCCGTGGAGAAGGGAATCAGCGGCGCCATTTCCTCCCGCTGCAGCTTTCGAATGTCCAGTTGATGCAGCGCGTGGCGGAGGTGGTTTTGCAGCAACAGGTAGTCAATCTTTCCGTCTTCGTTGAGACTTGTGAATTCAACCGACGCAAGCTGCTTCTGCCAGTCTTCATAAAACTTGCGGAAGCGAGCTTCCCGGACCGGAGAGACGGGCGCGTTGTAGACTCGCGAAAGACTTTCACGATCCCTGGTGTAACGCTCAATCATGTCGCGCAAATCATGCGCTGATGTTTTCAGCGCAGAGCTGGCGCAGGCCGTGATTGAGAAGCCGAATGTCGACGAGAGCAGTCCCATGGTGAGGACGAAAAAGATCCGGAACGGTCTATGCATGGACACTCCAGCGGGTTAACCCGTGGCGATAGAGACTAGCAAACCCAAAGATAGTATACAATATACGATGTTCAGAACTCTCTCAGCCGTGCTTTGTAAGGAGCACTGATGACGTTCTCCCTTTTCCGCCGCTATCTTCTTTCTTTCCTTTCGGTTCTCGTTTTCCTCGAGGTGTTGAGTTTTGCCGCCTCGCCTCAGGGTTCAGTCGGCGAAGAAGCCCAACCCACCTTAGGTCCCATGCTTCTCTCCGACGGGACAATCTCCTTGAATACTCCGGACTTCACGCTGGTCCTGGTTCGGTCCTCGCAAACCGTTGCGGCACTCAAGACGAACACCTCCGAAGCATTTGATTTCACGCCTGGCGACCTGTTAGTGGAACGTTCAAAGGACGGTTACTACCACCTTGGCGACCTTGATCTTCGCCTTCGAGTAGGCACGAATGGGGATTGGAAAAGTTATTCAACGGCGTTGAAACGTGCTCCCGTTCTTACGATTCCGCCATCTGGGAAAGTTCTCGCAGCAGCCGACCTTTCCCCGACTCTGTCGCCCGACATTCCGCTTCGCGTCGCTCGTGCCTGGCTAATTGAAGACGGCAAACTTGTTCTTCGCTTTACACTGGAGAATAAATCCAAGGATTCCGTACAAATCGGTTCGCTCGGAATTCCGATGATCTTCAACAACATCCTGAATGATCGTTTGCTCGAGCAGGCACACGCCAAATGTGTTTTCTACGATCCCTACATTGGTGAGGATGCCGGTTATCTGCAGGTGACTCGTCTTAGTGGCTTTGGTCCCACACTAGTTGTTGTCCCCGATGGTAAGACTCCGTTCGAGGCATACGGTCCGATTCTCGGCAACCGCCGATCAGAAACGGCCCTGGTTATTTTTCATGATCCGACTCCGCGAGGCGTTACGTTCGAGGGCTTTTACGATTGGATGGTTCACAGTCAGGCGTTTGCGGAGGACGAATGGAAGGACGCGAATCCGTGGAATCCGCCGACTTCAATAACTCTGGCTCCTGGTGAATCGAAAACCTATGGCGTTCGGTTTCTGGTTTCCGATTCGATTCGTAATATCGAGTCCACGCTCGCGGTAAATGGGCGACCCGTTGCCGTTGGGATTCCGGGTTACGTTCTACCCACCGATCTGGATGCCAAGCTCTTCCTCAAATATGCCAAGCCCGTGAAATCTGTCATGGCCGAACCCTCTGGCTCCATCGAAATCGATGAAGCAGGATCCGCATCAAAGGGTTGGAAGGCGTATACGCTTCATGGAAAATCGTGGGGCCGCGCACGACTCTCAGTCACGTATTCAGATGGCTCCCTACAAACGATCCACTATTTTGTGACAAAGCCTTCGTCGCAAGTCGTTGCGGACATGGGCCACTTCCTCACGACGAAACAATGGTTTGTTGATTCGAAAGATCCTTTCCGTCGCAGCCCGTCGGTCATGAGCTACGATCGCGAGACGAATCAAATTGTCATGCAGGACAGCCGAGTCTGGATTGCGGGTCTCGGTGATGAGGGTGGGTCCGGTTCCTGGCTGGCTGCTGCCATGAAGGAATTTGGTCAGCCCGACAAGCAAGAACTGCAGAAATTGGAGCAATTTGTGGACGAAGTTCTGTGGGGAGGCTTGCAATACAAGGACGGGCCGAAGAAATTCGGTGTCCGCAAGAGTTTGTTCTATTATCAGCCCGATCAACTTCCTGCAAACGATTACCGTAGCGATCTGGATTGGACTACCTGGACGAGTTGGAATAAACAAGCTTCGGAAAAAATTGACCGTTCCTATAACTATCCTCATGTGGCTGCGGCTTACTGGTCTCTCTACCGTCTGGCCCGAAACAATCAAGGACTGGTCACCAATCATCCATGGGATTGGTATCTGAATCAGGCTTACGAGACTTCGATCGCAATGACGAGCGAAGGTGTCGGCTATTCCGAATTCGGTCAGATGGAAGGCGACATCTTTGTGCAAATTCTTGATGATCTGAAACGCGAAGGGGAATCCACCGAAGCCGCAACGCTCGAAGCCAAAATGCGTGCGCGCGCGGAGCGCTGGCGCGCGGAGCCGTATCCTTTTGGGAGTGAAATGCCCTGGGACTCGACTGGTCAGGAAGAGGTTTACGCGTGGATGAAGTACTTCGGTTTTCAGGACAAGGCCGACATCACACTCAATGCCATACTCGGATATGACCCCACGATTCCGCACTGGGGATACAACGGTAGCGCACGCCGCTACTGGGATTTTTTGTACGGAGCCAAGTACAGCCGCATCGAACGGCAACTCCATCACTACGGTTCAGGAATAAATGCAATTCCCGTGCTTGCTGCTTATCGAGAACATCCGGATGATCTTTACCTTCTGCGTGTTGGGTATGGCGGCGTCATGGGTTCGTTGACAAACATCGACCAAGACGGTTTCGCCTCCGCCGCGTTCCATTCGTTCCCTGACATGCTGAAATTTGATCCACTTTCCGGTGACTACGGTCCCAACTTCTTCGGCCATTCGATGATCACAGCCACATATCTTGTCCGGCACCCGGATTTTGGCTGGGTTGCTTTCGGCGGAAATGTGCGGAGGAAGGGCAATAGTGTGATTGTGACTCCGCGAGATTCCTTCCGGAGCCGCGTCTACATTGCCTCCTTGGGCCTCTGGCTGACTCTGGATTCCGGGACTTTTGAAAACGTCGAAGTCAATGAAAAAGGCGGAACCGTGCGGGTCGAACTCTCTCGCGCAACTAATTTCAGGTCTGTCGCGCGGCTTCACATCGAACAGCCTGCGAAAGTGCGCGGCATCGATATTTTCCGACCGATCACTCCCTTCCCGTTCGAGCGCGGTGCGTACAGCGTACCGCTTCGCGAGGCCTCGTACTGGATCGAGCTAGCTCCGCAGAAACTCTAACCCGGTTTCAAGCTCCGGCTGACCAGCTGCATAGGAGCTTTCATGACCTTGACAAACTTCAACTTGGGCAGAGCGGCGTGCACAAGCTGCCATGGTGATAGCGGTGAAGGCACTCCTTTGGGACCCGATCTAACGGGCAAAAAATGGTTGTGGAGCGACGGCAGCTATTCCGGAATTAAGAAAACGATAACCGAAGGTGTGTCGCAGCAAAACAATATCGCAGCCCCATGCCGCCTATGGGCGGGGCGCAACTTACGCCCGACCAGATATCAGCGCTCGCTGCGTATGTGTAGGGCCTGAGCCATCACTCATCGCCCAATCGCCATTGATCGGCTGGCGTGTTCCCGTAGACTATTCGAACGTGCGCGTCGAGATTCTGGCCGATAATCCGGAGCTAGAGGCGAAGCCGTATATGGTGCGCAGGGCATTCCGTTTGTCGGCTTGGTCTCAACCTGTATTTCTCCCATGATCGGCACAAAAAGGGCTTTGCTGGCTGTTGAAGAACTATAGTTCCATCCAGTAATCAGGTTTCGTTTCCGCCGGGCTCCTCCCGCGCCAGCTCCACACTCTTGACTCTCGCCGCATTCGTATCAGCCTGCGCCGTTTCGTCTGCACTCATGCGAGATTTACGGGTCGTCATGCGAGTGCGTATTGACAGGCTTCTTGGCTTTGAAGTCGATGGCCATTGAAACGAAGCTGAGTGAAGTGGAAGAAGGCCGTGGAAGTACACTCGAGCAGCGCGATGTTTGCGTAGAATATGGCAATTTAGTCGCATGAGTCCTTCGGAAGAGATAGGGATGATGCCGACTATTTATGCAAAGCACTGACACAGGGAGTCGAGAATAGAAGAATTGATGGCGTTCCAATTCGTATCTACAGCGTGGCAAAGACAATCGCTGACTGTCTCAAGTACCGCAAGAAACTTCACGGCAATCTCGCCGGAAAAGTGCTGCGAGAAAGTATCGCTCGAAGGAAATGTAGCGAACAAAGACTTCGGCATTTCGCAAAAATATGCCGCGTGCAAAAACTGGTTCATGCGGCATATTCTTTGGTTGCGCAATCGCAGCATTGATCGGACTTTATGTGAGGCTGATGAGAGCACTAATAAGACGGATTCTCGCTTCGAGCGTGGTTGCGCTAGGAATGGGAATCGTCGCCATCTTTAGCACGCCCTCCCCGATTGCCGGAAATTCAAAACAGATACCTACTTTGGGTCGGGGAAAGTATCTCGTGGAATCCGTCGCAATATGTTTCGAGTGTCATTCAGAGCGCGAATTCTCAAAGTTGGGTTGGCCCATTCCGCCAGGCCGTGTTGGCGGTGGCCGCGTCCTGAGCGGTGAGAGCACGCCTGAGCCAGTGGTCGCACCCAATATTTCCCCAGATACGACCACTGGAATCGGAGAATGGTCCGATGATGAAATAATTCGTGCCATTCGCGAAGGCGTTGGAAGAGATGGGAGATTACTGAATCCCGAGATGCCTTACCGCTATTTCCGTGGTCTAAACAGCGTTGAACTTCGTTCTATCGTGATATATCTGCGTTCAATTCCAGCTGTTAGTCATACTCTCTCCAAGATGGCCAAATACGAACCCGGAAATCACCCACCAACAGTGGCGATGGATTCAATTCGACTCACTAGTTCGTCAAATACTGTGAAACGTGGAGAGTACCTTGTTCGACTTGGTGGCTGTGAGACGTGCCACACGCCGACCAACCAGGAAGGATTTATCCCTGGGATGGAGTTTGCTGGTGGCACCGTTTTTCGTCACGACAATCAAGCCGACGCAAGTTCTAATCTGACGCCTGACCCATCCGGTATTGGTGCAATGAACGAGCAAAAATTCATTCAAATTATTAGGACAGGAAAGTCGGGCACTAGGGCCCTCAACTCCGCGATGCCTTGGTATTTTTATCGCAATATGACTGATAGTGACCTGAAAGCCGTGTTCGCTTACCTCAAGGCGCTACCGCCTATACCACATAAAATTGATAACTCCCAACAAGCGACCCTGTGCCCCAAATGCCGCAACCAACATGGTCTCGGGAACCAAAATTGAATGCGAGAAGGAGCGTCAGCTACACTTGGGGCGACAGATACAAAACTGTACGACTGGTGGGTACTTGATTGATTCATGGAGCCGCCTAAATCCTCTATTTGTAAGCAACAGCAATGAGGGTTACAGGCGTTTGTGTCCGGGGATTCTTTTCCGGAGCCACGGAGGCTTTGTACCGTCTCACGCATGAGCCGGATACCATTTCATTACAAAAGTGACCTTTCACTGTGGGTCGATGCGTGGAGCCTAGGCCGGAACATTTGACCCGGATTAGATCAAGGTCAGGGTCCGCTGTTCGGTGAGAACAGAAATCATCCCAGTCCCAATTGCCAACAGTTCCATCAATAAAATGTTCGATAATGTCGCTGACCTCTTGCTGAGTTCGCGTAATCATGCTGACGCTGTCGAAGTTCTCGTTTTTGTCGCAACCGATGAAAATCTTATATGACAAACGAGAACTTGTCTTCGTGGAGGCTGTAGCGAGTCGATTTTCATCGCACGGACATGCGTGCAGGCAGTAAATCCTTGGCGCTAGCGCTAACGGTCGCGTATAGTTCCACGCGACCGAGCGTTTGCAAGCTCGACAGGAGGTTGCCGATTGAATCACCGCACCCGGTTACATGTGCCGTTCTTTGCTGCTGTCTTTGTGCTGCCAATACTCTGCAATTCGGCCTCCCTTGTCGCCGTTGCGCAAGATATTCCAGCCTATCGAGATCCGAAACGTTCCGTTGAGGAGCGAGTAGCAGATCTAGTAAGGCGCATGACGTTGGAAGAAAAAATTGCTCAACTGGAAGGCACCTGGCAAAACAGGGGAAATCTCAGGGATCTAAATCAGTTATTTGTTGATGAGAAGGGTGGAGTTGTTCCGGAACGTGTTGCAGCGGTTCTGAAGAACGGGTTGGGACAAATGTCGCGGCCGAGCGAGCAACGCGGACCGCGGGCGATGGCTGAATTCACCAACACGTTGCAGAAATGGGTGAAGGAAAACACTCGACTCGGAATCCCGGTCCTGTTTCACGAGGAATGTCTCCACGGGCATGCTGCTCTGAAGGGCACGTCTTATCCGCAAGCGATTGCGCTGGCCTCGACATGGGATGCGGCGTTGGTCCACGACGTGTTTTCAGCTGTCGCGGGGGAAGTCAGGGCCCGAGGCGCACAGCAGTGCCTGGCACCGGTGCTGGACCTCGCGCGCGATCCGCGCTGGGGCCGCACCGAAGAGACGTATGGTGAAGATCCCTATCTTGTTTCGCACATAGGTGTGGCGGCAATTCGTGGTTTGCAAGGAAACGGTCCCAGCATCGACAAGGCGCATGTCATTGCGACGGCGAAACACTTCGCCGTACATGGCCAGCCCGAGGGCGGCACTAACGTTGGGCCCGGCAACTATTCTGAGCGCGTGATTCGGGAATATTTTTTGAAGCCTTTTGAAGCAGCCGTTAAAGAGGGACATGTCCAAACTGTGATGGCTTCCTACAATGAGATTGACGGGATTCCATCTCACAGCAACAAACACCTTTTGGACGACATCCTTCGCCACGAGTGGGGATTTGATGGCCTTCTCGTCTCGGATTATTTTGGCATTACGGAATTGCGTACTGTCCATAACGTCGTCGGCTCAAATGAAGCCGCTGCCAAACTCGCGCTCGAGTCCGGAGTCGATATTGAGTTACCGTTTGCGGAGGCCTACCCAAGTCTGATCGAACAGGTAAACCAGGGGAAAGTGTCAGAAGAATTGGTAGACCGCGCACTCGCCCGCGTTTTGCGATCGAAGTTCCTGACTGGTCTGTTTGAAGATCCGTATGTGGATCCGGACTATGCGGAAAACATCACAAATTCCGTGGAACATCAACGACTCGCGTTGAAAGCGGCGCACGAGGCCATCATTCTGTTGAAGAACCAGGGGAATTTGCTGCCGCTGGAAAAATCCAAATACCAGCGTATTGCGGTGATCGGGCCCAACGCCGCCGACGTGCATCTGGGTGGATACAGCAACAAGCCCGGGCGCGGAGTGAGTGTACTTGACGGCATTAAAGCAGAGCTAGGACCCGGTTCTCAAGTACTTTACGCCGAAGGTTGTAAGATCACCGAGTCTCTTCCTGACTGGGACGCGGACAAAGTTGTGCTTGGTGACGCAACTCTCAACAAAAATCGCATCAACGAAGCGACAAAGGTCGCAAAAAAAGCTGATCTGGTGATTCTAATCCTCGGAGGTAACGAACAAACCTCCCGCGAAGCCTGGGCAAAAAATCATCTTGGCGATCGCGATAGCTTGGACCTTTTGGGAGACCAGGATCAGCTCGTCAGGGGAATCCTCTCCACCGGAAAGCCGACGGTCGTCGTCCTGCTGCATGGTCGGCCAAACTCGATCAACTACATTGCGGAGCACGTGCCAGCGATTCTCGAAGGATGGTATCTCGGGCAGGAAGGCGGTACCGCAGTAGCCGACGTGCTCTTTGGGAACTACAATCCGGGTGGCAAGCTTCCGATCAGCGTACCGCGGTCCGTGGGACAATTGCCCGACTATTACTATCAGAAGCCATCGGCAAAGCGGGGCTATCTCGGCAGTACGACGGAGCCCCTGTTTCCATTCGGTTGGGGCTTGAGCTACACAACGTTTAAGTATTCAAACCTTCGGGTTGTGTCGGACACCATCGGCCCAGAGGGACAAACGAAAGTGATTGTGGACTTAACCAATACTGGCACCATTCGTGGCGATGAAGTCGCTCAACTCTACATCCACCAGAAAATCAGCTCGGTGACGAGACCGATCAAGGAATTGCGGGGATTCCACCGAATCTCCCTGAGTCCGGACGAGACCAAGACCATCGAATTTACGCTCGGGCCCAAAGACCTCTCATACTTAAATCGTGAAATGCAACGAGTGGTGGAACCGGGCATATTTGAATTGATGGCCGGTGGAAACTCAGTTGACCTGATCACCGCTACGCTGAGTGTTGTGAACCGCTAGTGTTTCTTCGTTGTCGAAGGATTTAGGTCATGCGAAGACGCAAATGTGAGAGTCAGAAGTCTTGCTTTTTCCTATACTTAGAGTTTCGCTTCGCTGAACAAAACAGTGAAATTCTGTCGGAAAAATCCACGAAAAAGTAACAAGGGAAACTGCCGGGAAAAAGTTCTGCGTTATCAAGCACTTATATTTCTGGCGGAGAGGGGGACTTAAACACCAAGCTTTGCGGAAGGTGCCTTTTACAAGGGAAATTACCGGGATCTCCTTTACTAAAGCGAGTACTAAAGCGAGGTTGAAAGTGCACGAGAGCCAGAACGGCTTCAACTGCATTATTGAGAGAAGGGCGAAGCTCATCCGTACTGATATCTACGTCGCTTGATCTCTACTGCCTTTCCTTTCTGACTTGACGCGACGCCGGGAGTGGGCAGAGTTTATTCCAAAAAATGTTCAAAGGACTTGAGGATAAACTGGTCCCTAATCGGAGACCCTGCCGCTAGGAATATGCTCAATTCAAGGAAGTTGCTGGTGAAGACCTTGGGGGGCGTGCCCAATTTCACCCCGACCATTCGGGAAAAAGAGGTCTGAAAGGCCCGCGGTGTTTTTGACCTGGGCGCGGCCGATTGGCGATCACACGTCGGAACTGCACTCGAAAGATGCTAAACTTCGGCCACGCGAAGTTTCCCATGTCAGCTAATTCTTCATCCTCAATTGTCCGCTTCGGCACTTTCGAGGTGAACTCACAGACCGGTGAACTACGCCACAGAGGACAGAGAGTTAAGCTCCAAGAGTAGCCGCTTCAAGTGTTGGCTTGAACGGCCAGGGGAGAGTGCTGGCGTCCGGCCGGTCCGCCGCCACTGGTGAGACCCGCAAAAGACCGCTGAAATGTGGTGTTCCATATTTATGGCATTCGTGGGAGAATCGGTCTATGAAAGAGCAAGCCATTCGGACGACCGTCGATATCCCCGCTTCCCTTTACCGCAAGCTTAAGGAGCAAGCTGCCGCGCAAGGACGGTCGATCCGCGAATTGATCCTTTCGGGCGTGCGGGTCACTCTCATCGAGGGCAAGCGTCCTCGTTCCAAGAGGGTCAAGTTTCCCCTCATCGCGTCAGATGGGCCGAAAGTCGATTTGACCAACGAACAGATCTATGAACACATTGAATTTCCTTGATGCCAATGTTTGGCTGGCACTGCTGTGGGGTCGACATATTCATTCCGAAAGGGCGCGGGAGTGGCTTGAGAAGTACCCAGAAGAGAAGTTCTTTTTCTGCCGATTCACCCAGTTGACAGTACTTCGGCTTCTCACATCGGCAGCTGTGATGGGAAACGACGTGAGAAAAATGACCGAGGCCTGGGAATTATGGGACAAGGTTTGCGCGGACGACAGGGTTGCATACCTGTCAGAACCCGAGGCACTAGAGCCTGAATTCCGCCGGCAGTCTAGGCTCGGAACTTCTTCCCCTAAAGTGTGGGCGGATTCCTATCTTCTGGCATTCGCAACCGAGGCGGGTTTGAAGCTTGTCACATTCGACCGAGCGCTTCGTTCACGAGGCTCCGAAGTGCTAGTTCTTTAGGTCATGCAGTTCGGCGTCGGGTACCCAGCTAGATAGGCTAGCCATGACCTCGCAACTGCGACAAGAGCCTCTCTGCCGGGTACATGGATGCGTCTTCGGTGTGTTGGCCCTTGAAGGCGAGCCAGTCGATCCTTGCCTCTAGCCGCGGTCGTTTACAAAGTTCCACAGCACCGCGAGGAAGTTCCGCTCGATTGATGGCTGCATATATTGCAGCAGAAGTATAGTTGCTAAAATCCAATGGCGGAGAGGTGGGATTATATTGACCCAGTTTTCGCAACTCCGTTTGTTCTATCACTTCACTCGTAATACCTGCATTTTCTGTCGCTTAAGGCCGAGTCTCAGCAGTCTTATCCGTCTTAGCAATGGCCTCCAGTCTCTCCTATGGACATCGAAAGCGATCAAAAAAAGTAACATGAGTAACAAACCCAGAACTCCTTTGTCCCAACCTCGGACAAAGTTTTTCGAGCGCCAGGGAAGTGACGGCATACTACGGCGGCATACTACGGCTGGTCGTCTTGATCCTCGGTCGAGTGAAGTTCGGGCAGCATGCGCTGATGCAGGATTCGAGAAACTAGAATGCCACCGCGCTCCTGACGGTAAAACACGACGTGCTTGCCACGCTCCAGACGACGCAAGCCAGGGCGAACCTCATCACAGAGTCGGTCTAACGCCGGATTTTCGGACAGCGTCTGGCAACAAACCTCAAGCTCCCCGAGGTAACGGGCGGCTTGGGCTTTGCCCCATGTGCGAAGGGTGTAATCGCCGATGCTCAGCAAGTCGGCCTCAGCACGACGCGAAAAACGAAACGCAGCCACGGCTAGCGCGGCGACACAGGAAGCTTAAGGGCCTTACGGACACGCCCAAATACGTTGCCCTCGGCGATACCGCTGGCGTCGCCAGCGTCAATAGCCGCTTTCAGCGCGGCAATTTTCGCTTCGTACTGCTGTTCCTCGCGCTCCAAAGTCCGCAACCCAGCGCGCACGACCTCACTGGCGTTTTCGTAACGACCGGTCTTAACTTTTTTAGCGACGAAACGATCAAGCTCGTCGGTCAAATTGACGTTTCGTGTAGGCATGACCGAGGCCCTCCCCATGGATGCAGATTTCGAGTTCACTGTAGCACGGCTGGCAAAGATTGCCAATAACAACAATTTTGTTTGCGCCACAGACCGTCAAGAAAAGCTCATTCGTACTGGGGCCGAAACGACTGGCCTTAGTGTGACGAACTTCATCCTGGATAGCGCCTGTTTGCAGGCAGAACGCGTGCTCGCCGACAAACGCGAGTTCATCGCGTCTCCTAAACAGTGGAATGCGTTTGTCGAGGCCCTCGACAGACCGGCTCAGATAAAACCAGAGTTAGCTCGCCTTTTTTCCGAAACTGGCGTTCTAGAGCGCGAGTCTCGGAAGTGACGAGCAGTTCTCCGCACGAAAATAGACCGCCCCTTTCTGTCATTGAAAAGCTGACGAAGGACCATGACCCGTCATCGTTTGACGGCGGAAAATCGTCCCTTAATGATTGGCTCCGCCGATTCGCCCTCACAAACCAACAGAATGACTCGGCCCGCACCTATGTCCTTCATCGGGCTGGTAAGGTTGTGGGCTATGACTCTCTCTCTGCAGGCTCAGTCCGCAGCGAAGAGTCGCCGGCGCGCATCGCAAAAGGACTCGCAAAGCATCCGATTGGCGTCATTTTGCTTGCGCGTCTTGCGGTTGACCACACTGAACACGGAGGGGGGCTTGGCAGGGCTATGCTGGTTGACGCTTTGTCGCGAGCTATGACCGCAGCCGATGCGATCGGGGCTAGGGCGATGTTGGTTCACGCTTTCGACGAAGACGCTGTGGCCTTCTACAGAAAATTCGGATTTGAACCCTCACCACTTGATCCCAAACAACTCATGCTGCTGATGAAAGACCTCTGCGCAACCCTGCAGTCAGTTGGTTTGGGCTAAGACCGTTCATTGAGGATCGTGGTCGAACCTTGCGCAGTTATTGCCGGGCAGGTGCGTCGTCCTCCAGATGCGGGCCCAGGATCCAGTGTCGCTCAGTGGTCAAACCCAAAAATCTGCGTGCCTCACCGTTTATCCCACCGATTCCATTTGTGTGGAACACCCCGCCGCTCGCGACTAGTTCAAGACCCCGAAGCGCAGGAAGGAGCCAAGATGCTTCGCATCTTGTTGCGAAGCAGCGCCACTATGGCGGACTGAAATAGAGCCGCATAATTCACAACTTCCTCCTACAGAACTTCCCTGGCATGACAAATACTATGACTATGCTACGTTTCGCAGCCCGGGATTCACGGAGCGAAAGCATAGGTCCATTTCACCGCGAATCGCGTTTCTCGCACTTGCGGAGGGTTTGCCGGTGCAATGCTGGCGAATTGCGTCCCCACGTTGTAGATAATGTAGAAATCGCTGTCCGGACGATAGTTATACCTCAAGCGAACATTGGCACTCACCGCCTGCGTGTTCGAAGTATCCATTTGAATCAAGCTTGTAAACGTCAAGAACCGAGTGAAGGAATAATTTCCCTGCACGCTCGCCAGCGCCACCGAAAAGTGTCCATTCGTCAACGGCAATCGAAATCGGTCCCACGTCTCCGAAGCCGAGATGGAAAACTTCGCCGTGGGCCGATAGTTGGCACGCACGCGAAATTCATTCAACGTGCCACCGTAGTACCCGCCAAATCTTTCAAAGAAATTGTAGGTAAACCGCCGCTCCTTCCCGGACCCGTAGGTGAGCTGATGCCGTGCGAAATGATAGAGGCCATTCGGAATGAACACGTTCTTGTAGATGTGGAGAGGCGTCGTGATTCGCTGCGTAAATACATCTGCGATGTCATCATCGGTGTAGCCGCCGTTATTGAATTCCGCTCGATACGTCCCTTGCCACTCTTGTGTTTGCACGACACCTTGAGTGTCTGGCGCATGAAGAATAAAGCCCTCGAACTGCATCTCGCGGACTCCTTTGATTGCCGGTCTGACTTTAAACGTCAGATCGCCATTGGTTTGGTTCGCATCCGTGATTTCAATAAATCCCACTTCAGGATTGAAGTTCGCCCCAATTTTCCTTCGTTCGAATCTTCCCTCTACCCAATTCGAGCGGTAGGACAGCGAAGCGCCGACATCACTGTTCCCGCTGGGTTCCCCGGGCGATTGCGTGCCCGCCATATGCGCATCCACCAGCCAATCCCTGAAGAAAGCCAAGCGCGTATCGATCCCTCCAGTCTGATTGAAGCTATCCAACACGTTGCCAGACCGCTTATCGATGCCCATCACACCTATATACGATCCGCCCCACAGCGATTCCTTTAAGCGCACCACCGCGTAATTCCCGTAAGGATTCGGGCCACTCGACCGAGTGTCCACATCCATCAGCCCAAATTGCAAACGGCCGATCGTGCCCGTCAGTTTCGCGCCGCCATTGACCGGCACTTGGTTACCCGTTTCCGAATCGATCCCGATTTGCCGACTGAAGAATAGTTTGTCCTGTTCACCTAGACTGAAATCGAAAACCCCAGCGTTCTCCAGAAAGAATTGGCGCTTTTCGGGAATGAAAATCGGAAAAGGAGTCAGATTGAATTGCTGCTGATCCACGTCTGTCGCCGAAAAATCGGTATTCCCCGTAACGTTTAACACCATGTTGGAGCGAATTCCATATTTCACATCCGCTTGTCGTACTGAGCCAGTCCATAGGGCTTCACGATGAACAGTCGTCCGCTTCCAATGTCGGTGATTCCCCTGAGTTCTCCCGCTTCAGAAACTTTCCTAATTCCAAACGTTCGACGGTACGCAGCCCACGTATCTTCCTCGTTCTTTCTGCGAATGAATCGCTTAAAGTTCAATCCCCAGACAACATCCTTTGATTTCGTAAAGTTCAGCGTGGTGAACGGAATTTCAATCGTTGCGGTCCAGCCATCCGGCACAATCCTCGCTTCCGAAATCCACACTCCATCCCACCCTGAATCGAAATCTACGTCTTCCGAATTGCTTTGCTCTGCCACAATTAAGCCATCGCTTTGTGTCCCAAGAGGATTGATTTGAAATACGTAAGCGTCCCGCCGGTCGTGATTCGAATCGATCAGAATTTCGAAATGATCATCCAATTCCTGGCTTATGTCTCGTCGCAGTTCCGTCGCGATGATCCGCGACGGCGCGGAGTCGTAACAATGAATTCCGAAGTACACAGCATGCCGCGTGAAAAGCACCCGCGCTTCAGTTCTCTCCGTGGCCAACCCACCTTCATGTGGTTCGCGCTGTCGAAAATCCGTTATTGCTTTCGCCGCTTGCCAGAGTGGATCGTCGAGAGTTCCATCGAGCTTCGGTGCACGGTCCACGCGGACTGCTTCTGCCATGCGTTCGCCTTCCTGCGTTTGCGCCTGGTTTGGGAAGGCACAAGCGCCAAGCGTTCGTGGCAACATCAATGCAGAAACAACAACTGCCCTTTTTAGAAAGTGCTTCAAACGATCGAGGCGTTCATTTCTCACGTGGCTGCATCCGCCCTCTCGTCAACCTGCATTTCTTTCTTCAACAGTCGCCGCAAAAAGCAGCGTTCCAACGATTCCGATGAGCCCCGCCGCGAAGAAAGGAATTTGTGGCCGAATCCTCCATCACAAGCCTCCTATCGCTGACGCCGGTGTAATCGAGAGACTCCGAACAAGATAGTAGAGGCCCACTGTGCGAGCGCGAGTCTGCGCGTCTGCGAAGTCTACGATCATGGCTTTGCGTGAGGGTTCGCCGATCTCTCGCAGGCCCCCGATCACAAATGCGCCCACGAGCCACGCGAAACTGTTAGCGAGCACGACCGTAACTGGAAAAAGAGCGAAGCAAACGAACGTCGCGATGACGAACGGTTTGCGCCCGAGTCGATCCGCGATCTTGGCGCTTGGAATGTAAACAAGAATCGCTGTCGCGAGCTGCACCGCGACGAGAACGCCGTAGAGAGGAACCGTAATGCCGGTCACGTTGGTCACGTACAAGACCGTGAAGATGTCAGACATCCCTTCGCACATACGAATGGCTATATCGGACACGAGCAGTCGCTTGAGCGTCGGACGGAATGCATTCCAAACGCCACGCAGCTTTATGCTGTCCTTCGGAGCGATTCGAAGGTTTATAAGGAAGAGGAGCGGTACGGCGATTCCGACAAATACCAGGGTAATTGCGAGCCCAGCTTTAACTCCGATACGCAGGCCAAACGCGCCTATCACTGCACCGCCGACGAGAGGCGAAATAACCATCGGGATGCGCTTCAGCATCGATTGAACAGTGAAACCCATGGCCCGCCGCTCCTTGGGAAGCGCGTCACCGATAGTGGCGAAGATTGCGGGCGACGCCATGGATTGCCACGCCATCGTGAAAGCGAGTCCAAGGAAGAGAAATGGCCATGACGGGCTGAAAAGGTAGATTAGATATCCGGTCGAAGCAGCCGCAAGAAGCGTTGAGAACGCACGACGACGCCCCAAATGGTCGGCCAACCAGCCGCCCGGGTACTGGTAGAGTGCATCGAAGAAATCTTCCGCCGTACCGAATAGACCAATTCCTGTGGCGCTCGCTCCCAGCAACTCCAGATACTTGGGAAGGAATTTCTTCCAGAGCTCTTCTCCGAGGCCAATCAAAAACACAGCACCGGAAGCGGCAGTGACGTTGCGCTCAACGCCGAGAAAACGGGTCAGTCGTCTGGACGCAGTTGTCACTGTTGTTCCCAACTGAATTCACTCCCAAACAGGGTCGAACAGTGTCCTACTTGCTGGTCACTGCGTCGTAAACGACCATGCGCGCAACGGCTTTGCCGTCTGCTTCCTGCTCCGGCGCGTAGACACGGTGAGTCTCAGGGTCCACTGCCAGGCTGTGCACCTTCTTTTGGACCGCGAAATCTTCAAGCTTGCGGTAGTGGTCGGAGTCGTCCATCTGGAAGACCGAGATGGCCCCACTCGAACATGCGACGTAAATTCGCTTCAGTCCAGGATCGAATTTGATGACGTCGGGTCCGCCCGCCATCGGTAGGAATGCGATGGGTTGATTCTTGTCGAGATCGAACACGGTCATAAGCTCGTTTCCCTCGCAGGAGAGGAAGGCCCGATGATGTTCGGGGTCAAGAGTCATCCCGTGATTTTCCTTGCAGCGTCCGACGGGATAACGCCCTACGACTTCATCCGTGGCCGGATCGATGATGGCAAAAATGTTCTGATCCTGCAGATTCACATAGACCCTCTTGGCGACAGGATCGTATTGCGGCATTCCCGTTTCACTGTCGAAGTGCAGCGTTTTGATGATCTCGTCTTTGGTTACGTCAACGATTGCTTCCGCTTTGCCTCGTTCATCCGAAACGTAGAGTTTGTGAAACGGCGCTGCGTATGCGCTTCCATCCGGTTTGGCTTCCGTTTTCAGTTTCTTGATCACTTTCATCTGCTTCAGATCTACGACACCGATCGTGTTGTCACCGGCGTTTGACGTATAAAACTTTTTAAGTTCTGGAACGTACTCGACACCCTCCGCACCGGGCGTGTCGGTTATTGTTGCAACGACCTTGTTTGTCCGGAGGTCGATCACATATGTTTGTCCGGCGGCGAGATGTGCGGAAATCAAGTAGTGGTCGTCCGCATCGATTGTGAGGTAGTCGAATCGCTTCCCGCCCGGACCCGGCAGATCGAACGTGGCGATCTGTTTAAGCGTTTGGCCGAATACGTTTGCTCCGGCACCAACAATCAGAACGGCTTCCGGGATTTTCTTGAAACCAAGCAACACAGCAAAGGAAATCGGCGCGATCGGTGCGTTCCACACGCCGACCGGAGCGCGCTTGTTAGGAATGTTACGACCTCAACATTCGCCCAACATACTGAATTGTTTCTGACTAAAAATTCAGAATCGAGCGCCAGGAATCCTGCGATAACGGCGCTCTCGAGTTCCAGCCAAATCGAATTGTGTGCGAAAACCAGTCTTTGGACTGCGAGACCGGAGTCGTAACGGCCCCCTCAAGGGCCTACGCGCAAACCATGCCGTGGCCCTGAACGAGGGTGGCCTCACGCGTCGTATTTGAAGGGACCCACAATTATCCCGATTGCTCGGAACTAGAAGGCTTTCCGCCATTTTGCGGCTTTGCTGCTTACGCAATCGCGATTTCTTGCTTGTCCAGAACGATTACGTACAGGGTTGCGTGGACCGGCTGAGGCAGCAAGAAAGCGACAAGTACCCACAGGGCAAGCCATCTTCGAGAAGACTTCGTGCGCAAGCCGAACACGCCACACCTCGCGGTCACTGACAAAATGACGACAACGGCACTGTAGCATCGCGTCCGCTGAAGGCTCAAACCAGAGATAGATCCGCAGAGCATGCCGCTACATTTCGTCGGCTATTTTCTTTGCTCTGGTAATTCGAGCAACGGAGTCCTAGAATCCTGTCCCCTCTCCCCAGCCAACCTGCCGCATGGAGGACCGCATGATTCGCAATCTCCAAGAAGGACCCAACACGGTCGAAGTACAGGAAAGCGCTTTTTCCATCGACGTATTGGGCCGCTACATCTGCAACACCTACGACGAG